>JAALOO010000672.1_pt1 | contig 29009 bp, 26 predicted proteins | sample 7257641 | NCBI WGS metagenome assembly JAALOO01 (sample SAMN14085613, study PRJNA598686) | mite metagenome | biome: ENVO:01001000; feature: ENVO:01001002; material: ENVO:01001226; isolation source: single female mite from University of Michigan culture on fish food culture... ...
TAGGCAGATTGAGAGTTGGCAGTGGCAGTGGAAGCCATTGTTGATTTTTTACTACACTTGCTCTTCAGAAAGAACTGGCCACCCTTTGGCTGCTGCCACTACTTCACCGTGCCCACCGGAAGGGCGTCAGGGCGCGCCTGCTGGGCAGGCTGCTGACACTGCGCAGTTTTCGTCGCTTTGCAGTGGACCGGGCGCTCAGCCCCGAGCTGTACCGGGCGGTGGTGAACCACACTGACTGCGGCCGCTTCCTCCGAGAACTGCTGCTTCTCGACGACCTGGTGGAGAAGTTGGCCTGTAAGTTTGAGGCCATCTTGATGCGATACGACTGCGCCGCAGAGTGGTCCCGCTGGAGGTGTGGGGACTGTCAGGTAAGGAGGCTTTATAATGGCTTTCGTTGATACTAACTACTTTTTGTTAAAGATGGCCTACCGCCACTGGCTCTGCTCAACCCTCATTCCCTATTACCTGAACACCGGCGCCAGATGACCAAGCCTTGTTGGAGCATCTGCGAGCAGGTCGAGCAAAAGTGTCCCCGCCTGCATCCCTACGGCAAGGGACAGTACGCCGGAGAGCCAGTTTTTCTCTGCATCGGTAAAGAAGAAAACACATTTTCTAATTTGACTAAATCATTTTCCCCCTCGCTCCCCAAAGGCAAACATTCCCTTCAACGAGCAGATAACACCGAACACGCCGTACGGCGAGCCGGGCAAGTGCTACAATCTCTTCGACTTGGAGAAGTGCTAAAATGATGCAGGAGAGAAGCCGAAGCTCACCTGCTGGCAGCAGCCAATTGATCAGGCGGAGGCAGCAGCTGCTGCTGATGCGTCGACCACTACCACCACCACCTTATGACTAGCAGCCAATGGTGATCAGACAAACGCTGAGGGAGAACTTATCCACGGAACGGCGAACACCATTACAATGGTTACTGATAGAGGAGGGGAAGAAGGTCATGTTGAAGCGGAGCCATTTCCCACAGTGACCACCAACATTTAAGGCGTTGCCTAAACGGCGAGTTAGAAAACTCTCAAGGTTTTGCCGGTACGAGTCCAGCGAGTTGGTGAGCCGGGCGAAGTGTCCGTTCAGCTGTGTTCTCTTTATCTCTCACGAGACTTTATAGCAGCGCTCTCTCTCTCTCTCTCTCTCTCTACTCCTCTACTAATGATTTTCAGTCTCTCAGCTCTCCCCCGCCGCCACCAAGGTGAAGACCATCGAGGCGGCCAGGAAGGAGAAGGTGTGTCGAGAGCTGCTCAGCCTGAACCCCGCCTCTTGCATGCCCTCGTGTGCCCGGCAGAAGGTCATCACCCTGGCGCGGAGCTCGCTGTTGTCCACAACAGGACCTTGCAGCTGGTCAGCGCCTTGTGGGCCTCATTGAAGAAGAACTCATAGAGCACCAGGAGGATGACGCCGCCGTGCAGGTCCGGGTGGCCGTACAGCAGCTGCTCGATGGTGTCGAGCATCGTCTCCAGGCAACGCCGCTCGCCTCACCTCCTCTCGACCGGAGACCAAGATACGCACAAAGGTGGTGAACTGAGGGCCTGAATCTTCGCCTGAGGGGTCAGCCAGTTGGTCGGGGGACAGCTGCTCGCGAACGCCGGCCATGAACTGGTCCGTTTGCTGGCGGTACACCTCCGGTCAGAAGCGGTACAGAAGGACAATCGCAAAGGTGAGCGAGGGCGGCTCGACAGCGGTGGAAGGTACTGCTGTTTCACTCTTATTAACTTGCAGTATCTTCTAATTTACACTTTTCCTGTTTAAATGTGGTCAAACATGTTTCTAAAGTATTAGCAAAAATGCTGCTCATAATTTCACAAAAACCAGTTTCCCAATCAGTAGCTTTTGGGTCAGCTTTCTAGACACATTTGAGTTTGTCAGCAAGCATTGACTAAAAAGAGTTGCAAAGTATCGTGATGGTCATTGTTTTGTTGTTCAAGGTGGAGGTATTCACAGTCAGGACTTGTGACATTGTTGCAGTTGATTTTCAGTGCTGTCTCATTGATGCTTAGGGTTACTGTGCAAAAAAGTTTTTGTTTAACAGAAAAATTGCAAATAGTTTTTGCAGTTTTATCTTTTCATCTTTTTTGCACTTATGGCATTTAAAAGCCAGTTCACACTTTTCCAGATCAAGCACGGTCAAACATGCTGCTGAGGTATTTGCATCAATGTTGCCTACAACTTCATAGAAACTTTTATCACAGTTAGTAGCTTTTGGGAAAGCTTTTTGAACACAATTAAGTTTCTTCGCATTGGGCACGCATTTATCAGTGCAGGGCTTTTTGTGAATAGCTTTCTCTTGTTTTAAGTTTCAAACTTCTTCAGATATCTTTAATCGCTTGTTTTTTTCAAAAAACTTAGTTGACAGTGGTTCTCTGCAACGACCCAAAAATAGCTAAAAGCAGAAACCGCAGGCTGCAGTGGTTGGGTGTGCAACAACAATGTCTGGCAAATTACTGGGGTCATCTACCAAAGTTCAAGGTACTTTTCTACTGTTGCTAAATGTTATAGTTATTGTAAAAAAGTAAACTTCATTGAATGGTTTTATGATAAAGAAAAGATGTTTTACTTTTGAAATGGTATAAAAGATTAGGATAGTATCAGAGAATGCTGTGAGAATACAAGTGAGAACTGACAATAATGATGATGACAACTGATTGTTGTTGAGGTAACTTTGCTGTACAGTCACTGTGACTGATTGGATTGCGGAAGAGGAGGATTAGGAAGAGGATGAACATGGCGAAGATGGTACTGGAAACCATCCTTGCGGGTAAATGTACTATTGCAGACCGTACATCGAAATGGCCGCTCGTTGGTGTGAGTTCTAGCATGAACTTTTAGGTTACCCTTGTGGGTGAATGCTAGCGGGCACTGGTCACACTGAAACGGTTTCTCGCCGGTATGTATGAGAAGGTGTCTTGTTAGGTCACCTTGTTGGGTGAAACGTTTCCGACACCGTTTACAGCGGAATGGCCGTTCACCAGTGTGAGTTCGCATGTGAACGGCTAGGTTACTCCGGTCGGCGAATGCTTTCGTACAATGGTCACACTGGTACGGCCGCTCGCCGGTATGAAGTCGAGTGTGGGCTTTTAGGTGTTCCTGTCTGGTGAATCGTTTCTGGCACCACTCACACACATATTGCCTCTCAGCGATGTGCGTTTTAGCGTGATACCACAGGTGACCCCGTTGTTTGAATGCTTTGGAGCAGACCGTACATTGGTACGGTCGCGCCCGCGTACGGTGCCTACTACCAGGAACAACTCTCTGGACAACAGCAGCAGCTTCAGGAGGTGGTTGATGCACAGGAGCAGTGGCAGCAGTGACAGCAGCAGTGGCATCAGCATCAGCATCAGCATCAGCATCAGCATCAGCATCAGCACCAGCACCAGCATCAGCATCAACATCAGCATCAGCATCAGCATCAGCAGTGTTCACCGCTGTACCGCCATTGATTGCAGCTTCAGCCACTTCCCCTTGATCTGATAAAGTGATAAATGTTAGTGATTTTTACCTAAAAACATCATTGAAAGAGAACTTACCGGTTTCAGTTGCCTGGTGATTGCCAAGTTGTTCATTGTTAAGGTCGTGGTGGTGGTCCGCAGCAGTAGTATTTTGAGGAGCATTTTGATCATTGAGATTCACTCCAGTTGCAATGTTTAAGGATGGTAAACGACGAGGAGGAGGAGGAGAAGGATAACGGGCAGAAGGCGATTGAGGTGTGGTGTGGTAGACAAACATCTCATTGAACTGCCGATTTGTCAGAGCCTCTTCATCTTCCTCCTCCTCCTCATTTTCTTCTTCTTCCTCCGGTGGTCTAGGATGAGCGACTGGCGATGGCGGTGGACTGTCATCCTCATCTCCTGAGGGAACCAAATCAATGGTTCCCTCATCGTCACTGTTCACCTCTATGACCTCTTCTTCAGGAGCGTTTTCAACTCGGCGACTCATGTTGTGGTGGTCGGGAATGGGGATGCTAATAGAGAAAATGACTCCAGAGAAAGTACGCAGCAGAGATGTTTTAGAGTGCTGATGGTCTGGCCCTAACAGAGCAGCAATACAGTGAATGGACAGTTGCGCCTGAAATAAAGTCGTATTAGGGGTACAGTTTTTGCACTAAAAGAAATACAACTTGCCTTGGAGGTAATATGAGTAGCAGAGTTGGAGAAGTTGTGTTTGTCACTGGTGATGGTGATTACAGATGAACTGCTTCTGGTGGTTGGGATTGCGAGTTCAACTGGGCGAGTGAAGAGGACCGAGTGGTTTGGGGCGCAGGTCAAAGCGTTTGGAGAGGGAGCTTGGTGACAACGAATAAGAAGTGTTTATTGAGTTAGGAAGAACACAAAGAGGGCTCCGAATGGCAACTGAAGCATTGTGCGTTTTTGGCTCGCCTTGAGAAAGCATATGCATCGACGTGAAAGAAGAGCCCAGAACAGCGAATTACGCATGAGCGAGAGTGAGGAGAGAAAGATAAAGATGAAGGACAGTGACTACATGGCCACAAATGGGCTGCTGATAGATCTTCGAAGGACAGAAGGGAAAGGATAAGAAATGGACTGTGAACGGGAACAGGCAACAGAGAACAACAGAGCTCTTGCAGGGTCGACAGCGCGGCCACGCTGAACTCGCCACTAACATCCAGAGAATGGACTGTTGCGCGTGAGCTCCACTAGTAGTGGCAACACCACAACAGCAAAAAAAACTTTGTACAACTAACGTTACGTGCAACCTAGCCGACTTGTGACTTTGGCAAAAACTGTGGTGGTGCTTTCAGAAAACAGTGCCACTACTACGACTGGATTCAACTGTCCATTTCCTGCCACTATTCTCTATTCTGCAAACTGTGCGTTTTTTTCAGCCGATAACTTGTCGAGGAAGGCCATCCAGTCAGTGTACCCGAGAGAAGTAGCTTATCGCGACCTGGTCCCTGTTTTGCATTTGCATAAGTGCCCGGCCAAGGCCACTGATAGACGCGTCTGTGTACAGGCGCGTCTCAGCATTATGTGTGTAATGCCTCAAAATAGGCTTTTCTCGTACTGCATTCAAAATTGACTCCACTGCAGCTTGTCGCTCGCTTGTCCACTCAAACGGCGTATTTGTGCGCTGGAGTTGATTGATCACTACCACGTTTTGTGCCAGATGTGGCACATGTTTGGCACGAAGGCCAGCATGCCCGCTGGCGAACGGACCTCCCTCACGCAAGACGGTGGTGACATGTTTATTATCACTTTGTCTGTCAGGCTCTGAGAAGCACGAATGCTTCCCTTGGAGATTTCAAGCCCCAGAAAATTGATCTCTGCTGCCTGCTTGTCTCGCGTTACCGACGAGGCAAGGCCAGTCACTGTAGAGCCGGCCTGCTCGGCCGAAACCTGCTGGGCCTTGCCAGGTTTCAGTGGTGTGACTTTAGGGCACCCTTAGTTGCCATAAAGCCCCCCTCTAACAGGTCGCCGGCCGACAGGCTCCTATCGTACTTAGGCAAACAACTGGCGCCAGTAGTGTCTGTGGGTCTCCCCCGCCAGGCAATAAATTGCCACCAGTCTCATCGCTCGCCTCGTTCACTAATGTGATTGAGACCGTTGTCAAAACAGTGTCAGCTGCCTCACTCACAGCTTTTGCCCCTGCAGTAGACATTGGAGCAGACACAACTGGCGTTTGATCATCAGAACTTTTCCTGTTCCTACAGAGCCAGTTGGTGCGCCTGGCGCTGTTCAGGCTGGTCGTCCGGAGTCAGAGTGTGACCAGTGACACTACTCAATGGTAGCAAATCTCTATCCTGGAAGGCCTCTCCGAGATTTGTTGTCCCAAACATGAGAAACTTATGTTAACAGAACAAAACAGTTCGAGAAAACTTAGCTGTCATGCAAACTAAATGCAAAAAAACAGTCCCAATTTCAGAGGTATTGCCCCTTTGATGAAGTCCACAACCGTTTTTTTCCAATACCATGTAAAGTGACTGACTTTCACAGTTTTGAAAAGGTAATAGAAACCCAAAAAGAAAATCTTTTAAAACTGATCAGAGTTGTTGTGTTTAATTGACAAATGAAGTGTATTCTTGACGTGAGTCATCCTCGCAGCAAAAATGTTTAAAAATGTATCGAGCAGTTTCACAAACTCAGTTCCACGGTTCTTTGCTTTATTAACTGTTGCTCCTGGTAGCTTATCATAGCTGATTCGATCCGATCTGATCACCCTGAACTGCCTGCTTTAACCGAAGCTGTATTTGACAAAACGTCGGCAGGTTTGAGATTGGCGTCACTCGGCTCTTGCTGCTGATCCTCCTCTTGTTGCTGTTGTTGCTCCTGCTCCTGCCCCTGCTGCTGCTGCTCCGGATGATGGCCCTTCCTCAGACGGTGCTTCCGCAGGTCGATCAACGAGGCGTACGCCTTCGGGCAGAAGGTACAGCGGTACGGTCGCTCTCCGGTGTGCGACCGGGTGTGCGCTTTGAGGCTGCTGGAGTGGGTGAAGCGCTTCGGACAGTGCTGACACTGGAAGGGCAGCTCCCCGGTGTGAATGCGAAAGTGGCCGGTGAGGCTGGCCTTCTGCGCGAAGGTCTTCGGACAGACGGAGCACCGGTAGGGCCGGTGGCCGCTGTGGGTGAGCAGGTGATCCGTCAGGTTGCTCCGCTGGGCGAAGGGCAGTGAGCACTGGGGACACTGGAGGGGCCGGGGTCGCTCTCCGGCGTGAATCTGCTCCCGGTGGCGCTCCAGGGAGGCGCCCTGGGTGAAGGCGCGCGGGCACTGGTCGCACTGGTAGGGCCGGTCGGCGGCGGTGGTGTGCGTGTAGAGGTGACGCGTCAGGTCGGCGCGCTTGCTGAAGGCCATCGGACAGGTCTGGCACTGGTGGGGCCGCTGGCGGGTGTGCACCGTCCGCATGTGCTTCGCCAGGTGGGCGGCGTCAGGGAGGGCCTTCGTGCAGACGGAGCAGATGAACGTTCGGGGCGCCGTCCGTGCCTTATTGGTGGTGGTGATGGGGGTGATGTTCATCTTTTTCGCAGCTGCACCCTGAGAAGGGTCCACCTGCACAAAGACGGCCACTATGGTGTTTGTTTCCGCACTACTCGGTACTGGTTCGGCTTGTACTGGGATGCGACTTTTGCGGCCAGTGACCAGTTCCGCTTCAGCTACCGCTGGTTCGGAGCTGTTGACCAATTCTGCCGAGTCAGTGGAGTGCCTGTTGACGTGTTCGGTCAGGTCGTTCAGTGTGGAGAAGGTTTCCGGGCAGAACATGCACGGATAGGGAATAGGCTCCTTGACCACAGTTTTGGCCTTAGGTCTATTGACTTTCATTTGTTTATCTGCTAAAGAGTGAAGTGTTAGAGAAGTGGTGGTAAAGTTATATCTGCATTTTGAATCAGCAGAAGAAAACATAACTGACCTGCAGTTCTAGAAGAGGATTTTGGTGGTAATGACGGTAAACGTTTGTACTCCTCCTCCTCCTCCTCCTGCTCATTTTCTGAGCTCATGATGATGGTTCCCTCGCTGTCACTCTCACTTTCGACTTTCACTTGGCGGTGGCTCATGGTGATTTAGAAGGCAGTTGATGATGATGGCAATGTTAGTACTGAAGAAAAGCGATCCCGTATCATCAAAATGCTCCACAATGTGCTGTTGTTGGTGGTGGAAGTGGTGGTATTAGGGAATGCAGATAACAGATCGAGCTAGGAGTGATGAGCCCTAGCTGCTGCAACTGTCACCTAGTCTGCTGTCGTCCTAGCTAAGATGGCTCCTCTTCAGTGGCCGTTACTGTTGTTGGCTGTTGCTGTTGTTGGCGGCTGCTGCTGCTGGCACCAAAACACTGAGCACATCGCGGCGATAGCGTCTCACGCCTGCGCAGTGCGCACAGTCGCCAAAGCCAGCAGCGAAACATCTACCAAAACAAAAAACAACGCTCTAAACTTTTAAATTCATTCAAACTGTTCAATTCTATTGCAAATTGACAAAGTTTTTTTATTTATTTTTGTTAATAAAAACAAAAACTTAGTTGCTGAAAACGACTAGTGTTTAAAAGAAAGAAAAAGTTTACAAAGCAAATGTTTATCAGCAAAATATGCTCATGTCAAATCAGATCAAACGGTGAAATGGAGTTTTAGAAAAAGAGAAAAAACAGACAAATAGAAAAAACAATGCAATACTAATCATCAGCAGAAGGTCGACTAGAAGCAACAGTACAATGGTGTGCTCAAGTTGAGGTGATCATCTTCGGTCTTCGAATTGTTTGCAAGTATTTCCCCCATTTTTTAGTGCACTACTTCCTCAGAAGACTGTTCAGATCAAAGTGCAGCTCCTCCTCGTCATCGTCATCATCCTCTGACTCAAAGAGCGGCGCCGCATCGCTGGCATTCAATTTGGTGTAGTGAAAGCTGTCCAGAACAGGCTTGTTAGAGGAGGAAGTTGACGAGGCTCCAGAACCAGAAGAAGAGGTTCCATTATCACCTCCAATGCCTGATCCAGCAGCTCCGGCCACTCCGGAAAGCAGTCCACAACAGCAGAGGAAGGAGAGGAAGGCGGAGACAACTCCCGAGGACCTTCTTTTCCTTCTGATGCTTCCTCCGGTCAGCAGAAACTGCTGACTGACACTGGCCGGACAGCAGGCGACGATGATGAAGAGGAGGACGATGATCAGGATCAGCAGGCTGAGAAGGGGCAGCACTAGACCGCCACCTGAAGAGGCAACCAGGCCTGCCTCGGAGAGAGACTGCCGCTCCAGAGTGAAGTCGAGCAGGACAACGGGCCACTTAATCTCTTTATCACCCATTTCAGTTTTGCCCTCTTCAGGAATGACCACTTTCTTAGTGACCGACTTGTAGCCCACCCTCGATGCCGTCACCTCATAGCTTCCCGGCAGCAGGATGCGCCAGTAGTCGCCATAGGGCGCCACGGAGTGCACCGCCCGCCCACCGCCTCCGTTGACGGTGATGGCCACGCCGCTCAGGCTCATATTCGTTGCCCGGTCCCTGATGACACCCTTCACGCCCTTGTGAACCTCATCCAGAAAGCGCAGCAACGGCCGTCGGTGGTCTCGCCACAAACTGGGCAACTTCTCCGCCTTGGGGTACTTCCGACAGCCCATCTCCACGGTGATCTCCAGGCAGTTGGTGTGCAGGTAGTTCCAGTCCTGCATGCCGCCGTACAGGGCGTACCACTGGGCGCCGTTGATGATGCCCCCTGGGAAGTGCTCATTCAGCAGGTTGAACTCCTTGGAGCACTTCTCCTGGCACTCACCGAGGTGCATTGTTGGGTGGCTCTAAAGGTGAATAGAGTAGGTGAGATCAGAAAGTAGCAAAAAAAGTTCATTTGTCAAAACCCCCTACATTGGCGTAAACCTTTGCCAGGTGGCGAAAAAGGGCGTCATCCGGCGTGGCACTGTAGCCGTCGCTGTGGTCGGTGTGATTGTTCCCATCGAAGGGGTAATTGGCCACCAACGATCCGCCGTGCAGATTGGCCGAGAGGACAAACGGTACCGAGCGGAGCCAGTCGATGATGGCCGCCGTTTCCGCCTCCTGGACGGCGTTCTCCTCGTACGTTCGGTACTGGTCGGGAAAGTTGCGGTTCAGGTCGACGCCGTGGGCGTTCCCTCGGCCGACCAACGAGTCACAGTCGCCCAGTCGGGAGCGCTCCCAGCCGTCGGGGTTCATGCTGGCCATCAGGTGAAGGCGGGTGCTGTTCACCAGGGCGGTGATCTTCCGGTCGTGGCCGTAGTTCTCCAGCAGCAGCTTTGCCATCAGCAGGACCATCTCTCGGCCGACGACTGTTGATAAAAGTAAAAATAAGGATCAGTTTTTGCTTTTAAAGATTATCAACCAGTTATCAACTAGTACCTTCATTGCCGTGCATGTTGGCGACGTACTTGAACTCTGGCTCTAAAACCTCGTGAATGCCAGGGTTGTCGGAGATTTCCAAAACGTACAGCTCTCGGCCCTCCACTGAACGACCCGCTGAGTAGAGTCGAGTGATGGCGGGAAATCGAGCTGCTAAGCCTTTTAGCACTTTTTCCATTGCCAGGTAGTTGTGGTGAACAAACTCAGTCGGAGTGTGAAACTCGGGAAAGTCAGCCAGAGCTTCGCCTTCAGTTTCATGGCTGCTTTCTTTGGAGTCTGCCGTCAGCTCAAAGTTGACCTCCATTGCGGGTGAAAAGGGACGCTTTGGCTCTAGTACTTTGACGGTTCTGGTGGCATTTTTGTAGCCATAAGCAGAGATGGTCACTTGGACAGTGCCAGGCAAAAGAAGACGCCAGTACTCTCCCTCTTCTGAAGTGGTGACACTGTGCGAGTTTCCTTCAATGGTCACTTTGGCACCTTTGATCGGCGATTTAGTTGCCGAGTCTACCACCAAACCTTTGATGCCAATGTGAGCCTGGAATAAAGAGGCTGATAAGTTTTTGAGTCATGTCATTGATAAGAAATAACTTACCGATTCAATAAACTGCAACAGTGACTCTCGATTTGTCTCCCACTCTTTCTGAAGCACCGAACCGTTTGGATACTTGCAACAGGAAAGGTAGAGATTAAGCTCTAGAGCGTTGGTATTTAAATAGGTAAAATCAGCCATCGAGTCTGCGTTTAAAAAGTACCAATTTGATAAGTTTTTAAAGTCACTTTTACAAAATCCTTTTTTATGACTTACTCTTGATCACCTTCCACCGACTGCCAATAACCGTGCCGTCATTGAAGTCCTCATTAGGCGTACAGCCCCTCACAAAGGCGCTCGAGTTGCCGTAGTTGAGAACGTAATTAGTGGACAGCTTTCGAAACAGAGCGTCATCGGCGGTTATTGCCGCCTGTCCGTCCAGTGGATAGGAAACAACCAGGGAACCGGTGTGCAAGCTGCCGGCCAGCACCACCGAAGGATTGGCCACTGCCCAGGTCATCAGCGCCAGCGTTTCCGGCTCCAGGGCTGGGTTCGGGCTTTTACTAGCCGACTTTTCACCGCCGGAAGTTGGCTCAAAGCGGTCTGGGGCGATAAAGTTCTCTTCGAGGTCCTTTCGGTGGGCATTCTCGCGGCCGTTCCAGCCCACTCGGCGACGGACGCCGTTGCAGTCGCCCTCTACTGCCGCCTCCTCAAAACCGTCCGGGTTGGCCAGCGGCAGCAGTTCGATGTCGGTCGCAGAGAGAAGGTGACCGGCTCGGGAGTTCTGACGTCCTCCATTTTTATCACTGTAAGAATTCAGTAAATGTTCGGCTAGAGCGAGCAGCAGGTGTTTTCCCAGAGGTTCATCGCCGTGGACCATTCCCACAAGTCGCACTGTAGGTCGGAGGCTGGTGCGATTGTGAAGGTAGTACTGCAGAGCAGAGGCCAGGTGGTCAACTTTCGGTTCAGAAGTGGAGTTTATTTGGCGCTCTTTTTTGGCAGTTAGTGAAGGAGGTGTTTCAGGAGGAGAGGAGAGTCGAATCACCAGCAACTCACGTCCGTGAACGCTCTTGCCAATGGAAAGTAGCGTCACCAGATGAGGGTAGCTGGCGCGAAGGCCGTGCAGGTAGGCCACTGTTTCATTGTAGTTTAGATGTCGCCAGGGAAGAGATGTGAACTGCTTAGAGTTAATTGGTGATGATGGTGATACTGGAGAGGTGGACACATTTGAGGAAAAGTAAAGAAGAAGTAGTAGTGAAATGCACCAAAACTGAACGATGTATTTGCAACCATTTTGGTGGTTAATGCAGCTATTTTTTTGAATTTTCATTGCTAGCGTTGTTTGTTGTTGTTGCCTTGATTCAAAGTTTTTAATTTTTTCTTATAAATTTTTGTAGTTTGCTTTTCTTTAGCTGCTAAAAAGTTGTTTGATAAATAAAATAAATAAATGAAAGTATCACTAATGGCAACGTTGATTTGGAATGATGCCTTTGAATTGCAGATAAGTGGAATGTGTGTTGAAGAATCGGAATGTAGAAATGCTGATAAGAAATGCTGTTTGGTGAGAGGTTGGTTAAGTTCTGGTGCTTTATGCAATACTTTGTTAGGGCTGTTACAATAATGTAGTATCAATGTTCAGTAGTAGACGTGTATGCGTGTAAGGATTGACATCAAAATTTTGAGGCAAATTAGCACATGTTAATGCTAATAGTGATAAGTAGATCTGCAAACAAAAAAGTGAGTTTGAGTGAGTTGAGAAAAAGAAAAGGATATGATAAGCCAAAAAACATCAAAAGCGGAACAAAATTGCTGATGAGGACGGTACTTACATTTTACTTGAGGTAAATGATAAAGAGTGTTGATGTACAAGGGCAGTGATAGTACTTTTTGATATATCAAATTATTATTATGCTTGTGTTGTCATTTTTAGTATTGCTCTAATGAACTGATTCACAACATGTGATTAGCAAAACAAATTGATACAAAACAAAGATTAAATTAGTAATTCGTAACAAACAAGGCGATAAACTGAAATATGCAGCGTTGCAAAAAAGTAGTCGGCTGCTTGATAAACCGTTGATTTGTTTTCAAAAGCAGTAATGCCGGCCGCAGGGTGGCTTGAGTGGCCAAAGTTCAACAGGTGAATGAAAGCGTGTTTGATATTGTTGAGTCGTCTAGAAGACAACACATTTTAAACCAGTGTTTGTGTAAAATATCAACAGTTGTAGAGAATTATCAGTTTAAAACTAAGATGCAAAGAATCGCAGAGAATCGAGAGAAAAAAGGTGCGGAAATATAAAATCAAAGAAAAACATTAGCTGTTGCGGCATCACAAGCCAGCACAACAAGTGAGGCAGCAGCAAGCGTCTTGAGAGGTCTCTCTCTTTCTTTCTGTCCTTACACTGTGGCAAAAAGAAGATGAAGGCGCAACGCAGTCAGCAGTCAGTCAGCCTGACAAGCAGTCTTTGTGCTGTTGCCTCTGTGGCAGCAGCAGCTGTGAGGACAAAACTCGCTTTTCTTCTGCTTCAATGCCTCCAGTTTTGTATTCCCTTTCTTCTTCCTTTATCCTCACAACAGTAGCTATAGTAAGCCAGTTTTGGTCAATGGTGGCTGTGGTGGTGGTTGGCGTCGTGGTCGTACAGTAGAGGAATCAGCCTTTTAGCCAACTTTTTTCTGCTAGGTTAAAGAGGAACAGGCTGATCAACTGCAGCAACCAAAAAGTTTGTCGGCAATCGGGGGAAATACTGCCTTTTTTACTGCGGCTTCTGCTGTTGTTGTTAATAATAAAAAGAAGAAGAAAACAATGCTTCAAAGAAAAGAAAGATGGGCGAAGTACAGAGAGATGTAAAGAATAAAAACAAATAAAATATCAAACACAACAGAAAAGATGATAAGATGTAGGTAAAAGAATAACAGAAAAAGAGTAGAATTTAGTATTTAAAAACTAAGTAAAAAAAGTGGTCGATTGAACAGAGAGAACAGGTTTGCAGAACCTGTAGTCGTGTCGTTGAATACGAATTTGTAGTTGGATTGTGGCGATGCATGCAATCAATACGACCAAACACTAGGGACACACAGTTGACAATTTATGAACGAGTCATCGTGTTTTGATCAGACCAGCAAGTGCAAAGTGCAGCGGAAAACTGTGCAATGTTGCAGTGTGTGTTTTTGAGAGCAATAATAGATAAAAAGATAAAAGAGAGAACTACTGTATTAAGGGACGACTGTAGTACTAGCAGATAGTTAAAGGTTATAATGCGGGTCTAATCTAGTGCTCTGAAAACCTTTTAATTTTGTTTGCCTTTTGTGTGGGCGAGGATCGTGTGCCTTTAGGTTTTCTTGACATTTGATTGAAACAAAATTGAAAAAATTTAAAATGTTACAAAAGTTGGCCGTATTTTGCTTAGAGCTATCGCAAAATCCTGTTTGCCTTTTATTTATTTCATTTGCAAACAATTCAACCCCTGCTTTCCTATTTTATTTCCTTTTTATTGGCATTTAAAAGGCACACACATGAACATCAACGAAAAGAATCTCACATTTAAAACGATTTCCTTTTTATTGCTTCTTATAGCTTTTACCATTTCTTCATGCAAATAAGATGCATGACATTTTGTTTTGTCAACTAAAATAAAACAAATGGAAAAAACCGTCAAATTATCTCGGTGTTTGTCTGCCCATTTTTTCTACTTCTGCAGCTGTTTGCCGCCAATAGTGCGCGTTGAATCCGCTGCAGCAGCGCAATCTATTGCGCCGCCGTTGAAATAGTCTGTAACTTTTTTTCTGCCGCCGCAGCCGCCGTCGCTGCTGCTCACAGTCTGTCTGTTTACAGTCGACGCTAGTGAGACACTGGAAAAGTCTGTGTTTTCCAGACGCCGTTTTCATTAGCAGCTGCTTTTGATGCTGCTGTCGTACAATGTCGTACAGTGTATAAACGCCACTACTGCTGTACATTTTACCGTGCACTTGTGTGCATTGATCATCAGAAGGTGAGCTCACTTGTGTGATGTTTCTTTCTCTTTTTTACAGCTCTGCCAGAAGCAATTTTCTCAGTCGCTAACAACAAATGTTATTCTTTTTTCATTTTCTTTTTTAAACGATTGACCACCGGCAGTGTTTGATTCTTTTAGACGACATCTACTACTGGTGATTCTTTAAAAACAAACTTTTGCCGCACTTTATCGGTCACAAATTTCTACATTTGATTTTCTTTAGTTGGTTAGACTTTTTCACTACTACTATTACCAGCATCATCACTACCAGCAACAACTCAGATCTAATTACGGTCATTGACTCATCTCGGTTCAGCTTAACGTTCACTAGCAACAGCAATAAACTTAAGCTTCATCACTTTTAAATGGGCAAAACACACTTTTAAATTGAAGTTTTTTGGCTTTTTTTTAACATCACCAAGTACTAAGTATGTTTATTTTGTTTAAACTTTTTTATTTTAAGCAGCGCAAACGGGTACTTTTTATTGTTTCTTTTTACTGGTTTTCTTTACATTGCTATCGGTTTTTGTCATTGTTGACATTGAATGAACACTTTGCATGCATTTTTTGTGTTTGTGTGTTTTGCTGCAGAAGGCTTCTTGTGCAAATAGCACTACCTGACTATTGATTGCAAAGAAGTGACCTCATTCTTCAACGATCAATTTGCATACACTGTGTTACTGAATGCAATTCTCAATTCATTTATTCAATGCGCTTGTTTTTACTGTTTGAATTAGTTTTAATTAATGAACTGTTTAGCTTTAGTTTACCACATTCTCTGGTGAGTGTTAGCTATCAGTAATGTGAATTTTTAGTACACTTTTTTTGTACTACAATCACACAAATAATCCGTTTTTTGCAACTGTTTTCACCGTGATTTAGCCGGTCAATTACACCGCTTAATAAGTTTAAGAAAAGCAGATCTGCTGGTTGACCAGTTGCCCTCATCTATCATCACTACCTCACACTTGGTCGCACACACATACACACACTTTACTCTGTGCCATTGTCATTCACCCGATGTGCTACTTTTATGATTTGTTATTATAGCGAGCTGTGTGCTTATGATTTGTGGGCAGCACTCAGACAAAAAAAGAGAAACCCGAATGAAACCAGTTTTCAACTGCAGTTTTGCCGTTGTTCTATTACTCTGACATAGAAACACACCGACACACTCTGGAAATCTGTGCAACCCTTTCTTTGACTCGTGTCTGCTCTCCTCTTTTTAAGTGCCGGTTTTTTCTGCTCACAAACTTTGACGGTAACTTACTAATAAACGTTTTAGAGCTGATATTTACAGTTAACAATGTATAAAAATTTTCCATTTAATTTTGCTATTTATGTAGTTTTATGCGATTATTTTTACTTCTCAATTGTGCAGTGTTTGCTTAAAACGTTGTTTTGGTTTCATTGTCGACTGCAGCACTAACGTGATTTTTATTTTTTTACCAGAAACAAATTTCTAACAAACAGCAATTGAAAACAATGCAGCTTGAAAACGGGAATGCAAACGGCAAAACTGCACAAACATCCTCAGTATGCAAATGCTATTTTTTCGGTTATTGCTGATTTGCCAAGTTTTCATTTGAACAACTCAACAACCAACATTCATTGCAACTCTTCAACATGTTTTTCTTTAGAAAATTTTGATTTGGTCACACTTTTCAACTACCCTTGACTTTTGCTAAACTTAGCATAATAGCAAGAAAAGCTCACCTGAAAGATTTACTCTGCTACTTTTAATTATTTTCATTTCAACACAGTAGTCACAGTACAGTATTTAAAGCAACGTCAAGCAAAATGTCTTAGAAAATCAACAACTATTAACATTGTTTGTTGAAAATTTTATCAATTTTTCATTCTCACTATCACAAACCTTTTTGGTTCAAAATGGCCGATCCACTCGCCGTCGATGGAACAGCCGATGATGAGGACTTTATCTGCATCATCAAAGACGGCGAGGCTCATGATCTAAAACCTCAGCAGCAAAAGCATTCAAACCAGGATGACCTTGCCACCTTTGAGCTGCTGGACGCTGCCAACCTGAAAGAGGACCACTTTACCGAGGTGAAGCTGACGCCGCCGGAAAATCGCCTCCTCTTTCCACCACTGTCCAGTTCAAGCATCCTCGGCACAAAATCGTCCAACATTTCACTGAACATTGACACTTCCTCTTCTTTGGTGACAGCTGGCGAAACATATTCTGGCGATGACATCGTCGCCAGCAGTCCGCCCATCTCCGCTCGGTCCTACAGCGCCGAATCGTTGACCTTCTTTGGCGATGACACACACAACCGTCGCCACTTGTCTAACGCTACCACCCTAAATGATAAGGAAAGAAAATCGTCTCAAAAGAGTTCCTCATCTTTCAAGTCCATATCTCTTTCCACTTCATCTACTCAGCCAGCAACTTTACTCAACTCGTTGGCTGCCTACGAGAATCTCCAGCAGTGGATCTACTGCATAGCCGTGGTCAACTTTGATATTGAAATTGGCCAGTCGATTGAGGTTTGTTTAAGTTTGTTTTTTATGTTACAAACTGGTACTTTAGCCTATTCTTTCTTTTCTCAGTGCCTTTTTCCCAATGATGCTCACCTGACGGAGCGTGAAGTAAGCTTGATTTAGTAATAATAACTGTGAGGTTTTGGTCATTTGTAAAAAAATCATTTTGTTTTTTCAGACCTCAAACATCTGCTACCTCTCCTTTCCGGACTCCAATTCAGGCTGCATGGGCGACACGCAGTTTCACTTTCGCACGCGCACCTGTCCACCGAACACAAATTCCCGCCTGAAGCGAGCTTCCTTTGAGCGTCACCGGTACTTGGACTTTAACGCCAGCTGCCTACAGGTGCTCCAGGTGGAGGAAGAGTACCTGCACGGCTACGTCTATTTTCGCCAGGTGCGAGATCAGGCCTCAAAGCGCGGCTACTTTCAAAAGTCGCTGGTCGTTCTCAGCTGGTTTCCTTTTGTGCCGCTCTTCTCTAAGGTCCTCAAGGTGCTCGCACCGAGGTACTTTGAACTTGACATGGCCGCCCTGGAAGCTGGTAAGTGAGAATAGGCTTTTTGACTAATTGCATTTGATAATCTCATCAAGATTTTTATTATCTTAAATAGCTTGTAGCGACATCAATCGCTGGCCTTCGCCCACCACCGGACAGATACTCACCCTACCTCTGTTGGGCAGTGTTCTTCAAGTTCTTTTGCCTGACGAAAAGTACAACTACGCCTCAATGTGCCAACCCAGTCATCACCACCACCACCATCGCCACTCATTTAATCATTCCCTTAAAAAGTACTCCACCGCCGCTGCACAAACACTCAGTTTACGTCCATTGTCGCTGTTGAAACTCAGACGAGCTTCGAATGCTTCAAACAAAGAAGTGGTAGATGAAGGTGGTGATAAAGGTGGTGGTGGTGCTGTTGAAAATTCTTCTTCAACTACCGAAGTTGAGGAAAATGATAACAACACCCTTGAAGCCGACTTTGGCTTCCAGCACTTAGGCTTTCCCGGACCCGAATCTTCTCCGAGTCGGAATTTAGTGGTGAACGTGGTGACGGACATCAACATCTACCGAGCACTTCTTCCAGTGATTGCCCACGTTCAACTTCTTTGGGAACTGGTGCTCACCTGTGAGCCGGTGGCCGTCATCACACAGTCGCCATCGCTTTGTTCAGAGGTAAGGAAGCTTTAGTGATAAGATTTGGGAGTTGTCAACTAAAAATACCTGCTTTTTCACTTCACAGGTAGTGCACGCCCTTGTGCACACCATCTCGCCGCTCAAGTACGGCTCCGACTGGCGACCTTTCTTTACCATCCACGACTCAGAGTTTAAAGAGTACGCCAGCAGCCAAACGAGATCTCCGTAAGTTAAACAAGCAAAAACGTTTTTTATTTTAAATAACACTTTGTCATGTTCTTTTCCCTTTCAGACCGCCAGTGATACTAGGCGTGACAAATCCCTTCTTTGTCAAGACGCTCGCCGAGTGGCCGCATCTAATTAAGATTAGCGACTTTGTTAATGGTATGAGTACTCATTTGGTTTCTTTTCTTTTCTTTTGCTAAAACACCTTTTTTCACCCTACAAGACGACGACTCTACCTCAACCTCTACTTCCACTCCGGCCACCTCTATCAAAGTGAACAGCTCCACCAAGAAGACCAATCCTTCACTCGTTGCTCGCAGTTTAGAGCTGAAAACGGGCGTCTACACCAAGTACAAACCGTTCCTTTCTAAAGACCGGGAAATCCTCAAGAAGCTACTGCGCGGAATCGACTCCGCCCGCCCTGCCGAAGCGCAGAACGCCCTCCTCCGCCGCTTTTTCATCGAGCTGACGCAGTCCTTTCTCATTCCACTGGAGCGGTACTTCGCCTCGCTGATGCCCCTCGCCCGAAACCTGTCCCCCTTCAAGCGCCCACCGGTGATGGCCCACTTTCGCATTGAAGACTTCATCGGCACACTGGACGCCACCGGCCCGCAGCTGACCACCGGCATCAAGGGCGACTGGACCGGCCTCTACCGGCGCTTCCTTCGCTCGCCCAACTACGTCGCCTGGTACAATGCTCGCATGGCCGAGGCCACTGATAAGCTTCGGGCGCTGCACATCGAGGCCATTGCCGACGCCAACCTCGCCCGCCTGGTGGTCGGCAAGCCCGAGGTGGAGATCGTGGACCTCATTTTGAAGTTGCAGGAGAACATTCGTGCGGCGACTGCTGCTGAAGCTGCTGCTGCTTCTTCGCTTGGAAACAACAGCAGTAGTAGTAACAGCAATGGTACCTTTGAAGAGGGAAAAGGAACAATGGCGGCGGCGACAGTTCGACTGTCCACCTCGACTGTGGACCGTCTAAAAGCCAATCTTCGAGCTATTGTTGATGTGTTGCCCGAGGACTCGAGAGCCCTTTTTGCGGGCGGCGAGAAGATGCTCATTTAAACAAAAGTTGATGTGTGTGTTTTGTGATGTCAAATGAACTTTGTTGTGTGACCAGTGCTGAAAAGTGCTTTCACCCCCTAACAGATTTTTCCAGTTTAGCCATTCCACAATTGCAAATTGTTTTTCAAAATAGAAAGGCGTGATAATAATGGGTCCCTTTTCACAAACTTTTTTATCCCTTGTGCACGCAAGGTTTTTGTGATGTTATTTTACCTGTTTTGTTACACATCGTGTTTGTTACTTTTCATAATATTGGTCACAATATTTGCTTTTCACTCAAATTTGATAATAGCTCTAACTGTTAATAAATTTAAAAAATTGCAAAAATTTAATTTAACATTTGCTTGAAGTTGGATAAACAACAAAGAAAAACAAAATGGTTTATACTTTACATTTCCCAATATCTTATTAAAAGGAAAATGATAATTACAAAGACCAATTTGATGTCAATCTGCACACACACACAAACAGAAACAGGCAATTGTCCTCCTAAACAACAATTATGATCGATGTTTTTTTTCTTTTCACTATGCTTGATAAGACAAGCCGCGTTGCACAACGTTCAACAACTGTTTGCTTCTTTTGAGGGCACCAGAGCAAAGACGTGAAATGAAAAAGAAAGTGAGAGACAGGTTTCTGTTTTTTTGCACTTGTTGTACATCGCACACACATCGTACACAATACACATGCACACACCAACAAAAATTGCCAACAAACTTGTTCTATGATGTAAAGTGGACAGGTGAGACAAGAAGAGGAAAAATTGGAAAAAATAAAGAAGACTGTCAAACTGTGCAATGGTGGTGGAACATCTGACACAGGAGTGTGAATGGAAAATACGTCGAGAAAAAGAGAGATAGAGAAAGAGAGAAGGCAAGAGTTGATTATTTTGTTCGCTCACTGCATAACACAAACTAATTTCATAGACACTTGATGTTTGCTAAAGACAAGCGCTTGTTTGTGTTTTCTTAACTCAACTGTAACTGGCGTCGCATAAACTGTTTACACTTGTCACTCGTTCCAGTGATTTTAGACGGTCACAGTCAAATCAACTTTAACCTAATACCAGCAAACTTTAAAACAGTGAATTAAAAAAATGGATAAAAACGTTGTAGTGCCTTTAGAAAAACCCAGCGCAATGATAAGTGAAAAAATGATTGCTGATAAACCTGCGCTTACTCGAAGTGCCTCAGAGCAGGACCTATCTTTTATCATTCTCTCCGGTCCGTCCTCTTCATCCTCTTCAACTGCATCCATTCAATCGTTGCCACTGATGACAGGCAGCTACCACCAAGCTTGCCTTTCAGATTTAGTCAACCTTAAGTAAGTTTTGTGTAAAAAAACTTGTTGTTAATTTATAACGTTTTTTTGTTTCAGATTGACAGAACAACAGCAGCTGTCTTCTCAACAGCAACCTAATAACAGCAACAGTCAAAAGACGGCTGAACAGATTGCCAAAAGTTTGGCCACAGCGGCAAATAATGTTTCACTTTCTTCAAATTCAGCGGCTCAAATAAACGAACTGATCATTGCTCGAGAGTTGGCGGCTCTCCGGGCAGAAAACAACCGCCTTTTTGGAGTGGCACTGAAAAATGACGAAAACCTACGAGCTATGGTCGATCGCCATCAGAATATTCTGGGCAAACTTTCCGAGTTAACAAGCGAAAACTGTTTGCTGAAACAAGAAAAACGAACATTAGAGGAACGAGTAGACGATGTGGTAAATGAAATAAAAAAGTTGTCAAAAGTTGTTACAGAGTTGAAAACATCACCAACATCAACAAATCCAACTTCTGTAAATGATGAACGTGAAGCCAGTCTAAAAAGTCAGACTTCAAATGATTTTAGCGTTGAGGGTGACAAAAACATCAAAAATGCAGAATTAACCAGAAATGATGAGCCACAACAATCACTATCATCACTCTCATCCACAACAAAACAGAAAGAAACTGAGTTTGTCATTTCTTTATCAAATCGATTGAAATCTGTGGAAAATCAGTTGATGGACGCCACGCAGCAGATACAAATTATGGGCGACGTGAATCAGTTGATGCAGGTGAAGTTGCTCTCGCTGGAAACAAAGTTGGCCAACTTGGGACAAAGTGGAACGCTGGCTGTGGCTGCAGCCAGTTCGCCAACAGCTCCGCCTTATGACATGAGCTCATCAAGTCCTTTGCCGCCAAACTTTTCCTCTCTGGGGCCAAACATTGGCCGCTTGTATCCGAATCTGCAAACCGTACAGTCAATGGTGGGCGGAAATAGCGGCGTCTACCATCATCACAGTCCTCCACTATCATCATCTTATCAAGTTTCAGGACCATTTTCTCCTTCAGCAGATCTTCAAAGCTCTGCCGGTTTTGATAAAAATAGTCCTACCAACACTACTAACAACAACAGCATTGGTGGTTTTCAGGAAGGTTTCAACAATCTAAAGAGCAAACTGACCGCTCTAGTGACGCCCATTAAACCAACTTCTTTTGACCGACAACTGAGCTACTATGGTGGTGTGCCCATGAACTCGCCCATTTCACCACCGGTTCCAATAGTTGGATCACCATTGGCGTCATTGGTTCCAGGAACAGCGATAGCAACAGCACCTGAAGCAGCCACCTCTGCTCCCTCAGAAGGCGGAGAATCCTCGGAGGACTCTTCCGGTCACCGTCGACACCACCACCGCCACCACCGTCATCATCGCATCAAACTGTTCAGCACCTCAGGCAGTCGCCGTCGTCAACACTGAACATTAGTGCTCCTTTTATATTTAATTGCCTTTTTATTGTCATTACTTCTCTTTAAACAGGCAGAAACTTTGTTTTTCAGTTGCATTGACCTTTTGCAAGTTTGCTTTTGTTTTCAACAAAAAAATCACTTTTTAAAATACATTTCAAACTAAATACAAACACAAACACACAAATATACTGCAAAATACTTGTGCTCACTTTTGCCCAAACTTTTTTCTGTTTTTGATTTTTATCGAAAAAAGTTTATTGTTGTTGTTCATTACTTCACTCAGTCTGTTCTTTCATTTTCTCCTCCTCTTCAACCATCTCTTCCGGTGTGTCGGGCATTTCGACGCCTCTTGGTTCGCGGAGAAACATAATTAGACAGCCCGCGGAGATGGAAAGGGCACCGAGGAGGACCATAGGCACGGCGAGAGTGGTGGCATTACTCTGAAAAGTTGTTTAAAGTTTAAAAGCAAAAAAAAAAGAAAAAGAAAGGAAAGGTGTTAAATCAAAGTAAAGTGCTCACAAATGCATAAATGATGAGTAATGTGCCCATTTGTCTGTCTGTTTGTTTGTCTATGTGGTTTTGTTTGACAGAAAAACTGTATGCTGCATAAACACACACACACATTTTGTGCAGTGAGAAGAAGATGCATCGATGCGTCAATGCGTGAAAAATTACCCAAAATTGTACACTTGGAACTGTTGTACTACTGTGAATACTAAGCTAGTGTGAGCTTTCAAAAGTACAATATTTTTTAATTTAAATCAGTTGTGCATCGTTTCACTCGTGCCTCTACTCTTTATAACCCTTTAAGCACTTTCAAGTTAAGCGACACACACACTGACAAAAGGTCCCCCTAGGCTTACCAGATCCTTGATAAAGGGCGCCAGCACGGAACCAATTCGGGCCACCATTGAGCTAGTGCCCAGGCCAATGGTTCGCATCACAGTGGGGTAGATTTGCGTTGAGTAGACGTAAATAATTGCAAAGGAAGCCGTCACGCAGAACTTTCCCGCCATTGCAAAGACAATTCCAGTGTAGTAGTTGTCTGGAGAGGGGAAGATTGAAGTTCAGAACACAAATTGTCGAAACACTTCAAACACTTACAGTTAATAGAAATGGCAGCTAGACAGCCCAGTCCAGCGCCGACCATTGTCACCAGCAACGTCTTCTTATGACCGAACCGTTTCACAACGTACATGCAGGCTAGGTAGGCGGGCACCTCAACAGCTCCAAGAAGGAAAAAATTGACAAAAGGATCACCGACAAAGTCGTTGGTGTTCAGCGAGAGGCCGTAGTAGGTGAGCGAGTTGGCGAACCAGATGAAGTAGATCATCGAGGTGACACGGGCCAGGCGCCAGCTGCTGAACAGGTCCAGGATGGAGTACTTTTTGGGAGCAGAGGTGGTAGTGGAAGCAGTGGTAGAAGAGGTGGTAGAGTCAGTTGAGGAGTTAGTCAACAGGCCTCTTTCTTTGTTTTTCTGTGACAAAAGGTATTTACACAAAAATTATCAAATTTAAAACTGTTTTGAAAAGATAGGCTGCAACTATTACAATGGCCGCCAGCTCTCGCAACGTAGCAAAATCCTTCTCCAGACTGGCCACTGCTGCGGCGCTGCCCGGATTGCTCGTAGCCGTCCGGTTGAGTTTGGCAATTTGGGTGAGCAGTGTCTGCGCCGCGTCCAACCGCCCACTGGCCAGCAGCCATCTGGGCGACTCGGGCAAGGCCCAGTAGAGCACCGCCTGGACCGACTGCAGGCCGGCACAGCAGTAGAGCAGGTGGCGGAAGTCACGGGTTAGGTAGGCCAGCCCGGGCAGACTCAGGTAGCCGGCGGCCCAGCCCAGTTGAACGGCCAGGCCGACTACCTCGCGGTGCTGAGGGCCAACAATTTCAAGTACTGAAGTTTAAAAATAAAAATGAAGAATAAAATTGATAAATTAATAACTTCTAAGCACTTAGAACTAAAAAGAAAGTTTGTGTAATTGCAAAGCAGTGCTGTCTATCATCAAACTCTAACCGTTTTCACTTACATAGCACAAAACCAGTGGACCATGTGGTGCCCATGCCAAAGGCAAGTACCAGTCTGCATGTTGAAAAAAAATGAAAATGAAAAAGAGAGAGGGGGGGGGGGTTACAATCAAAACAAAATTAACAAGAAAACAAGAAAAATGACAACGGCACGGGGAGGGGGAAATGTCCTCTAGAAGAACTTCATTATCAAGCATCATCAAGCATTACAGTGCTCGTTTACAATGCGTATGATTGCCTCTGTCTCTCTGTTTGTTCAACAACGCGTAAGACATTCCTAGAGCAGCAGCAATGACAACAACAGTACAGTTGTAATTGCTGATTTTGAGATTTTTTGTCGTAAAAATTCCAAAATAGAATCGTTCATTTTTATGTTTTTTGTTCCCTTGTGCAATTTTTTTCTTTCTTTTTTTGCTTACCTGGAAGCCAAAAACTGCACAATAGATGCGGAGAAGGCACAGGAAAGGCAGCCGCCAAGCTGGAGAAACCAACCGACAATGATAGTGGGCCGGCGGCCAATTCTGTTGTGTGAATGCAAAGAAGAAAAAAATGCTCAGTTATCAGTGACAACAACAACAACAACAACAACAACAACATCAACAAAGTTGAACAAAAGATGTTAGTTGAAAAAAGATGTTGTAAAAGAATAAAAGGCCAAATACGGTTCAAAATCAAGTCAAATAGTTACCGGTCTGAGCAGTGTGACATGAGAAAGACGGCCGCCAGCGTGCCGATCATGTAGGCGGACTGCGTGAAGGAAGCCAGCCATTTGCTGTCGCAGACAAGACTCCACTAAAAGAGAGAGAGAGGGGGACACAGATTTTGTGGGTCAAAAGAGATAAAAATGTTGCTGAATGTGGTTCAACAACATCAGCCACAGTTCAAGCAATTTCAGACAAACAATTGTCGCAATCTCCCCCACAACAATTTATTGTCATACTTCTGAAACGATAGTCCGATGATAAAAGGAGTCTGGCTGACCGACGTCAAAGGCCCACCGCTGGCAGGGCGCTCCCTGAGTGTTTTTACACTGATCTTCTTGAGAAGGAGTTGGTGTAGAGGATGTAGAGTTTTCATTGCTGAAGAAGGAAAGTGAGGTTGCTGCTGAGTTGCCGTCGTCGATGCACCAAAATTTGACGTTTGGCGCAATGAAGGTTAGCTGAAGACTGTGCCAACAAGAGCAGATGGCGGTGATCATAAAAAAGCCGAAAAAGTGCAGTTGCCAGCGGCCCCAGGCGCCGGTGATGTTTAACACTAGCTGAGGCACATTCACTGATTTGGGGGTGACGGACGGCGGTGAGGTTATTGGAGTTGGTGGGAGTGACACTGGTGAAGATGAGGATGATGAAGTTGGTATAGAGTTTGCTTCCGATATAGTGGAAAACGGTGGGGAACTTTTTTGAGACATGATTAAAGCACTTCGTACAAAGGTTGCAGTGATTTTTTTATGCACATAAGATTATTGTTGTCGCAAGTAAAATTGGATATAGTTGTCAATTTTGCAATGATATTGCACAAAAAAACTTTCGTTTACTTTTGCTTTTTGTTTTTGATTAACCAGTTCGCTCGTTTTTGTTCATGCTTTTGTTAGTGTTTACGTTGTAAAAATTAAAGTCAAAAAACGAACTTTTTAGAGTTAAAGCGCCAGAGCAAAGCAAATGGGCGAATAAAAAAACAAAAAACAACAACTTACGCGCAGGTACTCTTTCTGCACAAAATCATCAAAAAGTTGCCATCCAAAAAAAGCTAAGCAAAACAGACCTTGAACTAATGAGCGCGTTTGCGTTCTTAAGTTTTAAAAAGAAAGAGAGACAGCAGATAAGTCAAAAACGGCACATAAAAAAGAAGATTATGATGATGTCAGAAAAAAGGCAGCAGATACATAAACAGGAAAAGCAGCTGTGTCGGCGAGATGTGCTTTTGTTGTTGTTGCTGATGTTGACAGGTGACCATAAACAGCAGTAAACAGTAGAACTGGTAAGTGCAGTCAGTGCACTTTTCAGTACAGTCAACGCTTTTAGGATATGCTGCTTTTTTGTTGTTGCTGCTGCCGCTGCCACTGACGCTGATTTCATCAGCCGACTTTTGCCCCTCAATCCCTCAATCTCTTTGAGCAAATGAGAGAACAAGAGAAAAAGAGAGAGAGAGAGAGTATATATCACTGCCTAGTGTGCAGTGTGCAAATTTGAAAACCGCTCAATTCAGCAGCTTTTTATTTGGCAACGGCAAATTTTGTAGACACACCGCTGATTAGCAACGGTGCCAGCGGCAGCAGCAACTGTCTTGATTTTATGACGACAAAGCAGCGGTGTAGAGCGGCAGCAGCAGCAGGTAAGACACCACTACGGTGATGTGATTGGATCTCTGCAACTTAATTAGAAAATTAAACACACTAAAACACTAAAAAGAAAAAAAGAGAAATCAAATACGTTTGACGTTTGTCACAATGACCAATGCTGTGCACTACCACTACTATCACTACCACTGCAAACAAAATGCACAGCAGCTCACTACTATCACTGTGGAGATAGCACGAAACTTTTTTTTGGTTTAGAGATAACGAGTTAAAGAGCGTAAAAGGGTGAAGAAGAAATAGAAGTAATGACAACAATGACACACACTATTAGCAAGCTTGCCTGATTGACTGTTCTGAGCAAAACTGAGTGGTGGTGAAAACCCACAAAAAGATTATCATTGCACTACTACTGTGCACCGCACAGTTGCACGTTGCATTAGTACAGGGCAAAATGTATGGAAACACTAAAAAGTAAAATTAAAAAGTTTAAAAAGAGCCGTTTTAAATTTTGCTCAAAAACAGAAAATTCAACTTTAATTTTCAAATTTTCAATTTGCTCATCACTCAATGGCGGAGAACATAGCAAAACTTTTTTAGAAAATGAATTTAAAAAAAGGCATCAAAATGAACTCTAAAACTGCCACCCTTTTCCATTTACTAACATCATCATCGTCGTCTAACTCCATCATCATCACCACCGTTACCATCATCATCACCACCAACATATTGCACTTTTTACCCCCTCCTTTTCACCCCTTTCTCTCTTTTCACATGTCAATTGCGTTTCCATCACGCTTATTGGGCAGATGAGTGCTTGGCAGGCAGGCTAGTTTGTTGGATGGTTGGCAAACTTTTCCCCCTTCTCAGTGAAACTGTTAAATTGCACTGTCTAGTTGATGCTACTGAATTGGATTCTTAGTCTGCTATACTCAAATCATAAGTTTTTTTCTATCTCTTGTGTTTCACGTTTTCTTTTAGCCCATCTTGAACAGCAATTGCAATTCTATCATTGACAATTTCATTGAACTCCATTGATTGGCAAATTGGGTATATAGCAGCAGCAGCAAAGATAGTGCAAGTGTGAACGGACAAAAAGGAAGCGAAAACAGAGTGACACAAAGATTGGCCAGATTGTCAGTGACAAACGGATTCAATTGCATTTGGGTGCTGCTTCTGGGCAAAAACCGCTGGAACGTTTCAAACTCAAACTTGGAAAATGATTGTTTTTGTCAATAACAAAAAAAATAAATGATGTTTCTTGCGATAAAATAAAACGAAAAAATTGGATACGAAAAACTGAAAAACTCATTTTTTAATTTTTAGTTTGCCAAGTTTATTTGACATTTTTGAGACGACAGCTAAAGTAGCAACATTATTTTGAGTTTGAAAAACTAAAAAAATGGTAAAAGAAAGAAAACAGTGGAACTTCAAAATAAGACAATCAAAGTGCGACAGCTGCTTGGAACAACAACAACGACAACAACAACAACAGTACGGCACAACAACCGTACATACCGTACATAACACAATCAGACCAAAGATGACTACTACTGAAACTTTGCACTTCTGTGTCTAAAGTTGAGCAAGTTTATCAGCTGCCGTACTTGAGCACAACCACCGTACACACTGTACACACTGTCTACACAGTGCACAAACTTTACTCAGTTAACTCTAACGTCATATTATAATAATACTACGACCACCACCGCCACCACCACTACTATTCTGTTGCTCTAATATTAATAATAATAACAATAATAAAATTGTAATAATAATAGATGATGGGCAAAGTTGGAAGAGGCAAAGGAAAATCAGTCAACGACAGCAACAACAGCAGCAGCAGCAGTACCTCAACACACTTGCCCAGACTGATTGACTGAAACTGGTGCTGTTGGAACTGCTGCTGGTAGTGCTGCTGGAGATGGTAATTAAGGCTCATCAGGGTCAACTTTGGCGATGAGCAGCAGAGCTCACCAACTGCTGAGCAACCCAGCAACGGCAATTACATCAACGAAGACGACGGTGGCAGCAGCAGCAGCAGCAACATCACCAGCAATTAGGTAGTTCATGCAGCAAATGGGAAACAATTATAATGGAGAAAAGAAGAAGAGAAAGGGAGAAGGACCGGAAAACAAGGCCGTCACAATGAGGGGCAGTGAGTGTACAGCAGCCGTAAAGTGCAGCTGTACAAAAACCTAAAACGGCGGCAACAGCGGCAAATGAGTAGTGGGCAAAGTGAGATTTGATGCAGCAGCAGAGGCAGTAACGGCAACAGACCAGCAGAGACCATCTAAAAAGACCATAAACTTACGCAGCAGAAACGTTGGTGACTGAACAGGCAACTGACTGGTTGACTGCAACAGCAGTTCACCAGCATAAACGGCCAAATTGGTTAATTTTCAAAACAGCAAGTGTTTTTCTCAGTTTGTGCACCAGTGCACTGGCAGCAATGGGCAGAGACACTCACACACAAAGAGGCACATCAAATGCAAATAATTATTAATGGCCAAACAGAAAACTGAAAAAGCCAGCCATGAAAAGGGAACAGCAACATCAGAAGAGGTAGCAGAAAACTAAACCCCCAGCAAACCAGGGGAAAGAGCTTTTTAGGCCAGCAAACACCCGCAAAATGGCCCATTTGCCTCTTCTTTCCCTCTCTCTCTCTCTCTCTCTCTCTCTCTCTCTCTCTCTCTCTCTCTCT
>JAALOO010000673.1_pt1 | contig 28999 bp, 16 predicted proteins | sample 7257641 | NCBI WGS metagenome assembly JAALOO01 (sample SAMN14085613, study PRJNA598686) | mite metagenome | biome: ENVO:01001000; feature: ENVO:01001002; material: ENVO:01001226; isolation source: single female mite from University of Michigan culture on fish food culture... ...
ATGGCGGGGCCGGCCTCGTCGTACTCCTGCTTGCTGATCCACATCTGCTGGAAGGTGGAAAGGGAGGCGAGGATGGAGCCGCCGATCCAGACGGAGTACTTGCGCTCCGGCGGGGCGATGATCTTGATCTTGATGGTGGCAGGGGCGAGGGCGGTGATCTCCTTCTGCATTCGGTCGGCAATACCGGGGTACATGGTCGTGCCTCCGGACATGACAGTGTTGGCGAAGAGGTCCTTTCGGATGTCGATGTCGCACTTCATGATCGAGTTGTAGGCGGTCTCGTGGATGCCCACAGCTTCCATACCAATGAAGGAAGGCTGGAAAAGGGCCTCGGGGGCGCGGAAGCGCTCACCACCGACGGCGATGACCTGACCGTCAGGAAGTTCGTAGCTCTTCTCGAGCGAGCTGGAGGTGGCGGCGGTGGCCATCTCATTGTCGAAGTCGAGGGCGACGTAGCACAGCTTCTCCTTGATGTCACGCACGATTTCTCGCTCAGCGGTGGTGACGAAGGAGTAACCGCGCTCGGTGAGAATCTTCATCAGGTAGTCAGTCAGATCTCGGCCAGCCATGTCCAGACGGAGGATGGCGTGGGGCAGGGCGTAACCCTCGTAGATGGGCACGGTGTGGGTGACACCATCGCCGGAGTCGAGGACAATGCCAGTGGTACGACCCGAGGCGTAGAGGGAGAGGACGGCCTGGATGGCGACGTACACAGCGGGGGTGTTGAAGGTCTCAAACATGATCTGGGTCATCTTCTCTCGGTTGGCCTTTGGGTTGAGGGGAGCCTCGGTGAGCAGGACGGGCGACTCCTCGGGGGCAATTCGCAGCTCATTGTAGAAGGTGTGGTGCCAGATCTTCTCCATATCGTCCCAGTTGGTGACGATGCCGTGCTCAATGGGGTACTTCAGGGTGAGAATACCTCGCTTGCTCTGGGCCTCATCTCCGACGTACGAGTCCTTGTTGCCCATGCCCACCATGACACCCTGGTGACGGGGTCGGCCGACGATGGAGGGGAAGACGGCGCGGGGGGCGTCATCTCCGGCGAAACCGGCCTTGCACATGCCGGAGCCATTGTCCACAACCAGAGCGGTAACTTCGTCGTCGCACATGTTTGCTGCTGTTGAGTCTGCTGGAGACGGTGAAGGGGAAAGTGTCCAAAGAGATTGTCGTCGAAGTCGAAGTCAAACTTCACACTAGAGCGGGCGAAACGCAAATGTAGCTGGTCGACCTCGTCGAAGCGTCTATTTGAAGTCTCGCTTCTCTTCCCTTTCTTCTTCTTCTTCTTCTTCAGTTTTGCCACTCCTGTGTTGCTGCAACCTTTGCTATTGCTCTTGCAGTTGCTGCTACTGCCGTGGTAAGGCTTGCAAGGCTCTTCTCTACCCGATATCCGCTCCTTCTATGTGTCGAAGCGGCGGCAGTAGAGCATTTGCTCTAAAAGACAGTGTGTGTGTGTCTGAAGAATTTTCGGCATCTCGGTCGCCTCCTCCTCCTCTTCAGAATCGGTGAATGTCGAGCAGCAGCAGCAGTGTGCAGTGCACTGTGTTCTATTCTGTTCTATTCTCGTCTTCCGAGCATGACCATAAATGTGCACGTCTGTCTGCCTCTTCTTCTTCCTTTGCACACGAGAGCATTCGGCAAACAGCGACTGCGGTTGCTTGCTTGCTTCACCCAGTGCCAATGGGAAACACACACACACACACAGTGCACTTTCACTCCTCTCTTCGAGGTGCTCTAAAATTAGTGCAACGCCAAGGGAAGAATGAAGTGGAGTGGAGTGAATGCAGAGTTCGGTGCTGAAAAACCGCTGAAAATTGCTGCTTGCTTGGTGTCCATCTTCGGGTGACTTTGGTGGACTTTACTTTAGAGAAGTATTCTTGATAACTGAAAGTAAAGGGAAAGTTAGGATTACTCTAGTGTAGAACAAATTGAGAGAAAAGAGATGCTGAATAGGTTGTGCCTTTACTTTAGACGTGTTTACACTTGTTGTTGGCGTCACTTCTTGATGGCCACACAGACCGTCTTGGCGGTGGTGAAGAAGCGCCGCGAGTCCTCAGTGCCTTCGCGACCAGTGCCCGAGGCCTTCGCCCCGCCGAAGGGCATGTTGAGGTTGCGCTGCAGCCAGCAATTGGCCCAGACGGTGCCCACCTCCAGGCGGTGGGCCACTCGGTGCAGCCGGTCGGCGTCTGCGGTCCACACGGTGGCAGAGAGGCCGTAGGGAGTGCCGTCGTTGGCCACTGCCAGCGCCTCCTCCTCCTCCTCGAAGGCCTGGATGGTCACTAGCGGCCCGAAGACCTCCTCTCGGTGGACCGGAGAGTCTTTGGGCAGGCCGGCGGCGACCATTAGGCCAGTGTAGTAGCCGCCACTGCTCAGGCAGCTCCTCGGCGGCTCAATGTACGTCACCTGGGCGCCTTTGCCAGCAGCCTCCTGGGCGAGCTCCATGTAGTGGCGCACTTTGGCGAGGTGCTCCGCGCTCACCATCGGGCCCACCTTTGTCTCGCCGTCAAAGGGGTCGCCGATTTTGAAGGTCCTGAGTGTGAAAAGTGTGAAAGGCTAAAGTGAACAACAAACACAACCATAGCTAACTTACCTGGCCACCTCGACAAACCTGGCCACAAAGGCATCGTAGATGGAGCGCTGAACTAGGAGTCGACTGCTGGCCAGGCAGATCTGCCCGCCATTGAAGAAGACGGAGCGGGCAATCTTCATCATGTTCTCCGAGCTGGAGAAGTCGAAGTCTTCAAAGACCAGGGCCGCATTCTTGCCGCCCATCTCCAGGGAGAGGCGCTTGAAGGCGGGCGCGGCGGCCATCGAAATCCTCTTTCCCGTAGCCGTGCTCCCAGTGAAGCTGATCAGTGGGACAGATGGGTGGGCGACCAATGGTTCCCCAACCGAGGCCCCAGTTCCGAAGACCATGTTGATGACGCCCGCGGGCAGGCCCGACTGCTGCAGCAGGCTGCAGAGACGAAATGCGGTGACGGAGGTCAGCTCGCTGGGCTTTGCGACGACGGTGTTGCCAAAGGCGATGGCCGGAGCCAGTTTGAAGGTCAGCAAGTAGAGGGGCAGGTTCCAGGGAACGATGACGCCCACGACGCCTGCTGCCTGGTGGGTGGTGTAGTTCAGGATGCCCGTTTCGGTTTCGATTATGGACCTAGAGAGTTGTGGAGAGCGGAGATTTAGAAATAGAAACGGTAAAGTAGAAATCGAGATTGGCACGTTTTGTTTACGTTTCTGTCGCATAGGTGAGCGCGTTGGCAAAGTGGCGAAAGTTCTGCACCGCCCGTGGAATCTCAATGTTCAGCGACTGGGTGAAAATCGAAATTATAATCTAGTCTTTATCTTGAAGATGGAATCAGAGAGAAAGCAAGAATACCTGAGAGAGCGGTTTGCCTTGAGGGAAAAAAACAGTTGTTTACATTCTGAGATCCAATAAAAAAGAACTTACCCTGATCTCGACTCTCCAGAATGGCCAACTCTTCAGTGTTGGCCTCGATCAGGTCGGCGATGCGATTGAGCACGGTCACCCGAGTGGCCACAGGTGTCTGTGACCAGCTGAAGCACGAAAGAGAAAGTCTGGTCAAGAGTTCGAAAAAGCCAAAAAACTTACATTGGAAATGCCTTCAGAGCTGCGGCCACAGCCGCCTCGACATCTTCCGCCCTTGAGTCGGGCACCAGAGCATTGACCGCTCCCGTAGCAGGGTTGTAGGAGGAAAAGGTCGCTCTGGGAGGGACAAAGACGCCATCGATGAAGTTGTTGATGGTGATCACTGATAGTGAGTCCAGAGATGAGGGGGAGGAAGAGGAGGACATGTTGGTGGTTTGCTGCTGCTGCTTTTTGACTCAGAGAGTTCTATTTGGTGAACTTGAAGAGCTGTGTTCTTCTTTTTCTAGTGTTGTGATGTTGGCATTGGTGGTACGATTGGCAATTGATCACCTTACATCATCATTACACTATCACAGACTTGGTGATTAAAATGATACGAGAGTGAGGGATATCTCCTGCTCAACAGAGCAGAGATAAATAGAGAGCTGTCAGTTTGTAGCAAACGACTGAAAGAGTGCCAAAACAGTATTCGGCGATTGCAGTTGAAAACTGTATAAAAACACTTTAATATTAAGCAGTAAAAGTACATCCATTGGTCTGACAGCAAAAAAATGATGTGTGTGTTTGTGTTTGTAAAACACCTTGCTCACTACAGATTAGCCCTGAGGTGGGAGGCAAAGGCAAAGAGGGTGAGGGCGAGTGCGGCTGGCCAGAGCAGGGAGCCGGGGCCGCCGACGCAGCCAAAGGTGGGCGAAGTGGAGGAGGAGGTGGAGGAGGCATTGCTCATGTAGTCGTCCACTGAAAAAGAAATGCTCATTAAAAACTCCTCTCCCTTCTAAAAGCAGCACACACAGCTTACCCTTAGCATCCGCCCAGCCCACCGTCAGATTGTGGCGGCTGATGAAGCCATCCAGAAAGCTCTCCAGCGGCGTAAAGTACCGCCTGAGGGCGCCCAGGCTCATCCGCTCCGAGCCGATAAAGTCCTTGAGAATGCTCTGCCAGCTGGCGGAGCTGCCCTTCGCCAGCATGGCGCGCAGCGAGGCGCCCGCCAGTTTGTTGCCATCAAAGTCGCACTTGTAGAGACTGTCGCCCCAGGAGGAGGGCTTACCACTACCAGTTCCCTTGGGCTCCACAAAGCCGCACATGTGCTCAAAGAACTGAAACTGAAGGACGTGCGAGGCAAAGTAGCGGACGTACTCGACGCCGGCGGGTATGTGGTACTTGGCGCCCGGGTCAAAGTCTCGCTCGGAGCGTTTGACGGGAGGAGAGAGACCTTGGTGACGGAGCCGCAGCGTCCACCAGTGCCGATTGAGGGCGTGGTCGAGGCCGCCCTCCGCGGCGAAGACGTCCCAGCGCCAGCGGTCGAGGACGTAGGCAAACGGGAGGAAGACGATCTTCTCGAGGGCCATCTTCAGCTGGTAGTTGAGGTTGACCTTCTGTCGCAGCTCTTCATTTGAAGTTCGCTCCAGCAGGCCGACCTTCTCGAGGTGCTCGGGCGAGCTGACGGAGAGGGCGATCAGGTCGCCGATCGCCTCGTGGAAGCCCGGATTGGCGCCCTCGCGGTAGGCCGTCGGCTGATCGGCGTAGTTCATGTAGTACTGAATGTGGCCCATCTCGTGGTGGACGGTGACGAGATCGTTGAAGGTCCGCTCGGTGCACTGCTTTATGCGATAGTCGGTTTTGGTGGCGTCGTAGAAGTCCCAGGCAGAGGCGTGGCTGCAGTTGGAGTGGAGAGTTTAGTTTATGAAAGTGAGAAAAAGAGTGCAAAAGTTTACCAGGTCAGATTTCGGTCTGTAGGCTTCTCCAGGATGGACTTTCGGTAGAAGCTGCGCGTCATGTTGGCCATTCCGAGGTCGTGGAAGAAGCGCTCCGAGAGCTGGAACATCTGCAGGACGGTCCAGTTCTGAATGAGAAGGAAAAGCGTAAAGGGTAATTCTATAAACGTTTTCCAGTTTTTCTTACCTTGAGCTTTCGATTGACCTCACTGTCAATGGGCACCACCTCGGGATGCGGATTGAGTTCGGTGACGGTGTTAAGGACGTTGCTCCACTGCTGGGCCCACATGTTCCCCAGCAGGTGGGCGGGAATGGTTCCGTCGGCGGGCATCACCTCGGGGCCGTACTTGCGGGTCAGGTGGTGGCGGACGTAGGCGTGAATTTTGGCGTAGAGAGGCATCAGCTCCTCCATCAGCTCATCGACTTGCTCCTTCATGTCGGCCGTTTCCCAGCTGGACATCCACAGGTCGTCCAGCGTTCGGAAGGCTAACCAGGAAAGATGAGTAAAATAGAGCTCGAAATACAAATGAAAAAAACTTACTTTTTCCTTTGAGCTTGTTCGCCTTAGCAGCCTTATTTCCGATTTGGTAGTAGGTGATAAAGTCAGTGCGCATCTTCGGTCCGGTGGCGTCGCGCCACTTGAGCCAGGCCTCGCGCAACCTTGTCTCATTTGTTGACTCGCTGAAGACCTTGGTCAGACCTATGAAATAGAAAGAGGGAGAGAAGTGAGTGTGATGAGATGACAAAAAACGAGTAACAAAAGCAGTACCAGGTTCAAGGGAGAGGTTGGCCAGCTTACTGCTGCCACCTTCCAGGTCCTCCATCTGAACGGTAGCCGTCGAGTAGACTGCCTCCATGGCCAGCTGCACCTCCTGGAAGCGAGCCGCCTCCTCCGAGGGCAGGGCTGCCGTTCCAATGAGGGCCAGCTTTTCGAACTGCCGTCGAATGTACTCGGGAAAGCGAGTGAAGTCGTAGTCGGCGGCGATCTCCTCGTACTGTCCTTTGCGGAAGGCGTCAAAGGTTTTGCCCTGCTCGATCTGTGTAATTTATTTGAAAAAAAAATTGAAAGAAAAGCATTTTTTGAAAGTTCCAGAACCGCTGAAACTGTCTTAAAACTAACCACTTTCGCCTCATTTTCAGCGGTAATGTTGGAGGCGAGTTCCCATTGCGCCGTGGTCAAGAGATTAATCTGTCGCCGGAGCTTCTCATTTTCCCGGTTAAGGTAGTCTTCGGGCTCGAGGGCAGCTGTCTCAACGTGGCTAAAGAAGAAGGAGAAGAGTCCAAGCAGCAGAAGAAGCCCCAGATGATATCTGAAGCCGGTTGATGTCTTCATCGTGAGGTGAGATCAAACTTGATCAGCAACTAAATATAACTTTCGGAACTTAATCCTCGCAGCAGGCAACAAAGTGGCCACCAACTAACGAACTCTGGCAGCGATCAATCACCAGCAAAAAGAAGCAGCAGCAGCAGCCTCTCTAGTGGCGTAATCAAAACAATGACACGGTTGAGTAGAATAGAATACTGTTGCTGTTGTTGCTGTCGCCGTTCGGTTGACAATTAATAATGAGCTGAAAAGGTAAAATCAACAACCTGCAGCACCATCAGCAGCCCGACAGCAACGACATTTAACGAGGTGAGCACGAAGCAACCGATTCACATGCCTAGGTGACACTAATCAGCAATTAGCCAACTCGACGAGGCTGCTGCTGAAGCTGAAGCACAGAAGCAGCAGTGTTTGTACAAAATGCCTGAGTGAAAAAGAAGTAAAAAGAAGATGATGATGAGGTGCAAATGTTGTACAGCTGTCGAGTGCACCAGAGAGAGGGAGCGAGGTACTGACGGTGACTGAATGTGACAGAGGAGCTTCAGAAAAGCTGAAAAGTACGATGGCGGTGGTCAAAAGACAGCGGCAAAAAACAGTCAAAAAGCTGAAGTGTTTGCCTTGCTGGCAGCGAGTTGTGTGCTGGTGGTTGGAGATGCTTGAACGTTTGTCCGATGTTTGTTTGTGATTGCAGCCGCAGCAGCTTGTTTTTTCTCGCTGATCAGACCATCAGCAGAGCATCATCGTGATCAGAGGCACTACCACCACCACCACCATCACTTCAGCGAAAAAACATAAAACGGCGAAAAATAGCCAAAAGCTTTCGAATCAAGCAGCAGTGGTGGTGGTGGTGTTCGACGTTTCGAAAAACTGTCACTCTGTGGCAACGGCTGAGGGAGAAACTGGAAACGAACACTGCACAGCAGCAGCAACAGCTGAAAGGAGCACCGAAATAGAAACGATGAAGAAAAGAGGATATTGATAGGGCAAAGACCACCACCAGCAACACTCAGTAATGATCCGAAGTGCGGTCAGAAAGAGGTGGTTTTAAGTGGTGGTGGATTGGAAGAAATGGAAATGGAGATTAGTGTCGGTGCCACCGCTTGATGCGGCGGCAGCTGCTGCTGCTGCTTGTAAGCCGCTTTCTCTCTCTTTCCCCACTTTCAGTTTTGTTTTGCCGTTTGGCAGCTGAGCCAATCGATTGAATGAACGCAAATGACACACACAGACACTGACACAAGGTGCTACTTTCCATAAGTGCACACTTTTTCTTCTTTCTCCTAAACAGACAAACAAGTTGCAGCAGTTTAATGGGAGGAGGATGGGGAGGAGGAGAAAGTAGAGATCTAATGTGGGCGGTGTGTGTGGACTTCATACTGCTGCTGCTTCTGCTGCTACTACAGCTAATTAGGAGAGTGCATGCACTGACAATAGTAATAATAAGTGGGAATTCAAAACAGAAAAAAGATGCAGTTTGTCAAGTATGTCAAAGACTGAGTCTCGGTCCATTTGCTTTCTCTCTTTCGAGAGAAATCTTCGAGGACTATGATATTCTTCTTGGGAGTTCACTGCTGCTGCTGCTGCTCAGCAGGCTGTGGCGGTTTCTCTGCAGCTGCCGGCTCACTTGCTGCAGCTGATCCTTCAGCAGGCTTTTCCGTCGCTGCCGTTTCTGAAGTTGCAGTTGCTGAAGGGGCAGGAGGCGGTGGCTGCGAAGTGGACGTCGGCTGGACCGTCGTCTGCGCCGGCAGCTCTCCGTTCTCCCGTCGAATCTGCTCCAGCGCCCGCTCCACCATTCGCTGGTAGGCGGCCTCGTCGACCACCGGCTTTGCCGCGAAGCGCTTTTTCATCTCCAGGTCGAACTTCTCGCTGGAGTCGAGGAGGGCGCGCTTTCGCTCCTGGAAGCGCGCCTCAATCGTCTCCAGCTCGTCGTTCAGCGTCTTGTGGTGCATCAGCAGCGACTCGGTCTGCCGCAGCAGCACATGGTAGCGGCTCTCGGGATTGGTGCGGTTCTCCGGCAGCACCCGCTCGTCGAAGATCTCCGCCACCAGTTTGTGGTTGCGGTAGAAGCGGGCCGCCGACAGGTGCTTGATGCTGTAGTAGTCGTCCGCCAGCTCGTCCGCCGCCACTCCCTCTTCGCCGTCCATGTTCACCTGCAGGCTGACGCGGCCGTCGCCGCCGCCGTGGTGGTGATGGCCGTGGCCGTGGCCGTGACCCTTCTGAGGCGAGTGGCTCATCGGACCGCCGTGGCCGCCGCCCATCGATTTCTTGCTCTTACTTGGGCCGCCAGGGCCGCCCGAGCCTGGGCCACCACCACCACCTGCCGCAGCGGCCGCGGCCTTGTGTTGACTATCGCGCTCCTCCTGCTCCTTCGACTTCAACGTGGCGATCCACTGTTGGTAGGCGGGCGAGTTGTGGTAGATCTTCAGTTGTTCGTTGTACTCGATCTGGCAAGGGGAAAGCGGTAAAATATGTAACGAGTTTGGAAAGTGTTTTTTCTATTACCTTTTCCGCCTCAAAGGCGTCCACGTAGTCCTGCTTCTGCTCCTCGGGCAGGTCGCGCCACATCTGTCCGACGATCTTGCTGATCTCCCAGATCTTGTGATCGGGGAAACGGGCGCGCACTTCGTCCCAAACCTAGTTGGTAGAAAGGTTGTTGTCATGAGAGAACTCAAGCACAAACAAGCACGCACCTTTTTGCTGTAGCGCATGTACGGCATCAACGGCTTGTCCGGCGGCTTTGGCTGCTTGTTGTTCTTTGCCAGCTCCTGAAGAGAAGATTAATGATTAGAAAGCGACCAAAAAGCAGTAATCAAATGAAGTAACACTACCGAATTGGAAGCGCCTTTGCCCACTTTCACTGGATTAAAGCTGGGATGCCCGTGGGGCGAGTTGACAAACGGACTGAAACTCATGGCTGGGTAGTTCTTGGTTCAGGAGAGATCAAGCACTGCTGTCACGCAGTTGTCTTTTTAAACTTTTTTTAGAATATTCTTTAGAATCCAAAGAACTGCAACTGAACCACTCGATCCACAACTGAACTGGCACACACAAAAATAAAGAAAAAGAAAAAATCTTTTGTGTCAGTGAGAGTGGACTGGCGGGGTGGAAACGGCGCCCACATCTTCGGCGGCTGCAAAATAGTCGCTGTTTGTTTTGATTTTTGTCGTTTTTCTCCCTTCAAAAAAGATCTCCAATGTTTGAGGAATCGGCGCCGAAGAAACCCCTCTTGCAAACGATGAACATCAAATCCGAGTGGGACAGTCCAAGTGGCAACAACGATGATGGAGATGAGGAAGAGGAGGATCGGCTGCCGACGATGAAGCGGCGGCAGTTCTCGCTGCAGCAGCGCATTCAACAGTGGAAGCGCCAGCGACAGAGCATCACCGTCACCGACTATCAACAAGTCCTCGGCCGGTTCCAGCAAGGAGGCGAAGAGGAGGAAGAGGAAGATGGGGAAGACGTCAAGCCGACGGAGATGAAGCTAATTCAGCTGCTCTGCGACCGGACCGCTTTCCGCCTGCCCGTCGAAGTGGCCGTCCTCTCTTCCGCCGTGATCGGCCAGTCCTCCTCGTCCTCATCGCAATCAAACGACGACGACACCTCGTCCCTCTTGGCAGACTTCCTCACCAAGCTCCAGCGGCAGAGAGTCCTCGAGATGACCACAACTGATGGCAAAAAGTCCGTCTCTTCGGTGAACTACGAACGCTTGGAGGCTCTGAAGGAGCGCTACCTGAGCCGAGTGCCTCGATTGTTCCCCGGTGGCGCCAGTCATCCCAACAACATCAAGACGGAAAGCGAGGCCACCGAAGAGCGGCCGCTGGAGTTTTCTCGGCAGAACAACAACAACAGCAGTGTTCACGAAGAGGAGGAGGAGGAAAAGAGCCTGGTGGAGTGCATCCTCAGTCTGCAGTCGGCGAAGGAGCGGGAGAACAAGCGCATCAGCGAGGAGATCCACCAGCTCCTTTCGAAGCCCACCGCCAAGGAGCTCTCTCTGGTGGAGCAATTTCGCTCTGCGGCAGGCAGTCACGTGCAGGAGTTCTGCCAGCACGGCACCCGGGAAGACTGCCGCAGGGTAAAGCTGCAAAAGATGAGGCGAAGCAGTGGTTCAGCTAGTGCTCAGCCGCCTAACCTTGAGCCCTGTCCGAAGTTGCACTTTGTGAAGATCATTCAGAAGCACACGGACGAGTCGCTGGGAGACTGCTCCTTCCTCAACACCTGCTTCCACATGGAGTCCTGCAAGTACGTCCACTACAGGGTCGAGGTGCGGCCGAAGAAGACTGTGGTGGCAGTGGGAGGTAGTTTGAACTTTGGTAATGGAAATAGCCTCAACAACAGCAATAGCAATCAACACCACCACAACTCCAAAGCCAGCACCGAAAAGAGGATCCCCGCAATAAAGGAAGAGGAGGCTGAAAACGAGGCTGGAGTGTCTTCCTCATCAACAACAACAGCATTGGCCGTGGTTCCAAAGACTGGAACACAGTCACCGACGATGACGGCCACAGCCAGTGCCGTACCGCTGGCCAAGACGCTCGCCTCGGCCACCGAGCAGCCCTTCAAGCGGGTCCTCTTTCCGCCGCAGTGGATCAAGTGCGACCTGCGGTACTTTGACATGAGCATCCTCGGTGAGTTTAAGTTTCTATTTTCATTCCATTTCTAAATCCTTTTTCCTTGCCAGGCAAATTCGCCATCATCATGGCCGACCCTCCCTGGGACATTCACATGGAGCTGCCCTACGGGACCATGTCCGACGACGAGATGCGCAAGCTGAACATTCCCTCTCTCCAGGACGAGGGCATCATCTTCCTGTGGGTGACGGGGCGGGCGATGGAGCTCGGTCGCGAGTGCCTCCAACTGTGGGGCTACGAGCGCTGCGACGAGCTTATTTGGGTGAAGACCAATCAACTGCAGCGAATCATACGCACCGGGCGCACCGGCCACTGGATCAACCACGGCAAGGAGCACTGCCTGGTGGGCGTCAAGGGGCGGCCGAAGAACCTCAACCGAGGCCTGGACTGCGACGTCATCGTCGCGGAGGTGCGCGCCACCAGCCACAAGCCGGACGAGGTGTACGGCATCATTGAGCGCCTGTCGCCGGGCACGCGGAAGATTGAGCTCTTTGGGCGGCAGCACAATACGCAGCCGAACTGGGTGACGCTGGGCAACCAATTGACCGGCCTGGAGATTGTCGATCCGGCCCTGGTGGAGCAGTACAAGCGACTCTACCCGGAGGATGCGAGGAAGTTTGGCGTTCTCTGAAGATATATCCTTGAATGGGGGATGCTTTGCCTCACTTCACTTCATCATCAACTTCATCATCATTGCTATTTATTTCACAAACTTCCATCTTCTGTTTTGGTGAACTTTTTGGGCATTTTTCTTTTTACGAAATCAAAGATTCTAGAGATTTTAGAAATGAGAAACGCAAAGAACTTGTGCAAAATCAAAATAAAGTGCGCGCCTGCCTGCTGTGAAAATGGTCGCCGGCGACGACGACGGCGGCTCAGTGGAAATAGGCAGGAAAAAGGAAATCTCTCTCTGCGCTGTGCTCTCTACACGTGCTGTGAAGCGCTCCTTCTCTCCTTTCCCCGCTGCCAACGAGTTCACTCTCTGTTGTGTTGTGCCGATCCCGATTGCCCGATCCGAAAATCCGGACCCGATAACCAACTCGGCGACCCCCAAATGTAAGTTTTGTGCCCGTTTTGTGGTAGTCTGTGATGTGTGCAGCCAAGAAGTGCAGCAGTGTTGTTGTGGCTGCTGCTGCTGCTGTGTTGTGTTTTGAGTTCTACTTGGCGTATTTTCTAACCGTTTACTCAACCAGATCCAAATGGCTCCCTCTGATAAGAAGTCGAAGAAGGCTCTGGAGAGCATCAACTCGAGGCTTGCCCTGGTGATGAAGTCGGGCAAGTACAGCTTCGGCTACAAGCAGACGCTCAAGGCCCTCCGATTGGTGAGACACCTACCTTTTTGACACTGCCGATTTTGGTGTTGTGTTTTGGCGATTCGTGTTTCTAAATCTATTCGTTTTTTTCTCTGCAGGGCAAAGCCAAGCTGGTGATCATCTCCAACAACACGCCCCCGCTGCGCAAGAGTGAGATCGAGTACTACGCAATGCTGGCGAAGACCGGCGTGCACCACTACTCGGGCAGCAACATTGAGCTCGGCACCGCCTGCGGAAAGTACTTTCGCGTCTGCTCCCTCACCATCACCGACCCCGGCGACTCTGACATCATCAAGAGCATGCCCTCGGAGATTCAGTAGTGCCCGGAGAGTCAGAGTTTGCTAACAACAAAATTTGTCAACATGTGTTTTGAAAGAATCAGAGAATAAAGTGTGGACACCCCTCCTTCTTCTCTGGAACCAAAATCCAAATCTGTGGCAAGTTTGCTCAATCAATTCTTCTTTCTAAATTCCTCCTCAACATCATCATCATCAAAGGTACCTCCTCTTTGTTTACCACCTTTTCATCGCCCCACTTCTATGCCCACCAACGTCGCCTCGGCGCCAGTGCATTGTTTTTGTTGTGCAGTGAGTGTTTGCAGATCAGCTCAAGAAAGATCAAATCTCTCTTTGAGGATTTGACTGACTGTTGACCACCGGTCAATTTCTGTCAGGCAGACAGGCTCTCTTAAGCACTTGTGGAGTGTGTCCAGTATGATTGCGATAAACTTGCCCGTCGACACCTGTCATCGACGAACTGACTTGATGATGATGACGGCAGTGGTAGCCAGACACTCAAGTGCGCTAATATGAGCTTTTTCATCATCATTTTTATTTCATTATTGAATGAACTCTGGTGGTGGAGGTGATGCTGGGTAAAAAAACTGGGCGATAACAAAAAGTGGAGAGGTAAAATGGTGGAATACAAAAAAAAGTGACAAATAAATTAGATTGCAGTCAGCTTTGAGTGTTCAGTTAGAGTTGGCAGCTGGTGAAGAAGAGGCTTTAGATGGCTGCTGCTGGTGCTTTTTCAAGGGCCTTCCATTTAGAAGCGCTGAAGTCGCTGCTGCTGAAGAAGAAGAAACACTGCTTGCCGGCGAAGAGGTTTTATTGGCGTTGTGGCAGGTGTAGTGAAGGAAGCACTGGCCCTTCTCCTCGAAGGCAATCAACTCGCGCACCTTGGTCAGCAGACGGTGGTGGTCAGCTGAAGGTGAGGAGTTGAGCAGTCTGGGGAATTGATAAAAGTGGATGATGAGTGGGGAGGAGTTTAAAGAGAGGGAGTTTAAAGGTACTCACCTGAGAGCCAGTTGGGAGAGCTCACTGGGAGAATGGGCCTCCTTCAGACGAGCCCCGGAAGGGTCCAGACAGCGAAGAACGTGTCCACAGGAGCTGGTGGAAGATGGAGGTGATGAGGGCGACGATGGTGAAGAAGTACTCAACGAGCGATGCTCTCGAGGCAGCTGCTGATCATTGCGACGAAGAATCAGCGGGAGATTGTTGTTGGCTGTGGTGATGGAGTTGAGAATGGCAGAGGCACTTCGAGGATCAATGGCGTCCATCAGTGCTGCTGGCGGTGGCTGGTGGAACATTTGCTCTTGTGGAATAGACTGGTGGTGAGGAGGAAGATTCTGCTGAGGATGTTGTTGAAGGTGGTTGGGGTGATAGGGGAAAGATTGGGGTGGTGGTGGTCCCTGAAGAGGAGGTCCCTGCTCTTGAGGGTAGTAGTACTGGTGCTCGACTATTGGAGGTGGTGGTGGTGGCAGGGGTGATCCTCTCTGCGGTAATGCACTTTGAAGAAGTTGAGGGTGCTGGGGGTGATAAAGATGATGATGGTGCTCCAAAGGAGGTGATGGCAGTGGTGAAGGCGGTAATGAGACCACTGGCATCTCTGTGGTCGTCGCGCCCACTTCTACCACCTTTGATCCGCCCCCTTTGGAGAACTTCTTTGGCAGCCATCGCTTCTTGAACTTGGCCAGCGATCCGTCGGCTCGTTTGAAAGGGCTCCCGAGGCGCTTCTCATTCCTCGCCATGGTGCCCAGCAGACCGCCCAGAATGAGCATCGAGTTGAGCATCGTCATGAGGACGATGTTTCGAGGGTTGTACTCGATCACCTGTTAGGAGGAGCAGTTGAAATGAAAAGATTTTTCATTCTCAGTCATCAGTCATTGGATGCTTTGGCATTCACACGTTCTGATTCGCATGTCGATCATTGCTGTTTGCCTAATTACTCCACTCTAAAGTGAACTTTGTTTCTTGCTCTAATTTTTGTTGTCTAAACTGTTTCCTTACCTGTGAAGAGGTGACTGCTCGAAGTGATGCGGCCGTTGGGCTGTCGCTTGGTAGCTGGGCACTGCTCAGAATATTGGCTGCTGATTCGAGAATGCTGCTTTTTGAAGATGCTGATGATGCTCCACAGAAAGTGATGGACACTAGAAAAAGATGAAGGTAGATCAGGTGACGCAGAGATTTTCTGCTTCCGAGAGGTGGATGAAGTTTCATTGTTGATTGTTGCTGATTTGAGATGTGATGTTTTCTTTTACAAAACACTGATGATCACTGGACACTTCTGAATTGAACTGAGTTGAGCTGAGCTGAACTGACTGTCGTCACCTGAAACCTCGAGTAGCCGCTTTTATATACTCTTTTTCCTCACTCAGTGACCAAACACGGAGAGCACCAGTTCTCGGGTGACACAAGTGTACTGCGAAAAGACTTTGACTTTCAAGTCTAATCTGAGAGTGCCGTTTTTGCCGACTTTTTCCTTTCCTTTCCTTTCCGCGCCTGTAAAGTCAACAGAAGGGAAGACTGAACAGCTCGGGAGAAATGACCGCCGTCGTTTTTTAGCGGTGAATCACAGGTGAAATGTGAAATGTGTGTGTGTGTGCGTTTGCATTCGCTATTGTTTGTCTCCAGTTACCTTTCTCCGCTTTTGGTGCACTAGGAATTGGGTCATTGTGGAAGGTATTAGGCGCCGATGTCCGGAAACTCTCCTCAATGCACTGGCACACTCTCGGTTGTTTGCTGAAGCTGCTTTGGATTCCGGACACTTTCGGCTTCTATTTTTAGTGTGCCCACAGTGTTTTGCAGTCTTTCTAAGTCCATAGAAGTCGATGACCAGTGGTTGCAGCAGCCAAACTTGCGCACATTTTTACTATTGTCGCTAATTTTCGAAAGTGTTTGTCCATCTAAAGCAGTCAATCCGAGGGCAATAAACGGAGTAGACAACAGCAAGTAGACCGATTCGACTGAACATGACCAATTAAAGAAAAAAGTTTTTGGCTCAATTGAGCAAGTGAAAAGTGCTAATTTCAGCTCTGCTGGCTGAATTTACTCAACTCTCATTTTTTCGAATTGGATTTCAGCAGTTTGCCAAAGTGATCACTAGCACTACTTTATTTGCTCTTTTTCTTCACTTTGTTTATTGCCTCATTAATCGTGATCGATGCTCAGTCTAGGGCATATAAAAAAGCCAAGCCTATGGTAATTAGGCGAAAATTAATGAACTACACACTAGTGCACCCCTTGGAGCACTAAATGGCTGTGGTAATGAAACTGGACATGCAAATTGAAGTGGCGAGTTTTTTCCAAGCTAATCGAGGATGTGAATCTACAATTGGGATTTGCAGCAGTTTCCTTGTTTTTATTAGGTCGTTTTATTATTATTATTATTAGGATGAGATCGAAACAAAAGTGTATTATTCGTTTTGGTGGTGGTAGGAGTGATAAAAAGGATGATAAGAAAAATGGGATTGAGTAGAGGATAAGATAAAATAGATTGTGGGGACATTGAAAAAGGTGAAGACAGTGAAGTGAGAGCGAGGGAGAAAAGCGGGGGAAAAAGAAGAAGAAGATAATTCAGCTTCAGCTATCACGTGAATCAGCAGCAGCAGTGGAGGAGGTAATTACCACCACTAGTCAAGGTACTTTTAGAAGGTATATTTCGAGAGTAGGTCGAGGTGGAAAGTGAGCCAGAATCGGTGCTTGGCTGTCACTGGCTGTCTAACAGCAGATCAAGATCAGCAGCAGCAGCAGAGCTGGAAGTCATCAGCGTGGATCAGTGATGATCGAGTTCTCGGCTGACTTTGAGGTCAGTTGGCAGTCAGTCAGTCGGTCGGTCGGTCGGTTTGGTTCGATTGTCTCCTCTCTGTCTGTCACTGTCCTTCGTCTGTTCGGTGTTGTTGTTATTTATAGCAGCAGCCACCACCGCAAACTCCTCTCTCCCCTCGATCAGTGGTGATTTCATGATTTCACCTACTGACACTGACTACTGTCACACCGAAGCAGCAGCAGCAGCAGCTGTGCTCGGCAATTTGTGGTCGTCGGCGTCGGCGGCAGCAAATATCTCAATTACCTCGATGATTGATTTCGCTCAGATGAGAGAGTTTGTCTGCACTGCTCAGCTCTGTTCTGCTCTGTGTGTAGTGGAGGTGGTGGTGGTGGTGAACACTGTCGACAAACAGACGCTGTTTCTTGTTTCGGTTGTTGGCAGCAGCTGATCTTGATGATGGCGGTGATGATCATCAGCTGCTGCTGCTGTTACCTTTGCTGAAGAAGAAGAAGAAGACTGTGCGGTGATCACTGTTATTAGCTAAAGTTGAAGAAGAAAAAGAAGAAGAAGAGGACGATTGTTTTGGTGGCAGTGGTACGGCACCGAGCTTACCGAGTGACCGCAAAGCAATACTAATGCCAAGATTGTGTGTCGGTGCTTGAATGCACCGAAATGAACTGAAATGATCCAGAAGATGGTTGGCTGAAGTTGAAGTTGGATGATGATCTTTGCCGGACGATTAGCGGTGGTGGTGGTGGTGGTGGTGGAGTAAACAATGGTCTCCTATTTTTCTTCCTCAGCTTCAGAATTGACCTCTGCTCTGCGGCGACTTCGAAGAAGAAAACGACGACGACGATGATGATGATGATGCACTGGCCTTATTGACCGCAGCCGCCGCCGTTCTCCAATGGCCGATCAATGGCACCGAGGTTGATTGATGCCTGATCAATCAGTGGTGGTGGTAGTAGCGGTGGTGGCCGTTGTGGTCAGCCATTGTTCTCCTCTTTCACCCCCTTTCTATGAACAAAAACGGTGCTGTTTTCTGCCGCCGCCGCTGCTGCTGATAATGATGCTGATTTCCTTTTTTTCTTCTTCTTTGTGTGTTGTTGATGATGATCGGTTGATGTCTTTCTTTCCCTCCTTTGTTTTTGCCTGCCTGCCCTAATTTGATTATCGTTCAAAGTTTGCTATTGATTTGGTTGATTCGTGAGCTCCTAGTCTCTAATTTGTTTTAAAAGTCGTTCCTCTGATTTGATGATGATCGTTTTCTACTGCCTACCGCCATCAGTCCGTCAATCAGACTGACCGGACACTGGTAGGTGCTAAGGCAGGCGTTATTGCGGATGGCGGTGAAGAGGCCGCCGAGGCCGAGGCCTCGTTCGATGTCTTTGGGAATCCTGAAAAAGAAGGTGATTATCATCCCCTCTTATCATCACCCCACCAGGACTACCACTTACCACTTGGTCATCATGTAGGCGACCTTCTGCACGGGCAGCGTCTGAGGATGACGCCCGCCGGCGACCAGCGTACAGACCGCCTCCTTGATGCACCGAGGCTCATCCACGGCGGCCAGAGCGTATCGGGCCATCACCTTCAGCAGCTCTTCAGAATTAGAAGTGGCCGAGGAAGTGGTTGAGTAGGAGGTACTCGAACCGGCGGTTCCTCGATCCACAAAGCTGTTCTCAACTATCGGGTCGTTCTTCTGCGTGGAGTACTGCTTCTTAAGAGGAGGAAAAGAGCCGCCCAACTTTCCCAGGGCAAAATCTCGCAGTCCTCGACTGAGCAGCAGCCCTACAGTGTCGAGCGTCTGCTCGAGAATGAGGTTCTTCAGCTCGTTGGCCGCTGAAGAGGAATTCGAAGTTGAAGCAAAAGTTGACCTTCTTCTCCGCCTCCTCCTTCCCGCCACTGTGGCCGTGTTGACGATGGGCAGAGCCGAGGTCAGCAGCGAGGGCATCATCGAGGCCATCATTATTCCAAAAGGAATGGCGCCGATGAGAATTCCCGCAGCCAGGCCCCCGCCCAGCCAGGTGCTGCTGCCGTGTTTGCTGTCATGCACCAGGTGGTGGTGACCTCCTCCTCCCACTCCTCCTCCCGAACTTCCACCCGACTCCACTCCATGCGGCATGTAGTAGTGAGGCACGGCGTGGGAGTGTGCCGTCTGATAGCGAATCGCCCCGGGAGGAGGCGGTGGTAGCCGAGTGTAGGCGTGGCGGACAATGTGGCGCGGAGAGGCGGCGGCGGGAAGCACTCGAAGCACCGTCGTTGGAGGCTCTCTTGCGGCCTTGTACTCGAGGTGGCTCGGATGAGGGTGAACGCCTTTGGAGTTGACGTACTTTGAGGAGGATTCAGGCGCTCGTGCATAGTACTGAATCGTCTCAGGGCGCTCTTCAAGAGCGTTTGTAGTTTGTTCGGTGTCGTCGACGTCGGCGGTGGTGGTGCTCACCTCGCCGTCTTCGTCGCCGTCCTCAGCGTCACCGCCATCTTCGGCGTCTTCAGCTGCTGCTGCTTCACCTCCTGTTTTTCGTCCGGTGATATCTGTAGTTTGGGGTGATGTAGTCCCAGGAGGATACCGTCCGAGGAGGGCGGTCATCGAGGCGAGGTCTCGGTTGACGTACTTTTGCAGCAGCAGCTTGTTCAGCTCGTTGGAGTAGCTCGAAGTGGGAAGGTGTTGCTGAGGCTGCTGCTGATTTTGGTGGTTGTGGTGGTCAAGACGAGGGTCGATGTTCTTTGAGCTTTCAGTGGCCAGTGGAACTGACCACTGAGGACTTTGCTGCTGTTGCTGTGAATAGTAGTAGCTGTTGGACTTGTTCCTCGAATCAGAGGCGGCCAGTGCGCTCAGGGCACTGAGTATCTGGTCCCTAGATGGCGAGTAGGCGCCACTGCTGCTGCTGCTGCTGGAGTTGGTCATTGTGGATCGTTTTGGGAATTGGGTTGAAGTGGAGGGCGTCTGGGGAGTTCGGGCTCCGTAAGAAGAGGGTGAAAAGTAGTAGACGTTGTCTTGCTGCTGCTCTTGTTTTAGATTACTTCGAGGCGAGGTGGAAGGTGAAGAAGAGGGGGAACTGATAGAAGGTTTTAGCTGGCTCTCCGCAAATTCAACCGAATGTTTCTCTTCCTCATTATCGGAAGGTTTTTGATGATGAGGATGGTTGAGGGCGTTCATCTGGTGAAAGTAGCCTCGGTTGAAGCTGTCTGCAGTCTGCGTTGGGCTGCTCCAGGCGGTGGTGATTCGCTCCAGGTCGTCGTCGTCGTCATCGAGGACCTTGCTTGAGGAGGCTTTGTAGGGTAAATTTGATGTACTGCCATTCGTTAGCATTGGCTCGGTAAAGGTGTGCCAGTCGGTGTTTTTGAATAATTGTTGTTGATGGTGATCATCAGCAGCAGCAGCAGTCGCTGCAATGCTGGTCGAACATCTGATCACTGAGAGGAGGAGGAAAAGATGAAAGAGGTGGCTGCAGAAGCAAACGACGGCTGCTTCTGACTTGAACATGATTCAGACTGGTGATTAGTTGGTAAGCATTAATTGGGATGTTTTAGAAAACCAAACGAAGAAAAAACATGCAACAGAAGAGTTTGAGATTGAAAAACACGACTGCCGTGCTCCGCTTGCCGTTTTATACGTCCTGCAACAGCATCGTCGTGCTCCAGAAGGCCTTTTGTTTCAGAACGACTTTGCTGTTCTAGAATCACATCAGAGCTTCGAGAACAGGCTTCTAGCTGGTGAACTGAATTGCCACTGAAGCGGGGGCTCAGTCTTTTGCAGCTGACTTTTGACGAAGAAGAAGGAAAGCAAACCACTTTTTTTGGCGTGGTCAGGAAAGTGTGGACACGGTCTCCTGCCAATGTCACCACCATCACCACCACCACCACCAAAACTCGGTCCACTGTGCACCATTTACCGCATTTGACTTTTCATTCTTCTTCTCCTTCCTCCATTGAGTCCCATTATTGTGCTCTGTGTGTGCTTTGTCTGCCTTTGCCGTCCATTATCCCCCTTACCATTTGGTGCCTTAAATGAGAGCTCTTTTCCACCACCACCACCACCACCACTACTTTTTACTTACTTACTTTGCCGTCGTCTAATTCAATATTGCGCCCATTCGCCCGAGCCGTCGTCGTCGTTTTCGCTCTCCTCACCACTTCTGCTCGCATTTAAATGGCCCGTCTGGCTGGCTGGCTGGCTAGTTCTGCGTTCTTTTCAGTTCGACGAGCATCACTGGAGGAGAGCGAAAGAAGAAGAGGAGGTCAACTGCTGACCCAGTAACTGGCCAACTGACTCAGCATCAGCCTAAAACTTGCATTTTCAGTGAAAGACAAACAAACAAACAAACACAGACAGACTTTGGGGCAGAAAAAGAGGTAAGAAAAGTTGAGCTGTTTTGCGGCAGACACACCTTCTTCTTCTTCTTCTTCTTCTTCAGACAAAGACCACCGCCGCTGCTGCTGCTGCTTATCGCTATCACAAAGATCAAGAAGATCTCTAGCCTTTTGTACAACGTTTTACCTTGAAGAGCTGACCTACCTTCCTGCTCGACTTTTTGCAGTTTTCTCTCTCTCTCCTTATGTCACCGTTTCAGCTGCTTCGTTGTCGTCACCGGCGGTGACTTTATCTCTCTCCCTCAAAGTCAAGAGGTCTGCTCTGAATGAATGAATAGTATGATGATAGCATGAAGAATGTGAAAAGCAGAGCAGAGTTGCGGCAGTGAGTGAGTGATTAGGATGACAAATGAGTGGCACTGGGCAAATGCAAATGCAAGCGGTAAGAATAGGACAGTGCTGGCGTTCAGCTCAAAGTGTGTCCTTCAGCTTTTCTTCCTTGTGTCACCTGAAAAAGTGTCCTTTTTGCTGCTTGAAGATTGACTGACTGACTGACCTATCGGGAAATGATGGTCACGCGTGGTCAGTGGTAATTCTTCTCCCTATTTCTAGTTCCACTTCTTCGATCACACACTCTCTTCGGTGGTTTTTTAGGCGTAAGGCTACAGCTGTCAGTCAGTCAGTGTTGCGGTCAATGACGAGAGTTTTGGAGCTGATCTGGCAGCAGCAAAAAAAGGTGGCCAAAAATATCGCCAAATCATCAGCGGTGTTCCGAGTCTATATCTAAAAAGAAAAAAAGAAAGAAAAATCGTCAGCCAAAAACAAACACAGCAGCAGCGGGAGCAAAGATAGCTTAATTTAAATTAATTGCCTCCATTAGCAGTAAAGGAGAAGGAGGAGGAGAAGATTGCCAGCTTCCGCACTAATTGGGACATTATCGACAGGCAAACACACACACACAAACAAGACGACACACGACCATCTTGAAACAGGTTGAAAAGACTGCCTGGTTCAGCTCAATCTCCAGCCAGCTAATTAGGGACTTCCAATTTTGACTGAGGTGGAGGGAGCGAATTAATGGCAGAGAGTTAATGAGAATGTACTCCTCTCTTCCCTCTTCGACCTTTGATCGTCGTCGTCGTCGTCGTCTTCTTCTAATCTGGTTGTTAGTACTTTGTAGCTACCCACTTTTATTGGCTCCATCACCATGAATAGAGTTCATTCGATTGAGCTTTTACTTTTCAATCAAATCGGTGTAGCAGTCATAAATCTGATGGCCAATCGATGGCGGCGGTGGCGATTAAAGCAGAAGCTCTCTGTGTAGGTAATCAATTCAAGCCTCCCATTGATTTGAGAGCAGATAAATTGAGCCAAGAATAGGATATCGATTGCCCGAGAAGAGGTGCACTCAAAAATCTGTTTTCAAGGTTTTCAAGGCTGAGGTGAGGAGGCTCTTTACTAAAAATGCTGAATTTTAACTCAATTTCACCTGAATCTGGGTGCAAAAAAGATAGAATGTAATTGGGCAGATGTGTACCAAAAGTGTACTTCAAAGGACCGACTTGCCGTTTAGTTCGAGTTGAAGGATTAAATTTAACTTACCTAAAAATGCGAGTGAAATCAGCCATAAGCGGATTCCTTTCCTCCTCCTCTTCATGCGGAATTCAATCTTGCAGAATCTAGTCAATTATTTACAAGATTTTTAAAATGCTGATGATGCTAATTTGGAGCAGTTTTTTAGAACTGTTTTTTCATCCGAAAAAAATGACAACAATCTTCAAAAAAGTTCCCGAAGTTTTTTGGGCGTACTGTCGTTTGTGAAGGGGCACCAGATGGTAAAACTGGTGATTTTTGCCGCCATTTTCTTAGTTTCGCTCAGGCACTCAAGCAGTCAACATGCGCCCATTTTCGGTTCGATTTCTTTAGTTTGGTTTTTGGTTCAAGTTCGGAATTTTTTCGTCGAAAGATACACTTGCTCAGAATGGCCTCCTCCCTGATTCAACAATAATGGCAACAACGACAACGCTTGGCCCGATGGCTCCCGTTCTTGCACACTTCGAAAAAGGTAGGTGCTCAATTTTTTCCGTTTACTTCTCTTTGAGCCGTTTCATCATCACCCCCAACTCCCCAAACTAAATGTCGCCTCCAAATGGCAGTCTATTCTATTTTGTCAACTTGTCTGCTTGTCGGTGATCAACACCGCACTCACGCCAACAAAGAGAGCAAGTGAGAGAGAGGAGTTAATGGCAGGCCATCTTTCAGGCCAGCTTCTGTCTTCTGTGTTCTATTTTTCTCCTCGCTTTTCACTCGCCTCGGCTCCGTCTTCGTCGCCAAATTAATTAGCCGGCAGTTTGTACGACGGTCATTTGTAAAACGTCAGCACCCGGGCAGCCGAAGTGGAGTGTTAGTGGTGGTAGTGTACGGTTCATTTGTGGTCAACTTGCTGCTTCCTTGCTAGAATTGCTGCTGCCTCCGTCGCCGAATAGATCTGCGTCTGTCAGCGAGGCCGTCGTCGTCGTCATTCAAAGTCGTGGACTCTCTCGCCACCGCCACTCTGTAATTACGTTCTCATTAAAGGGCAAATAAATGCATTGGCGGCGGTAGTAGTGGGTGCCCATTGCCCAGTGGCTGTTGTCCACATGGCCAATTTGCTAGTCGTCGACGACGGCGACGTTCTACTCGGACTGCTGCTGTTTTTTTCTGGTGGTCTGCTTTTGCTTTTGCCTTTTGCTGGTGAATGCGCCTCCGTTAACTTTGCAGACTCTGTGTCTCTCTCTTTTTCCCCCTCTGTGTGTGTTTGCCATGTTGGGCGCCACGCCAAGTGAGAGAGAAGAGAGCGGAGAGGTGAGGCAATTAAAGTGAACGATCGAGATCGTCGCCGCCGCCGCCGCCGCCGCCGCCGCCGTCACCATTTTCGTTGTCGTCGTCGAGAGCTCGGAGATGACTCGCTCTCGTTCTGTTCTGTTCTCTGACGACATTCTTCTTTGCCATGCTCGACTCAATTCTCTCTCTCTCTTTCCCTCTTTTTCTCTGTCAGATTGTGGTCAGTTTGCAGTCGCAGGCAGGCATTGAGGCTAGCCTGCATGATGGCTACTCGCTCAAGTGTGCATAGTGCATAATTAATACATAACGCACTGGGCACTGATCGCATTTTGGGTGCCTTTGGAGAGGGGAAACTGACTGCTGCTGCCGCTGCTGCTGCACCGAAGCTCCCTGGACGCGTCATTGTCGTCGTTGTTGAGAAGAAGAGGAAGAAGAAAAGCTGGTCAGCGGCGGCATTCTTCCTTTTCTGTTTCTGCTTCTCAAGCAAGCGGCAACGGCATTCGCAATCGATCTGACCAACTGGCACTGATCTTTCTCTTCCTCTCCTAGTTCGCCCCAGTAAATAATTCACCACCTAATGCGATTACCTCTTTCTCCCTCTCTCTCTCTCTCTCTAATGTGGTACTCAATATTAATGTGTCCAGTGCTGTGCTGCTCTCTTCTCTGCTGTGATTGATGTAATCATGACGGCGGATTCGGTTGGTCTTCTCTCGCTGCTTGGTTCAGTGCTGTACTGCTCTTCTCCAGCTTCTTTAGCCCACTGTTCTCCTTCAAGGGAGGGAGAGAGGTGGTCTGACGTAATGCTGCTGCTGCTGCTCTTGTGTCATTGTATGCTCTTCTTCTTTTCCTTCTCCACTCTTTTCTCGATAATTGATTGCCCAGACGCGGGGTGACAGACAGACAGGCTGACTGGCTGGCAGGCCGAATGAAGACAGTGTGCACTTGTCCTCGCGCTCTCTCTTCGCTGAGCTCCAATTTGGACACACACTGCAAACCCCTTTTTCTCGCCAGCCAAGTGAGGGCGATCTTTCGGCGGTGTCACTGCTTCATCATCTTCATTTTCATTCTTCCCTCTCTTCAGCCGGAGCTTTCCCAAAGCCGCGCAGCTTGCTGTGTGCACCTAACCTCACCTCACCTCTCTCTCTTGCTCCCGCACTCACACCGGGAAAACGATCAAGTTTAATTGCACATCCCTCTACTGTGTGTTGCTGTTCTGTGTACTGCACTGGTGCACATCTTTTTACAGCTGCTGCTGTTGCTGGCCACAATGATGCAGCAGCTCGCGCCCGTTTTTTACTGCCCGCACTAACCTTGAATGAATGAGTGAGTGAGTGAGCTGCACTGAGAATGCTAACAATAAAGAGATGAAGAAGTGGAGGTAGAAGAAGTACTAAGTGCACTGTGTCAGTCAGTCAGTCAGACTCGGTCAGACAGATACAGTCCGAGTCTGAATGGAAGTGCTTTCTTATGGTGTGCTGCAAACAGGTAGAGAACGCCCGAAGAATGGTAATTTTGTTGCCCGTTCGGACTGTTGCGGCAAACACAAACGGCGGACAGTGCCTGCTTGCCTGCAAAAAGAGGCATCATTTTCAATGTAAATGATTTGCGGCGTATAGAGCCGAGTCCTCGTTGTCGTCTTGTGAGAGTAAAAAAGAAGGGTAAAGAGGTGCGAGGTTGAGGTTAAGGTTGATGATGATGAAGAGGATGTGTTTGTGTGTGTTGTGTGTGTGATGGTAATGCGCCGCCGGATTGAGGCTAGGTGCGACTGAGACGGAATTACTGTAGTGTTATTTACGGTGTGTGTGTGTGTGTGAGTGCGATGTGCATTATCATCAACACCACTACCACCACCGCAACAAATGCCCGCTCTTTTTCTGTGGTGGCCACTCACATTCTGTGCCACTTTTCTCCTTCCCTTCCCTTCCCTTCCTCCCCCTCCTTTCGCGCATTCTATTAACACTAATTAAGTCACTGCGGCGAGAGGAGCAAACTGTGCTCCCAGCTCTTACATCACTTGCCTTTAGATTAGCCACTGCTGCTATTGCTGCTGCCATTGCTGCTCAATGACCAACCCTTTTAACTGCCTTTTGGTGGTATTTCATTGCCGATACGGCCAAGTCGGAATTAGCTCTGTTTATCCGAGCGTCTGAAAGGGAAAAGCTGCAGTTGACCGAGATAGCAGTGGCAATTGGAATCGCTGGCTAATCGAGGCGGCTGCCCCCTCATCGCTGACCACCACCACCACAAAGTCCCACTGGCCCAGTTGGCCATCTTATATTCCTTTACTAGTCTCTGTGTGTCTGTGTGTGTGTTCAGCAGTACGTGTGTTCCAGCGCCGTTTTCGAGCTCTAGATTCATAAATTTACCACCCCACACTGACCGACTGAATCCATTGGCGCCTGTGCCTCCTCCTCTTCCTTCGTCGCCTCTTTTAGTCGTCGACGACGGTTTAGTGGTGGTGGTGCTGGCCGCTTAATCGCCACTGAGTGACTCTCTCTGCTCTGCACTCACTAGCACTAGGCCATTAGCAGTATGTGCGGAATCGTCGACGTTTGTGTGTGTGTGTGTGTGGGCAACCACAAACGGTCGTTTGCTTTCTCGCAAATTGTGAATTGCCTAGTGTGTGTGCTGTGTGCAGTGTACTGTGCACTAGTGAGAGAGATACTAATTAACCTAGATGAGCTGCTGCTGCCGCTGCCGTTCTGCCCAAATACGAATGGACTGGAAAAATAGGAAGAAGAAGAAGAAGAAATGGGTCCCCTGTACGACGACCGCAGATGACGGTGTTGTGGTAATCGGCGATTTATGAGTGCTGGTGGTGGTAGTAGTTCTCTCTTTCTCTCTCACTTCTGTGAATTTTTTTCGCTCTCCCTAGAGCTATTCGGCTCCTTTCCCTTCTCTGACTCTGCTGTACATTTCGTGCTATGTTGTGGGATACGGGCTAATTGTTTGTGAAAAAGTGCTGTGTGTGAATGTGACTTGGGAGGGCGGTAGTATGGCTGGTAGATGAGAAAGTTTTCTTTCTCTTTCTCTAGTTCTAGATTTAGCACAAACAAACGGACTTTCTCATGTTGTTCTGCTGCACACACACACACCTTGTTCGGTTGTGGGAAAAGGGGAGAGGGGAGAATTTAAAGAAGGTACCGGTCGATTGGCCAACTTCTTTTCTTTTTCATCCTCTGCTCTAAAAGAAGGTAGAGGGAGCTTCGAACTTCTTGATAGTATAGAGAGAGAGGAGGCTAATTGAAATTTCCCTATTTCAGTCTGTTCTTTCCACAGGTCAGAAAAGTCGCATGACCAAACAGAAGCGGCTGCGGCAGCAGTAGCAGCAGTTTCTCGATCTGATTGATTGATTGATTGCCGCTTCGCTAGCACTACTGAGGAGAGCAGAAGACTGTACCGGTTGTACCACCACCACCGCCATTGCCACCATTGCCTCAGCTAGTCTGTGTGTGCACTATTAGCCCAATGAGAGAGTCGTCAGCCAGAGGACTTGGACTCGGGCGAATCGATTATAGCGAGAGCTGTGGCAGCGGCAGCAGCAGCGGCAATCAATTAGATTAAATCAACTGCTGCTGTTACTGTGAGCAATCTTGAGAGACTTTTGATAATTTTGAACAGTGCTTCGGTAAAAAACACTGCTGCTGCTGGGGAAGTACACTTTTTACAGCTACTGCCGACGACTACGAGGACGACAATCTGTGTGCCGGGCGTCAATGGTGGGCGCCAATGTCCGCCAGCAGTCGATTATGCTAATTTCACTCTTTTTTTTGTTTTTTTCACTGGCTGCTGCGGCATTTTCCCCTCACCTCTTTTTTGCCGTCACCGTTGCTGCCGCTGCCGATTCCAGTTTGTTGCCCCCGCAGCAGCCTTTAACAGGCAGTTCAGTACAGTACAGTACTAGCGCCGCCACCGGCCCGGGCGATCAATCTAAATTAAAAGTCGATTAAATTAGTGCATTCAAAACTTGGAATCTATGAACTGCCGCTGCTGCTGCTTCGCTGGGATTGCTCAGCAGCAGCTCTAAATTCCAGCGACCAGGCTTCAGCTTCAGCAGCCATTCCACGGATCACCGGCATTGAGCGTGCTCTCGCTCTTTGGTTCTACCTTGCTGCTGCTGCTACTGCCGAGGTAATATCGATCCAGATTCCGGCGACAGCAGCAGCAGTAGCAGCTCACTCTGTGTCTTTGACGCCATTATTATTAGTTTGCAATTACTGGTGCTGCTGCTGGTGCTGGTGCAACGCTGGGCACACACACTACCTCCTCTTGTGTGTAGTAAACACCGCACAGTAGTGTTTGGAGTAGTGATTTATGGAGCCAAGCAGGCAAACAAACAACTGCTGCGGTAAACACTATTTACTCCTGCACTGCACTGTGTCGTACACTTGACGACCATTTATTTATACTCCTGGCTTAATGTGTGACGTCCACGTTTTTGCTTACCAGTATACATTTGGTTTTGGGTTGGAGTGTAAATGTCGTTAAAAAATAGGGGACAAATCAATTCGCCGGATTAGACGCTGGCATTGATTTCTGTGTGCTGCTGCTGCTGCTCTTTGATTGTCCTTGACCCTGTCACACACAATTTGTGGTGATTGGTGTTTTGTTGTTGTTTTGCTGGGTATTTTTGTATTTTCCTATTTCATAGGTCATTGTCGCCTGTGACATTCTTTTTCTGCTATAAAGTGTCCTTTCTCATTTCTTCCTAACCTCAGGTGTGTGTGTTTTCCCCACAAGCAGGCGCCTTGTTTTTGCCCAATTTGCACTTGGTTCTACTTTTTTCTTTTTCTTTTCTTTTTTTGCCTTGCACTCCTTCTCGGAAGTGCTGGTGTTGATGATGATGAAGTTGCGTGACTGACTCTGAAAAAGTAAAGAAAAAACTTTGCTGCTCAACCTTTGGTGGAGAAGATTTGGAATTAGGGTGAAAAAGAAGAAGAAGACGAAGTGATGATGATAGTAGTACTAGTACTAGTAAGGTACACGGTGTACATAGTAGCTGACAGGAGGAGATTCCTTTCCTAATGATCACACTCTCTAGTGTCTTTGCCTGTCGGTCCTATCGATCGAGGCTGAGAGAGAGTTTGCTTAGCAGAGAAGAAGAGTGTCACTGTCACTGTCAATCGATCTGCAGAGGAAGCACAAGGACAGAGCTGCTCCGATCGTCTCATGACGTTCTTGTCAAGCATCTGACGTTCTTGTCAAGCTTACTGGTACTCGAGGCGCCCTCCAGAAAG
>JAALOO010000463.1_pt4 | contig 28894 bp, 23 predicted proteins | sample 7257641 | NCBI WGS metagenome assembly JAALOO01 (sample SAMN14085613, study PRJNA598686) | mite metagenome | biome: ENVO:01001000; feature: ENVO:01001002; material: ENVO:01001226; isolation source: single female mite from University of Michigan culture on fish food culture... ...
AACAACAACAGCAATTTCAGCAGCCTCACGACGGCCTGTACGTCATCAAGGAGCCGTTATCGTTGGGTGAAATGTCCACCAGCTCGGTCGCCTCACTGGGCACTAGCAGCTCGCTGATGATCGGACAGCAACATCAGCAGCAGCAGTTCAATGAGGCAGCAGGCACCCTGACGATGCAGTCACTGGGCAGCTCGGGGCACCACCACCACCACCACCAGCTACCGTCCACGTCGCACGTGTCTGCGCTGACGTTTCAGACGCCGAGCTTCCTCACGCCTTCAGCGCTGACCATGGCCACGCAGACGAGTGAAGGAGCTCTGCTGACGAGCAGTGCAGCATTTCTTGGTGACAGTGCTGCTCTGACTGCTCATCACCCCCACCATCACCACCAGCAGCATCCTTCGCATCATCAACAGCAGCAGCAGTTCTTCATATCGGCGCCACCACCCGAAGCGATCCTCTACGCGGCCTCTACGGCCTCTGCTGCGACACTTCATCCGCAAATAGTAGCCTTCAATGACAAGGTAACTGGCTGGCTGACAGACTGAAGGACAGACAGGCAAGGGAGAAGAAGAGGCAAACAGATCAGCAGTCTGCCATATCTTCTTTGTCTGCTGTTCAATTACTACAATGCTCTGCTTGTGACGGTAGAAGCGGAGTGTCGGTGATAGCTTACAGACATTGCCAGCAAAAGCATTATTTGCACAATGCCGTGTTAATTAGCGCAAATGGAAAACAGTTGTGATTTCCCACTTTTGCCTGTCGCTGGTCGCTTGATTGATAGCAAGCAAGTCTTGCTCTTCTCTTTCTTGTTTTCCTTTTCACCCAGCGCAAAACAGCGTAGAGCATAAAAAATGTGGGTAAAACATGAATTCATATGCAGAACCCCCCAACACCAGGACAACATTAAGGCCAACAGCAACAACAACAACGATGACAGCAGCCGCGATTTTGCCAGTGTGTTCAGTGCACTCACAGTGGTTGGCATTTGGCACATTAGCGACATTGACATGGTGCAGTGCAAGTGCAGTAGTCAGAGAGCGAGTCAAAGCACTTAATTGAATGGAAGCATTGATTCTGAACCGACCAACACAGTAGCGCAGACTACTGCAACACACAGGCAAATGAAGACACAATAGGGTTCAGTTAATTTAGCGTCTAATTTAGGAAAAGGATGATGCGAGTAGGCGGCCTTTGTAATGAGCAAAATATTTAAATGACAATTGAGAAACTGCTGCTGTCCGATGGAGGAGAGATGCTTTGCGCTAGCTTCTTCTGCTGATTACGTTCAGCTGATAGCCAGCAGCAGCAAAAAATGCCGTTTTCATGCTGCCATCATCTCTAACGAGCAGGCATCCAGGCAATCGTAACAGACAAAAAAGCATCGACTTACCGTTTCCACGTTTCTACATCCCACTCACTTGACTTGACTTACTATCTGTCCCTTTTCTTTTCTCTTTCTGTTTTCCTTTATTCTTTCATTCTGTTGTTTTGTTGTGTATTGCAATTTTCTTTGTTTTCTCTCTACAGATTGACGGCATCGTCCTGAACGGTGCCCACTTTGGGTACTACCACACGGCAGAGAACGTGCCCAACGCCGAGACCATCATACTGCACCAGCAGCATCAACAGCAGCAGCCACATCAAGCTCACCCGCTCAATCAGCAGCAGCAGCAGCAGTCTACACCACAACAACAAGAGGTAATCAAGTGGTACTGAATTAAATGTCTCCGAATTATCGGGCGGACAAATGACAGTGAGGGTGAGAGCTGCGGTTAAGAGAGGAGGCCACTGAGTGGCACTGATGCTGCTCGCTAGATATTATTGTCCTCGTGGCCTAATCGTGGCCAGACATGCCGAGCCCGTAAAAGGAGCTCCATTTGTCTTAGCACCACTTTTTGGTTGCACCCTAACTCTGAAGTGTACGGGGGCCACTCAGCCATCTTGAGCAGCACGAGACTGAAAGATGGACGAATAGAAAGCACAGGCAAGACCGTGCACCACAAAAAGGCGCCATCAACGCCAGCATCTCAGGGCTAAAAGGCGAATTTGCTGGGCCATTTTATTTCTTGACTCTTCATCCCTTTTCTTTTCTCTCTATCCACGCCACGCGTGCAGAGATCTAACAAATCAAAGGTAGAAGATGTGGTGGCTGTCCTGATGCAAAAAAAAACTGGTGCGATGATAAACTGTAGTGAGGGGCAATCCTGCTGCTGCTTCTGCTGCATTCCTATTGCCATTTTGTACCACTCTTTATATTATTTAAAAGGTCATGTCGAATGGGAGAAAAATAGAGAGGGAGAGAGAGTGCATGGGCTCTCAACACCGGCATTTTTAAGTCGAGTTTTGCATTTGCATTTGAGTGTAGTCAGCGAGTCAGCAACAACAGAAGCAGCCACACAACTGCTGGCACATGCTAATGTGGAATAGGGAAATGTAAACCATATGCACAAACACATACACACAATCGAGAGTGCCTTTGATTATTTCACGTTAGAAAAGAAAGCAAAGAAAGAAAAAAAGAAATAACAGCAACGCGGCAGCTTCAAAACGAGCCAAATAACGCAATGACGCTCATAAATGGCATCGACGCGGGCTGAAATTGATGTTGCTGGCACTGCCCATAGAGACGTAGAAAAAACGAGTAGCACAAGTAGTAGAAGGACAAATTAAAATTAAGTAAAAAATGCCAACTCAAAAACTGACTACAAAGAAACAGGCAAATGGGTGCTCTGAAAAAATGGCTGGTAAACTATGCGCAAAAAAATGCGTAAAGATGACTAATGCTTTGTCAATGAGCCTTGATGCATTTGAATGATCAAATATACAGAGTAATATTATTTTTTAAAGCTTTTGAACGTGCACAAAAAAACTTTTTTTGTTGTTTTAGCAAAAAAGATAGAAAGACTGTAAATTTGAATTTGCAAATATGTTATTTGAAAGTTATCCTCCCGTCATGGATGAATGTTCATATTTACTTGCAAAGTATTTTCAATGTTAACAAACAGTCAGCTATTTTGTGTGCTACGGGAATTGTAGCGGTGCTCAAAAAACGAACTTTTCTGCCTCACATTTATATTTGTTTTGCATTGAAATTCACCAGTTTCAGCTAGAATTCTCTGGTGTTTGTTGTGCATTGAAAAAGCAACAAAAAGCAAAGTGTTGAAATTGTCGATTGACAACGACTGCGACTGACTACTCACTAGTGAATCGAGTGCTAATTAGTAGGCAAGTGCTTGCTAATAACTAGCGAATGAAGCATGACAAACTGTTTAGCTGGGCAGGAGAAAGGAAAGGGAGGGAGTTGCAAATGTGTGTCTGCGTGCCTGTGAGGAGGCCTCGCCAATGTTGTGCCGATTTGCACATTAAATTTGCTGTAAAATCGAAGGGTCATAAAGGAGAGTTGGAACGAGAATGGAAGAAATAGAAAACGGGAACGTTGATTGAGCACTGAATGCACACACAGCTAGCGAGTGAAAAACGGGTAAAAAGCAAAGGCAGCAATGGTCTTACTGCTGCTGCTGCTGCTGCCAGTAAATGGCAAGGGCAATAAAGCAAACAACAATCGGACTGCCAGGCACAACAAGGCGAACGCTGATAAAGCGCAGTCTGAACAACGGGAAAAAGAGAGTATAAAGAGTGAAAAAGAGGAAAAAAGAAAGGGAACAAAATCGGAGCAAAAACGACAAATAGAGCGGCTGAGCTACGGCTACAGCCGCCACGCTAATGATGGCGTTCGTAATTTGGCAAAACAATTTGCTGCAGCACAGAATTGAGCAGCAACAGCAGCAGCAACGATTTTGTAGGCAGCGAGTCGCTTTGCAGAGACGATTGTCACAAAGTAAAAGGAAGTAAGAGAGAAAAAGAGAGAGAACGCGCGGCAGTTTGAAGTAAATTGTGCCACCAGGACCAGGAACGCACAGAATGCCGGCAGAAGCATTGGTAGGCCGCTGTTGGGTTTTGTTGTGCTTTGAGCACCAGCACTGAAAGAGGCGGAGAGGAAGAAGAAGAGTAGAGTGCGCAGATCGTTTACTACTTACTAATTTTACATTTCTCTCGCATTGACAGAAAATGTGCGACTTTAATGTGCACCAGAGCACTGTCTGAAAAAGCTGAAGAAGAGCAGAAGAAGAGGAGGCCACTGCCGCTAAAAATAAGGGGAAAGCAGCAAAGGCAGCAATTTCGATTTACCAGCGATCAGCCACCGTACAGTTGCAACAGCAACGCTGCTTCATAATGCTGAATTTTTCTCTTCTTTTCACTGAGCACCACCACCACTACCACCACGGCCATTAATCTATGTGCATTGTCCAATTAATCAAATTGACAAGTGATCTAATAACTGCACACACACACTGCATCCCATTTACGTCTACGCACATCTTTGGTTGCAGCCGATGCTACTCTGCTGCACAGCATAATACCCAACACACGCGTTCTTCTTTTGCCTGCGAGCAAAAGCCGAACCCTTTTTCACTTTTCTGCACACTCACTCACTCTCAGTAACACTTCTCCATTCTCTTTATTTTTGTATCTCACCCACTTTATTCGCCTCAAGTGAACACACACATTCACAAGTGATTTTGATCAAAGCTACTGTGAACAGACAAACACACAGACACTTCCTTACACACACATTCTTCTTCACACACTATTCTGGCACCAAAAATAAAAAGGCTTTAAACAACAAATTAATCTACATTAGTCAAGTTGCTCACTCAAAGAGTAAAGTGGTCTGAGTTGCAGTAAGTGAAAGTTAGTCAGAGACTGCTTTGATCTGAGGCAAGCACGAGTCTGGCTACCAATCTAGCCATTCTCTTTCTCTTTCTTTTCATTCGATAACCAAAAAAGCACTCTGTGCAGCCGCTAAACACTCTTTCTTTAGTTTTTACTGGTACACCGCAATTTAGCACATCATTTATGGGCCATTACTGCAGCAGCAGCAGCAACAGCAGCAGCAGTGCTCGGCCACCAGCAGTAGTGTCACACTTCATGATCATTAGTGCAATTTGGCTGCAAAAATTTAATGTTTTTTAATTCTCGTTCATGTTGGCGAATCAATTGCAACCCAGAAAAAAGAGGGGGAGAGTAAAGAAGAAGCTTGTGCGTGATAGCGCTTTGGCTGGAAAAAAGTGAACAAGGCTCTGAGTCTTCGCTTAGATTCAGTGTATCTGGGTGAGCGTGTGTGTGTGTTCTCTGGCCTGACTTCATTTGCTCTCTTTTTCTTTCTTTCCTTTTCTCGCACTGTACAATTGTGATGCTTTCTTCTTTTTCTACGAAGGCGTCAATTGTGTGCCGCTACAATTACAAGACCATTAATATAGAAATCGAAGCGATAGATCGACTGCTTTATACACTTTCATTGCCGCACTCGGCCACGAATAGTGTGCAGAAGCTTTCTGCAAGTGTTAAATCGCTTGCTGTCTTGGCCAAGTCATCGTCGACGATTGTCGTAGTCCTCTTCGACTATTTCGTTTTTGTTGCCGTTTGAATCGATTATCGAATGACAGCTCTGATGGCTCAGATGATGAAAAAATTTTCTCTGTTTAATTTTAAGATTTAGTGCTGCCAGGTTTCAACGACAGGCGCAATGTGCAGGCAATTTCTTTTTATGTGAGTGAGAAATTAAATTCTCTAGAAAATCTGACGCCAATTAGAACCAGAAAGCAAAAGCAAAAAGACGAAGAGAAAGAAAAATGAAAAAAGGAAAAAGTGCAACTAGAGGACAAATAGCAAAGCGTAATAAAAATCAATTTTGCGGATGCTTCGATCCTTGCTGCTCGATGTCTGTTTCACTTTTCCGCCAGACATTTTGGTGGTTTGATTCTTGTGGATGTGTTTAATGAGTCACAGTCAAAGAAGAAGCGCAAACAGCAAACAAGCAAGAAATCAAAAAGGCACAGATTTCTTTTGGTTTTGTGGTCTCAATGTTCTCAATGACATTTTTTGAAAAAAAATCAGGGCAGTTTGACCGGCCATCTAGGCCACCATTTGTTTACCTACTGCCAAAAAACAAAATTGTCTGATGGTGGTGCTTTATTAATTTGTAGTCAATTGCGCCAAAGGCGCGTTTTAATCGCTCCGCTAATGTCGCCGTCAGTTTACTGTGTGTTGACAGCCGTTTGAGTAGACACTTTCGACCCAAACAAACCCAAACCGACAGACAGTTGATGGGCAAGAAAAACAACCCAGACAGCTCCCGACAAACCAATAGATTGGCCGCTCTTGTCAATTAAGCAAATGCACTGCAGCAAAGCCAAAGAAACGTCTAGCACCGTTCGATTTCAACAGTGCGCAAAAACGTTATCATCAGCAGTAGCAGCAGCAGCAACAACAACAACAAGGGCACCACCACAACCACAAGTACAAAAACAGAGAAAAACTTATTTGAATTCGGAAAAAATGCGAATGCAAGAAAAGCAAAACACTGACATTCCCATGGCATCAACGCAGCAATCGAACATTCTCCTTTGTTTGAATCCGTTGACAAATCAGCACTTTTTGCACTACAGCTACTTGAAGTAGTAACTAGTTCTTCTCTTCTTTTTTACTTTGTCTGCTCAAAGCACTGGATATTAGTTTCAATGGCATTAGCAAGTTATTGAAATCTGATTAGACTGACAGCAATGTCGATGATACCCTGTTTCTGAGTCTACTTTAGTCTGTTTGGGTGTCCAGTGTTCACAAATAAAAACCCAAATCTGTGAACACAATTCTAACTCATCAACCACAGCAAGATTGGGACAATAACTTTATGAACTAGTCGACTACGGCAGAATATATGGCGTTGTAATGGGATTGGCAGTAGTGGACCACCGAATCAGCAAAAGAAGCAGAGCAAAAGACAATTGGCAAAGGAGAGGGAGAGAGAGAGAGAAAGAAAACAAGAGCAGATTACGCGCGACAATTAAAACAATATGACCATGTGCATCTGCAGCTGCAGAAGAGCTGAACAGCTGCAATGGGTACTGTCAGGCGGCGGTGTGCCAACACACAAATAACCAAAACAGTGGAAAGAGTGAGGACAGGGTCGCATGTTTGCAAAGCGCATTATTGAAATCGCATTTCGCAATTCGCACTTTACTGACGAAGGAAAGTGATGGTGGTCTGCCGCCACTCATCGCACTTGAGCGAGGTGCACTCTGTGGTTACTAGAAGGAAAAAGGCAAGTGAACCAAAGATGATGATGCTGATGATTCTGCTGCTAAAAGTGGAAAGTAGGGGTTTCACCAGCACGATGTCGAGAATTGTTTTTGGCCACCAAAGATAGAGTGGTTGCTACTGTTGTTGTTGCTGCTGCTGTAGAGTGCGATAGTGAATGTGGCACACATCGGCCTGAGCAGCAGAGAAGTCAGGCCAATTTGTCTTGCAACTTGCAATTAATCTGCGTGTCTCTAGCAACGGGTTTCCCTTTCTCTTTCTCACTCCCATCCATCCTCTCTATTCTTTCCCAGCCTATTACCAAAGTTATGTGTGCAGTCAATATTTGGATTCATTCTAATTGGATTGCCCTCAGTCGACGAGGACGACAAAGAAAAGGAGGAGAAGAACAAGGCCAATGAGAATGAAAGCAAACAGATGAAAAAGAAAAAGAGAGAATTGAAAAAACGAGTAGTAAAAGAGCAGCAGCAGCAACAGCAACAGCAGCACAACCCCGAATTGTAGACAAAGGGCAACCTAATGGCGAGATAATAGGCAAATTAAGGAAAACATGCAATGTTCAGACCGCTGTACACAGTTCACACAAACACACAGTACCCCAAAGTTGGAATGCTGGGTCTGTTGTACTGTTTGGGTTTTGCTTCCATTTCAGTTGCTGTTGGCGCTGGCGGGGCACCACTGTTGGGGCTGACAATGTTGACTTCCCCACTACCACCAGTTCCGCTGCAGTTCATGCCACTGTTTACTGAAAAGCCAAATAAAACACTGATCAGAGTAGTAAAGGGCACAGAGAGTAGAAAAAGAGAAAGAGAAAGAGTGGAGCGTCCACAAATTGAAAGAAAATGCAAAATTTATCGATCACTTTTGTCCGGAAGAGCGGATCGTTTCTCTTCAAGCTTCTCTCGCCTTTTGGTCGTGCTGGCAAAGGAACTTGCAGGCGCTTGTCCAATGGACCTCACTCACTTTCTCTCTCTTTACAAGATTGGCAATCTCGCTCCGTCGTCGTTTTGTTGGTCGCCTCGCCTCGTCCTTCTCGTCATCGTCATCTTCTTCTTGTTCTGTGTTCTTTGACATTGCATCGCCTAGCAAGCACCATTGTCTTCTCTTTCTCACTTGCATTAGCCTCGGTAAAAAAGATTTTTCCTTTCACCACTACCATCACTTGCTGCCAATGAACATCGAAAAGATTTGCTTGTGTGAAATAGTGATGAGGGACAGAAGAAGAAGACCCGTGGTTGGAAGAAGACCAGTAGTTGTAAATAGCTGTGTACAAAAAAGAATACAACACCAGTTTACCCATTGCCTTTAATTTATTAGCAAACTGCAGTAGAGCAAGCAATTTTTAGTACTAGCCTGCTAAAAAAGTGCTTTTTGATATTCCAAGTAGTCAAACGCACAATTGCTGAGCAACACTGCATTACTAAACGACAAGAGATCGAGAGTCTTTTATTTGATTGGTAATTTTGCCTGTCTGCTTTTTTTTGGCGAGACTTTTTTCCCTTTTCTTTCGGCGACTGAATTGAATAACTGAGCATTTTCAAAAAGCAGTTATTACAATAATAATATTTAAACACAATGTAATCAGCGTCTACTGAACGACGGTGAACATTGCTGCTGCTACACAAAGGGTGCCGCCGCCGCACCACCGCTTCCATCATCATTCGCTGAAGACCGATTTTGACTGCTGCTGAAAAAAGTTGCGGAGTGTTTGAAAAAAGTGTGATGGTTGTGTTGAAAGGGCTGCCAAAAACTGTGTTGCAATGAACAGTTCTCTAGCTGTGCATGCACAATTGGTGTCAAATCCTAAACTCGGAAAGCAAGCGGTAAGCAAGCAAGCAGCATAGATTGCTGCTCGGCGATAAATCGCCCATCAACTTGATCTTCTGGCACACACTGGCACTGAAACTCGCAGATTGGCACTCCGTTTGAAGGGAGGCACTTCGCACTTTGGAAGGCTAATTGGGCTCCAACCTTTCAACTTTTTTCGGCTCGTTTTTCATCTACCACTACTGTTGCCAGACAAGCACACTTACACATACACTGACATTCACTCACTCACATTTACACACGGTACAGCGTTTCGGCGACCACTTTTGGTTGAGTTGCGGCCGCATTGAAAGGGAAGAAAAAGTTTAGCAGCTGCACCGATGATGATGAATAGGTAGTGCAGGCAGTAATTAAACGACTTTACTCCCTACAGCATTTGCCTGTTTTATGCAGTGCATTTGACTTGGCTGTGACATTTTCCCACTTTTTCCCCTCTTTTTTTCTACTCCGGTCTCTGGTTCAATAACATAATGAAATAAAGTAATAAAAAAGCAGCAGACACGCACCTGCTATCGACTGGCTGGTAGCAATTTTCCCATGGTAAAGTGTAGACACTGTCTAGCACTCGTTCACTCATTCACTCACTTACTCTTCCTCTACCAGACCTGAATTAGCTCTGGTAATCGTTGCCAATGGGCAAAAATGGTGTGAGTGGCGTGAAAATTGGCGTCGCCCTGAAATTGGTGCTGATGCTGCTGTTACTGTTGACGGTGCTTTCTTTCACCACTGTCTCGCCAATTGACTCTGCGCTTTTCTACCCTTCTCAGTGTTTTCACCCCTCTCAATTGCCCCTCCACTGCGTTCGACCCATTGTTGTTCCAACTGCAGACTGCTGTGTGTGGAACCATTTAAATGAGTTTGCACAAACGCTGCGCGCGTGTGTGTGGTTCGACGAAGTGGATGAACAGGGGAAGAAAGGAAAGAAGAGAAATTGCCGCCAAGAAGAAAGCAATTGTCCAATTGGTTTGTGTCTGTGTCTGTCTGCCAGTGTTTAATTCCAGACCTACTGGTGCAGTCGTACTGTCTGTGGTACAGTACTGTGGTACAGTTTCTACTCGCCAATTCGCTAAACTCATTAATAAAATGCGGCTTTCGATCGAAACCTAGTAGTGTGTTTGAGCAGAAGAGGAACTGAAGAAGAAAAAGAAGAAAAAAATTGCAAGTTGAAGCAAAGTGGTGGGGAAGGAAAGGGGAAAAAGAGTAAAAGTCAGTTGGCCTGAGAACTCTGGGGCAGAAAGTGTTTGGGTTTTGTTTGAAGAAGAGTGGGCACAACAGCACAGGAATTAGCAGCAGTCGTCAGTGGCCGCCGACTTCGAATGAAGCACACACACTTTTCATTTGAGCGAATTGTTGTTGGCGCCAATAGCAGCAGCCAGAAGCAAGAAAGTCAGGAAGAAAGGGAAGAGTGAGGATGGAGCAGTAGGTCTACCCAGCCGTACCAGTCATCAGTGATGGTGATTGTGATGGTGGTAAATGGGCATTCATTAAGGCGATGCCACACACATAAAAAAATTAATTAAAATTTTCAAATTCTCAAATTAATTCACTCTGCAATGATTAACTGAATCTGCATCTCTGTGTTCTACTCTCTGCTTTCTACAGTCTATTCTGTTTCATTCTATTTTATTTTGTTCTGTTCTGTTGTGTCCTGTTTGGTATTTTCAACTTTACAATAGACGATTTATTAATTAATTCAAATGGCAATTTGACTGTAGCCAAAAGCAAGCAAGGAACAGCACAGCCAGCTTTGTAGTGATGTCTGGCGCTGATTTGCTCTATGCTACTCTTTTTCATAAATGTCAATGTGAGATGTGAATTGGTTGTCGAAAAAAAGAGCACTTGGCGCCATCTTGAGCTGAAATGGGATTTCAAAGAATTCTGGTTACGCTGCAGCAAAAAAGTAACTACCAGAGCATTTGTGAGGCTAATGACCATATAACAGCTTTCAATGTTAGCTGTTTGGTTGACCAATCGATCAACTGCAAAAAAGATACCACCTAGAGTGCCTTAGGTGCTTATGAGAAAACTCTGAGTACAGTCGTACTTGTGCTAGGCTATCTCAAGGACAATCACTGCCTGTTCTTTCTTTGCTTACTCAAGAAGGGTTGCTGTAGTAAGTGACAAATAAATGGTAATAAAAAAATAGTGGGCACGCAGACAGGGAAACACCGACGTTCGAGTGAGTTTCCCCCAGCTCTCTGTACACAAACACAACCATATTGACATAGGCATGTAGCATTTAGAAACATGAACATTAAACTTGAGCATCACAAAGTTCAGCGATGGCGGCTCAAACTTGGTTGGTTGCTTAGTTGACGGAGGGCGAAAATGGACTTTTCTCAGAAAAAAGTGTGTGTTTGCATGTATGCATGTTTGGAGGCACTCTCCGAGCCGGCAGTCGCCTACCTGCCTGCCTGCCTACAAGCTAATTGGCAGTGAAGAAGATTGAGGTACTTAGAAGTTAAAATGCAGCGAGAGAAAAAAGGAGAAGAAGTAGATCAACAGCAGCAGCAGAAGGTAGTTGTCGTGGAGGAGTAAGAGGAAAAGCTTATTACTAATACATTATTAGCCAAAAAATAAAATAAGACGAGTGGCGATGAGAGAGAGCGACAGGGAAAGAAGGAAAAAAGAAGATGTACATTATTACCTGCAGCAGCAGCAGCAGCAACATCAGACGACATTGAGGAGCAACGGCCTTCCATGTAAATGACGATCTTTGTGCCAGTCGTTTGTCTGTGTTTTGTACCTTTGTAGCCGACTAGTACTAAACACACCACCAGACAAACTTGGTCGTCCTAATAATGCCCAAGAGTAGCTGTTAGAACTGTTGGAAAACATATTCAGCAGTCAAATTCGCTTACAGGCAATTTGCATCATCAACTCCATCAGCAGAAGCACTCTGTCAGCAGTCTGAATCGCTTCCGATTGCTGCTGCTGCTGCAGCAGTGTCTTATCAGTGTCAAGTCGAGTGTCGCAACTCTTGTCTTGCGGCTTTAGTTTATGGTTTCTTTTTCCTACTTTCTTTTTTTACTTTGCTGGCAAATAAATTCTTCCCATCTACGTGGCGACAAACTTGAAGCAGAGAAACAGCAACAACAAAAAAACTGAAAACAACTTGGTGAACAGCGACATTGACAAACAAGCACCCAAACCGATGGAAATGTGAGTGTGAAAAAAACTTTTTGCCAGAAAATGAGCATCAATTGGTAAGACCCAAAACAGACAGCGGCGGCGACAGACGGCAAAACTGCAGCAACAGCAGCAGCAGAACAGTAGCTTTAGCAGTGCTGAAAGCAGCTCAATGAATGCAAATGAAAATGATAATAGTTCACACCCGAAGGTTCGAACGTGATGGCCTTTCTTTGCACAAGTCTATCTTCGTTGCAACACATGTGCTGCTGACGCTTCCTGTACACACACACAGACTGCTGACTGCGTGTTGATGTTTTGCATTTTAAACTCATTTGCGGGTTTATCACTTTGGTCGTAATCAGATTATCAGATTCAACCCAAGGGTTTGAACTTTCTTTTTTCTCAAGTTAGTTGAGAGCAAAAGAGTGATGAGCCTCCAAAGTAAGAGAGACCTCAGTCACCTCGGCGCGTGTCCGTCAAAGTTGTGTCAGTGGTGGTGGTGGTGCACCATTTTCACTGTCGCTGGGGCACACGCTCCTAGTAGTGTACTAAGCTTGTCCACAATTTTTTACTGCGTTTGCTTTTCCTTTCCTCCTTTTCTAATGTTAGTTTTTCTCTGCTAAATTCGGTGACAACATTAATTTGCACTGCGACAGGTTTGATGATTTATTACTTGATGCTTGTGCTACTGCTGCTGATGTAGATGGTGGCGGTGGTGGTGGTAATTCGCTGTCAAATTGCGAATTAAAGAAAAAAGTCATCAGTCACTGTAGTGTGTGTGTGTGAGTGAGTGTGTGTTTGATGCAGTGAAATGCAGGCTGGTGCTGCTCTGATCGTCAGTAGCAGTGGTGGACAGTGAGTCCATTTGGTGGTCAGCAAATCTGGTAAATCCTGCTGGCCATTACCGTGGCACGGCTTCCGCTTTGAGCGTGCATGAGGAGAAAGAGAGCTGCAGCTTGGCGGTGGTTTGGTGGTTGTACTGCTGCAGATGATGCACAAATCAAATGCCTGGGCACGCAAGTGAGATTGCTACCCAAAGAAGAAAAAAGAGCAGTCACGGCCGCCCAGCCAATTTTAGAGAAAGTGTGTTTGAGCTGAAGCAAACACTTGCCACTCGACCACTTACCTTTTTAATCTCAATTTCAAATTTGGAAAAAACAGCTTTCTCTTCCAAGAGTTGCAATGCAATTTGTCACTTTAATTGTATTTTGCTCTTGAACTTGTTCTCAAAACAAAAAGAAAAAAAGAAACTAAATTGAAACGTAATAGATTTTATTGGAAACATTTGACACTTTTCAATTTACAGATTGCCAAAGTTGCTGCTGCTGTTGCTGCACGGCAAGAAGCAATCAAATTGAGCTCAATTTCACTGTGGGCAAAAGGGAGTAGCAGCAGGAGCTGAAGAACAGAGCCAAACAGAAAACCAAGGACTTGAAGAGCAAAAAGCGTCAACTACGATGATAGAGAAAAGGCAAACAGAAACAGTGATGCTGTTTTGGCTTTGGTTTCTGTTGCTGCGTCTACTTCAGCATCAGCTCACACAGCTAGCAAATGGCTTGATTAAACTGTCAGCCAGCAATCAGACGTCTCATAAGTTGGCAATTGAAGACGCAAGTGCCACTCACTTTTTTCCTTCTCGTTCTCTCCCTTTTTGTGGGCCATCGAGTATGTGTGACACTGGCGGCGGTGGTGGAGTCACTGCAGTGCTGCCAGGCACATCACAGTCGGTCGGGTCATTGGGCCTCAGTGGGTGCCCCAGTCTTTTATTGTGTGTGGGTGCACTCAATTGTCAGTCAACGAAGCGGCAACTTTTGCTTTTTTTTCTGTTTCAACCAGTGGTCTTGACGCGCGCACACACACACAAGAAGATCTGCTTTTGCATGAGACACTGACAGTTCTTATTACAGTGAAAATTCAATGGCAGCTGTTGCACCTTTTTTATTTTTTATACATTGATGACACGTTTGTTCAGCGTTTTTCAGTTCAATCACCCGAAAATCATTGGAAAGCACATTTGAGAAAGTGTACACATACCGTTGTTTACTAAGCTCTACTAACCTCCTTTTGTTCACAAAGAAAAAGTTTTTGTTTGATAGCTACAATTTACAGTCAATGCAATCGTAATAAAAAGCCGTTATTTAAACCAAATCTACGCTATGTTTAACTGACATTGAGATTCTCAGAATGACTCAACTGCCTGACGGCCCTTTTTTCACTTTGGTTGTTCTAAAGCCATCGACTAAATAGCTTTTAATGAAAAGGATTAAAAGCCAATTTGAAATGATCGGTTTAGCAGTGAACGCAGGGACAAACAAGTGAGAGAAAACTAAAGGAAGCAGCAGCAGTAAATTGTAAAAAAGCAGTAGTTTTGTACGGTAAGTTGTCATCTCTCTGAGCCCATTGCCGTCTCAAGACTTGCCAGAAAAGATGGAGCACTCAGATTAGCTGTGCCCAGTTTGGCTGCTAGTGAAAAAAGAAGAAAAAAATATACTGCAGTGCCACGACCAGCATGGAGCTCTCTGCAAAAGGAATGTGTCCCACAAACCGGTGCACTACTCTTTCCGGTAGCCTGTCTTGCTAGTATCGTTCCTTTCATTCGGTTCGCTTCATTGCCCACCACTGCCATCGCCCAGTAAACACTGGTGATCCCCTCACTGACTTCTAATGGAAGACAAATTAAGTATAGCTACAATTCAAAGTCACTACAGGTTGAGTACGTCCAAATCAAATGCACGCGCACTTTAAACGCCAGCTTTCAGGAATAGCACTAGACGCAAAAGCAAACAACAAACTAAATAGCTAAAGCTGAAAAGGTATAGGAATACCTGTGTGCACAAACTTTATGTGCTTGCAGTTCCGGTGAATTGAATCAGCGTTGGTGGTAAAACCAAAATGGTAATGTCAGTGGCTGTAACACTGTGACCTTTCAGTGTTAGTTTCACAAAGCTCTCAAAAAGAATGCTCAGCTCCACGAGGGCGCCATTAGTGACATTAGTGTTGATGCGGCCGACTTTGATTCATGGCCAGCGACCGTGAAGAAGCAAAAAGCAGCAGCAGTAGTAGTTGTAAAGTTCATTAAATGCTTCAGCAAATATTACATCAACTCATGTCTGCCTGACATTAGTTGAATGAATGTGGCCAATTCTTTGAAAAAAAGTTGAATCACTATCAGATTCATTAAGCGGTGCGCCCCCTTTTGGAGACATCACACTCTTGGTATTAATATACATTAGCTTCATTAAAATCTAAAACAGCCTAGTCTGGCCTTAAATAAATATCAAGCTTTTCTCAAGGCTCCTTTTATTTCCCTCTCTCCTTCTTCAGGCACTTATCTTCACATTTAGCATCCATTACGATTAATCCAAATAAACCGCAGTCTCGTTGAATTGCGGCAAGAATCGCTTCAACTTTGCTTGAAACAGTAGTAGACAGGCAGTCATCATTGCGATATTGATGCTTTTTTATGTGTATGAATGTGTGATTAGCCGTAGTCAGTGATTATGTGTGTGTGTGCGTCGGTTGATTTTGCTTTCCGCTGCCAAATGATCTTGGCTAAAAGTTAGAAGATAGCCTCCGCACAAAACTACAAACCCCTTCATCTTTTTGGCACTACAACTACAGTTATTGCTTTAGTATCGATTGTCTTTTTGCCAAACCAAACCGTTCTAAGAATGGAGAGATCACAGTAATGAGCTCGTTTCAACTCCAGCTCACCTAATAGCGACCATTAAGCGATTGCAGACGAATACTCTCTATTGCTAATATTCTAATAGTGCGCGCTAGTGATCCAAATGATGAGGATGGGGGCCAATAATGACGCCATAATGTAGTGTGTTTCACAGTGTGAGTTCCACTGCGTGCAGCACACATTACATGCCGGTGGCCGAACATCAGCTCCAGTGGTGATGATGGCAAAAGGATGCACCTTGATTGATGTTCTGGTCAACTGAGAACACACACTACACAATCATTGCAGCTTAATACTCATTCACACGCAAGGAAGAAAGGCAGACTACATTGCCTCTGGGAGAAAAAGCACATTAGCAATGGTGCAATGCACTAAAATGCACGATAAGACAATCGAGCTCGCTGATGGTCAGCTCTGCTGGTCAGCCAATGTCCTGAGCTCTCAATGAATAGAGGTAGGTCGACTGAGAGATCAGCTGAGAGTGGACTGCTGCTGCACTTGTTGCCGGCAAGTCACTCACTCACTTACTTGCTCAGTCAGTCAGTGGAGTGTGCCTCGCAGTGCACCCACCACCACTGCATCGTGTGTTGTTGTGCAACTGTTGCCATCGTGGGCACTGAGAGTTGCAGTGAAAATCGTAAGTGACGATAATGTGCTCTGTGCAATTGCAGACAGACAGACAGGCAGACATCGGGAGATGCAGCAACAGAAACAGCATCAGCAACGGCAGCGGCGGCAAGCGCAACCAAAAGTCGTGCAGTCGCTGCAAGTGAGCCAAAGAGTCAGATAGACACACCACTTGTTTACTTACATGAGACATGCTAGTGAACTGTAGATCGCCCAAGTGTGAGTTGTTGCCGTTGTCTACTTTGTTTGTCGATGTTGCGTTCCGCTAGGCGAGTCTGTTTCCTCTTTTCTTCATCACCACCTCTTCTTTGTCTCCAACAGCAGCAGCAGCAGTCCCCATCATCATTATCAACAGCAACAGCAGTCATCGGACATCATCATCGGTGCATTCATCTCAGCAACTCCTGTGCCATGAATTCCTCAAATGCCACCACTACCACAGCCGCTTCTCGTCTTTCCGAGTCCATACGAGATCTCGTCTCTCAGGACTTCAGCAAGCTGATGCTGGACATTGCCAATCCCGGTCACTACCTGCTGATTGACATCGGCGCCAATCTGACCAATCGCAAGTTTGCCAAAGACCTCGACGCGGTTCTCCAGCGGGCTCGTGACGTCGGTGAGTCAGTGGTGAAAGTCAGTGAAAGTGCTTTCCTCAGTTTTGGTCTTACATATTAAACAAAAGTACTGAAACTGGCTTTTTGCTCTAATCCACTGAATGACAGGCGTGTGCAAGATACTAGTCACTGGCACCTCCATCAGCAGCAGCAAAGATGCACTACGACTGTCTCACCTTCACCCAGGTAAAAGAGCACACACATTAAATCACTTTATTGCTGTCTAAAATTAACTGTTTGTCTGTGGTTTTCCCCTCCCTATCTTCAGACATGCTCTACTGCACAGCCGGTAAGTGTTTGTAAGTTTACTCCTTTCTGTCCCTCACTTAAAAGTGCAAACAAACAAATCATCATCTCAACTTTACTCTCTTTCTTCATTCCAACACAAGGTGTCCATCCGCATGACGCCAAACAGTGGACAGATGACTGCGAAGTTGCGCTGACAGGTTAGTTTTTGTTGCTGTTGTTCACGCCTAACAAAATTAACTTATTGTTTCAACTTCGCCCTTAATTTGGTCTGAACAGAACTTGCCAGGAACAGCGAATGCGTCGCCATTGGAGAGTGTGGTAAGTGGTGGTGACTGTGTGCGTCATTTTCCATAGAAAGCAAAGTCTATTGATAATTTGCATTTTTTCTGTGTTTCCAGGACTTGATTACAATCGCGACTTTTCTCCTCGAGACGTCCAGCAGGAGGTCTTTGAGAAGCAAATCCAAATTGCATGTGATCTAAAGCGAAGGGGCACCATTCGACCGCTTTTTCTCCACGAACGAGACGCCCACGAGGACTTTGTTCGCATTCTCAGCAAGTACCGCGATCAGCTGCCCAATGTGGTCGTCCACTGCTTCAGCGGCACTCAGGAGGAGTGCAAGGTCTACCTCGAAATGGGTTTCTACATTGGTCTTACCGGTAAATACCAGAATTAAAGATGTGGGCTTTCTTTTCCTAACAAAATTTGTGAATTTTTCAGGTTACATCTCCAAGCTGAAGCCGGACAATGGACTGATGAAGATGCTCGAAGAGAAGACCTTGCCAATTGATCGGTTAAGTAAGTGCTTGACTTGATTTCTAATTTGCCATTTTAACATTCTAACATGCTCAAAACAGTGCTTGAAACCGACAGCCCTTACTGCTACCCAAACACTAGAAGCAATAAAATGACTGCCAAAGTCAAGGAAACACTGACTGAGAAATCACTGAGCCACCTGAATAGGTAAATTTCAGCAAAGGAAAGGTTTAGTAATTAAATTGACACAAATCTGCCTTTTTTGACCAGGTACTGTTCTTTTCAGCGGAACGAACCCTCTAGTCTGCCGGTGACACTGGAGATAGTGTCCTCGTACCTGAACATGAAGCCAGAGGATGTCGCCATCAAGACCACACTGAACGCCATCTCCTTCTTTGGCATCTCGCCCTAGCCTGATAGCCCTGAATATCACCGTTCTCCGCCAAAAGATGGCCTGCCAAACGCGAGTTGCTCGAAGAGGAACGCGGGAAATCAGCGCTGCAGCCCATTTGAATTTGCAGTCGTGAGTGTTTGAACGTAGAGAGGTCTTTTTTTAAGCAAGAAGATTCAGGGACGGCAATATACTTTTGCACCAATACTGTCCGCACCTCTGCTCTCTTGCACTCAGTTTCATTCTCAGCAGTTTCTCTTTTTCCCGGCAACAGCAAAACTCTCACTATTTATTGATCCACTCTCTTTTAGATATAGCAACAACTTCTTTTCTTCACTTCTTCTTCTCTTTTTCTTCCAACAGATTTTTCTTCTTCTCTACCTGTCACCTTGTTTATTTTGAATTGTCTACACGCTTTTTATTGCTAATAAAGAAGTAGAACACTGCAAGTGCAATTGCTTCTGCTGCTGCGGACTGTGCTTCTGATTTTGATTCTACTTTTTGGTTTTTGTATTTCTCATATATAGCCCCTGATAGGCAACTTTTGGACCACGATGTGTTACCAAGTGGAGAGGGCACTTGAGTGTCTGCTAATTGCCAGCGTATATACCGCCCGGCAAGCTGGAACAGTACGGTGCGATTCGGTAGAATGTGCTAGAGAGCGTCTTATCGATTGCAGCAGCACTAGTGTTGGTCGGTAGCTGTTCCGGGAGCCCCGTGCATAGTGCACGGCAAACATGCCGCTGACGACAACGTCAGTGGCTATTTTCGTTGTTTTCCTCCTCTTCTCTGGCCCAATTCTCGCGAAATGGCAAATGAACCGTTAATTGTCAGCTTTCTTTCTCGCCTGCCCCTCACTCACTCTCTCTCTCTCTCTCTTGAAGATCGAATTCATCCGAAAAATACTGCTGGCGCCAGAAAGCAGGTAGAGAAAAAGGAAAGAATGAAGAAAGAAGCACTGAATTAGGCAAGGCAGCTCCGCCGAGCTGTCAACGACTCTGTTCGAGACTCTCTCCGAGCTTTGAGATCAGAGCTTACCCCATGGCCTTTAGCTTTCTATCTATCTCTCCCTCTCTTTCATTGCCCTGTTCTGCTGTATAGTGCAAAGTGCAGAGTGAGACTGCAGTGAGGAGAAGATGTTCGTCACTACTGCTCGGCCAAATTGCAATATTGGGCAAGGTCATCTGTACCAGCACCAGCATGAGGAAAGGGAGCGCATCCAAATTGGCAACTTTACCTCGTCGAGCGAATGCATTCGTTCGCTCATTCGTTCAGCGAGTCTCTGCTGGGCACACTGCAGGCTGCTGCCACTTCACTCACTCTCCACTTCGTCATAGTCTGTCTTTGGTGCATTTCCATTTGTGCCACTCGTTGGCCACCATCGGCATCAACAGCAGCAGCAGCAGCAGCATTAGTTGCTCCGTGACGGCACCAGCATCAGCAGAAGCACCAAGTCAGTCCCTTTGGCAGAGTGTGCTTCTTTCGCTAGGCACCATCTCCACTATCCTAATCTGTGGAGCGTCTCTGAGCAGAACAAACCAAAAAAAGAACAACTAAACTTTGACAAACAAAGTACCTCACACAAATAATAAAACACTCGAATGTAGCGAAACAAAGAGGTCATAAATAATATCTAGAGTATTACGACTGTAAATTTTTCTGTTTGAAGCAGGAGCTGCAGAGCTCTGCCGTACTTGAACAGCAAAAAGCAGCCACCAGTTCAGTGTCCTACTACTGCAAATGGCAACCTCATGGAAATAGCCATAAGCTAGTGATGGCGAAGAAATGAAGAAAGAGAGGACAAGGAACACACACATCAGCTCTAGCACTGTTTACGGCCATTGACTGCCCACATCGGCATCAGCGTCATCATCATCATCACCGCAATCTCAGTGATACATTCTTGCAGTTACGTGGAAGTGTTGAGCAGTCAAACAGGCAGTTAAGCAGTTAGAAAACAAAACAGCGCCCTGAGACATAGCACAGGCAAAGGCACAGGCACACACATTCGTCGAGCTGTGCTATTCTGCGCGGCCCCGCTACTATTCTCAAGGAGCACTGTTGCACAATAAAAATTTTACCGACCACAAACGACGCTAAATGATGCAGAGAGACAATATGAGCTGTCAGTGGCAGAAGTGAGGTCTGTCTCTGAGGCAAGCCAGATAGCTGTGCAGTAAGCCAGGCTGGTGTTGAGTCCGAAACGCGTAGATAATAGTGGCAATGAGCTGCTGTTGCTGATGGCAGTCGGTCTGCCGCAAAGACAGCAAACAACAGCTCACACACACAAGTGATCATTATCCTCTGAGCAGCACTCATTAAGCACCGATCGTCGAGTACTGGCCATAATGCTGTTGCTGTTGTTGCAGATGGAGTCAAGAATAGAGCAACAAACTAATAAAGCGGAAAGCAAGCAAGCAAAGGCGGCAGTAGTACTACGTGCTGCTAAGCAGTTCTTCTTGGCCAGAGCGCAAGAGCGCCACAGATGATGGCCAGAGCGCCGTCAAGTTGCCAGTATGTTACAACTGCCTCTTCACTGGAACTGACAACTGCCTGCTCAACTGTTCGGCAGTGTTCGATTCCTATTGAGCGTATAAATCACTCGGCATTTGTCTTTGAGTTTTTTGCTCTTTGCTTTTCGGTCTTCTCCCCTCTCTCTCTCTCTCAGCCACTGGCCAGCTACTTTTTGCTAATCTTGGCCGTTTGACCGTCAGCATCAGCCAAAGACGCGGGCAGAAGCGGGACAGCCGCAGCAGCAGGATGAGGCAGAGAGTGACTTTTCTCGCCAGTTGGACTTGACAGCGAATTGGTCCTGTCTCTCTCATTCTTCCCGAGCAAGCTGTAGCTTGACTCGCTCCTGCGACTCGGAATGAAGTGTAGAACGACAGCCGAAAACATAACGCGCTCATCGTAAATTATCCACTATACTGTATCGTCTTGCTGATGCCGCCGCCGCCGCTGTTGATGCTCCGAGCACTGCACAGAGCTATATAATTTAGCTTGCTGAATTAGTGTTGCTGGCCTGAAGTAGGAAAAGAAAGATAGAGATAGACATTGTGTGTTGGAGAGGACCGAGGGATACCGAGGGGCTGTTGCTGTTGCCGCATGAGGTTGGTGATGGTGCACACCGCATCAAACACACATAGCGCACATAAATCTGTCAACCGAACTTGATCACCACGCAAATTAGTGCCGGCTACGTTTTTTGCTCTGTCACTCTCAGTGCTAGTGTTTTCCCTCTAGCCAGCCTCGTTTTTAGATTTTTTATATCAGGTGAGATATCAAAAGAGGAAGGGACCACCAGTTCTGGCCGGTGAGGTGACCACCGGTGGTGCACTACTGACCTTTGCACCTGACACACACTTGATTTCACTGAAACTGTTTCCAGTGGGAAGCTGAAAACAGCATCGACTTTTACATATTGTGTAAAAGAGGCCACAACCTGAAAAGCTGATCAAGTCCAACAAGTGCGCTGGCGGTCGCAAAGCAGAGAGACGTGAAGTATTGCGCAAGTAAAGTGAGTTAAAAGTGTGTGTGTGTGAGAGAGTGCATCGAAGATTTATGTATCGATCTGGCGCGAACGCGAGCTTCTCTCTCTTGTTCCCTCTTTTTTCAGAAGATGCCGCAGCCAAAGGGCACATTTGTCGCGGCCGTTGTCAACAGTCGTAGTGGCAGCCGGTAAGGTACCACCGCTTCCAATTGCAATTCTGCACGGCGTGCTCCGGGCGCAGAATCGGGCACCAGGGTGAAGTGGCGGTGCGAGCAGCAGATGCCCGTGATTAAAGGAGAATAAAAAAAAGCAACGACGACAGCAACGACGGCAGCGGCAACGGTGCAGTGACGGGAGACGATAATCGATGGTCTCTTGGAACGAAAAGCAGAGACAGCAATAGCAGAAGCAGTTCCTCAAAGGTGCTGCCTGTGCTGACAGACACTGCTGGAGCGATACGGAAGGTAGAGAGAAAGGAAGGCAGTTGTTGTGGTCGTTGTAGTGGTGGTGGTGGCCACGGTGGAAGATAGTAGTAATGGAGCAAGGGAAGAGAAGATGGCGGAGAAGATCTCCTTCTCATCTTGAGCATGCACACACGCTCACCGTTTACTGTGCCGTTGCAACACTCTCCGTGGCTCTCACTGCATACACTCAACTCAAATTCGCGGAAACCGTGGCCGTCGTCAGTCTCCAGAGTGCTTCACGGCGCCAAAGAAAAAGAGGAAAAAGAAGAAGAAGAAGAAGAAGCCATACCCCAGACGCCAGAAGAGAGCAGCATCACAGAGAGGGGAAAGATGTTGAGCAAGACAGAGAGTGTACGACGGTGGTGGTGGTGGTGGCAGTAGTAGTAGTGCTGGCAGAGGTAGTGCTCCTGCTGCTGTAGAGCAGAAACCACTCTCCGAGCATTGAGAGTCAGCTGCTGGCGCTGGCGTTGCTGCCGCTCTGACGCCAAAAGTGTCCACCACCACCACCACCACCGCTCACTTCGCTTGTTGCCCTACCACCAGTCAGCAGTAGTACTGACAGACCGAGAGAGTGTATCAACCAAGAGGAGCAAGTGCAACACAGCGACGGCAGCAGCAAACAAGCAAAACAGTAGAAGCAGCAGAAGCAGGAGCAGTCGCTTCGAAGCCCACCGATACACAATACACACAGAGTGTCGGTGTCTTCTCCTCTCTTGTCTAGTGTGCCAGTGGTGGTTCGTACACCGACAAGACACCAAACACTCACTCTCACATTCGCAGTGATAACCCAGTGAATCCGGCGAAGAAGGCAGGTCTTTGAGCTCCATTGTGCTTTGACAGCTCATCATCGAACACCACCAGCTCACACACACTATCACACTATCGTCATCATCGTCATCATTAGCACCACCATCACCAGCACTACCAACACTTCTTCTTCTTTTTCATCTGTCACCCTCCTCCTTTCCTTGTCAGCTGTCAGGTGACGCCTCTCCTAACGGTGCACTGCTGCCTTCTGAAACGCCTGAGGCAACTCCCACCCGCTGAGGCCATCCCGCTGCCTTTTCAATCCTTCAATCTCTCTCTCTCTCATTAGTCAGACGACAGAAGAAGGCACTTGCTCTCACACTGTCACACACTTTTTCTACTTTGGTTTGGCAGGATCAACCAGTCACTGTCACTGCACGAGGAGAAGTAGCGAAAGAAGCGGTGACTTGAAGAAGTAGTGCTGGCAGCCAGACTTGAAGACACTCAGTCAGTACTCGGCTCGGCTGACCCTGAACTTGTCGCGTCGAAGACGAAAAACGGTACTTTCTCTCGTTTGATCGTTAACTGCTGCTGATCTCTGCGTCTCTTTGCTATAAGTACTACCGTAGTTTGACGGGACCACTCTCTTTCTCTCTCACTCTCTCTGACTGGGCCGTCTTCTCTTCGTACTTTTTCCTCTCTAGCAGTGGCTTACACTTTTCCCGATCACTTGCTGCTGCTGCCGTGTTCTGGGCACACACACTCATACACGCACACCGTATCAGTCCCCGCCGGCATTCATCACTCGGGGCTCTCGGCTCGCTTTCACACGACGACAAAGTAGTAGTGGCGGCGGTGGAAGAAGGGAAAATAGCTTCACTGACTGAAAAGTCCACTCGCTCATTTGCGTAGCATCTGATCTCTGTCAAACAGCAGTGTGTGCACTTTCTGCTGCAAACAGCGAGCCGTATGAGCTACGCAACTTTTGGCCTTTCATTGCTCACCTCTCTCTCTCGTTCGTTTGCCTTTGCTCGAATCCACTTGTCCGATTGCCACCATCATCAGCATCAGCTAACTCTGTCCTCTGATTCAATTTGTCAATTCTCCAGTCCTTCTGGCTCAACTTGTTCAACTGTCAGTGCCCACATTTACTCACTCACACTCTCTCGCTCTCTCAGCTTGACTGCTTCGTTTGCAGCAGCCTCACATCACATCCCCAGCTTCACCACCACCGCTCCACTGGGTTCACCAGAAGAGAGCACTGCCGCTCACCGTTTCCTAGAAGTGCCCACCACCACTCTGACAGAGGAGCATCGCTACCAAAAGGGAGACTGAAGGAAAGAGAGCGAAGGAAGAAGGAGACGGAGAAGAGAGAACAAGAGCGAGTGTCCCTCCACTGACTGACTGAGCATACCAGTCAGCATCAGTTCTCATTCAGTCATTCACTCTCACTCTGAATCGGTCTGCCTTACGGTCCACAGGTTCAAGGCACAAGCAGTTTAAAAATCTTTGCCTCCCTTCAGACGTTTTTCTTTGGAGGACAGTCCGTGAACAAGAGCGTCCCCTTGCTTTTCATTGGAAGCACCGGCTTCTTCATCTCTTCAACTAGTGATCCTTTGCCTCTTCTTTCTCCCTCTCACTGTCCCCGTGCCTCTGCGTGTTGACAAGTGGTTGCCCAACACCGGCGGTAGCGTGACCGGCACTACTGACCACCAGCAGCAGTAGTGCGTTCATCTGATCTGATCAGCTGTTTGCCTTCAAGCACACTTGTACTCTTCTTATTTTCAACTTTCTCTTTTCTTCCGCCTGCATCTCATCCTTCTGGTCGACCTTTTGATGCTCATTTTCAGCATTATCAAAAAGCAATACCTGAGTGTTGAAAAACTTTCATTGAAAATGGTTTGCCATAAAATGCAGTGGTAAGTGGTTGCCTTCTTTTACTTCTAGAATTTGATAATAGAAAATATGTGGACGGTTGTACCAACCAAGATTGGTTGTGCCACTCATCAAACACACATTCTATTGTACAATTGTCCTGCCGGATTCTTTTTCAGGAGATAGCACACTGCTTGCTCAGGCACACGCACACATACATTGTGTGCTCGATTCTGGCATAGCCCACCACTGCTGTTGCTGCTGCTTATCTTTTTCCTTCTTCTTTCCAAAACGATTGTCAGTTAGTTAGTTGTCCTGTCCTGTCTTGTGTGAGTGTCAGCCACTGGCACCGTTGATGGCCGTATGGCCGCAGTCTCACAAATTGCCACAAACAGCAGCAGCAGCTCAGATGACGGCGCAGTTAGAGAAGCCACTTTGATATCAATTCTAGTGATCGCAGTTAGTCAGCGACCACTTGCCATCTCCGACTCTCGTCTTGTGGTGAGTGAGTGCAGAGAGGACAGTGAGCATTATTATTGTACACAGCATCTCCCTCCATCCCTCTATCGCCCAGCTTACCCTTGCCTGCCTGCTTGTTACCATTACGATTGCACAACTATCGCCGAACGCAACTGTCAGAGTAGTGTGTGAGAGTGGATGATGAGAAGACGGAGACTGAGGGGCACTATCATCACCAGCAGCAGCGGCAGCACCGTTGCCAGCAATCCGGTGCACAGTGCATTCCGGGGAATTGTGTGTGAGTGAGTGTGAGTGACTGTCGACACATAGGCACACGGCGGCGGCGGCGGCGGCGGCAAGAGAAGCGCCAACAAATGCCAATGTTCGATCCAGAGTCTTCTTTTTCTGCCACTTCTACTTCGGTGTTTCCACAGTTCGGTGCTGTTGGTTGCTGGCCCACTGTGCCAACAGCCATTATGTCAGCAGAGTGTTCAACTTCTTCAGCAGTTCTTCATCCTTCACTTGCTATATAACGCCGTTGCATTTACCACCAGCAGCAGTTGTCTGTTTCAATTCACATTGTTTTGAATAAATCAATTAAAATTAGTGTCAGCTACTACTGCTGCTGCAGCACTATTCTGCTACGGTACTGATTGTCCCCAGGACAGTACCAATGTTGATGCCTAGGCTTGCCTGGCTGATGATGATGTCGTTACATCTGCTGCTGCCGCAGCACATCCGCATATCTGCCAGTCAGTTTGCCGTCAGTTAGTCAGAAACAGTCTACAGGGAACTCGTTACCCGTTACAACACATACTCACTCTGCTGCCGCTGCAAGAAAAAGAGAGAATCGGCGGTCGATGGCATCACTCGATGAGAAGATACAAAAGGAAATGTAAAGAGGGAGAGAAAGAGCGGCAACGGCACTTTCACATCACTTGGCACTGGTAGTAGATCACGTCTTGAATAAAAGTAGTATAAAAAAGAAAGAAATGGCAAATTGCAAGCGAATTAGTCATCAAAGCTACTACTACTACTTGTGGCGAGAAAGATGAGCAGGAGAAGGAGGAGGAGAGCGTAGAGCAAGCAAAAAATGAAAAAGAAAAAGAAGAAGGGAGCAATAGCAGGCAAAAGGGAGCAGGATTGCGGCGGGGCCGTAATCGACGACTCAGCGGGTAATCGGTAGCTCGCGCGCGAGCGATCATGTTCGTCGATAATATGACAGTCGTTGCTGATGCTGATGTTGTCGCAGCTTATCAAGTGCTACTACTACTTCTGCTGCTCAGGCAGAAAAGATGTGTGCTATCTCAGAGTGAGTAGCATCGCAGTGTTCAACTGTAGTTGTACGGCACTCAGCACTACCTTGCATTATGTCATCCTGACACGCTACATGTTCGGAAGCTAATAACAGCAGCCGCCTATAACAGCAGAAGACAGGAGACAGAAACAGGGACGCGGGCGGCAGCTGCTTTTCTCAACATGTGCCCGACATGCTTTTTTCTGTACACTACCTCGTTTTTGTGTACGCTGTTGTTGGTGTTATTTTATTATTATTATGACCATTATTGGTTGTCATAATAGAGAAAGGGAGAAAAAGAGTGTGCCATTGGCCTTTCAGTCAGTCACCATGATTGGCCTGTCATTGGCCGATTAGTAGCAACAACAACAGCAACGGTAGTAGTAGTAGTGGTTGCTGGTGTGCTATGTTCAGTTGACTGCTTCATTAGGCCACTTTATGAACTGCATTGAATAAAGTTCACTGGTTCACTGGTAGGACTGCTCTTCAACTGCTGTTGCTGCTGTTGCCGCTGTTCCCAATTGCGCTCACGTGAATCCAAATGAAGTACTGATGGTGATGCAAAAAATGCCAGTGCAAGTGTGCTGGCACAGTGTGATAAACTACTTAATAAAAGCTCATTGCATGGTTTCCATTTTTAAAATGCCACCATCACTGATGTGTGTGCGTGCACTCGCCAGCGTAGAATTTTTGCTTCCTCCTTTTCAGAGAATTCTGTGGGAATTGCTCAGCCTGGAGAACACAGCTGTCAATCAGCTGAAACTCTTTGTGTTTTGGAAAGCACAAGTACACACAGGCAGACAGACAGGGACAAACAACAGCTACCACCAAATCGAATACAATTATTTGCCGCCAGCTGAAGAGGCAGGAATAGCAAAACGAAAAAAAAGAAAAAAGCAGAAACACCACCAGTTCAGTTAGTTTGATAACTGAACCAATTTAGTAACGGAGAATTTTTGTGTTGTTGCTGTTTCTTTTCCCCCTCTTGCTTCTTCATCCAAGTGCAACTCCAAAGAGAGAGAAAATCGGGGTTCAGTGTGTTGCAACCTGCCTGTCAGTGATGAATGAGCAGTTGCGAGTTGCCGTTTTTGAAATCACAGTAGACGGTAGTAGTTTCCTAATAATGGCAACGTCTTAATTGAAAGGCCTTGTACTTGTGGTGGCGGTAGTGGTTGACAAAGTGGCCAAAGGGCACACGGTCCAGCATTTCAACTGCAGCAGCACAGTCCTCGGAGCCGGCGGCGTCTTTCTAAATATAGCTCAGCTCGTCAATGACACAATGGCGCATTGGCGCAACGATGGCATGAATGTGTCAACCTGTTGGTCAGTCGACCACCACCACCACTACCACCAGCACAGGGCACTGAAATGAGGACCACAGTGCACTGCTGCGGCTGCTGCTTCTTTCCCTCGATGCCCAAACCACTACTTTAATTAGCGCTGACCACCACCAATGTCACCACTGCGAATGAGAATGATCACATTTTAACGGTTGCATTTATTCACTCAACGCAGACTCTCGTCGTCGTCGAGAGGGCCGTAAAATGTCCACTAAATGGTAGATGACAGTGCAGCGGAGAAGCTTTTATGGGCCGTTTTGTGGTGTCGGTGGTGCTCACTGTGGTCTGTTGCAGCAGTCACTTCTGCACTGTTTCTTCATCTGCCTTTCGTCTTTCTTCGTCTTTTGTCTCTGTCAGTAGATGAGCACTAGTGAATGTGTGTTTGGTCACTTGACCCACTGGCTCTGTCTGCATCATCATCATCATCAGCAGCACTATGACCACTCTTGTCTTCCTTTCTGCGCATTCTGAAACAGTTTCAGTGAGCCCCGCTCTTGTCTCTTCTTCTTCCTCCTTCTTTCTCAATCTGCCTTTTACTGTCGCTATGTAATTTGACCTGCTCTCTGCTGTTGACTGCTGGTGCTGGTGGCTGCTGTAGGCCAGAGCACTGTCGACCACCACCAGCAGCAGCAATCTCTGACGGTGGTAATGTACCGTTAATGTACCTTAATTGGACAAACAGACACACACACACAAACACACTGCGAGAAAGAGAAGAGACCGTAGGTGAAACGGCACAAACAGGCAAGAGCCCAGTCAGTTAGGTGCTTGGGGAAC
>JAALOO010000674.1_pt1 | contig 28889 bp, 32 predicted proteins | sample 7257641 | NCBI WGS metagenome assembly JAALOO01 (sample SAMN14085613, study PRJNA598686) | mite metagenome | biome: ENVO:01001000; feature: ENVO:01001002; material: ENVO:01001226; isolation source: single female mite from University of Michigan culture on fish food culture... ...
TCTCTCTCTCTCTCTCTCTCTCTCTCTCTCTCTCTCTCTCTCTCTCTCTGCTCTCCTGCGACGGTGACTTTGACTGGCTGTCGACTGCAATGGTCCCCAGACCACCACTGACGCCCGTCCTTTCCTTCATCTCGCCGCCAAAGCGAGTACATTTCAGTGCATCATCAATGCTGTACAGGCAATGCAGTCGACGGCAATTGGACGTGCATGCATCCACTCTCAATTACAATTACACGCTCCACTGGCGCACTCCCCTCTGCCATCTAGTTTGGGGGAATCACAAAAGGGAGCTGAGGTGGACACTGCCTGATCAGCCTTACTCACAGGGAGCCATTGCATTCGACAATACAAACTAAACGAGACTACTTTGACAATCGTTAATTGTACTTTGAGCAATTTTATTGTTTCTGCTGGGAAAAAACAAAATGTAAATTAAAGTGTTTGCTCTAAGCCTGTTGTTTTGAAAACATGACCTTTTATGAGTGACATTTTTAAGATGGTTAGCATTCCAAACGTTGCCGGTAACGTGACCAGTTAGAAAAATGGTAAGTAGTTTCAGTGGCCAGGAGCAGTCGCTGCTGCTTCCTTCAAAACAAAGTAGCTGTGTAGTGATAAGAGCTGGAGACACTGCCAGGCAGTCTCAGTAAAATTAATTGCAGTATTATTGAGGTGTCACTTGACAGACAATAAAACGTGTAATCCTTTGTCATTACGAGGAAATGCTTTTTATTGAACACGGTACAAATGTTTTTTTTTCAAAACAAACAAATCTGACTGAAAATCACAGAGTCTTTGAGCAGGTCTTTACAATTGTGCATTAGGTTTCACTGAATCAAGGTGGTCAGCAGCAATACTTTGACAGTGTTCATTCTTTACCATCAAATCAGCTGCAGATAACTCGTCATACTTTGGCGGCTCTTCCAGCTCTTCGTATTTCGGTGGCAAATCTGCTTCTGACACTCGGTGCTTCTTCGGTCGAGTTCGACTGTGTGGGCAGTGGTGTCGAGCATGAGTGCGACCAGCCGATGTGCCTGCTAAAGTCCTGTCTGCTTGAAGGGTGGTGGGTGACCTGGCAGCGCAGCGAGTGCAGTGATACTGCTGGCTCACACTTTCTACCGCTTCGTAGGCAAAAGCGTTGATTACTGGTGAGGATATTTCTAGGGTAGAATTCCTTTGCCTGTGAGCACCAATGGCTGCAGCTGCTCGATTATTTGCCGGCAAAAATGTCGTCTGACTCTGCTGAAGACGGTAAAATTTGAGTGATATAAAAGTGTACAGAGAAATAATTATGACTGCAGATAGAGTCAACCCAAGGGTAATGTTGATTATAGTGAAAGCCGTCCTCTGATCGAACAAGAATGCTCGAATGCAGTTGATGATGAGAAAGATAATCAACACTGGAATACACCTGAACATCCAGTAGAGGCAGGTGTTGCAAAAGCCAGTTGGCTCTGACTGGGCATCATTCGATTCTACATCAGCGACGGGAATTCGAGAGGGGAAAACATAACCAGGATAACCAGCCACAGAAGACTCGGGCACTGCGAGAAAGCTCATCTTAGAGACGTAATGGAGAATAGTTTAAACAGCACAAATAAACTTCTTTGTTGATTGTTTAGATGGGAAAGAAGGTAAAGACGTCTGCCAGTTTGGCGCGAGACTGATCAGGTGTGTGTGTGCGTGTGACAGCAGCCGCTGAAGCACACTTGGTTTTTGTCTTGGCAGACAAACAGACAAACAGACAGTGCATTCCCTCCACGAGTAGATCACGCACCAGAGGTCGGTCAGTCACCAGGGGCGACTATCGGTAAGTAATTGGCTGCGAGTCGAACTGCTGCGCTCGCTGTCTGCCACTGCTGATGATGGCCACGCTTTCAATCATCCGGATCATCACAGATACGGCAGATGCTACTCTCTTTAGGGCAATCACGACGCACACAGGCCAGCGGCAATTAGGCAGTTGACACAGTTGCCAGTGGCCGCTGAAACTGGCCCTGTGAAAAGACCGCTGTCCTTCCTTTCGTCACCGTTTCTGGTAACCCGAAAGCACACCTGTCGACATTTGACTAATTTTTATGACAACCAGGAATGCAATGAACTCTCCTCTGCACATCACCTACCCTGCCAGACGACGTTGCCTCTCGGGAGACAATAAATACGCGCTCATCTGCAGAGCGAAACAAAACCTGTGCGTAGTAGTACGCTGGTATGGGATTATTGAACCGCACATAACCGATAACAGGCGTTGAGATTAGTGTGTGAGTGTGTTCTGGTAATGACTGTCCAAAATGGCTACCTGTTTACTTCACGAGGAACTGGCCAATAACTCAGTCGCAGCAAGTAATCACATCCGACATGTGCCACTGTTCCGCAAAAACTGCCGGACTACAGCTGCTGCTGCTCTTTCACAACAAAGTGGCAATGGTAGTGGACATGTGATGAGCAATGGTGGAATGGACGTTGCACAGCAGAGAAACAGAGAGACCGGGTGATTATCACTTGCCTTGTACTTCCTTGTGTCAGTTAGGAAAGCTACCAGTTAAGGAACCGCTAGTTTAATTTCAATTTAGTAATAATAATAATTACAAACGAGGCATCTGCATTGTTGACAACACTTCATAAAGCCCCGACTGGAAAATCAATTGACGAGAGTACGACTATCATTTGTCGGCTTAATCGGTGAAAGCGTTGTGAATGCTCAGTTCAGGCTGATCGTAGCCCAGCTCCTCCGGAGTGCTGATGCCCAGTTTGGCGAGTGTTGGTCGAATCTCCTGCATCAAATATGGGTAGATCTCCTTGTTGCTACGAGACTTCCAGCGCAGGGCCTCAAGGAAGCGAACAGCCACCGAGTGGTCATTCAAGCGGCGGGCGGCTTCGAGAGCGGCGATGATGATCTTCGGCTCTGGAATTAGATCCATGCCATGCAGATCGGCGATGCCTTTGCGCAGCTCCCAGCTATCAATATCAGGCTTGGAAAACCAGGCAATGTAGCGGTTGTCAAAGTCCTCATCCGACTCCTTGCGACCGTGTTTGGTCTCGGCGAGACCGGGGTTGGGATCTTTGCCTGCAGCCGACAAGTAACGAAGGTGGGAAAGCTCTACAAAAAGAAAAATGATCAATGATTGTCACAAAATGACACAAAGGATTCGTGTTGATTGAGATTAGATCGGCTACTTACGGCCAGATTGGCACTGCAAAAAGTTTCGCACAGTGCTGGCGGCGATTTTGGTCAGCATGGTGTCCTTTAAGTTTCGTAGAAGGATGCACAAGAACGGGGAGTTACAGCCGGAGAAAGTCCTCGAAAACGGAACCCAAACACGAAGTAAACTGTTTTGTTGAGCGGCTTAAAATAAAACAAGAGTCCTCATAACCTTAGCGAAGAGCGCATGCTGACGTGGTCATCAGGCCCCTTCACCGGTGTCCCACTGCGCAACGGACAACAATAACAGCGTTTGTGAAATGCTGCTCGCAAGGGGCAGCAAAGCCCCAAATAACCTTTGCTCATTCCGGTAACATTTCTTGTGTTGATTTCTGCTGAGTTGCTCCTGGCGTCTCTTCATCTTTCAAATTCAAGTTGTTTTTATTTGATAAAAAATAATACTTGTTTACAATAAGTCGGCATCAATACATCCATCAGAGAAAAATTCATTAGCTAATACATTGATAAATTGGTCGCGCTCGTCTTTTGCTTCATCTCCCGCTGGCAGACCTTCAGGATACAGAGTAGTGAAAAAGTCATTCAAATTTAGTGTCACAATGAGAAGTGCCTTTTTCGAAATCGGCTGTGGGCAATCCGTTGTACGGCGGGTTATTGGTGTTATTTCGCCGGAGTAAATACGCCCACAGTGGCTAATGGCTTCCCGTAAGGCGGAACAGGTGAGGTGAATGAATCGGAGTTTCTTATCGACAGGGTCTTCGTCTAAATACTGGCTGCCGGGCGCTTCTTCGCCGTTTGATGGTAAAGATTGCGTCCAACTTGCCAGATTATCAACTATGAGCGCTCCCGGTGCTAAATCACTATTTTCAGTGTTGAGGGAAAGCAAATGTTCGAGAAGAGCTTCATGGGACGCCAATTTGATGATTTTGAAACATTTTAAAAAGTGTTGATCTTGAAAGTTGTATTTCTCCAGTAATCGGAATGCTGATTCATGTTGTATTAGGTTTGAGCTGAAATCACTCCTTAGCAAATGGACGTCTTGGTCCTTGCGCGTTAAAACCAAATGTTGACTGAACGCGTAGGAAAGGAAACGAAGTCGAACTGGATCAGTGCCAATGATGAGGATGCACTGAAAGCGATTGTACATGTGGATCGCTTTCGGCTGCTCCATCGCAGCCCTCTTGTCGAGAATGGTGATAGTTCGTTTCACAAATTCAAAAAAGCATTCTTCTTGAGTAAAAGTGAGAGTTTCATTTTCTTTTGACTTTTCTTCCATGTTATTTCACCAGAGAACACCGTTGCTTGTCGCCGGGACCTCATCTTAATGTTTGTCACGAACTTTGCGTGTGACGCAGTTTTTTTTCGAATTCTTTACTATGACCAATCTAACAAGTGGTTTTTTCATTCAAACTTTTTGAGTTCAATCACTTTATTTATCAGATGTAACATTGACAAAAAACACCTGTAGAAACAAAAAATGATTGACAGAGCACCGTACTCAGCATCATATGCAAGCAGATTAACAATAACAAAAGTTTTAAAAACAGTAAATGTATATAAATTGTGGTAGTAAAGTGAATAACAAACAAACTATCATTTATTGGGATTGTATATGACTTGGAAAAGTTGACTAGCCGTACTTTGATTTTGTTTGCATGACTTGGCTCATTTGGTCGGCTTCAGTTTGGTCCATAAATCGTATGTAAATGTGGCGTTACCATTCTGCCGAAGCTGGTATTGCTGGTGCGGCATCAAAGTAGGTGTTGTGGGCGTCATTGGTGAGTTCACTTGCGAAAATCCGTTCAGGTATACAAAGTTTGATCGATCTATTATTGCCTCGTCCCACGGCCCGTAAATGTTCCTACAAAAAGCGATTGCATAAGTAAAGCCATTTTCCAACTCCAGTTGTACACTTACTCTTTGTAGGCCTGCATCTTGTAAAACCCATACGGACAGAAGATGTTAATGAAGAGAATGAGAAAGAGAAATAAACAACAGTGTAAAAGGGAATATATAAAAAGCAGCATCACAAGAGATACAACAGCAAAGACAAAGGTCATCACTGTTTTGGCGACACGCGGGATTTTGGTGTAGAGAATGCCGAAAAGAACGAAAATGTCGATGGCGAAAATGAGAAAAGCGAAAGCGTGGTATGAGGTAGATAACCGCGATGCAAGGCAAACGGACGCAAAGAAGGCGGCATTCAGTGAGACCGGCTTCGAGACGATGGCTGCGTTGATTCCGTAGTGATAGAAGGAAAGATGCGCCAGCATCATCAGTGTCACCATGGCGTAGATGGTGTCCGTGCTCACAGTCTCTGTGAGGGTGCGTAAAATGGGGCTCATTGCAAATCCGGTCACCAGAAAAATGGTAGAGCTTCGTATTTCCGTCAACACTAAAGATGTGCAGAAGAGACATTGAATTTGATTAGGTGAATACTATTGGACCATTTGAAGTAGCTAATAATGAGTACCGTTGTTATTGGGCGAAATAAAGATTGTCGACAGGTAGAGAAACATTGTGATGAGCGCGATCAGCGTAAATAGCATCGATACAGTCGACGTGGAATGGCCATAGGTATCCAAAAAGAAGAACATTGACAAAAGTATCACAATTGAGGTTATTTGCTGTGTCAAAGCTCCAGTTGCAATAATAACATCTGCTAGTTGAAACTTTTCCAGATTCACTAAAGAAGCAAATGAATGAACGGTTAAAACTCAGTGGAAGCAGGTTCATTCTAGGAACACACCGTTTGTTCTCAAGTCCTGAAGGAAAGAGTTGGGCACAAAATTGTCGGGGACGCCCTGCTTGAGGTAGAGAACTTTCTTCCATTCTCGAGGATTCCCGTTGCTCATATCATCATCAAAGTGGCTGAAGGTGTCGTGAAGTGACTTTGGCTTGGTCAGCAGACTGGTGGGTGGGGTTGCTGGTCGGCTTGAGGAGACAATCGAGCTGGCGTCCTCAATGCATTCATTCTGAAGTACCATTTGAGAGTGTTGATGGGTCCAGGTTCGAGCAGAGCAACGACGCGACAGCTAACGATCATCATTCAGGCGAGGACGCCAGTTTAGGGAATCCAAACAAACCGATGGTTATTTTCCGACTGCAACCACAGAAGCGCGCCCTGTCGGAGCCATCGGCAAACGACACTGTTTTCACATGTTTTCAACTTTTCAACTTCATTTTTGTTGATCTTCTTGTTTATCATCAAAGAGAATTCGGATAGGAAACATGTTTCCACTGGGTCGATGTCCAGTCAGTGGGCTGTTTCGCCTTCAAACTGGCATCCAGCGTTTTCGTCAATTGCCGATCAGCTCGACGCTAGTCCGTTCCATCTCCTCAAGACGCTCAATCGTCACATTTTCTGGTAGACCGTACAACCGTCCCCTTTGTCAACCAATGGCAAAAAAGGTTAATTGGCATCCAGTTCGGCGGTTGTATCTTGATCCAAATACACACCAAATGGTTTATGATCCTATCATGATTATGGTCTGTGGCGCATCTATATTATATTTTGCCGTAAAGTCGTTCTTCATTGAGAGAAACTTTAACAAAAATCACTTGTTTAAAAATTCGTAAGTTACTTTTGCATGATTATAATGAAAGTATCTTTTAAAACACAATATTTACGTAGAAATGGAGAACCGGTGACAATGGAAAAAAAATTACTCGAAGAGTTGTATACGATTCTTGAAGAATCGAATATTGAGGGAGTTTACAAGACAATGGACTTGGCGCAATTTACATTTGCTAACAAACTTGAAGTGAGTTGTATTTTGTTGGCCGGTTTTGTTATTAACTCTGATTTTTCCACTTTTGAAGCCTGTTGTCGAGGGAACTTTTCATTCTAGGTTTGGCGTCTTCATTGGCCTTCCGTTTTACTTGAACTACTCGGTAGAAGTTGATGATCGCCAAGCTGATTTTGATGTTTTCTTGCGCCATTTTGGGCTAGACAAAGAGCAGCTTACTGACTGCAATGATGATGGAAAATCGGTGTTAGAGCAACTGCAAGATTGCTTAGAACTTTCATCTCAAGCCCGGCGATTCATCTTGCTATCTTCCTTATATGCAGCCTCTACTCCAGTGGATCCATTTTTGAACACCGCTGCCCTGGCGATGGTTCCATTTGCCGGTTACAGTCTCTACAGGCGGCAGTTTAAAAGACAAAACAGTGTTGCACTTAATGTCTTCGTATTCAGTGGCTATTTGATGGCGTGTGCTTCAATTTATGTCATGAAGTTTCTCCAACAACGATACGGCTCCTGGGCAACATTTAGCTTTGAATGCGAAGGTGAGGACTCTGACACTGCTCGAGCAGAGTTACGCAAAGGCGCAACTGAATACCTGCAAAAGCTATCAAAACTTCAGGAAATTGTTGACAAGTACTCGACAAGTGCACAGAAGTCACTGTGGAGCGACTACCAAGTCTACACGGCTAAAAGACGACTGGCCGATTTAGAGGTCTTCAGTAAAAAGGACTGCCCGATTACCTCAATACTGCTGTGACTTGTATTGCTAAGGTAAAAAATTGTAATGAATATGACCGTTAAATGTGTACCCCTCGTACAAAAAAAGTAAACTGCCTGATTTAAAATCCAATCAGCTGATTGTTGCCCTGGTGTCCACAAACACCGTACTGTGATGCGGCAGTCTGCAATCAGAAATCAGTGGCAATTTAAGCGGTGGTGATCGTCAATGTCGTCGGGTACCGGCACTGGTTAAGAAGAAGCATCAGCATCAACTAGTTGAATATTCGGAGTGAGAAGCTCCACTATTCAGCACCTGTTTCAGCATGTTCCACCAACGAGCGGCATTTGTCGCCTGGACGGTGCACCGAAGTTATAAACAAGTGAAAACCAGCCTTTGTACTCATCACTTTCGCCAAAGTACCTCAAGTGCAGGTGGAACCTTCTTGTCCCGAGCTTCGCCGCTGCTGGCATTCTCACTTGGATTGTGGTCTTCGTCGAAGGATGAACCGAATGAGTACAACCAACGGTACGACTTCATGGCGGAGCCGATCAGCCCCGAGTTGAGCAAACTGATTCACAGTGGTTCGCTCAAAAAGTCACCAATGAAGTCCCAGTTTGAGACGTTCTGCATGCAAGTTCAAGCCGAGTTTTGTCGAGCTCTCGAAGAGATGGAGGCCAAGTACTCGGATGAAGTTGATGAGAGCAAAGTGGCTCGCTTCAAGGTGGATCGATGGCTGCGACCTGAGGGCGGTGGCGGCATTACCTGCATCCTCCAGGAGGGCTCCGTTTACGAGAAGGCTGGCGTCAACATTTCCGTTGTGCACGGGCAACTGCCACCAGCTGCTGTGGCTCAGATGCGCAGCCGGGGTAAAAATCTGCCCTCAAATCAATCGCTGCCCTTCTTTGCAGCGGGCGTCAGTTCGGTCATCCACCCCGTCAATCCAAACATTCCCACCATTCACTTCAACTACCGATACTTTGAGGTGGAGGTGCCAGCTGACCCGAAGAACCCCGAAGGAACTCCAGCCGAAGTTCAGTGGTGGTTCGGCGGTGGAGTCGACATGACGCCGTACATTCTCCACGAGGAAGACTGCCGGGCGTTTCACCAGTTGCTCAAGAAGGCCTGTGATCGACATGATTCGAGTTACTACTCAAAGTTCAAAAAGTGGTGCGATGAGTACTTTTACGTCAAACACCGTGAAGAGAGTCGGTAAGTAGAACTGAGTAGGTTATACAGTAAAAAACAGTTCATAACTCTTTTCCTCGTCTTCTTCCCGACAGCGGAATCGGCGGCCTCTTCTTCGACGACCTCGACCAGCCGTCGCCGGCCAAGGTGTTCAACTTTGTGCAGGACTGTGCCCACACGCTGGTGCCCTCGTACATTCCGGTGGTGGATCGCCGTGCCCGTGTCGGCTACGACTACAATGACCGACAGTGGCAGCTGCTGCGTCGAGGTCGCTACGTGGAGTTCAACCTCATCTACGACCGTGGCACCAAGTTTGGCCTGATGACGCCGGGCGCTCGCTACGAGTCGATCCTCATGTCGCTGCCACTCACCGCTCGATGGGAGTACCAGCACCAGCCGCCCCCGAACACCAAAGAGTCTGCCCTCGTGGACATTCTCAAGAACCCCAAAGAGTGGGTGTAGTTGGCCAAATCGCTTACATTGTAGGCCGGATTTATTTTTGCAAAAAGAAAATTAACAAATTAAGTTGTGAAAACAAAGCACTAGTAAACTTGCGGGTATTTTTGCATCATATTTGCAGCATCTACTTTTTGGTGCCCCAGCCACCCAACCAGCCACCCAGGCCTTTGACCATGCCGGTGATGCCTGCCTTTGGCTTGTTGATCTCCTCGTCCAGGTTGGGGAAGCGAATGTGATTGAGTGCCAAGTCAAAGAACAGTGGCTTGCAGGGCACGGCGCGGTACTCCGGCGTGACAGGTGCCAATGGAACGTTTCCATTCAGAATTTCGGGGTCAAAGTTGAAGGCGTTCAGCTGTTGACTCAGAGGCTAAAGGGTATCCACATAAGTGATTAGAAACTACATGCCTGATAACAAAAGGATTGTATGAATTACCAATTTAGAATCGGATATAGTAGAAGAGTCGGCAGTTTCATCCTTGGAAATTGACTCTGCGTAAATGGCAAACTTGTCAGCGTCTGCTTTGGAGAGCAGCTTCTGTAGGTCCTCCTTCATGTCCTAATGATGGGTCAAGTTTTAAAATTACCATCTTTCCCAAAACACCATGGCAACACTTTTTCAAACCTTCTTTTTGGTGATAAATTCATTCTTCAGCGCCTCCTTGGCGTAGAAGCCAGCCCGATCGAGTAAGGCAATGGACTCCTTCCAGTTCTGCTTGGCCACCAGTCCAATGTAATAGCACCGGTAGGCCTTGAACGCAGTGATTTGGGCGTCAATCTCAGCGAGAAACTGCTCGACAAGGTAGTCGTCAGTAAAGTACTGTCCGAGTGGAAGCTGCTTGATTTCATTGTAGCCGCCAATGATACTCTCGTACTGGCGTAGAATGTCGGCAGGATTCTGAAGCGTGGCCACCAGAGCCAGATTGCGCTTGGTGATCAAGTCCAGGCGTAGATAAGTCAGGTACTGATAGAGAGAAGATCGATCGGAGTTGATGTCTCGCAACAGCTGAAGGCAATCACGGCACTCGAAGATAAGTCTCTCGTAGAGCGGCAAGTCCTGCCAGTCATTGGACGGATCCTTCAACTGCAACAAGAAAGAGCGAATCTTGTCGTGCTTCACAAACACCGACTTTCCGAGCCACTCAACTTCGGTCAGCTCTTCGCACTCCTTTAATCTCGACTGGTCGATGAGTTGCTGAAATGAAATGGTTATTGAAATTGCACAGGCAGACAACGGGGAAAAGTTACCTCAATCTTTGAAGAGATAGTTTTATCGCCAAAGCCATCAACTTCAGTTTTGATTTTGTTAATGAAATCTTGTGTTCCAACAGCTCCTTTGCCCTCACCAATGTTGAAGGCACAGTAGCGAAGAGTTGGCTTGATTTCACCCACTCGCTGTTTGTAGTGTGCCAAAATGTCCTCGTCATAGATGACTTTGAACAGTTTCTCGTAGATGTTCTGAGCCTTGCTCAACAGCTCGGACGCCTTAGCCCACTGGTCAATCTCAAAGAAGTAAAGACCATTGAGGTAATCAGCGTAAGCAGTTGTTTCCAGCTTGGTGCGCAGGTCGCACTTTGAAGCCTCGGCATTGCAAAGATCACGCAAAACAACAGACCAGCGGACGGCTTTTCGGAACCGGCGAATCATGTGGAACTTTTTCCTAGGCTCGCTGGTGGCCTCCTGCTTCAGTTGCATTGCATAAGACCAACAACGTTCCGCTGAAATTAGTGGAATGCTCAGGAATCGGAGAATGTCTTTGGGCGTACGTTTCACTTCAAAGACTACCGGAACGGTCACGGGTTTGGCGACAAACGTAGAGCGATTCTTTGAGCCGCTTGATTGTACAAAGTTGAGCGCTTTGCGAATCCGCTCCAGTCGTTTTGTGCAGTACTGTCGGTACCGCTGAAAATCGCCATGCTTCAGGCCGTGTTCCGCCTGGCTTTGCTTGATAACAGCCAAAACTGAAAACAAAATAATCGTCAACTTGGGAGTGGGAATTAATTAATTTCATTTGTACCTTCAAGAGTAATGACATCTTTTGGGTTGGTCGCCTTCACGTTTCCGGGCGCATTCTCTTTGTTTCCCTCTTCAGCTGTTGGCACCGGTTCTGCTTGCATTGTGCAGTTGATTACTTCGTGGTAGCAGTAAGCTGAAATGAAAATTATACAGAAACAAACTAAAGAAATGTGTCACGGAAATCTGTTTGGTAATCGTGGCAGGCAACTCATGACTCTGGCAAGTGACGTGAAAAACCAGACCACTTTTCGGGTGCTCTGGCGCAGCCCAAGCTGAAAGCTCTCGTGGCTCTTTATGTGCAAAAGCAGCCAAAAAGAGGACTGTTTTCCTTTTGCTAGTCGATACATTGAACCACCATCGATGTACAATCGAAAGCTTTGTTTTGATTATGATTTTCTGAATTTTTGTTTCGAACTCTTGCACCAAGTAAACGGCAACAAACGTTTGCCCGGCTTACGGGTAGTTTGATTTACCCGGTAAGAAATGGCGGACAGTTTTGATAACTTCAAGCCTGTTTACTCTGCTTTCGGAGACCACCCGCGGACACCTGTCACCTCAACTCCCTCTCAAAATGTACCTAGTCTCTTCTCCGATTACGGACAACAACTTGAAGGGCAAGGTCTCTTCGGTCCGTTGCAGAGTAGCTCTTCAAGTGGCTTTGCAGCCTCTGGCTCAAACTATGCAATGGACGACTACAGCTTTCAGAATTATTCCACATCTTCTGTGTATGACATGAGCACCCGACCTCTAAGTCCCACCAACAGTTCAACCGGTGGCGGCGGACCAGGAAATCAGGTGTGTCTTCATTGTTACTTTTTGTTTTTGCACTCAAACTTACAAATACCTTTCCCCAATCAAGTCGTTTCAGATTGGCGTAGTCAGTCCGCGACCATCATCAATCGCTGGTGAGGGAGGTGATGCTCAGAAGATGGGCGAAGCATCAAAGTCCAACATCATGTCCATAATCAATCTGTTGAACGAATATGTGATCAGTCATCCTTTCATCGTCTTTCGACGTCAAGCTCAGGTAAACAACCGAAGTGTCGCCTACCACTTGACGCCCTTCACTGTGGTGCCCTTCATGTGGCGCATTCAAGGGCGCCAAGGTATTGGTGCCTTCTTCAAAGGTCTTCCTAGTTCGTTGGTAAACTACGTTCTTCTGATTGGCTCAGAGTCCTTATTCTACAACATACTTCAGTACCCAATGTAAGTGCTCACTCAAAGTTTCTTTTCCGCGCATTTTGACATAAATTCATTTTTGCTCAGTGAGTACGACTTTGGACTGAATCAACTGTTCTCCGAACGCCTGGTGAAGCACCTCATTCTCAAGTCGTTATCAATCATCGTGGTGACTCCTTTTATCTGCTCAAGCAGCGTCGAGACAGTGCAGTCTCTTATCGTTGCTGAATCTCCGTCTCCGCTGGACAGCATCAAAGAGGGCTTCAGTCGTGTGTTCCACTTCAAAAGTGATCGCAAGTTGCCGTTTTACATGATTGTCGGTCCATCAGTGGCTTACCACCTTGCTCACTACATTTTATTTTCACTTACTCGTGAAGCACTTCTATATCTGAATCGACAATCCCAGGAAGACGAGGAGTACTTGAAGCAACGGCGAATCCGTCAGCGAACAGCTGCCAAGCAGGCTCACCTGCTAACCAACGATGATTTTACTATCCTGGGCGAGTCTAGTCAAGGCATCGTTGACTTGACTGGCGATGGTGAACGAGCAGCAGCAGACGCAGCCAGCACCATTGCCAACAACGACGGACTAGTGTCGGGAACAAAGGACATACTCAACGAGCTCAAGTGTTCGCTGTACGCGAACATAATCACGGACATCGTGCTGTATCCGCTGCAGACAGTCATGTACAGGCTGTTCCTGCAGGGCACTCGTACGCTGATTGACAACGTCGATGGTCGCACGGCGGTCATTCCGCTAATTTCCAACTACGATTCTGCCAGTGATTGCTACGCTTCAGTGCTGCAGTACGAGGGCACATCAGGTCTCTTCAAAGGCTTCGGCGCCCTCGTTCTACAGTACGGCGTGCAAGCAGCGCTCATTCACCTAGCCAACTACTGCTTGAATAAGTCCTTTTAGTTTCAGTTATTGTTAAATAAAAATGAATAAAATTATTATTTATATCAAGTCGAAGGTAATTTGTACAGGAAGTTCGCATTTTGCATTACAAGTCTAGTCAAACTTGATCTTTTTGTTGGCCCCGGTGCCGCCGAAGGAAAGGTGTTGCAGTTTGCTCTTTTCTGCCTGCTTCGCCTGCCAAGATGGATGCAGTTTCTCTGTAATTGATTGTCAGTAATTATAATTTAAGTTGCAAAAAAGAAGTTCACAATTTACCTGCATTTTCTTTAGGGCGCGGCGTCTGACCAGGTGCTCCTCGTCCGTCGGAAAATCCTCGAAATTCTTTCTTAAACTCCGTGAATGGCTTCGCTGAATTTCTTTCAAATTTTCCTCCACTTAGTGGCTTCTGCAGATTACTAAACTGTTTTCTATTGCCAAAGCTGTTGCGGCCGTTGAACTTGTTGTTATTCTGTCTTTCAAACTGCTTTGAGTTTCCAAAAACCTTTCGCCCAACAACAGTAATAGGCTGGTCGACTTCTCCATTTTCTTCATCTTGTTCTTCTTCGTCACTAGAAACTGCATCACCGTTTTTGTTCAAGAAGAATGCATCTTTTCGCTTACTTTCAACTGTAGGAAACGTTTCCTTTTTATCATCTTTAGACGAGTCGTCTGAACTGGAATCTTCCACAATTATTTGTTTGGAAACATCAGATGGTTTAGATAGGTCAAGTCGCTTGATGACAGCACTTTCTGTTTTGGCGACTTTAGGTTCAATCTTTTTTATTGTATTTTCCACTAGTTCTTTAGTTTTTCCAATTGGCGAGACTTGGAATTTGCCAGTTGATGAGCGGATTTTACATTGTTCTGTTGACTTTGACGTCGTATTTGAACTAGAAGATACACTTTTCTTTTGAAAATCGCCAGTTTTTGTGTCTGATGAACTGGACTTTGGAACACTGGTGCCTTTAGGTGGCAAAGTTGAATGCGATTTAAAAGTTTCAGCTGAATTTAAAAGTTTTTCTGGATTGTTCTTTTTCTTCTTTTCCAAAAGATCCAACGCTTCAGGAAGCCATTGATCACAATTGGGATTCTGCTGCTTAAACTTATCGACGTCATTTTGAATTTGTTTGCTTGAGCAAATTGTCGCCAAAAGGTTTTCTTTGGTTGTGCAATCATACTGCAGACAAAAAATGGTTTAAATAAATAAAAACGCAATTTTTTATCATTTGTACTAACCACAATAAGCATTTTGCGAAAGTATTTCAAATCATGGCGCAGCGCTAACCTCGAAATATAGTCTTTATCCTTTTCCACAATTTTTATATTCTCGATTTGCTTCATCTTCCCCTTAAGTTTATCCTTTAACTTCTTCTCAACTTCTTTAAGCTTGGCATCTTGTTCTGCTTTCTGTTGTCCCTCATGCCTTTTCAGCCTCGCTTTAAGTTGATGGATTGTCTTTAAGATCTTTTGGCGGATGGCTCTAACGGCAAGTGGAACGGTTTTCCGCATCAAAACAATCTGAAACAGAGGTTTCATCAGTTTATTCAAAATGACAGCAGTAACAAGGTACCTTTTGATTTACTAGTTTAGTGTCCATAGTTGCTTGCTGCCACTGAACGACATAAACAGTTGATCCAAAATAAAAACGTGGTCCACCGGCTCAAAAATTTGAAAGCAATCTTTTCTAGAAAACAAGCACTGTTTTCACGTGCTTCGTGGCACCTGCCCTGCCACCTTGTGTGAATTTATTGTACTTTGGTTAATTCAAATTATTTGAAGCTTAGTTGCTGCAACAGAAAAGGGGAATTTGTTTCGAAAAAGCTTTTAGTTGAAACGGAAATTTTTTTATATTTCAATTGTTATCCTGTTAATCATTTTTTGTTTTTAGCGCCCTGTATAAAGTTAATCTGCGCACCAGCTTTTCGTCGACAGTTGCCCTTTGTTTACCTATCCATTTTTTATTCTATTGTAATCTGCGTTTTGTGCAACACACTTTGTGTGCTATCATCAGCAATCAGTGCTCTTGTGCATTAGGATTTATTATCTTCACTGTTTGGTGCTATTGTTGAGTACTAAGCAAGAACTACAGCATCATAAGGTCGTGCTGATATGAAGGCTGCCAGAGGAACCATCGAGGTAAATGACTAGTCCCGGTGACTCTCGCATGGCATTGTCATCAGACTGTGTGTGCTTAGCTAAGGTGCCATTTTTAGCGGGTCGATTGCTTGCACACCGGTGATAATCGTCTCTCAGCTCCGGCCAGCAATCGACCCATTGCGCTGTTGTCGGGCACACTTTTTTACAATGTCTCCTTCTTTACTTCAGAACACTTTTCCACAGCACTGTCGACGACAGTTCCATTGCTATTGAGCGCCAAACCACAATAGATGCATTAGCAAAAGAGTACAAGCAGACAAATAAACATCAAACGCATTTGTTGATACTTCGCCATCACGATCAATCGGCGTAGGTTCCTCAGTCATTGTCACACTGTTGTGGTGAAATATCTGTTCTCTTGGCGCATCATCACCTAGCACAATTGTTCACTCATGCATTGTGAACACAGAGAGTGTTTGGCTAATTTGGCAAATCAACAAGTACAAGAAAACAACGACACTAATTAGGCATCATTCATTGCACCGCTTCAGAGTGCTTCAGAGACTTGTCAGATTGACTAATTAGTCGTGCATGTGCTTAAGAAAACAGTCAAAGTTTCTGTGGCTAGAGGAAACACTGACAGTTGACATTTAGTCTCACGCTGAGAAAGAAGGTGAGCTCCGCAACATACAACCAGACAGTCGCCAACTACATAGCCTCGAGAGCAGTTCGACTCGCTGAAAAACGGAGTTTTTGGGTGAGTACTGATACTTTCTTTTAACTGATAATTGGTTTTCACTTTAAAATAACGGTTTAGTTTTATTGTTCAGTATGCTTTCATTGTTGCCCAGTATTTAATTTGTCACAAAAGCCTATTTATCTACGAGGATGTTTGTTAGCTCCGATCTCATCCTTCCTCCTGTTAAAACAGTCAGTAATTAAGAATACTTTTCCGCCATTAAGTGGCAATTCATCTGCATGTTAATGTTAAGGTATCTACTAATCGATAGTGCTTTACTCACTTTATTTGCTTTCTAAAGATGAGCATAGCAACAAAGCATAAATTCGGAGCTTTGTAATCGATACTGACACTATGGCGTACAGCCTGACAGCTAACTGTCAGTGCCTTAGTAGTTCTTCCATTGAATGTCCATATACTTTACTCTGTAAATACTTTTGTGGCAGTCAAGGGAAAAGGCGGTCAAAACTGCACTGCCAACAAACGCAATCGATTGACTTTGCACGTCGCCATTGCCCTGACCTTTTTCATTTGCATTTGTTGTATTTTTGCTGATGTTTTGTGCAAACAAAAGTGGCAAGTGCACGCTACCGAGTAATCCAGACGAGAGCCTCATGAGCCTAATGAGCACACACACACAGAAAACAAGCCAATTACCAAATTGACTTTCTACTTTCTTAGCTCTCCGTGGGTAATAACTTGGGCGAATAAATCTTTCATGGGAATCGGTTTAGCAGAGTTGCTGTCAGTTGACATTGCTTTTCTGAACGACCAGTCAGTTTGGTCACTTTCCTTTTAACTGTCATTTCTAAGCAAGTATTCTACTACCATCAAGTCTGGCACTAGTCAGTCAGTGATCTTCAATTGTGTCCTAATTGATGCCTGTCAATGTAGAACTGACACACACTGATCGCCATTGACAAATGCGTCTGCACACGAACACGAGCACACACACACACACACTGCCCACATCCGGTGACAAACAACTCTTTCTGTGTCTGCAATGGTTAACCCATTTGCCAGTGTACAGAGCATGTGATCAGCTGGCTGCATGTGTTCCAGCTGGTTTCTGCTGTATTCGTGCAGGTCGGCCAGTCTGTCTTGTGCATCGATGCGAGTCCAGTAGCCACTCTCTCTTCTCTCTGCCCTGTATTGTTCGACTCGTCAGCTTCGGCAACACTTTCCCCACTGTTCTGCGTGCGTGCTTGCGGATGCCCACTAGCTCGAGCCAATGTGGTCGGGGCGCTTTGGCGACTGGCTCCCTGCTCATGTGCTGTTCCCTTGTTGTTTTCTCACTTCTCTCCACTCTCTCACCGGTCCTTTGGCAGTAGTAAGTCACAGAAGAAAAGCTGAACAGACAGGCAGACTTGCACTCACACACGCTCACAACTACAACTTCACATCAACTACGCAATACTACGTGCAACGTGCCGTTGCTGCTGCTGATGCTGTAGTGCCGTTATGGTGGGCAAGATTACCGCCGCTTGACTGCTGCAGGCGAAGCTGAAGCTGTAGCTGAAGCCGAAGAAGAAGTGGAAAACTGACAGCTTCAGCAAGATGCACTGATTAAGAAAGAAAGAGCGTGAGTGAGTGAGTGAGGAGGAGGAGGAGGAGAAAAGATTTCGATGCAGATGGCAGACTGCAAAAAAACAGATGAACAGTTCTCCTGAGAAGAGGAAGAAGTGGAAGACGGCGCAGTAAGCACTCGGCGGCATATGAACTCGTGATTGAGCAAGTGATTGGCACAGTCGAGCCCTCAGTCGCTGGCATCGTTCACTTTCACAAACAGCGCAGCATACGCTCGAACCCACTGAGCTGGGAAAACGCTCACACACTCCAGACTGTCATATTTACAATCAAAGATATTTCTTTTCCATTGTTCACGTCTGCCACATTTCACATCGCATCTAAACCGCATCCTCCGCTGAAGTGCATCAGTGTCAACCGTTGTCATTCTAGAGACTATCCAGCAGTGACTAGCCAGGAATAGCTTCAATATCCAGCTCCGAATGCCAGTACCCAGCTGAAGCTCAAACTTGTTTGTGCCAACAGCCTAATTCGTTCCACCCACCAGTGCACCAGTGTTGTCAGTGAGTAAGTGCAGCACCATCATTAGCTGCTGCTTCTTCTGCTTTCCCCTGTTCCGAGCGTTGACCCACTGAAGACGCTGCTGCTCTCAGTGCTCTTCTTATTGACAGTGCACTACTAAAGTCACCTGTGCACTCTGTCCACTTTGCCAGTGACCGAATAATGCCGCTTGTCGCTTATTGGACAGCTCACATCGGTCGTCTGCCATCTCCTGCTCACCTTGACCTTCACACTTCACTCTCGCTTTTCTGATCCACCTCTCGCTCTCCTTCCTTGCTTCAATCAGTGTGTCCGTCAATCACCTTCCCCTATCTTCGCCGAGCCACCCTGTAAAATGCCCCTTCAGCCATTGTGAGCCACCACCAGCAGCTGAAGAGACACTTCTAATCAGTCGATCAAGAAAACAACTTCGACTGCTTACATAACACACACGGAGGCGCACTGCATAATCAGTATCAGTGAGAGTGAAAGAAAAAAAGTTATCGTCGCACTTAGGTAACGGAACAAAGTAAACAGCTTCACCAGCGCCCGTCACCAGTCAATAAAACAACAAACACCGAAGAACAGCATCTAGTGCACCATCAATTTCGTCCATTCATTTGCAGTAAAGCCGAAGTGCAGTACTGACACTTCCGCGTGTAGCAGCAGCAGCAGTAATCTCACCACTCTCATCTGCTGTTCATGTAGTCGCTATTGTTGGACGCTACCAATCACTACTAAATACCAGCAAGACCAACACTTTCACCGTTCAGGATGCCTTCTCCATCACTGCTGCAAATGGTATTATATACACTTCCATTTTTACTCTAATTTATGGCCACAGCAGTGTTCATTTCCTACCTCACTTGTTTTTGCATTCTTGTTCTTTTTCTTCAACGGCTGCGGTCTTTTTGCCATCTGCAGTCAGCTTTGCTGTTCGACGGCGCGTTTTATCAGCACTTTTCTAAACATGTCTGTTGCTGTTTATTTGGCTGTCTGTTTTCTTCTTTATGTGTAAACTAAAAATACTGTTTTGTGCATTTGGCACTTTTGGTGTGTGCCATACATGATGCTGCTGCTGTCTGATGCAATGACCGATTAGACTCACTCTCTGGGTCGCAACTTTTTTCCTGTGCTCTGCTCAACTATCTCCCGTATTGAAGTTAGTGATTTGACAATTTCTACGCATAGTGAAGATTCATTGTGCAGCAAACCAAAGATGAGATTCAGAAGTTGTTTGAGTGCTGAGTTTGATTCTAAAATAGCTCACAATCACTCTATTTTGGATGGCTATATAGGCTACAAGGAAACAATAAAAAGTCGTGCCTCATTGTCGTATTTTGCATTTGAAATGCCTATTCTCCCCAGCCAAATTGGTAGTAGCCATTGCCTAGCAGGCCTCCGGTTATTTGCTGTGCAAAACCGGCCGACAGTCGGAGAGCAAAGTGTGTGATACTTGCAGAGTGTTTGACAAACAAAAAAATGTATTCCACAATGACATTCACAAATCGGCGCCCCCTCTTTCTCCTCTCCGGTGAACAGTAGTGACTGGCGCACAAAGTTTGCCGATTACACGGGAGAATTAGTGCAAATGGTAATGTTGATCGGAATTAGAGGAGAGTGCACCGCCGGACCGGCCTCCTTTGACTGGCGCCCTCAGACAGGCCACAAACACCAGCAGCAGCAGTAACAGCTTGACCAGTTTGTTCATTTGCTAGCAAACATCACAGAACACTGCCATTGCTGCCATTTGTCATATTCTTTCCCCTTTTGCTTGTTTCACCGATGCCATTTGCTGTCAAAGCTGCGCAATGTCGCGCCTCATCAGAGTTGATAAATAATTGAAAAGCACTCTCTTCAACTGCCTCGCCAATTGTGTCACACTCGACGAAAGCATTTCTACTTTCAAACATTAGTATACTTACCATTGTTTATTGACACAGAACTCCAAACTTCCACTGGACCTTGACTCGACAATGTCGCTGCTGTACGCTCTTGAGCGCGGCACTTCGCCAGTGGACTGGTGTGAGTTCAACTACACACACTCACCCTTCATCGCCGAGATTATCAACACGGTAGGTTGCTGGAGTTTGAAGAGTTACGAGAGCCATGAAAATGTCAGACTGAAACAACTTGATCTTTTTGCAGATCTCCAATGTCCTCTTCCTCGTTTTCCCGCCCATTTTGATTCAACTGTCGAGGCAGTACGCAAACAACATCGATCGAGGCATTTACGTCATATGGGTTCTCTTTGCGGTAGTCGGCATTGCTTCCGCCTACTTTCACGCAACCCTGAGCCTTCTGGGACAGCTGCTGGATGAGCTGGCCATTCTCTGGCTGTTGGCCTTTTCATTTGGAATGTGGCTGCCCAAGAAGTACTACCCCAAGTGGCTCAATGATGACCGGTAAACTGATGAGCACCCGTTAAAGTCCTACAACTGATCAATCTGCTTAATTTAGGCGCAAGTTTAAGCGGTTGATGATAGGCATCAGTGTAGTGGCCTCCTTCATGGCCTGTATCTACCCTTGGATCAACAGCTTTGCACTGATGAGCCTAGGCATTCCCACGTTCATGCTGCTGACGAAAGAGCTAAAAAGGTATATTGTCCCCCCTCTGTAAATGCATTTCCATTGAACTAACCTCGAAACTACATTACCTGCAGATGCCGAGTACAGCGAGTGAAACGACTGGGCGTTCGGTGCTGCCTGTGCTGGGCAGCGGCCGTCATCAGCTGGATTCTCGATCGAATGTTCTGCGAGACCTGGTCGGCGTACAATGCGCCGTACCTGCACGGCGTCTGGCACGTCCTCATCGCCATTGCCTCCTACACCGTCTGCATTCTCTTTGCCTACTTCCAGGCGACCAACGAACACGATGAGCTTCTGCCTGTCTTGCGGTAACTACACTTTGTTTTGGCCACTGCCAAAGTTGAGCCTGCTCACCTCAACAACACACTCTCTGTTTTGTTTCCCCGCAGGTACTGGCCAAATGACCGCTTCGAAACGTACGGCATACCGTACATTGAGCTGAAGAATGCCCTCTGAATGAATGGCTGAAGAAAAGGAACGACTACTACACACTAGTAGAAGCACCAGTCTGCAATCTGTCTAGTCCTAACTGCTCTACCTGAATGTGATCACTCCGGCACAAGTCTGCCTCCACTGGTCATGAACAAACCCCATAGTTAAGCCAGGAACATGTAGCGGCCCCATCCTCGCCGACTGCAGCTTCGCTGACACACTTCTCAATTACGATACAGCAACACAGCAACAAATACTGAACAAACTGTCCCTCCCTCTCTCTCTACTTCTGGTGCCTTTTTATCCCCAAAAGCAATTGAACAACTGTCAAATAAAGCACGTTATAATTTGATGAAAACTTCGTAATGCAAATCTTTAATACCCAAAAAGCAAAAAATAGTTTTAAATAATTTAGTAAAGCAGCCAAAATAGTGCGAAAAAACATGGTTAAAGCTGAAATGTGAATGGCACCGGTTTACAAAATAATAACTTCAATCAGTGATAGATGTAGTTTTCAAAAATAAGACAAAAAACTGAATGTACTTGATGAATAACGTTTCAAGGCAGCTAGATGATGTTCAACAGTGATTCAAAAATTTAGGTAAATCAATAGACAAGATGTGCATGTTTAGGTGTTTGAAAAGTGCTACAAAAAATCAGTTAAAGTCAGTTTTGTGCAGTGAAATAGACAAAATATGTAAAGATAAATAAATATTCTGAAATTGTGGGGGTCAATACTGACATGGCCAGAGCTGACATTGGAATAATCAAAAGACGAAAAAAGTGAATAATTGATGGGGAAAATAGATTGTATGCCGAAAATAAAAGTGTGCAGCATATTTAGTGTGTGATTTAAGTAATAGAAAAAAATAACACAATAGTGAATATGGCAAGACACATACGGGTTTGATTATCAGGAAGAAGTTATCGGCATGCAGTGATTGACGAGAGAATAAAGCTTTTTGTTAAAGATGGCGCTTTTCCGATAAAAACACGTGACGGTATAGTGCAAGGCGTCTTTACTGAAGGCTTTACATGATGGCACACTTTTGCTGATCTTCATTTTCATTCTGCAATAAAAAAGCCAATAAGTAACAGTTAAAAACAATTAAAATCCAAACTCATACGTCATTAGTTAAATATCCATGCGAAGAAAAACGCTGTGAATGCGAAGAGATTTTCTTTTCAGTGTTTCGGGATGCCATTTCCTGTGATAAAGAAAAAAAATGCACAAACATTTAACATTTGCAAATACGCTTAGCTTCGAAAAGCTTCTTACCTCAGAGTTGGTGTTGAACAGAGCAGTGCTCATCTTCTCGGCAGTGAACCAGGTCTGAGCCTTCATGACAATGTCCGATGGCGGGTGGTGAACAGCGTTAGAGTCAGAGCTCCACACAGTGACTGTCTGACCAGGCTTGATGGAAATGGAGCGATGGAACTTGAAGCGTGTTTCAAGTCCATCAGCTTGACGAATCAGCTGCCATCCACCTAGTGACACCTCCTTTTCGCCTTTGTTAAGAAGCTTCACAAACTTGCCATCCTGGTCGTGATCACTGATTTCAACGTCCCCTTTGGCATTGGAAGTGACCATCAAGTCTGACAAGTTCTCCTCCTCACTAAGGCAAATTCGCTTTCGCTTCTGGCCTCGCGCAATGAAGGCTTTTGGTGTGTAGGAGCCAATCGAGCTGGTGGACACTAGAGGCGAGGAGGCAACCTGTGGAGAGATGTTGAGGCGATTCTCTTCCGTTTCGAGCAACTTTCGGTAGGTTGCCAGCTCATTGTCCAACTTGATCTTATCATCCACCAGATCCTTATTTTCATCGAGCACCGCCTGCAATCTAGAGTTCAAATCGGCCACCTCCTGGTCCTTTCGGTTAAGAGCTGCCTGATTCCAGTCTCGCTCTTGCTCAATCAGCTTATTAAGATCAGCGACCTTGTCCTTCAGGCTCTTGTTTTCTTTCTTCACCTGGTCAATTTCGCTTGTCATGTAAGTGTAGGTCGAGTTGAGCTGCTTAATCTTGCTCTGGGCGTTCTGAAGATCAGACACTTTGCGCTCCAGATCATCCTGAACTGCACCCAGCTGCGCCTCGTACTTATCTTCAAGCTCCAGACGATACTGAGCCAGTCGATTTTCATTTTCCTCACGCAGCTCAGTCAGCTCCTTATTTAGCTTCTGCTCGTATTGCGTTTTGACATTCTCCTGGTACACCTCCTTGATTTCGAACTCCTTAATGCGCACTTCTTCGAGCTCCTTATTGTACAGCTCTCGCTGAAACTGCAGCTCTTCATTCAGGCTTTGATTGCGGTTTTCAAGATCCACACGTAAAATGGTCTCTTCCTCGAGCTGCTTCTTCAGACTCTCTGACTTGTCGTCCAGAGTTTTATTCTCCTCGTTCAAGTTCCGGATTTCTCCCTCAAGACGCTTACGCTCAGCAATGCCTTGGTTAAGCTGCTTCCGTAGCTCGTCCAGTTGTGCTTCAAAGTTGTTAAACTTTTTCTCCAGGTTGGCATGCTCGGTGTTCTTTTTGTTGAATCTGACGAAAACAACAGAGGTTAGAGCTAGTGTAAACAGACAAAACTAATGCTGTAACTTACTTTGTCTCCAACTTTTTAAGATCTTCCTGAGCTCGGCTGAGCTGCAGTTCAGCCTGAGCCTTCTCTCTGGCAATAGCATCAAGTGTCTTACGGGTATCCCCAAGCTCTGATTCGTACATTTTCTTAACCGAAACAATCTCCCGTTGCTCAACATTTTTCTGGACGTGTACTCTTAATTTCGAATTTTCACTTTCCAGCTGGCGATTACGCTCAATATAGGCGGCCAGACGGTCATTCAAATTCTGCAGCTCGGCACGTTCCTGGATGCGAGAAATGCGAGCAGGTGACACCGGTCGGGTGCCGGGCGTTGATTGCTGGGACGAAGAGTGCGAAGACTGCGGTGTCGACGGTGCCACCGGCTCGATGGTGGTCGAAGTTGCTGCCGCACCAGCCGACTGCTTCTTACTGCTTTTCGTAGCCATGATCTTCTTTGATTTTCCTCGGTGCAAATTAAAAGCCGGTAACCGGGTGAAGGGATGAGTTTGGTGGGAATTGAAGCGGAACACCAACGAGGAGACGACAGGGTAAAGTGCACACTGTCAATGCGAGATGTTGTCCTCCAAGCAAATGCTGCTGTTGATGCAGTTGGGTGGCGATGGTGGTGACGGTGCTGGGATTCAGCAGATGAAGAGACCCCAAAGGTAGTCAACAATAACTCAGCCCTCAACGATTCTGTGTGTGTGTGTGTGTGAGTGTGCTTGTGCGTGTTCAGCCGTTGTCGGTGAAGCCACTGCAACTGCAACAGTCACTTGCCACTTGGCCACACCTTTGGAGGGCATGTGCAGGACGCGGCAGTGACGCTGCCACTCAGGGTCTTCGCGCCTTCCACCACTGCAGCCATCGGCAGGCAGTGTGTCTCAGAAAAGAGCCTTCGTGGAGAGTGCCACCCTACAAGTGGGGGCACCACCACTGTAGCTGCTGCTGCTCTTATCGGATGGACTTTAGAGTGAAGAGCGCGCGCGAATCAAATATTTGCCTTCGCTCTCTTCTGCTGTTTGCCTAGCACTTGCTTACGGCACCCCAGTCCTCTGGTGCAGCTGCCTGCAAAGAATATTTCCCGGCATTGTCATCGGAGCATCATCATCATCATTGCCAGGACAACCGCCGCCAGTTAGGTGCTTATTTGGGCATCGGGCTGCGGCGGCGGAGAGAGTGCAGCTGCCTCTCTCTGCCAAACTGGTTCCCGTCTCGGGCAGTAGAAGCAGCCTTGCATAAGCGGCGGTGATTACCCATACTTGCGGCAATAGACGGCGAAGAATCGAAGCCGCTACTCACTTTCTGTCTGGCCAACACTGAGCACCACTGGACAGACTCCTCCAGTGACCTGAAGAGTTGCTGCCGCTGACGTCAAGAGCTACTGCTGCTGCTTCTGCAGATGGCAGGGTTGAAGTGCAAACATTGCCTGTACTTCGAATTACATTGGCTGTACTGATCAGTTTAATCGATGCAGAGGCGTTCCCTCAATAACTGAAGGTTGTCTCACGACTACCATCGTCATCAACTACAGGCGGAAATGAAGGCCATTAGTCGGCAAACGCACATCTATTGCTAAATTGTTAGTTTAAATTCCAATCTAAACCTGGCAACACTCGCACAGGCTCACAATAGGATCTGCTCATTGCATAAAAAAAGAAAATGAGCGTTTTGAAAATCTGCGGCATTTGAGGCATTTTTGGTTATCTGTTCAATGAACAGTTGTGTCAACTGCTAGAACAGCAAGGAGTAGGCCAGCCTCAATCTTAATCTGTAATCTAAGAAGGCGTTAGGTGGTGATAAGGTTCGCCCCTCACCATTGTCATCTACCAATCACCCAAAGAGTGTGCAGTGTAAGTAATCAACAGACAGCGACAATTACTGGGCGACACTGAGAAGTGACAGGTAGTGTCAGCATTAAATGACAAGAAGGGACTGCAATAGCAATTAGTGCACAGTGAGAGGGAGACTCATTAGCAGAAAGACTACAGTGGTGATGATTAGCACTGGCTCCACTGTCCCAAGAGAGGACTACCCAGAAGACGATGAGGTGCGAGAAGTGACAGGTAAGCAAGTGCCAGTCGGCAATTCATGACAGCTTGCAAAAAGCAATGAAATTGCTCGAATGCTGTGTGTGATGCTGTCAGCCTGACATGAGTGGACAATTTGTCGATGGTGCTCACTGGTGGATTCATCATCAGCACCACCACCAGTACATCCGCTATGTGATGTCAGCATTTTGCTGGCAACTGAGATTCACTTCGAAGCACTGTAAGCTCTTCCTTTTATTGTATTGATCCCACGGCACACCTTGTGTCTAGTGGCCACACGAGCAGCAGCAGCAGTGTCTAGACCCGAGAAGAGCTGTGTGATTCAACTTTGAGTTGAACTTTGTTCACTGTTGAACTGTTGACCAATCTACTGAGGTGCTTTCACCATATCCAGCAGCAGCAGTCTGGTTGAAGATGGCCATAGAGTTAGTTTGAAAATCGAATTGTCATTGTCGGCTTTGAACACCTCCACCGCTGTTGTTGGAGTGTCGCTGTTGGCCAATTAATTAGCCCCTGCAACAGCAGCAGCAGCTAGTCCAGGTTAGCCGTCAGGTGGTGGCAGGCAGTCGCCGGTCTCCTGGATTATTATGCCTTGTCACTGTACTCGACACTACCTGGCGATTTGTCTCTGCTCGCAAAGGTAAAGCAGCAGCACACACTGGTGGCTGGAGAACTGCCGAATGAACTGCACCTGAGAAATGTATTGACCGAGATGATTTGTCAGTTTGGGCAGATGGCTGCCATACACTGCGAGTGTATATAAAGCACCGGCAAAAGTGGACAGTGTCGAGAGGAGACAGAAAACACACACGCAATGCCCTGCGCCAGAATACACCAAGGATTGACACTCTATTCAACCGAAAACAACTCTCATTTTGTAAGTAAAGTTTTTTCTTCTTTTTCTTCTTTTCAAATCGGTTAGCGTCACTTTCAGCGCTTCCTTTCAAATTTAGGGTAATTTCCCCTTTTTCTTTGCTGTCCACTTTTCACCTCATTCAGCAGACTTTGTCTAGACACACACACAGCTCAATCTAGCTGCTGCAATCACTCAAAGTAAAACGCCAAGGTGACTACTCAGTCAGTGAGGTACCACTTTGAATATGCAGACATTATCAATGCAATGCACAAACTCGTTCTCTACGCTAACGTAAATTGAGTTATTGGCAATGTGGCGGCACATTGGTGCTTTTTTAATGAGCACATCTCTGTCTATTTCGATTAGCATTTCCTTGACTCTACAACTGCAATACTAGCTGATGAGGAAAAGAGCAGGTGTTCCTTTTAGCTACAACCACCATCAGCACTTTATACTGTCGCCCCATCTTCAGTTGGCGCTTGCAATTAGTACTACTGTACAAGTCTCCCTTGATAAGTTTAACCAACTGCCAAAATAACATTGCACACCGGCACAGTAAGCGGTTTCCGTTTCCGCTGTGCCTCAAAATGGGTGCATTTTCTACCGTTCTTTTTTTTCTTAGCCAAATAAATGCAAGGTCACGTCGAAGCCAGTCCAAGTTAGTCCTCTTCTTTGTCAACTTTTGTCGACTCATGATCAGTCAATTTGCTTTGCAGTGTTCTCTGCTGTGTGACCAGGACTGTGCTCTAAGCATTGGTCATGCAGCAACAGGTTCACCAGCAGTAGTGGTACTGCAGTGCATAGTTGTACAACAACCGCATAACTCGAGCGGTAGACTGGCACTCCTCAGCTCGACCAGGACTAATCAGTATCTGTGACCTGTCATGCCTCGGTATCCAATGTTCCACTTTGACAGCTTTCACCCACAGTTTCAGCGACAGTCTTGCAGTGTGGTGATTGAGTGACTCGGTGCTGTGTTGTGTGTGCGGTAGGCCAAAGCAGCAAAAAGGAGACCGAACTCGGATCGATAGCCACTGCAGTGAAACATGTGCCGGCGCCGGCAAAGTGCTGCTGCTGGTGCTCACTTACATCGTCTGCCTTCCCTGACGTGCCTCTTCTGTTCTGTCATCGATCGCTCTCTTTCCTGTTCAAGTGAGATCTTCTCTACCGCTACTGCTGCTGCTGCTGTTGCTGAGCCTTCACTTTAAAGACCTGACTGCTGCGAGACAATTGCACTATAAAGGCAACCTTTGCCTCACCTTCTTCCTTCTTCAGTTGAGAGCAGTTAGATGTACAACGATGATGATGATTTGAAAGCAGGAAATGCAGACACTGCCACTAAACAGTTGCAGTAGTCAATACTACCTCCCAATTCTCTTCTTGAAAGCAAAGGTAACTGGCCAATATATTGCCATTTGGCAGCTGTCATTGTACAGCAGCACTTTTGCTGAATCGATAAAACAGTTTTGTCTTTTTAAAGTGTAAAATGAAGCTCCTAAAGAGGCAAAAGGGGGCAAACTTTCGCCTCGCTCGACTTCTGATTAATGAATGCAGAACATGTCATAATGGTAGTCAGCGGTAGTGATCATTAAGGTTTGCTAATGAGCAAGTCTGTGTTTGTGGTAAACAAAAGCTCGACTACTGCCGCAGCTCTTCATTTGCCGGCATTTGTCGATAGCTTCATTAGGCGGAGACATTGTCAGCATTTGTCACCGTCGCCTTTTCCACTGAATTGTTCTTCTTCTGTCTTCCTCTTGGTCTGTGTGTGTCTGAGCGCTCGCTTTTGTGATCTAATTTTAACAGCACCGCAGACACTGGCACTTCCTCTTCGTTTGGTTTCTATTTAGAGGAGTCATCACCTTCGCCTGTCCGCACTGGCGGATGGAGGAGTTGCGAGCAGAAGAAGAAGAGCCCTGTCTTAGTGAGCTCTGTCGTCTGCAGTGAACTGACGAGTGGAAGAGAAGGCGGCGGTGAAATCAGATCACATCACACCGGAACGGGAGACAGTACACTCAATACACTCAATACTGGGCAACGATTTACTGACCAAGAGACGTCACGGTGCCTCCACTGACTCTCTCTCTCTCTCTCCCTCTCTCTCTCTCTCTCTCTCTCTCTCTCTCTCTCTC
>JAALOO010000456.1_pt1 | contig 28864 bp, 25 predicted proteins | sample 7257641 | NCBI WGS metagenome assembly JAALOO01 (sample SAMN14085613, study PRJNA598686) | mite metagenome | biome: ENVO:01001000; feature: ENVO:01001002; material: ENVO:01001226; isolation source: single female mite from University of Michigan culture on fish food culture... ...
AGAGAGAGAGAGAGAGAGAGAGAGAGAGAGAGAGAACAGTGAAGAAAAGAAAACAGCAGAGAACAGAGAGAAGACTGAGAGGAAGCAACAGGTAGTTGTGATGGCAAAGTGGAGAGAGAGAGAGAAAGAACGAAAAAGAGACTTGCACTTGACGACGAAAATGAAGCAAAATATAGATGTTTTAGAACTTTCGTTAATTTTGGAAAACCTCAAAATTGTCAACACCTTTAGAATGAACAAATCCAAACTAATTGTACTATGACAAAGTTATCACGTCAAAACTCGTTTGAGCCATTTGAAACAGCTGACCTGAACTTTGAAGTTTTATCAGCATGGCAACTGCAGCAGAACTGCAACGACTGGTCCTTGTCAATTGATTTATGGCCCAGGTTGTCTCTTCTTCTTTTTATCTTCCCATTGACCCTCTTCAAGCTTGAGTGGACGTTTGCCAGTGTTCCATTGTTTGCGTTGATCTTTTAAGCAAATAGCACTGGCAATCTTTTCTTCTCCCCTCCTTTTTCTCTTCAGTCTGGACAATAGCAATAATAACAATAAAAAAATATGTCTTTTCTGTTGGTTGTAGCTTTTATAAATAGAGGTAGCAACAGCAGCAGTAATAGCTAATACAAAAGGGCAGCACCTGAAGTGAGGGAGACAGTTTTACAATTCTATCTGCAACAGGTGAATTAGAGCGTGCTTTACGACAGCTAAACAACGACAGCAGCAGCTTTGCTTTTCTGAACTTTTGAACCTTAAACGGCATTTTAATTTTGACAAAATAGTAGCTTCTATATTATTCAAAAAATGAACTACTTAATTTTTTTATTGGTAAAACTAAAACTGGCAAAAGTAGGTTTTTGCAAACAAATTTTCTACGAATTTTGTGTAATCACACAAACACTCGATTAACCTAAATAACAGTTTGCATTTAGAGGACGACATTCTCGGAAATCCGTTTGCTGCGGCACGATTGCCATTTTTCTTTGCTTGCTCTTTCACCCTTCAAGGTAAGAGATGACAATGTAGAAAATTTTCAGTCTATTTCCATTTAATGACTTTTGGCATTGAGAAAGTTTGCACTAGACTGTATTTGAAATTGTATACAATTTACCCTGAGTAAAACGAGTTTTTGAACCAAGCTGATGTGAAGCTACCCAACCACTTGTTTGTTCATCTTCATCTCTGTCATTCTCTTTCACTAGAAATTCATTTTTGCTTTTTCTTAATTTTGTCTAGCACTAATTGAATATTCAACTACTCTTATCGTTTTGCAACTTGGCGTCAGCTAAATTATGCACAATCTGACAATTGGCCCTGACAAACAATAGCAAACCAGACAGAATGAGCAGCTCAATTCTCTGACATTAAATTGGCCGGCAAAGGAAAAAGGATAGAGAGAGCAAAAGAAAAAAAAGAAATAATGTTTAATGGATGACTCAACTTTAAGCATAATCATATACTGTTTTGAGGAAGCGGCAATGATGATGGTAATGATGATGAAAAAAAAGAAGAAGTCATTAACTTTCGCTCGACTTTAAAGTCTGTAATTTGATCCAATTAAAGTTTGCATCAGACAGTGCAGTGTAGACCTGCAGTTTGCATTTGGCCATTTAACAATGATCAAATGACTAGGCAATTTAATGGGGGAAAATTAGAGCTACCGTTAGAACGAAATCAAAGGAGAAGAGGACAAAGACGAAAAAAGGAGAAAAGAGAAAGGAAAGGAAAGGAAAATGAAAGAAGGTGATGCACACTGGCTGACAACTGCCGCCCAGCTGATTCGATGCCAAATTAGCCCTGCATGTGTGTGTGAGTGTCTGTCTCTGTGCGCGGAGACTTCTTCAGACTTCCACGCCACTTGTGAGGTCAGTGGTGGTGATGATGGTGGTGATGGTGGTGATGGTGGCACAACTATATTTAGCCATTAGTCAGACATTGCCTGTGGAGTTCTCCAGAAGACGACAGAAGCAGCCATTGAGCAGTGGTAAATAGGCGCCTTTTAAAGCAACTAACATAGAAGCAGAAGGAGGAGAGAAAGTCTTATTGAGACATTTTCCAAGACAGTAGACAGTAGAAAGACTGAAAACGGTGATCGTCAGCAGCATTGTCCTCTGTACTTTCTAACTGACTGCTCTGTCTGTGTTTAGCGGTGGTGGTGGCTGAGTGATCGGTGGTGCTGGCAAATTATGGCACCAATTTATTGTCAGCCGGTAAATGACCGATTTATTGGTCCTTTTCGTTTCGTTTTGGCGTCTCTCTTCCAGGTTTATGCTCCGAGACTCGCCATTTCACCTGTCATTTCTGCCACCCTCTCTTCTTTTCATCATTTCAGTCCGGTTGAGTTTTTCTGCACCGGCAGCATGACAAATCGTCTAGTCATGCTTCGCCGACAAGCTTCTTAGTGTCTAGTGCGGACGACAAAGTCATTGTCTCTCTTTCTCCTGCTGTTCATGTTTTTGTTTACTTTTTGATCTGTCTAAAAGGAAAAAAGAAGGGAACAAGAAGAAGATGAAAACTGACAGTACAATGAACTGAGAAAGCAGATGCTTACAAGATTCACTGGAATGGCTCTGGAGTGGCACGCTAACTATTACAGTGTGTACTAGTGCACACCTTCATAAAGTCCCCCAACTGGTGGTTAATTTTTGCAGACATCTGCACAGTAGCTATAGAATCGGTTATCCACTCTCAACACACTCTGGTTAATATTGCACTTTGGGCAAAGTACATGTTTCCATGGAAATGATGGCGTAAAAGAATCACACAGTTTCTCTTCTATCTTCTATTTGCATCAGTCTGACTCACACTGTGTATTACTGCCAGACGACAACGACAACAAAAACAGCAGCACCGTATTGCCTCCCGTTATTATCGTCAATTATGTCACTTTACCTGTCTTTGTGCGACTCATTACTACCAGCACTTCTGCAACTGACATTTCCATTTGCCTATTTTTACAACCTCGACACATGGTGATTTAATTCTTTTATTATTAGAGTCTTTCTAAACTATTTTTGTCAAAATTAGCTATAATAAGAAGATACACTTTGTTGAGAGATCTGTACAGTCAGACCGACCAAATCAAAATGAACATTCTTTCATTACCTGAAGATGCGACAATTTTATTGTTTCGCCAATTTTCCCTTCAAGAGCAAATTCGCCTTCGTCTTGTTTGCACCTCCTGGAACTCCGTCATCACTCGTCTGTGCTCAATCAAAAGAACGCTAAAACTGTTTGGTCCATCTCGTGATGCCGACTTTTACCAGACGTACGTCAATCGGTTCAACCTCTTTGATGACGATGACTTTAGCATTGCACAGCTGGCTGACAATTCTTTAGTACTCTACGGAAAGGTTAAAAAGTCTACAAGAGCTCTTGCAAAGCTTTTTCCTGAACTGGAGAAGCTGCTCATCTACACTGACAGCAATCAACTAGTGATTGACCTAGAGTGGCTACTTGGCGAATGGAGCAAGACGCTGCACAGTTTGGCACTTTTCAGAATGGAGTGCTACGTTAAACTAGGTGAAACTCAATTGACAATGATTACCTGATTTTAATTACATCTTTTTCAATGTAACAGAAGAAGCTGATACTTTGTGGTTTCAAATTGCATCAATTCCAAATCTCCGTCGACTGCATCTGTTTGAAATATATCAATTTCAAGTTCCCAATTACCAAATGGTGCTGCCTGCCTTCAATCAACTGACGACTTTTTCTCTTGGTGATTACCGATCAAGTGATATTGTTCCCGTTTTAGCAAAACTTGGTCCTGGTTTGCAACACCTCAGACTTGGACCGCGTATTCCCTGTTCACTTGAGCAGTTGCTAAAGCTAATGCGTTTTAATCCAAAGTTAGCATCAAATTTGACCAAGCTATCATTGAGCTACATACAACCAAATCGTTCTACGACAGCTGGTTCAGTAGCCAATGCAAAGCAGCTGATTAGCTGCATCTGCGCTCATTTTCGAGCATTAAAGTACCTGGATATTAAATTTGGAAACACAGTAAGTGCTTGATTGTTTTCGTTTGTTTCTTGTGTCTAAAACTATATTTTTAATAGATTCAGTTTACTGATCTTCCCTTTGATCTCGTTAACCTTACCAATCTTGCTGAATTAAAGCTTGACCTGGGCTTAAAAATAGAGCCAGAACTAATGCAAACATTTCCTAAACTGACTTCCATAAAATCTCTTCATCTTGATATTTGTGAACTTTTAAAACTGGACACTCTTATTGAGTCAATAGCGATCATTTTTCCAAATTTAGAAAAGTTAAACTTAAAATGTTGGAACGCCGATTTAACAACAGTTCAAGAAGAAGTATCTCCACTTTTAAATGAAACACAATTTAAAAAACTAAAAAACTTTAATTTTGTCGGAATTAATAATCATAACATTTAACTTTTGTTAACTGTACTGACTCTATTTTTACAACATATCAAATGTGTTTCTATAACGATTTTGATTGTTTTATCTATTGTACAAAAACCACATGATTAAAAAATATAGCAGTACTAAATCCAATTTTTGTTTTTTAAACTAAAAACATCGTTTTTAGAAATTTTTTTTGACTGTTTTTAAAATGAAAAATATTAATGAAATTATAACACTTACTTGGTCAATTAAAAACTTTTTTGAACGTGCTGAAGAGTTAAAAAGTATAAAAAATTACAAACTAGACACCAAAAAATGGCATTGTGTTGGCACCATAGAACCAACAGAAATCGTAGCCAGTTTTAACTTTGATAAAACCCCTAAAAGTAGTGCGAGAATCATCTTTTCATACTTTACATCACCTGAGTTTAAAGTCTACAAAGAGGATAAGCATACTTTTAAATTGTACCTTTACCCCCAAGGTTTGATGCGGGGAAAAAATGGTGAAATAACTGATAATATGGCAATAGTATTACAACTCAATTCAGATCCTTTCAACGAACAAGATTCGGATAAAGCAGTTATGCTGCGTTGGAGACCTGATCTCTATTTGAAAAATATAGAGCAAAAAAAGTTTTATGACAAAATCATTAATAATGACTGGTCAAAGGAGATTTTAATTAGCGATCAAGTTCAAAAAAGAACCAGACGAACAAACTTTGTTGATTTTAATCAACTTAAAAAACACTTTTATTTTGAAAAAAGTTTAATTTTTAAAATTGAGGTATGATTGTGTAATTATTTTATTGTTCATTTGTAATCAAACACTTTTAAATTTAACAGATTGAAATTGTAAACAACAAACACCCTGATTTAAAAATTAGTTTTAATAATAATGATGATGATGAATTTAAAAATGAAACATTTGAAAAACAAAAAGTCGAAGAACAGATTGTCGATTATAATGACCAAGATTATATTTTAGCATATTACAACGTTCAATTTCATAAGTTAGTAACAAATAATTTTCCATTTAGTGAAGCAAGACAATATGAAAAACTATTCAAAAATTTTTTCTCAATTAAACTAAATCAACATCAAAATGTTTTTGTGTACTTCCTAATTGATCCAAGAAATCTAAATAATAATCAAAATACAGACAATGAATTTCAGAGTTTGATAGAGAATAATGCACTTAAAGTAAACTTTAGCATGCTTACTTCATTCATTCGTTCAATTTTTTATATTGGCAAAGGACAAAATGGAAGACCATTTGATCATTTTAAAAACTATTATCTTGATGATGAAAAAGTATCAATAAAGAAAACTCAAATTAAAGAAATTTATAAAAGTGGACTTAGCCCCATGGTGTTGTTTGCATTTTGTGGATTAAGTAACGATGAAGCAATTACTCGCGAATCACTGCTTATTGAATCGCTGATTGACCAGTTAACAAATAAAAAACTGGAAAAATGCAGAATGGTTCTCAGCAAACGTCAGCGGGACGTTCTGTCTGCTTATTTTGTATTCAAAGCTTTTATTATGTTCCAAATTGATGGTGGAACTGCTGTAAAAATGATATCTAACAAAAAGGAAAGTGAAACTGATGATTAAGCAAGTATTTACTTTGTGTTAATATTTCAAAATAATTGCGATATTTTGTGTTGTTTTGATAAAACGATTAAAAACTTATCACCCCAATGAAGTTTTGTTTTTCTCTAAACAGGCTTATTGTAATAACCTGCAAGCAAAATTTCACTTGCCGGTTTGTGGTGTAAATCTACATAGCTGCCAAGTATAAGGTATGCAAATGGCCGGTTTATGGGCAGAAAATCATTAATGCTCACATCAGATGGCTGATCATCGCTTCGAGCTTCTAAAACTAACTTTTCTGGCCCACTTTTGACTCCCAAGTTAGACAGCTGAATGTACTGGTGAATAGACGACGGAACGGTCAAAGAAGGTGAAACACGTGTCAAATTAAAAGTAGACAAATTTTGTGTCGCCATGTAAGGTCCAAAGTCAAGGTGAGAGGTCAGATTGAATTTGGGTAGTGTTAAGACTACCTTCTGATTAATGGGCTCATCGATAAGTAGTCTCTTGAAGTAGTAATCTAATTTTTTTGGCGTTAGTGACTTCAGCATTTCACCGACATTAGAGCTTTGATCTGGCAACATCAGTATCAAGCTGTACTTTAAATCTTCATATGGAACTCGAATCAAAGTGTGAAACTTTTCACCTGACTCGTGCAGTACAATTGGAAAATGTGCTGGATCACTCATGAAAGTGTCCACTTGAACGACATCTCCGGTAGAGGTGAAAAAGTTTGCTTGATGCCGGTACTGAATGAAAGTTCGGTTCAGCTTTAGGTCAAAATGAATAAAATTGAGAAAAGAAGGTGTGAAAGGCTGAAGATCAAGCTCATACAGCTCATTTGGGAGGTGGTCTCTGCAAAAAATGAAGAAAACGATATAACAAATTTTAACACTTAAACAATGTCAACTTACCTTTTAAAGCCTTCCCAAGTTTCCCCATCTCTCGGCAAAACATAGGACCGCATCTGAAACCATTCCAGTGTTCGCTTCCACAGTTTAGACTGCTGCTGAACTTCGTCTCCCAGCAGCAAAACTCGGTGGAAGAACCCACCAAACTTGTCTTCACTTCGATGGAACTGCCTCACCTCTTGCCAGGCAATGTCAGCATTACTGTAGTTGCTGTTGTACTGCTCAATGTACTGGTGCACTGAATCAGTGCAAAAGTCACTGGGGTCACCGATGAAAGACTGAACGCACTCGGAGAAATCGGCAATGGAGAAAAAGTGGCAGAGGGCAATCTTCTGTGGGCGAGTGAGTTCGCTTGAGCTGACAACTGGTGAGGTGCTTCTGGTGTAGGCGCTACAAAGTCGAGATAGAAAGTAACTCAACTGGTCGCAGTAGGCAGGGGCGGTCGTGTCAACTTGTCGGTAACTGCAATGAAAAGTTAAAAAAATTAAGTTTTGAAAATTACAAAAAATGCCAACTAACCTCCTTCTCAGATGATCCTTCTCGATGCCATACAGACACGGCGTAGAGCCGTTTGACTTGACGGTGACCTTCTTCTCTGGCGCTTCACTTTTCTCAAAGTTCATCCTCAGCATACTTTTGTGCACTGGCTGATTAAAAAGAAACCGTGCTACCGCCTTTTCTTGGTCTTCATTGCTCAGAGCAGCCACTGAAAGAAGTGACAGTTTGAGTGAAAGTGGTGAGAAGATGAGATGTGGCTTGGTGGCATTGTAGCCTAAAGTTTCAAACAGTTTCAACGTTGTCGCTGGACCAGTACGAGACAGCCATTTGGATTGTTCAGCAGCCCATTGAGCCAAGTGATCAGAGTTGTGACCGGCTGCAGTACTAAAACCTGGTAGTATGCAAAAATTAGCATTATTCTTTAAAGGATTAAAACTTACTAAAAGTTGTGATCAGCAAAGTGAAAGTAATCAACATTTTGTATTTGCGCTTCATGGTCTCTTCAGTGAATGACTTGCCAACTAGTGAAAATTTCGCAGCCCTGCCAATGACCTTTCACCAGAAACTACCTTTTGATCAACGCATTTTGAGAGAGTACAAAAAGCAAAAACAGGTTTTGACCTTTGACTTTCACAAACGATAAGGTAAGTGATGGTTAAAGTGAAAACGGCAAAAAGATGGCTAAAATGAGATAGAAAGAAAGAACGAGTTTTGTGAAAGCAGTGAGGGTAAGTGATGCTCTTTTGCAAAAAAGAACCAGTTTGTTAGGATTCTTTCATCAAGTGAACTTGCTTTTAGTTAGGCAAAAAATCAATTAAGTTTGAAGCGTTTTAATGAGTTTTCTACACTTGTAACAGTAGTTAAAAAAGTAAAACAAAATTTTGTAACAAAAACCTTAAAATATTGAAATGCATCATTTAAATTTTATTTTTATTTTCAAAATTTTTCATTCTTCTAAACAAACACAAGTACATTAAGGGGACCCCATTTATGGCGATCCATTCGGCAATACATCCAATTACGTGAGCCATATACCCGTCATCGTTTGAGTTCCATCGCAATCTTTTTTCATTATCACTCACATTATCAAAACCGAATTGGAGAGCGGACACTAAAGTAGCAAAGGCACAAACAACATAGGAAACTATGCCAAAAACGGTAAAAATGATCATCGAAGTAGGTGGCGATTCAATAGAAAAGTGGTTGTACAGTTGTCGGCTAATGTACGACTGAATGGAGAAGTAGATCAGGTTGAGGGTGATCATAGAAAAGGCAGCCACTGTGTGAATGGGAACTGATTCAGTTGTTCGGAAGTTACCGGCCATAATGAGAAAAAAAGCTGCAGCTGAGCTGCAAATTAAACTTGTTTTGTTGTGTTTTTGAAGTCGTGTTAAAGTATTTGAATTGGCGTTATTTGTTGGGTCAAAGTTTATCTCGATTAAACGTCGAAGTTGACGGTATCGAGCATTAGTCGAGAAAAACACTGAAAACTTTAAGTGTAAGTTTTAAAATTAACACATTTGTGCAACTCACCTAAAAGAGCCACTACGTCAAGTAACATTGAAAAGTATGCAGCCTGTGGAGGTAATGCACCAGCATCACTGATAAGTGGAAACACTGGCTCCAAATGATCAAAATGCAGTGAAACGATATAGCTTAAATGATAAAAATAAAGGGTTTAAACTTGTACAAACAAAAATGCATCTTACGGAATTATACAAAGGCTGGGAATTAGGACAACAACGCCAAGAGGAAAAAGCCAAGAGTAGTTTTGCAATATAGTAAAAGAACGAGCTGAAGAAGTATTCTTTGGTGCCATTATGAGAAGGAGTTTTTAGAAAATGCTTTTCAATATTGAGTACTGCTCATTATATAAGTTTTAATGTTTACTAATCAGAAATGGCTTTTCAATGGTGTGAGACAAAAGTGATTTAATGTCACGCTTGCTGTAGGATGCTAAATTTATTTGAGATGACTACTAAGAAAAGTGACAGTATGTGAAAAAAAGGAAAAGAAGAAGAAGAAACGGCTCATTGAAGGACAAACTAAAAGAATTAGCATATGCTTCATTAGTGTAGTAAAGGCGTCAAGGACATCAAGATTATTCGCAAAAAGGGAGGAGGGGTAAAGCAATATTGCATGCTTGCTCAACGTATTACGGATTTCTTACGACTAACTGGCTGAAAATAAAGAATAATTACAGTACGATGCAGGTGCAGGTGTGCTAGGATGTACACACTGAAAGTGGTAAAGAGGTAAGGCAAAGTTTGGTGTGTATCGTCTACAGGGGCTTTATTGATTTATGCTCTACTCTAACAATACGTTTGTTGATTGTGATTAATTTAAAAGGGAAAAGGGGAGGGGGCTCACTGTTGAGAAGAAGCTTCATTAGGACCGTAGTAGGAGCCGGCAACCAGCACATCGAACGCTGGCATCAGGTTGAGATCGAGATAGCGACCGACGAGCATGTAGGCGAACGGGCGGTTCACCTTGATCTCATCCACAGCTCGCGCCTTGCCCAGCCATCCGTAGTAGCTGGTCAGTCGGGACCAGGCGGTCTCCACCATGCCGTAGTTGGTCATCTGCACAATCTGCTTCAGTGAGCCACTGACGACGATGGGCTCGCTCAGGTTGGCCGATGCTCGGCTCAGCTCCATCGAGCCCAGTCCGGCCGCCTCAAGGATGGGGCCAAAGTCAGCGGAACCGTTGATCTCCAGCTTGGGCATCGTCAGGCGCACCTCTTTCTCCTCCAGCTGAAGGCGCTTCAGGTAGTAGGTCAACTGCTCGGCGTTGATTTCTCCCAGCATATCTCCAATGGACTTCTCCTCGGCGGGCACCATCAGGACGATGCTGTACTTGGGGTCCTCAAGAGGAAGGCGCACCAAGAGGTGAGCCTTCGAGTCGGGGGTGTACGTCTCCGGGCCGTGGTTGATCCACGAGAAGGCGTCCTGCTTGTAGATCATCTCAGTTGGAGTCGCATTGGCGGGCGAGTAGAAAACGTGTGCACCGATGCTGGCAAAAGCTTTGGGCCACTTTTGACTGATCTGAACAATGTTGAGCAGCGATGCGGTGGGCGTGTTAATCTGATCGACGAGACGGGCTCTGAAAATGGACATGATTTGAAAAACAAGAACAAAAACATTTGAAAAACTTACCTGATCCACTCGACCCACTTTTCCATTGACTTGTGCAGTCCGCCAAAGTTGGTCATGCCGAACCAGTTGAGCATGTCCGTCCAGACGGTCTTTGTCTGCAGCTCATCGTTGACAAAGCTGGCCCGGTAGAGGTGACTGAAGCTGTGGCCAGCATCGCTTTCATTCGTCGCCTGGTGGAACAACTCCAGTAGTTGAACAGAGAGCTCAGCAGTGGTGAAGTTGGTGAGAATGGGAAAGTTGTTTTCGTAGTGCAGCTTGGGCGAGTTAAGAAAACGATCAATGCACAGCGGGTAACTGGCGATGCCAAACGCCTGACAGAGTTGAATCTCCTGGCGAGCGGTCAGCTGGAGAAGAGACTGTGGAGAGAAAGTAAATAAGTAAACAAAAGAGTTTAAAAGATGTTGCCACAAGTAAAAAAGCATTGTAAACAAAAGTTACCTGCGGATCCTTGGGGAGAAAGGGCAGGCTGCTGACGTATCCAGTGCAGAGAGCAGCAATGCCGGCGTTCATGCCCTCCTTGAAGTTCATGCACAGTTTGTAGTTGGCATCGCTTGAGCTGCCCACCAGAGGCTTCAGCAGTGAGCTGAGCTGCTCCTTCACGCTAAGGCCACTGCCGCCGGCCTTCCTCTGCCTCACCTGCTCAGTCAGGTTCATCTGCGTGCGAACAAAGTTCTGGCCCTCGAGAGTGAGCAGCTGGTTGAGGGAGGAGGGTGAAAGGGCTGCCTCGTCGAAGAGTAGCTGGTTGATGGCAGACTCGGTGTTGGGGTTGCTCACTGCAGACAGCCCGAGGAGGGTCAGCTTGAAGGCCAGCGGACTGATCACCGTTGAGGTGGCGTTTGCGGCAATGTTCATTGCTTTAAGAAGCTTCAGCGAGTACGCAGGACCGGTGAGGTGAGACCAGCTCTTGAAGAGAGCAGTGTGATTCAACGACTCAGCTGATGAGGATCCGGAAGGTGAGGACTGATCGTCAACAGGAAAGATGACCTTGCCAGAGGTGGTGCCTGGTAAATGAGAAAGGGTTTAGATGGAAGTACGGTAAAGCGCGTTTCAACTCACTTGAAAGTAAAAGCACCATGACTGCAAAGGTCGCGAAGAAAAAGGAAGTCGCCATCGTCAAAAAAACAATTATGATGGACTACAAAGTTTAAACTGATTGAATTTTAAATATGTCTGCTCGAGTTAAAGCTCAGACGCCAATTGGACTGAATTTAAGCTGGGCAGCAGAATGTATAGCCTCGGTAATCAGCAGTCGTACAGTAGATAAGGGGGCTCTTTTCTAACCAGCCAGTGTGCAACCGGTTCACCCGTCGGCAACACTTTCACGTGAGCAGATGAACAGCAGTTGAGGGCAAATATTTGCTCACTTAGGAAAAGGGCCAACTTGATCAGGGCTTGATTAGTGCAGCAACGTGATCGGGCAAGGGTGAAGGGTGACAGGGTATGATTAGGAAGAAGTAAATATAGAACAAATGTACTAAATAAACTTTTTATTGCATATGATTTCAATTTTCAGGTCCATTGTAGTACCCAGCAATAAGGACATCAAAAGCAGGCTTGTGGTACAAATCAATGTACTTTCCAATTATCAAAAAGACAAAGGGTCGATTCACATGAACATGGTCGTCACTTGAGCCGAGTTCCTCAAAGTGAAATCTTTCGTCTATTGCCACTTCTTCCTCATGCGGCCCTAGCTGCTGTTTGCCTACTCGAATGAATTGAGGAAAATTCAGCATTGCTGTGGAGTTGTTCGTCAAATGAAAGTTCACCAAATTGTGCTCTTCTAGAACAGGTCTAAAGTCAAAGTCACCGAGCGGAGTAAATTTGGGCATTGTCAGGCTGAGGGAGGTCGTCTCAATGTGAAGTCGCTTGAAGTACAGCTGAAGTTGCGCAGGCGTCAGCGAGGCCATCATCTCCGGAACGGTCGAGTCCAGGTGAGGCAGCAGAAGGACCAAACTGAACTTGTCATTCAAGTAGGGAATGCGAACTAGGCAGTGCCATAGCTTTCCCGTCACGTGATGCACTCGACCGTAGTGACCACGACTGAACAGTGTCGCCACCTGACTGGTCACCAGACCCCACTTCTTCGGGCCGTAGAAGGGGCGACTGCCAAGAGGGGCGAATCGCTGGGCAAACTCCTGCTGGAAGTCCACCAGTGAGAGGAAAGACGGCGCCGGCAGTGAGGCGGGCAGAGTGCTGCTCCACAGTGACAGTGACCGCTTGGTTGCCTCCCACTTGCTGAAGTCATTGCCCCTCACCTCCCAGAAGTCCATCGGTCGATGCCTGTCTGCCCAGCGCGAGCCCAGTCGCTTGGCGTCCACTGTGCCATTGCTGACGATGCCTCGGGTGATCTGGCAGATATCGGGAATCTTTGTGCCACTAATCGTCTGCGCCCAGGGAGCGTGAAACTCTCGCATCAACGCCCAGGCGACGTCTTCTGTGGAGTAGGTCACCTCGCGGTAGATGTTCTCGTCACTGTCATTCGCAAAGACACCTCGGCAGTCATCGAAGTGGGCAATTGAGAAGGCACGACACAGGGCTACCTTTTGGGCATTGGTCAGAGGAGAAGGTGGAGAGAGGTAGTGTGGGACGGCAAGGTAGTGGGCACACTCGGAAACGGTGTGCAGAGGGCGGTAGTCGAAGGCCTGCAACGGGAATGCTCTTTGAATTGGGGACAAAACTAAAACCTCCATCCCGACTTACCTGACACATTTCATACAGCTGTGACCGCTTCAAGTTGGAGCTGAGCAGTGTTGACGTGAGAAAGGCACCCTCTCCAGTGGCAGTTTGATGGCGGTAGCCCAAATGCAGCACAGTAGAGACTATCACATTCCACCAGTAGCTCACTGACTCTGACCACGTTTGAGGGTGAAGAATACGAGCGTTAAAACTCCGAAGATTGTCCTCTAAACTTGTGCGACTTTGCGCTGCAGTTGATGTTGGCCTGGCAGCTGGCGGGGCTTGCAGGTCAAAGAGAAAACGGTACACGTTTCGTTCTCGACTTCGGTCCAGAGAGGCTAGTGCCAGCAGGGAGAGCTTTAGTGACACCGGCGACCAGACTATTTGCGAGGCCTTGGCGTTGTACGGTATGAGGGAGAACAGTTTCAGCACGTAGCCAGGTCCAGTTCGATTGAACCACTCTTCGGCGGGGTTTCGCTTTTTGACGGTAACGGGAGGGCTGACAGTACTGCTGCTGCTGCTGCTGACGGCGACAGTGCTCGCATTGGGCTGGGTGGCCTCATTCCAGGCGACTAGGCGCTCCAACCAGGAGGTGTAGTTTGAGAAGCGGAAGGAAGTTGCGGTCCCTGTCAAAATTATAATCATTGTAACTTTAGCTACATTGAATTGGAAACAAAAAAACGCCTGGTACCTAGGAGAACGAAGACCGAGAAAGAGAGGAGGAGAACAGGAAGTCTGAAGTGCATCTCTCCGGTTTTCCGTCAATCATGTCACCAATAAGCTGAACTGATCTCTTTCAAGTGGTTCATGTGTCACTTGTAAGAGCAAGAGTCTCTAAAGGGTGCAATCTGTTTTCGTGATGGTATGGTTTTCCAATGTCAAGTTCAAGAGTCCATCGGCCAAACGCAGCGATCAAGTCGTTCGAATGCAAATATTTGCCAAGCGAAAGGAGGGAGCAAAAGCAAACACACATCTGCAATGGCAACTGCAGTCACATGCAAAGTTCAAATAACAGATGACCACATTTCAAGCTTTAAAGTGACCGGCTCAATCTGGTTTGGTATTTTCAGATTCAGTTTTTCAAATTCTTAGGCAAAAACACCGTCGCTCCATCTGGAGTTCTGGCCGGGCGTTACTTCAGCTGACGTGTTAGAGATTGCTCATTCCAACTGGCCAAACTGAGAAAGTTGCCGCAAGTCGGTTGACGCATGATTTTTGCTGCCTCAGCAGCGTCCCTCAAAGCACTGTGAGACTTACTAGCGTTCTACCGTTCATTCCCCTACAAAGGACGGAGATTTTGCCTGCGTTTGCAACTGTGGGCGCCACTAACCTATTCACCGAAAGCGATATTCAAGAGCTGCCTTTGACAAGGCGTTTCATGACAACCCAAACTTGCTGGAAAACTACCGGTCAGCATCCGGCTCACACACACAAACACAGACATACAGTTCTGAACCAGCTGCCTCGGCTGCACCAGATACTGATGACAATAGAGAGGAGAGGAACATCACATACCTTCATCATCATCACCACCACCGCCACTACGACACTTCTGTGGCATCCAGGTAAGTGGTAACGGCACGCAACTAGAGCCAGCCGGCTGGTGCACTGGTGCCGCCATCATCATCATTGGCAGCAACAGCAACATCATCATCTTACAGTGTTTTTCTTGCAGATCGACCTGGACTCGATACCGGTTCGGTAGCACCAACACTTTGCAATACCCGGGCAACTTACCCGGTCATCATCACCTGTAGTCGTGGAAAAACGCCTGAAAAGTTCTGAAAGAGAGAGAGACACCTTCTTGCCAACTCACTCGCCCGACACTCACTTGGAGAGCGTTGCATCGTACAGCGGCCGTACAACGCCCGTCAGGCGCCGAGAAGGGACAACAACAACAGCATCACCCGCTTCCCCTTTCGTGTTTCAACTTTGTACTTGACACTAGTCGACGATTTCACGCAACCAGGAAGGGGGATCGTGCTTACGGCTCATCAACTGCCGGTGATCATCATCATCAGCAGCAACTGTCGTCACGCTTACCAGACTCTCACTCTCCTCCTATCACTCTCTGCTCAGCAGCAGCACCACCACCAGCACGCACTGTGCTGTACAAATCATCCTCCATCGTGTCATTTTTGTCGTCTGAAAAGTCCATCGTGTCCAGTGTGAATGTAGTGCCTTCTCGTCCAGTTTTCAACACACACAATATTACACGAAAACAAACATTGGCCATCATGAAGCTCATCGACTGTGGCAGCACTGATCTCAGTAAAAGAGATTCACAGCACCGGCAAAGAAGGCGACCACTGATGCTGAAGAGCCTCCTCCTAGTGGCTCTCATTGCTGTGCAAGTTCAAATTAGCGCCAGTGATGAACACGATCATATTGTAAGTTATCTCTGTGATAGCCTGCTCTGCCTCAAGCTAATCGTCTCCTAATCCTAACAATACATCTGTCTTGACTGTAGTACGATGACAACGACGAAGTGGTGTTGTGGATGAACACTGTCGGACCGTACCACAACCGACAGGAAACGTACAGCTACTTTTCACTGCCCTTCTGTGCCGGCAAAAAAATGGGCATTAGTCATTACCATGAGACGCTTGGCGAGGCGCTGCAAGGCGTCGAGCTGGAGTTCAGTGGCCTCGCTATAGAGTTTAAAGGTATTATTTTTGCCTAACTCGCAACAAAACAAACTTAGTAAACGAGATTTTTTCATTGTTTTAAGCTAATATCGACACTGTAAAGTACTGCGAAGTGAAGCTCACCAAGGAAAAGCTGCAGGCTTTTGAGTTTGCCGTGCGCAACTACTATTTCTATCAGGCGTACATCGATGAGCTGCCAATCATGGGCAGTGTGGGCGAGCTGGACGAGTCAGACAACTCTGCCTACCTGTGGACGCACCGAAAGTTCGACATGGGCTTCAACGGCAAGCAGATTGTCGACGTGAACATGACTAGCGAGAAAAAGGTGAAACTGGAGCTGGGTGCGATCATCAACTTCACCTACGAGGTGAACTGGAAGCCGTCGCCGGTGCAGTTTGCCGATCGTTTTGACAAGTACCTCGATCCCAACTTCTTTCAGCATCGAATTCACTGGTTCAGCATCTTCAACTCCTTTATGATGGTCATCTTCCTCGTCGGTCTGGTGACGATGATTCTCATGCGTACGCTGCGCAAGGATTATGCCCGGTACAATCGAGACGAGGAGATGGATGACATGGACCGAGACCTGGGTGATGAGTACGGCTGGAAGCAGGTTCATGGAGACGTCTTCCGTCCGCCCGCCTATCCCATGGCCTTCAGTATTCTCATTGGCACTGGCTGGCACATTGGCATAGTCACCTTTCTTGTCATTTGCTTCCAGATTATGGGTGATCTGTACACTAGTCGAGGTATTGTTGTGCACTATATTCTCTCAAGGAAACTGTATGCAGCTATTTCTAAACTCTTTTTTTCAGGCTCTATGCTCAGCACTTCAATTTTCGCTTACGCTGCAACCGCTCCCGTGAATGGCTACTTTGGTGGGTCACTGTACGCGCAGACGGGTGGAAAGCGATGGATCAAGCAGATGTTCCTCAGTGCATTCGCCTTCCCGACGATGGTCTGCGGAACGGCGTTCTTCATCAACTTTATCTCCATCTACTACCACGCTTCAAGAGCGATACAGTTCACCACTATGGTAGCTCTTGTTCAACGCATTTACAATTACCGAGTTTCTATTGTTTTCTATTTTTCCTTTTTTATAGCTTGCCATCGCCAGCATTTGTCTGTTCATCATACTCCCGCTGACGCTGGTGGGCACAGTGCTGGGCCGCAACGTCAGCGGCGCTGCGAACAATCCCTGCCGTGTGAATGCCGTCCCGCGGCCAATTCCGGAGAAGAAGTGGTTCATGGAGCCGCTGGTCATTGTCCTCCTCGGTGGCATCCTTCCCTTTGGCAGCATATTCATCGAGATGTACTTTATCTTCACCTCCTTTTGGGCCTACAAAATCTACTACGTTTACGGCTTCATGATGCTGGTTTTCCTCATTCTCACGGCGGTGACCAGCTGCGTGACAATTGTTTGCACCTACTTTCTACTCAACGCAGAGGACTACCGATGGTAAGAACAGGATTTTGTGTTTAATAGTGTTTCAGATTGGTAATAATTGGAATTCTTTTTGAAAAGGCAATGGACAAGCTTCATGGCGGGTGCCTCAACTGCTGGCTACGTGTACCTCTACTCCTTTTACTACTTTTTCTTTAAAACGAAAATGTACGGCCTATTTCAGACAGTCTTTTACTTTGGTAACATGGCCCTCTTCAGTGCTGCTCTTGGTATTATGTGTGGTAAGTTTCACCATCCGGAAAAAGGAATTTTTTGGTTATTTTTAACTTTGACTTTAGGAACCTTTGGCTACATCGGCACTCGTGCTTTTGTGAGGAAAATCTATTCGACTGTAAAGATTGACTAAGTCAATTGTCCAGTAGTGTGCAGGGTCCACGTGTGGAGGACCAAAGTGGTGGCCTTGAAGGAGTGACTTTGAAAGTAATCACTTTTGCTGTGTATAACTTTTTTCCTCAAATTATCAATTTAACTCTAGGCTACTCTCTGCGTTTTCCAGCGAGAATCCTCTACCCATTTCTGTCTAGATATCTTCTTTTTAGATGTTGTATAATTTGTACACCACTATCTGTCTGATTTTGTACATTAATCTCCTCTTCGTTTGCATCCTCTTCTCTTCAATCGATCACTCTGCTTTTTATCTATTTTTGTACCATTTGTTTCGACGGCAATACCCCCACCATCCAACCAACACAAGTGAACACACAACAATACCGAGAGACACACCCACACACAAACACCACAACCTTGTGAGACTGTGACCGCATGCTCTTTGCTAACTATATTTATGATATTACCAATTATTAATTAAAAAAAGTGATCATTTGATGATGATGACGATGATACCGAGGCGCCATAAGGCTAAATTGTGACTTTGCCTTTGATGGCTATCGTTTTTCATAAGAAGTCTGTCTTTTTCTGTTTATCGCCACTTTCTCATTCAGTCATCTGGCTTAGTACTAAAATCACTACTAATTGGGCTGTCCTTACGAGGGCTGGTTGGTTCTACTGTACAAGTCGTGTACACACGTGGGCCAACTTATCCTGCTTATCGGCGAAATCGCCTGTTTACGGTACACCCTTATCATCACTTTCTCAGTTCACCAGCGGCAGCTTCTCACGAAGTTGGCGTTGGCAAATGTATAGCACTTTAGCACAAAAAAGTAGTGGCTATTTCGGTGACAACAGAAACATACACTGACATTCTGCCGCATCTTCTGTCTGATGCGCAGTTCTATTTGTGTGTTCTTTTGCCATCAAAACACAGAGATGAGGATGATGATGATGAACACCTCGACCAGCGGTGACCAAAAGTTGTCACTCAAAAGTGCAGCCAACCAAACTAGCCCAGTCGAGCCGCTATATGACCTTTTCAACAGCGGCTACTGCGAACCTCTGCAGTCTTCGTCGTCCTCAACAAGCAGCGATGTCAGCCTCCTCTGGAAGCTGTCCCACCACATTGGCAGCCAACAGCTGGAGCACCTCTTCTCCGGTCCGCTCTCTGAAGCACTGGCCTACCTGAAGGACGTCAGCACCTGTGTGGAGAACTACCTTAAAAATGTCTTCTCTGCATACCTTTCAGCGAGTGACTTCACTCAGCGAGTGATCGCCAGTGACAAGGCCAGCCTGGTCGCCGAAGAGGTGGCTCGCAATGATTCGCTCAAGTTGGCCGCCATTGACCGGAAGCTGGACGCCATTCTGGACGCCATTACAGCGTCTAAACTGGAAATAATCAACTCCATTCAGTACAGTCACATCAAGCCGATAATCAGCTATCTAGAGACGCTGAAAGGGTACTTCAAGGCTGAACTGCAATACATTCATGTGAGTAGTTTGTATCACCGTTAAATCTTAACTAAAACTGATTTTTATTGAAACAGGTCACCGGTTACGAGCGTATCCAGCGACTAGAGGGAGACCACGAGGAGATGAACTACCTACAGGAGTCTCGACTGCCAAAACCAGGCACACTGTACACCCTGCTGAACGATGTCATCAATCAGGAGATGGCTATTCCGAAGACTGCTGACGATACAGTCGCCTTCATGGTGCTCGACCTGCTGGTGACCAGCACTGAAACGTACTTCCTCACAGCCAACTTTCTCCTCAACTACTACCGACAGGTGGCCATTGCCTTCTACCACCTCAAAAACACTGATCAGTTCAACAAGTTTTACTCTATGGGAATAGACAACTTCAATGATCTCCTTACAGAGAACCAGCTCGGATTGATTGCCAAGGTTGAAAAGACGCTAGAAGAAGCCGAGGCGACGGGTTTCCAGGGAACAGCACCGGAGTTTAAGCATTTCTTTGCCAACAGTAGAAAGCTGCTGAATGATTTGCGAGAAAATCTCAAGTCAACCGCTGCCTTGCTTCCAAATGAACTGCCAAAAAGAATAACAGAGAAACTGGATTTTTCAAGTAACTTTTCTACAAAGTGAGAAGTTCGTTTTTAACAAACATGAACGTTTATTTTGCGCAGATTCTCCGTTATCTACGCCAACGGGAAAGTGGGTTGACTATCGGAAGGTGAGCTACGCCATACAGTACCGCAATGAATCGAATGCCATCACTGGAATGACGGTGATCAGTAAGTGGACCATTCCGTGGACCATTCACGGCAAAGCTACACCGATGGTCGGCATACCAAAGGATCTTCACGGCAGAACGAGAATCGTCTTTCGGCGATTTGACAACGAGGAGCCTGAAATGGCAGCCACCATCACCGACCCAACGGTGACGTCATTTAGAGACATTGATCGAGAGCTCTTTAACGCAGCCATGGAGCCCAATGAAGAGCTGGCTTCTAAAGAAATTGAAAAATATCTCAAATTGCAGGCCAATGTAAATGCCGTCTTTGAAAAGGGCCGCGGACCAATGCACATGGCAGCGCAAAATGGTAACGTTGCTTTGGTGAAAAAGTTGAAGCTAAAGAAAGCCAAGGTGGACATTAAAGACTACAATGGGTATGTAACACTAAGTTTTAAAAAACATTAATTTCACCTTTTCTTTTCTAGGTACACTCCATTCCACAATGCAGCCTTCAAAAGGCAGGTCAAGTTTTGCCAAGAAGTTCTCAAATCGGGGCTGATTCCTGCCAATATTCTCGCTGCAAACCGGTTCACGCCATTACATTCAGCTGTCATGTCTGGCGGTGAAAATATTGTTCTTGTTTTTACTCAGCACAGAGAGATAAACTTGGAGGTAGAACAAAAGCAACATTTCTGTGAATCACTCAGTTTATCAAGCTAACTGATTTTCTTCTCTTTTTCGCAGGCACAATCAGACCGAGGTTTAACTGCCTTACACCTGGCTGCACTACATGGTTTTGTCTCCATTGTTTCCATCCTCTTGGACGCTAAAGTTTTAGTGAATAGCCGTTCCTTTGATGGCCTAACTGCCCTTGATATGGCCATTAAAAACAAGAAAAAAGCTGTGATTGACATTCTTCTGGCTCGAGTTGAAATTGACGTCAACTTGAGGGACTACCGTGCGAAACTGTCTCCCCTGCATCTTGCTGCACTGACTGACCAGCAGAAAGTGGCGCAACAGCTGATTGAAAAGGGTACGCAACACGTTGCTTCTTTCTTGCAGGTAATTAGACTAACACTTGATTGCCGCCATCTCTATCAGGCGCCAACATCGACAGTGCCTCCTGGGAAGGGCGGACACCCCTACACCTGGCCATTCAGTACAATCGTACTGCCATCGTCGATGTGCTCCTCAACTCGGGCGCCAACTATAACGCCCCCGCCGGAGCCTGGTCACCACTTCAGTTGGCAATCATCTACCGCAATGAACAGGCCGTCTTTAAGCTACTGAAAAACCGTTCAATTGACCTCAACTTCCAGGAAGCGAGAACACGTTTTTCCGCCCTCCACCTGGCAGCAAAGTACGATCAAGCAGAGGTGGCAAGTGAGCTGCTGAGAAGAGGAGCACAGCTGGAGCTGACGGCGGAGCAGTCTAAAACGCCTCTTCACGTGGCCGCCATTGCAAACAGTGTCAAAGTGTTGGAGCTTCTTCTGCAAAGTGGCGCCAACGCCAGCGCACAGACAGCTGACGGCGATACGTCTCTGGAAATCTGCAGAAAGTTAAAAAATGACGAGTGTGAAGATTTGCTGGAAAGCTGGCTAGAAGATAGAACTGTTGACGTGAGGCGCAGGAGAAGGCCAAAACTGGGTATTGCTAAAAGTTCTGCCTCAAGACCAGCCTCAGTAATCAACCATTTAATTGCATCGATTCAAAGCACCCTCCACGGTTTGACATTTGGCGCCATTGGTAGATTTCAAAACTTAAGTTTAAGAAACATAGAATTCAATTCATTTCTGCCAAAACTGTCTTCAGATAAAGTGAACTTTTCACCTGATTATTCAACAGCGTCAAACGTGGATGTCAACGGATCAATATTGTTACTAGAACTTGTATCTAGAAAACTCACTCAACACAAAGTTATTAATAACTCTGAATTGCAAATGAACGACTTTGAAGCTCGCGCTATAGCTTTAAACTTGACATTTTCAAAAGCAGAAATCTCATTCGAAACATACCGGTTAACATATTGGCAACTAATGAATGGTTATCTGCAAAAAGAGTTTTAGTTTTTATTTTTTTTATTTAAATTTTTTATTGTTATTTAAAAAACACTTGTCACAATATTAATTCACAATTAAGGTGATCAAAAATGACAAGAAACAATTTACACAGTAAAAACTTTAAAAAATTTTTGGTATTGAATTGATGCAAAAAATAAAAATTGTGTCTTTTGAATGTCAGTTTGAAAAACAAAAGCTGTGTGCGAAAAAAATTGGGTTGTCAATAGTAGGTTTGTTTACCATTTTTTCTTTTTCTGCTTAAACTCCCCTTGCAAACCGAGGGTTAAATCGTGGAACGTTTGTGTTTCGAGCTTTTGATCCTCCTTTAACACCCATTTTTACTGCAGATGATGGCACTGATTGTCCAGCTGGAGCCGAAGGAGTAGGCGATGAAGGCCTAGAGGGAGCTGACCAACTCGGAGTGGCTGGTCGTTGAACAGAAGAAGTTTGAGGAGCCTCTGGAGCCGGTGACTCTGGTTCAGTGGGTGCTGGCCAGTTGGGGGCAGAAGGCGATGGTGGCGAAGGTGCAGAATCATCATCAGCATCTGGGGCCGATGGTTCTGATGGCAGGTTTGATTGAGGCAGTGAAGGTGAAGTGAGAGATGGCAGTTCACCAGAAGTAGTGGGAAGAGATGGCTGTGGTCGTTGTTGAGGTCTCTGTACAGGCGTGCTTGGCCATCCTCCAGAGGCGCCTGGAGGGCGACTTTTTGTGCTTGACAGAGGTTTGGGCTGAGATCCAGAGTAAGTCGATCGAGCTGGCTGCTGCTGCCAGCTTGGCACCGTCGGAGCTGATGGCTTAGGCTGCATCCAGCTTTGGATTGGAGCAGACGATGGACCACTAGGTTGGCTGTCGGTACTTATCGCCTGATCATCAGCATCCTCTGGTTGCTCTTCGGGTTTACTCTGCTGCCAGCTTGGAGCAGATGGTGCTGGAGCTGGTTTAGGTTGAGACCAAGAGGGCGCTGAAGGTGAAGGGGCTGGTTTGGGTGCCTGCCAGCTCGGCGTTGAGGGAGATTGAGCTGGTTTGGGCTGGGACCATGACGGGACTGAAGAAGTTGTTTTTATTGGTTGGCTGGGCGTCGGCTCATATGATTGAGCCGGTTGCTGTGACCATGAAGGTGCAACAGGCGCCGGAGCTGGTTTAGGAGCTTGCCAGCTCGGGGCAGAAGGAGCAGGAGCAGGTTTGGGCTGAGACCAGGAAGGCGCTGTTGGAGTTGTCTTTACTTGTTGATTGGGCGTTGGTCCATATGATTGAGCTGGTTGCTGAGACCATGAAGGTGCAGGGGCTGGTTTAGGAGCTTGCCAGCTGGGAGTAGAAGGAGCCTGGGCTGGTTTTGGCTGTGACCATGAAAGTGCTGATGGAGCTGTTTTTGTTGGCTGGCTGGGCCTAGGCGCATAAGATTGAGCCGGTTGTTGTGACCAGGAAGGTGCAGCAGGTGCAGGGGCTGGTTTAGGCTGAGATCCAGAGTAAGTCGGTCGAGCTGGTTGCTGCTGCCAGTTTGGCGCCGTCGGAGCTGATGGCTTAGGCTGCATCCAGCTTTGAATTGGAGCAGACGATGGACCACTAGGTTGGCTGTCGGTACTTATCGCCTGATCATCAGCATCCTCTGGTTGCTCTTCGGGCTTACTCTGCTGCCAGCTTGGAGCAGATGGTGCTGGGGCTGGTTTAGGTGTTTGATAGCTCGGAGCAGAAGGAGCAGGAGCAGGTTTGGGCTGAGACCAGGTAGGCGCTGATGGAGCAGTTTTTATTGGTTGGCTGGGTGTCGGTCCATATGATTGAGCCGGCTGCTGGGACCTTGAAGGTGCTGCAGGTGCAGGAGCTGGTTTTGTTGCTTGCCAGCTCGGGGTAGAAGGAGCAGGAGCAGGCTTTGGTTGAGACCACGATGGAGTAGCTGGTGCTGGTTTTGGTTTTGGAGCTTCCCAGCTAGGAGATGACGGTGCTGATTTTGGCTGACTTGAAATTGGGGCGTATGGCTTAGCCGGTTGCTGTGACCATGAAGGTGCCGCAGGTGCTGGTGCAGGTCTCCTTACCGGTGAACTAGGCCAAGCCCCACTTGAGGTAGGTTTGCCACCACCTTTGGTGCCTGACACAGGTCCTTTAGTTGAAGTTGGTTTTGGAAGTGATGGCTGTCGTTGACCTGTTCCAGGTTCATACGACGATTGGGGACTTGACTGTGGTTGCTCTTGTTGACCTGGACCTATTGGAAAAGATGAAGTTTTTGCTCCAGTGTCTTGTTCGCCAAGTTGAGCTGAAGGTTGAACTGGTTGCATCCAAGAGGGAGCTGCGGGAGCTGGTTTTGGGGCTTGCCAACTAGGAACTGATGGAGATGTTTTTGCTGGCTGACTGGGCTTTGGTCCATATGATTGAGCAGGTTGCTGCGACCATGACGGGGCTGCAGGTGCTGGAGCAGGTCTTGGCTGTGACCAGGAAGGTGCTGCAGGAGCAGAAGCTGGTTTAGGTGCCTGCCAACTAGGACCTGAGGGAGCAGCTTTTATTGGTTGACTTGGAGTTGGTGCATATGATTGCACAGGTTGCTGTGACCAAGAAGGTGCTGCCGGAGAAGAAGAAGGTTTCGGTGATTGCCAGCTAGATGTGGAAGGAGCTGGGGCTGGTTTTGGCTGAGACCAAGATGGACCAGATGGAGCTGTTTTTGTTGGCTGGTTGGGCTTAGGCGCATAAGATTGAGCCGGTTGTTGGGACCAAGAAGGTGCTGCAGCAGGAACAGGTTTGGGTTGAGACCAGGACGGCGCTGATGGAGTTGTCTTTATTGGTTGGCTGGGCGTTGGTCTATATGATTGAGCTGGTTGCTGAGACCATGAAGGGGCAACAGGTGCAGGAGCTGGTTTTGGTGCCTGCCAGCTCGGAGAAGAAGGAGCAGGAGCAGGCTTTGGCTGGGACCATGATGGCGCTGCTGGTGATGGGTTTTGTTCTTGAGTTTCATAACTGGGAGCAGACGGTGCTGACGCTGGTTTGGGTTGAGACCACGAAGGTGCTGCCGGAGAAGAAGCAGGTTTGGGTGCTTGCCAGCTGGGCGTGGAAGGAGCGCTTTTTATTTGCTGATTAGGCTTTGGTGCGTAAGATTTGGCAGGTTGCTGTGACCAAGAAGGCGCTGCAGCAGGAGCTGGTTTAGGAGTTTGCCAGCTGGGAGTAGAAGGAGCTGGGGCTTGTTTTGGCTGAGACCAAGATGGACCAGCTGGAGCTGTTTTTGTTGGCTGGTTGGGCCTAGGTGCATATGATTGAGCTGGCTGCTGAGACCATGAAGGGGCAGCAGGTGCAGGAGCTGGTTTTGGTGCCTGCCAACTCGGAGAAGGAGGAGTAGCAGATTTAGGTTGAGACCAAGATGGAGCAGCTGGTGCTAGGTTTTGTTCTGGAGTTTCATAACTGGGGGCAGACGGTGTTGGTTTGGGTTGAGACCATGAAGGTGCTGCCGGAGAAGAAGCAGGTTTGGGTGCTTGCCAGCTAGGTATGGAAGGAGCGCTTTTTACTGGCTGGCTGGGCTTAGGCGAATATGATTGAGCCGGTTGCTGTGACCATGAAGGTGCTGCTGGTGATGGAGCTGGTTTGGGTGCCTGCCAACTTGGGGCTGAAGGAGCAGGGGCCGGTTTTGGTTGAGACCAAGAAGGCGTACTAGAAGAAACAGGAGCTGGCTTTCTTATTGGAGAACTTGGATAAGTGCCACTAGGTTTAGAGCTTGGTTTGCTTTTAGTGCCCGATATAGGTCCTTTAGTATTAATTGATTTTGGCGACCAGCTAGACGGTGGCAGTTCAGCAGATGGTGATGGTGTCTCTGAACTGGGCGTTTGAATTGGAGCAGAAGGACGAGATGGCTGCGACCATGATGGCGCTGCCGGAGATGGTGCCGGGGCAGGTTTTGGTTGCATCCATGAAGGAGTTGCAGGAGCTGGAGCTAAAGGTTTCTGTGTTTGACCCCATGTAGGACGAGGGGCAGCAGGTTGAGATGGCTGAGTCCATGAAGGGGAAACTGGTGCTGGTCTAGTTGATGATGGCCTACTGGGCGGTGACCACGGTTCTGCAGAACCTATTCCCGGTGCAGGCCCTGGTTTGGGAGCATTCCAACTTGAAGTTGGAAAAGTTGGTGCTTTGGTTGGAGGTTCAGGAATTCGTGGGATATCAGCTGGCTGCTCTACCGCAATATCTTCTTCCTCTTCTTCAGCTGAATCTTCACCATCTTTAATTTGTGAAGGCGAAATGACAAGAGGTGGCTGAGGGCGAGGCGCCGATGGTCGAGAAAGTTGAGGGCCTGAGAGAGTAGGTGCCTTTGGACCTGGGCCAATGGGGAAAGATGCAGTCTGTGCACCAGAGTCTTGGTCTTGAGGGCCAGTTGTTTGCTGCCAACTAGGCACAGATGGAGTCAGGGAAGCTGGCGTTGCAGATGGTTTTTGTGGTTGAGACCAAGATGGTGCTGCTGGTGCTGGAGATGGTTTGGGTGTCTGCCAGCTAGGAACTGAAGGAGCAGAGGCTGGTTTTGGCTGAGACCAAGAAGGTGCGGCAGGAGAAGGAGCGGGGGCATAAGGAGCACTAGGCGCTTTTACTGGTTGATTTGGCGTTGGTTGTTGTGACCAGGATGGCATCGGGGCTGGTTTTGGTTGAGACCAGGATGGTGTTGCTGGTGCAGGTTGAGGCCTGGATGGCAGCGATGGCCTGTTCGGTGGCGGCACTGATTGTGCAGATGTGTCCTCTTCTGGAGCCGGTCTCGATGGTGGTGAAGGGATTCTCGGTACCTTTTCTACTAGTTCTTCCTCTCCTTCTCCTTCATCTTCCGCTCCATCCTTCACCTGTTCAATTTGCTGTTCTACCTGAGCTGCTCGTCTAAACTGCGTATTCTCTTCCTCGTTGACTGGAATAAGCAACAGTGATCCCTTATCAGAAGCAGTTGATGCTCCATTTTTTGCCTTAGGAGCTGTTTCCATCATGTTCTCAGGCTCAAGGGCATCATCAGGAATCGCCTCCTCTTGGTCATCCTCTCCAGTGGCTCTTAGTCGGCGACCAAACATCTGATTTTTGTCTGCTCCATTGCCAACTACCAATTCCTCCTCATCTTCACCGTTTATGTGAAACTGTTGATCGTCTTTTGTGTAGGGCAACGGTTTCTCTCGCGTATTCCGGATCAAATTTTGCGAACTAGATTCTTCAAGAGTGTTTTCATCAGTCTCAATGTTTGCTAGTTCCCTTTGGTTTTGTCTACAAAATGTACAACATTAGTGTTTTTGTTAAATTGTAACAGCTGCAGCAGCAGACTTACAGCATAACAGACTTCCACCATTGAGCATTTTCGGGTTCAGATCGACGTAAGCTCGAGACATCGTATGCGTTAGTCACTTGAAGTAGGCTTTGTGCAAAAACTGCTACCAACAAAAGCCCAACAACAGACTTTCGGTTCTGATACAAACAATATAAAGGTAAACATATTTTGTTTCACAAGTTTTTAGACTTCAAACATACCTTTGTTAGATGAAACATCTTTTGTTGTGAGTTATAATTTCAAGAAAACATTGGTGAAAAATAACACACGAAAGATTGCAGAATGGTTCACACACAAAAGAACTTGTTGCAATATTGGAACTACACTTAATCGATAATTCTTAGCACTATTCGACGCAAATAAATCTCCTCTTTTCAATGCTTGCCGACGCTCACCACTGCAAACCTGACAGGCATCTGAGGCGACTGGCCAGTTTGGATCTCCTCGCTTTTAGTCTCATCCTCGATTGCTACCGAGCATCTTCCTTCAGCTAATCTCTCACTTTGATCTCTTTTGCACACACAATCCTCCTTGCGCACACTTTCACCGGTAAATTCTCTTGCCATTCACTTTCACTGTTCACGGTAAAGCTCAGGACAGGGCTGTCTTCTTTAGGTGGGCTTGTCTTAGAAGTAAGAGAAGAGAATCCGCCGCTACTACTAAGCAGCCAGCAAAAACACCTTTTTCTCTTTTACTCCAAAGATAAGTGCCCTCCCTGTCTAGCATCTTTTTTCTCACCTTTAGAAAAGCTCACCCCAATCTGCCACTTTTTTGTTCTCTCTCTTTCACTTTTACACGTGCTGAAACCGGTGGTCACTTCTAAACTATTACACACACACACCTATGTTCACTTTCTCTTATCTTTTCGTGCACTCTTACATGTTTCCCTCTACTCTTTACACGCTTCTATGTCATTGCCAACGCAGATTGCCAGCAGCATGTCTTCTCGCGAATTATCTCAAGTACGAGTGGACAATAAAAAAGCGTTGCTGTATCTTTGCCGCTTTGACAAAGACAAAAAGCCTCATTGAGGATGCTTAGCAGGCACCAGACTGCCACCACCACTACTACTATTGGCGTGGAATGCACTAAGAAAGGTGAAATACTTCAAAAGTTGCCCCCTACATGAAACGATTTCCCGTTGATGAACGTCGCTTTTGATCTGCGTAGAGAATTGCCAATTCCATGGATCAGCAGCCCACAGTCTGGAGGTAACTCACAGTTTTTTCTCACTTTTGATCGATCACTGCCTGGCATTGTTTTGACAGAGTAGAAAACAGAAAGGAACATCAAAAGTTGCTTTGTGCCAAAAGTGCATTTTTCGTACCAGCTTTACCTCGGCCTGACACGACACTACAAACATCGGTGAAAGAGTGAGGAGGCATCTTCTTTAGCAAATTAGCGTTTGCACGTGTTGAACACTAGTGCTCAGTGAGCATGGTCATTTGCGATAATTGATGATGCCTGATGGCAGGGAGACTAGGAAAAAGGTCAAAATCAATAAAGCACTACGATGAAGCGCATCTGCTCAGCTTACACTATCTTTCCCACTTTTTTGCCCTTAAGCTTTCTTCAGAGCAGCGATTTCTCTTTTGACCATAAACCATTTTTGTTTTTTGTGATTAAACAAAAATTACTTGTTGTCCAATTTTTTGAAATTTGTTTCATTTTTCACTGCAAAAACTTAAAAAA
>JAALOO010000675.1_pt1 | contig 28850 bp, 34 predicted proteins | sample 7257641 | NCBI WGS metagenome assembly JAALOO01 (sample SAMN14085613, study PRJNA598686) | mite metagenome | biome: ENVO:01001000; feature: ENVO:01001002; material: ENVO:01001226; isolation source: single female mite from University of Michigan culture on fish food culture... ...
ATTTGAGATTTTATGCCATTCTCAAACTGATTTGAGACTTTTTTCTCTGTGTGTATGCTGAACAATTTGTACTTTTTATTACTGTTTTAATTAATGTAAATAAAAATATAATTAAACGGTATTGAGCTGTTTTCAGACAAAACATACAAAAATGTTCAACAGTCACAGCTGGAAAACTCCATGTTTTTACAAACAAAAAATGTTATTGATTTTTTATCAAAAAACTCAAAACGAAGTCTGCATAATAAAGATGACGTAGTTTAGCACAAAAAGCGCCAGGGCAAAGATGAAGGCCCAGTTGATGCTGACCAGAGAGAAAAGTCGCAGCTGAAAACGGTGTCGATAAAGAGACAACAGCTCCAAGTTGCGAATTGGCTTCATCATGTTCACTTCTGACTTTATACATCTCCTACTATTTTCACCAGCAAAAGTTGACACTTTTTTGTGATGATTTGCAATGATAGAAAAAACTTTGGTGAGCTGCCTCTGTACAGCAACTTCTCCATAAGCCAACGAGAAAAGGTGAAGAGCAAACTGAAGAAGGTAGGTGTCCACGTGAGCAAACCTAATTACCCAAACAAAGGAGAAGGTGAGCAACACCTCGGCAACGTAGGGAACAATGAAGACGAGCATCGAAAAGGAGAGAGCTTCATTCAGTTGGGCGTTCAGCGTGGCTAGCCGCCTTAACTCCACTTCAAGTTTGCTGATGTCATTTTCTTTTTCGTAGTTTTTTGTAACTAGTTTAAGCGATTCTACCGTGCAGTACTTGTAGAGATGGGTAATGATGCAGGGCATGTAGGTGTTGGTGTTGAGGATGTAAAACTGGGCCCACTCTAGAGGAAGGTGAACGTACCAAGGTGGGTGTTGCTTTACAACGGAGTAAATAGTCCAGGAGATGGTCAGAAGAAAGGTAATCTGATGAACGGTTATCAGGCTAAAAAAGATCTTTTTTGAAGTGGACACTGACTGAAACCGAGGCAGCCCTGAAAGGCAGGAGTTTAGTAGGCTGACGATTTCAAATTTTTGACAGTTCTTTTTTGGAGCTCTGAAACTAATTACTATAAAATAGGCGGAGTTGAGAAGGAAGGCAATTTGATAGAGGTACACGGTGGCAATGTCGTGCAGCAGCGCTAGCAGCGGATTCTCTTTGAAGATGCGAATCATTGCCGGATTTTTAGTCGACTTTGAGGAGTAGTAGGTAAAGCGGTAAATGCGATAACTGCCAGCAGCAATGAGCAACATGTTCCAGAGGAGATTTAGTAGGCTGGAAAAGTTTTCTCTAGGTCTCACTGGCAGCAGCTGAATGGAGGTGTTACCGTAAAAAGCTAAAAAAAGTTTTAGAAATGGATTGATTTTAGTAGCTGGCATTTTATCACACATCTAGTGTGCTTTGACATTTTGAATCTCTCAAACCAGCAACCAACAACAAAAACAACGGTAAAATAAATATTTGCACATTTTGTTTTGTTTGCAGTCTTTTTGTACCTGCTTGTAATTTATTTGAGTTAAACAGGAATTTTTGTTTTTGGTAATTAGTCAAGTGTACATCAGAGTAATTACTTTGTTCCGTTTAGGTACATTATTTAAAAAACATCAATAGTTTTTGTTTTTTATCACACAGAAGTCTGTGCAACAAGAATAATGTAGTTGAGAATGAAAAGTGTCAAATTAAATGCAAAAACCCAATTAATTTTAAACAGATTAAACACTCGAATGATAAAGTACTTTTTGTAAAGCTCAAACAGCAGCTGACAACGAGTTGGATAAAAGTACTCGTGCTGAAGGCTAAGATTGCTAAAATTGATCACAGTAAGAAAGTAGGAATTTTTTGAGTCTTTTGTTTCACTTCTCAAAGCTAGGTGCTGTGAAACGCTCTTCAGTTTTGCCTCTATTTTTGTCTCTACCCAAGAAGTTAGAACCAGCAGCAGTGGCAAATGAAGAAGGTAGGAACTTTCTGGGGTCAGTTTTTGAAAAAGCAAACACGCCATTGTGATGATCATTTCGGTGGTGTAGGAGAGGAGCGAAAGAGACATCGGAAGCGAGAGAATGGTATTCAACCTCGAGTTAACCTTTGCCAGGCGGCTCACCTCCCGTTCCACCGTTCTGAAGGTCAGCTCGGCGTCTTTGTAGACGGCATCCGTTTTTATTCTGTTAATAATTTCTTCTAATGATTTAAAAGTAGCATATTTGCAGTAGTAGATGAGAATAAAGCCCGAGTTGATGGTGGTGTTCATGGGAAAGAGGGAAATGTACTGAACGGTGGCCTCGTTCCACTGGCCACTGGCAACGAAGTTCCAGACCATGCCCACCAGGACGATAAAGTAGAAGACCTTGTGGCAGGCGATGAAAAAGAGGGCAAAGGCGGAGGATTGCAGCGCTTTGAGGGCTGAAAAGGAGTCTAGCAGTATTAGCAGTTCTGAGCGGTGGTAATTTAGCAGGCCAAAGTAGGCGGCATTCAGCAGGCAGGTCAGCTGAAAGTCGTTTCTCATTGCCAGGTGGTAGAGAATGGCGAAGAGCGGTTTCTCACTAAAAGTGGCCGTCATTTCCGCCTTCTGCTCATCGAGGTAAGAGGTGTTCATGGCAAGGAATTGGTAGGCGGTAACGGAGAAGAGGAAAAAGTTCCAGATAAAGTTGGGGGCGTTTCTCCACTTGAGCAGCGAGTAGGGCAGAATTTGTACGGACATTTTGTCGTACACGAGAAGTAGCGTCCGAAGGCAGGGCGTCCTGATTTTGGTGATCATTTTACAGCGCCTTTTTTGGTTGTTTGTTTGTTTGTTTGCACAAGGTTGACAAAAATGGGTCACAAAATGAGGAGCGAAATAAGGCAAACACGAAAACCGGCACAACCTAGCCAAATTTTTCTAATTCTCGCTCTTGAGCAAAGGTTAATTAATTTCCGTGTTCGGTAATAAACACGCTTAGAGGAGTTTCCGCCAATTGATTGATTAATCCAGTGTAATTTGTTTACACGTTACCAGTTAAAAACTTATTGAGTTTGTGTCAGTAGAACAAAGTAGTTGAAGGTAAAGAGACAAATGCTGCCGATAAAAGGCCAATTGAGGCTGCAGAGGCTAAACAGTTTGGGTGAAAAGTGGCCACTGTACAGTTGCTCAAAAATTTGAACGTTGACTAAAGCTTTATTTTCAGTGTTTTGCAAATTTTCTAAAATTTGTTTAATTTTTGAGCAAATTTTCCTGTCAAAATGCGCCAGCAAACAAATGTGCAGCAAAAACTGAAGAAAATACGGATTAGCGCCGCTAAACTTCTTAATCCACAGGCTGGACAATGTGAAAGTGATATCAAAGATGTACGGAACTACTGACAGCAGCAGTGGAAGCGAAAGTAGCCGATGAATTCGCTGATTAATTTGTGCAAGTTGAGAAATTTTTGCTATTGAAAGTTTGCTGTTTGATTTTGGCGATTTTGCAATCCCATTCAGCGAGTGCAGCGTCGCCAGTTGAGTGTAGTGCAGCAGAATGAAGGCAATGTTCATGTTGATGGTCATCCAGTAGAAGGAAACGTAGGTAAAGGCTAAATCACCAAAGTTATAGCTAAGCAGTCGCCAGAAGATGCCCTCGCTCAGGCAAAAGATGTACAGAAGGTGATTGAAAGTGATGACAACAAAAATCAGCTGTTTTGAGCGCTTTTCTGAAACCGCGTGATAACCTGGATTCACTTGCGTCAGTGCGTCTAGGTTGCTCACTAAATCACAGTTTTCAGTGTTTACAAGACTCAAAAATAGAAAGTAAACAAATCTTAGGCTGAAGGACGTCAGCCCGAGGACCAGCGTTCCACTGTAGAAGAGCGAGTACAGCGGTTTTTCAACCAGGGCCCGAGAAATGTTCGGCAGGGCGGCCTCATCGGCGGTGTAGGCCATCGACTCGCTGGTCACCTTGTACAGGCTCGTACAGAAGAAGGTGATGTTCAAAGTGAGATTCAGTAAACTTTTCCAATTTTTAAGTTTAACGGAAATCAGTTGAACTGACTGGCAGCCGTAGTAGGCGATGAACAGCCGGCAAAGCGGAGTTTTAATCATAGTTTTAATGTGAATATTTTTTGCATTAATTTGTTGACGTTTTTTCCTAGAAAATGGTTTTTTGTTTTTATTCAGTTTGAATATTGATTTTACTTGCTCCAGTACCGCGTATTTGATTAAAACTAATCATTTCATTGATCAAGGTTCAATGTACAACAGTGTACAAACAAATTTTTATTGGGTAATATTTTTTGCATTTCTAATAAAAAAACATTTAATTACATAAATTAGTTTAACCATTTGTTTGCGTCACCAGAACTGAGTAGTTGATAATGAACAGTGTCGTACTGAAGGTAAATGACATGTTGAAGGTACAAAAGTTGTACAGCCTTAGTTGAAAGTACTCCCTATAAATGTCAATAATTTCTTTAGATTTTAAAGCCTTGTGAATATCCTCTTCTGAAAAATGGGAAGATTTCGTTTTGTAGAACAGCAAATCATGATCACTTTTTGGTGTTTCCAGTTTCTGAAGGTAGTTTTCCTGCAACTTACAGCTCATCACTTTTAGCTCCCAGTTAATAGCCTCATTGTAGTAGACGATGATAAGCAAATTACTAGAAAGGGCTATCTGATAAAAGATATCCATTCGATTGTTGTCCAACAGCAGACTGGCAATCTCAATGATAACGTCAAAGGTGTAGACAAAGGTGATGAGCAGCAGCGGAACGGAGAGAAGCTGATTAATTTGCCAGCTAATAAAGGCGAGTTTTCTAATTCTCAGCTCCAAACACTTTAAACCTTGATCACTATTTGGATTTTTTGTTGAAACTTCAACTTCAAAATCAGTCCTAATCTTCCTCAGTGAGCTGTAAAGGGCAAAGCGGAAGTAGAAAACGACGCCAATAATTAGCAGAATGCAAAATTTGAGCACGTAAAAGGTGAAGTAGGTGTAGCCCAGTCGCAGCACTTCAATCGGATTCAGCCAATCTGCCCTCCTGACGTCGGCCCAAAAGAAGGACGGAACTACGGTGATAAAGTTGACATGAGTGGCGATGATAATTCTCAGTGTCATCCGAGCCGACCATAGCCGACTTCTAAAGCTGTCCACCTCAAAGCTGTCAAACAATTCCACTAGATTTGAGCGGGAAAAAAGGCTTAGGGCAAAAAAGTACAACAGGCAAGTGCCATAAGCGGTGGGAAAGGCAAATCTTAAGACGAGCTTGGTGAGGATGTCAAAGAGTGGTTTGTTCAGTTTTTTCCGGTTGGCCAGCTCATTTGGGTAGGTTCGAGCTTCTGACAACAGTTGACCTGGTTGCTGAAAAAAGTCACCTGCTTTTGGCTCAAGAATCTGCTCAAACATTTCCTCCTCAAAGCGGCCAATCTGCGAGATGGCAATGCTGAAGCAGAGAATGGTAAGCGAAAAATTCCACAAAAAATTTAACAAGCTTATTGGATTGCTCAGTCGAACTGGACGCAGCTGAACGGCGAGATTGCCGTAGTAGAGGAGAAGGTACCGAAGAAAGGGTGTCCGAATTTCGTATGCAGTCATAGTTGGTGAAAAAAGTTGTTTGGTGGTAAAAACAAAACAAGAATGTAAAATAAATGAACTTTCTGGTGCTTAGCACCAAAAAAGACATTTTAATTGCACAATTGCTATTGATTAATGCTTAATTAATGCTCGATTAATTGGTAATAACGGAAAAAACTTGCTCACTAACCGCACTTGCTTTGTCAGGTAAACTGAGTGTCAAGGTACTGCTTAAAACACTAAATTTAGTGAATTTTGTTGAATGCCACCTTGTAGACGCTAAAAAAGAAAAAAGGCTAAAATATATTTCATTTACTGATCCCCGCCAGAGATAACTCACTTTATTTCACTTTCCCATCCGTTTTTGTTTTTGTTTTTTGGCGTCAGCTTTGTCTGAGCAGTGGCTGTTCTCAGAAAGTGAGTTATCTTTCAAAAGGGGGTAAAGTTGGAAGCTGAAGCAAGCCACTGGCAATCAGCGGAGAAAATTGCTAAAGAGCAGTGATTTCAGTTGTGCAATACAGTGGAAAGAGAGAAAGAGAGAGAGAAAGAGAAAGAGGGAGAGAGAGAGAGAGGGAGAGAGAGAAAACAAGAAAGAGAATGAGTGGCCAGCCTGCCCAATGAACACTAAAGAAGCCAGCAAGCATCACACTGCAACCAGCACAAAAATCGTCTTCCTGTCGTTCACCTTCTTTTACGTCAGCATCTTTGCGTTAGCACGTCATATGCACTGGTTTTTATTTTATTTATTTGGTTAGATTTTTATTATTTGAACTTGTGTTAAAAATTGCTTTTTACAAAGTAATCTATTTAGTGATTTAGTGGAAAAAAAGTTGTTTGCATTGTGTGCAAGTCTGCTACATCAATAAACTCCCATCAAAGCTACTGGAAAAAGCAAAACACCTTTTTTGTTCTTTTTTGCCACCAAATTAAACAAATTTGTTCACACACACCATCATCATTATCATCATCCATCATGAACAGAAGCAATAATTTAAATGAAGATTCCCCTCTTTTTGACCCCGACCAGCTGGAGGCTTGTGATGAGGACATGAATCACCCCATGTCCCACTACTTCATCGCCAGCTCGCACAACACCTACCTGACCGGAAATCAGCTGACCAGCAGCAGCAGCCTGGATATGTACAAAAACGTTCTGCTGCAGTGCTGTCGTTGTGTGGAAAGTAAGTACCAAAAATTTCAAATGAAAATTTTGTAGTGCCACCACAATTTTTGTTTATTTTAATTTTTTTGTTTATTTTAGTTGACGTTTGGTACCGTGGCCAGAAGCCCAAGGTGACGCACGGCTACACGCTGACGGGCATAGTGAACCTAGTGGACGTACTGCAAACAATTAAAGAGAACGCCTTTAAAAAATCTAAATTTCCGGTTATTCTCTCCATTGAAAATCATCTCAGCGTCGATCAGCAGAAAGAGATGGCAAAAGCGTTCACTACAATATTAGGCACTTTGTTGCACACTGATCCAGTGCCAGAAGGAGTGGTGAAATTTCCCTCGCCTAATGAGCTTAAAGAGAAGATTTTCATAAAAGGAAAAGTGCCAAAGGAGTTCTTTAATAAGTCTACTAAACACGGCACAAAACTTGGCGAAAATTTGGTAGTTGCTTTACGACAGCACTTACCTGATGACACAAAACCTGAAACTGTCAAAAAGCCTACAGAAAAACTTTTTGACACTGACAGTCGTCCTAAACCCAAGCCATCGAAACCAGTAAATTTTTATTTTTAGTAAAACTTCATAAACAATAACTTATTTTGCATTTTTTAGGCTCTTCATGAAGACTTTGCCAAATTGATCAACTACTTTGGAGCAGTAAAGTACCCTAAATTTGAAGATTGTATGTTTTTTGCTTTTTAGAAATTTTCACTGCTAACTAAAACTAAAATTAAAATTTTTTTTCTGTAGACACTAAATTCAATCAAATGCTCTCCCACTGTGAGAACAAATCAAAAGGACGGATCCAAAGTGAGCCCCAAAAATACATCAAATTCACTACTCAAAATATGGTCCGCGTTTATCCGCACGGATTTCGCATTAACTCCTCAAATTTTAGCCCACTGGAGCATTGGGCAGTCGGAGCCCAGTTGGTTGCCCTCAACTACCAAAACTCAAACAGCATTGAAATGGAGTTTAATCGAGCGCTTTTTGCGCTGAACGGCGGTTGTGGCTACGTTCTAAAACCTCATCACTTACGCGCTGCTTCGAATGTCACTAAAAAACAGCAACTGAAACTGAAAATTTTCTCAGTTAAAGTAGGCGGTCAGGAGTTTACTGATTTAAACTCCTCTGACTACTACGTGACGGTGGAGTTTTATGCTGCAAGCCGCTCAAAAGAGGAGTTTTCTACCTCCAATGGACTTTTTAGATTTTTATACTCACCTGCAAGCGAGTATGAGTTTAGCGACATTGAGCACCCGGAGCTGACGTTTGTCAAGTTTATTCTCAAAGAAAAAACATTTGGGGGCATGTTCAGCAAAACCATTGGCACGTGCATGATTTCAGTGAAAGCGATGAAGGAAGGTAATCGTTTGATATCAGTAATTAAAACTATCTTATTAACAAGTTTTTTTGCTTGTTTTAGGAAATCGAACTGTGTCACTACAAAATGAAGACAAATTGGACACAATTGCTAAAAGTATTTTTGTTAATGCAACACTAAAAACAAACAGCGGTTAACTGAGTATTGCTTCTAATCAAACATTTCCTGCATTATCAATTTGCTGTGAATTTTAAAAAAGATTGATTTGAGGAAGTGCAATACGGTTGCATTTTAATGTTTGCCAGTGTAATATTCTTTTGCATTGATTGTTTTAATCTAATTTTGTATTATCAACACTTTGATGTTAATTTAGAATATCCGCAGCGGGTGACACATGTAATGTAAATGTTATTAAGCCATTTGATGTTTACAACTTTTTTTTGCTGTCATTCAAAACAACATTGACACTATTTTGTTATTGTCACCAGGTTACAATCTGAGCAACGGAGATTTTTTCTATTTACATTTATTATGTTGTTTTATGTTGTTTTGCAATAAAGTAACAGCTACGGTAATGACGCCCACAAAAACCCATTTTAAATTTTGCTAAACAAATTGAGGTTTTTTAAATAATTTAGTTTAGGTGATTATTTAATTAAAACGTGTGTTGTGCATTGAACTAAAAATGGATTACGTATTTCACAGGCAAGTTTTTGCAAATTTACAAAAATATAATTTTTTAAAAACAAACAAAAAAAATTAGATTGCATTGGAGCGCAGAAGGCACTATTGACGCCAAAGCACTGCAGCAATTTCTTCTCAACGAGCAAAAGGTAAACAAAAAAACATTTCATTTATTTACAAAAAACTAAAAGATTTTTTTCTTAGACAACCAAAACCGAGAAAGAATGTCTTGCTTTGGTAAACAAATACGGCAGCAGCAGCAGCAACAACAACAACAACTCATCATCAACAGAACCTTCTCTGACGCGTTTCCAATTTACACTTCTTTTCACCGGTGAAAAGGAGCTCTTCAGCCTGTTCAATCCCGCCCACTACAGCGTATGCCAGCCCATGGACCAGCCGATGACCCACTACTTCATCGCCAGCTCGCACAACACCTACCTGACGGGAAATCAGCTGACCAGCCGAAGCAGCGTCGACATGTACAGAAGCGTCCTCCTGGAGGGCTGTCGTTGTGTGGAAAGTAAACCTAAGTTTTTTTTTCAAAAAATGTCATTTTGATCATTTTTCTGTATTTCAGTTGACATCTGGCACCGAGGTAACATGCCCGTGGTAACGCACGGCCACACACTGACCACCCAAATCAGCCTCCTCGACGTCCTCACGACCATCAACGACTTTGCCTTTGCCCGATCGCCCTTTCCGCTAGTACTTTCAATTGAAAATCACCTTGAAGTAGAGCAGCAGAAGATCATGGCTCAAATGCTGAAGAAGGTCCTCATGGACAAGCTTTTCACGGGGGCGATTAGTCCAAGCGAAACCACCTTTCCCTCTCCAGAGCAGTTTAGGTGGAAGATTTTTATCAAGGGAAAGAAGATACCGGATGAGTACTTTGAGGACGGCGGTGGTGATGACTTGCCGCCCTCATACGATGAGCTTTTTGTTATTCCAAAAGCGGATCCAAACGCGGAAAGCTTTAAAAGGCCTCAGTTTTTGCCAAAATCGCAGATCAGGTTTCGAGCACAATCTGGCGGAATCAGCGTTGATCAAAGTACACGGCACACTTCCTACACCTACTCACATCTCGAAACTAGCGACTTTAGTGAAAGGGAACGGTATTTTGACGTTTTGCCCACCGAAGAAGTGCCCGTCCAGCCTGTTTCCTTTTTTCGCAGTGTGCCACCACGTAACCTACCTGACTTTGAACCAACAGACAAACCACAACAGCAAACTAAGCTCCGATCAGACTCACAGAAGGAAACTAAAGCAAGCCTTGACTTGAAGAAGAAGCCAAAAACTAAAAAGACTTCAGCTAAATCAGTAAGTATTAAAATCCTTTTTAATTATTTTCAAAAAAATAAACCATTTTTGTGTTTTAGAAACTTCTAGACCAAGAGTTCTCCGACATGGTCACCTACTTTCAGGCGCGGAAGTTTACGCACTTTTCAGAGTGCAAAACCTGTAAGTGCATTTTACTTTCAAAACAAAGCAAAAAAAGGTTAACAAAAAACATCCTAACTACAGTCAAGTTCTACGAAATGATCTCCCACTCTGAGGGCGGCTCAACGAAAGTCATTAAGTCAAATCGACACGCCTACCGCCGTTTTACTTCCACTAACATGGTCCGAGTCTATCCAAATGGACTTCGAGTTGACTCCAGCAATTACTGCCCGCTGAAGCACTGGGCCGCAGGAGCTCAACTGGTCGCACTAAACTACCAAACTTTAGGGCTAACCGAAAAGTACACGCCCATGCTGCTGAATCAGGCACTCTTTCGCCTAAATGGAGGTTGTGGTTACGTCCTGAAGCCTCGCTATCTGAGGACACTAGAAAAACACTCAAACCCAAATCATCTTCGATGGCAGCACTTAAAAATTAGGATAATCTCTGCAGAGCTGAACCGGGCCGTCTTTGAAAACTCGGCCAACTTTTACGTGACTGTGAAGTTCTTTGCCCCTCATCGGCAGGTGGAAAAGTGGTCCACTGGAAGGGTGCAGAACAGTTTGCAGCCCTTTTGGAACAGAGGTCTGGAGCTGAGTAATATCAAGTACGCGGAGATATCTTTTGTGCAGATTATGCTCAAGAGTAATCGGGGCCTGCTAGGGCTGTACACTATTTCAGTGGAGGCGATGCAAGAAGGTAAGTAGCTTTTTGAAATTAAAAATCAGTTTTTAATTAAATTAAGTTTTTAGGGTACAGAAGAATCACACTGGTGAATGAAGATTTTAAGGAGATTGAGGCAACCAGCATTCTAGTTCACGTAAAGAGAAGTGCCTCTTCTGACCGTCACCTAAAACTGCCCTCTACTTCAATATCACTGGGCTGCTTTTCACTTAATTAAAAATGCAAACTTTTGCTAATTTTACAAATGGCAGCAGCACCAGCAGCAACAACAGCAGCAACAGCACTGATCAATGTCAAACTTAATTTGACACACTTTTTTTACTACTACTACAGGAAGGTTGAAATTTAGCTCCCCAGTGTGTGAGTGTGTTTTCCGACCTCCTAAATGCACCGTCTAAATGTTTTTAGTCTAGCTGTTGGCAGTGTTGGCCAATTAAACCGATTGCATCTACTGGGAAGTAGCAGAGTAGAAGTGCTCAAATGTTTTTAAAAAAGCAAAATATGAACAGCTGGTGACATTGGCTAATTGCAGCTAACCTCAATACAGTTACTGCTGCTGCTACTGCTGCTGCTGTTGCTAATTTACCCAATGACAACTGACTCTTTTTGCAAAACAAAGTAACCCTAAACAAAATGTGTGTATCTCCCGGTAGCTTTGTAGTATAAAAGAAAGTGCACAGGATTAGGGAAAAATGCAAGTCAACTCAACACTTCAAAACTTCAAAACTTCAGCAACAACAAACCATTTCAAACATGCAGTTTTTTTCCGTCTCACTACTTTTCACCCTCCTGTTGCTCGCCTGTTGCAGCAGCTCTGTCTTCAGCTATGGTGGCGGTGGTGGTGGACATCGAGGTGGACTGTTCCGATCCTATGGTGGTGGTGGACATAAAGGAGGTTATGGAGGAGGAGGAGGCTATGGAGGCGGCCATGGTTTTGGAAAAGGCGGCTATGGAGGAGGACATGGCTTTGGAAACAACTACGGCGGTGGTCATGGTGGTTTTGGAGGCGGCCACGGCGGCGGCTACCACGGGTAATCAACCCACATAAAGATTTATTGCACACAAAATTCTTCATTTTATTTTTTCTTATTTTATGTTTTAAAATATGCCCATTCTGTTTATGTTTCATTTCTACATCTTTAAAGTTATTGCAAAAGTGAAAAGTTTTAAATACATGTGTGTTTTTGTACGGTATCTAGGCGCTTGAGTAAAAACCTAAGTTTGAGCAGCAACAGTTTTGTATGCAACTCCTTTGTTTCTAAAGCAACCAACACACACATGCACAAAGGCTCTCGTTTCAAGCGGAAAAAGAAACCGACTTGTTGGGCTCATAAAATGAACCATGTTTACACATTGAGGTATTTCCGTTTAGACACAAAAAAAGTACTTATACAATTTATAAGTTTAGTTAAATTACTAAACTACAAAGTTGAGAAAGAAAAAACAACAATTTTAGCAAAAACTAAAATGGAATTTTTTAACCACTTGTTGATAACGTTTTTCCTGATAATCCTCACAGTGAGCCTCTCTACCATTTCATCTGCATCATCAACATCATCAAAGTCAACCAATTTAACCTCTTTTTCAGAATCAGATATCTCCTCTACTAAAAGCACTCGCACCAACCTTCGTTGCACTTCCAATGGCGACTGTCCAACAAACTCCGTTTGCTACCAGTCAAAATGTGTTTGCAGATATGGTTTTATTTGGCTAGAGCCAGTTCAACTTTGCTCGCCACTTCTCTGTCCGGTGGACCTCGTCTGTAAGGTGTTGCCAAACAGTCGCTGTCTGGATGGCTCCTGCGTTTGCATTGACGGCTACAAAGTTGATGAGGAGAGTCAGCTTTGTGTGGAAGATAAGCTGAGCACCGCTGCAATAGTTGGCATTGCTATTGCAGGTGTGGCGGTGATTATTGTCATTGCCGTCGTTGTGGTGACGGTGATTTGCTGTTGTAGAAAATAAGGATTTTTGTATTTTTGTGTAAAAACTTTATTGAATTATTTAAAAAAATTTTAATATAAATTATGACTCATTTTTGGAAACTTGGATTTCGCCAAAAGCGCGAGTGATTTTTACAATTTCTTTAGTTGTTGCAACTTTACAAAATTTTTCCCAATGTTCAGTTTTAACAATTTCACTATAATTAGTCACAATTAAAGACAGGCAGCTTTCTTTAAGTTTTTGAGCATTGTGTAAATTGGCAAACATATAATTTTCAATTACATTTTCATTATTAAGAGACAATGAAATACAATTTTCACAATAAAGTTTGAGTTCTTCAACCTGGTACTAAAATGACAAAAACAATAAAATAAAATTTTGATAAATTGTTTTAAAAACATTGACATACCTTTTCTGCAACAATAAGCAAATTAAAAAACTCCGTTTTAGGCTTAATTCCAGTATAAATAAACAACAAAAATATTTTAAACACTTCATTAGAAACATCTGTAATTTCTATTTCTTGTTTTTGAGCCTCTTTAGTGTCATTGTAACTAAACATAGCTTCAAAAACAGGAGAATGAGCTGAAAGAAATGCTTTGTGTGCAAGTATTTTAGTGTTTTCAACAATAATAGTGATATCGCTATTTTTTCCACTGTTTAAAAACGTTAATTGTCGCAAAGAAAATTCATTAGTTTTAACATAATTAACAGTAGCCTAAAATTAAAAAAATTATTGATAGTAACAAAACAATTAAAAACAATTTTACTTTGTAAAAAACGTGTAGTTCATTGTTTTCTATTAAAAAAATATTAATTTGATTTTCAAAATTTGAATAATTGCGAAGTATGTAAAATCCATATCCAGTTACGCTAAAATATGTTCTTACAAATTCTATAAAATATAAATTTTTTAGCATTAAAAAACAAAAAAAGTAGTTTACCAAATTCCTTTATAACGTTTCCGTTTGTACCAAGTATGCCTATAACTGCATTAATTAGCAAATTACTGTAAACGGTTTCTCCAGAAAAACAATTTAAAAACAATACAAAATTGTTTTTATTTTTAAATTTATTTTTAAATTTTAACTGAAACTGAATGTCATGATCGTCTGTCGAAAACATGGGAGATTCTAATTCATTTTTTTCATCAGAAAATTGTTGTTTAAAATCTATTATTTTCCACGTGTATTCAATATCATACGAAGTCACATTATTAAGTTTTTCCATTTCACTTTGTAGTAAACTCATTGTTAAATTAAAAAGTTGTTTTTGACAAAAACAAAAAATTGATGTTCAACGTTGTGAGATTTTTGTAAAACTAAATGCAAACAGCAGTTTAAATGTGATAAAATAGAGCCCAGCAAACAACTCACTTTGTAGTCAACAATATTTAGTTTATTACTTAACAACAGCACTATTTGCAATCTTACACCAGCTTAGCATCTTTGGCCATCGCGTAGAAGAGCGATTCTCTCCTGGCAAGCAACTCCGCTGGCGGCGCGTACTCCACAACTTGCCCCTTATCAAGCACCAGAATACGATCGTAGTCAAGCACCGTTTTCAGTCGATGCGCAATCGTCAGTATAGTGCAGCCAGAAAACTCACGTCTAATTGTCTCTTGAATCAGACTGTCGGTTTCCAAGTCCACAGCAGCCGTCGCCTCATCCAGCACCAAAATCGGCGACTTTCGAAGTAGAGCCCGAGCTAGGCACACCAACTGTCTCGTTCCAACTGAAAGGTTTTCCCCACCCTCACTGATTTCCATCAACAGCTGACCTTCACTTTGCTGAACAAACTTCTTCAGGTGGGCCAGCTCAAGGGCATGCCACAGCTCGGCGTCAGAATGCGCCTCAAAGGGATCTAGGTTGAGGCGGAGAGAACCGGTGAAGAGAACTGGATCTTGCGGGATTATGGACAACCTAGAACGAAGGTCAAAAAGGCCAATCTGGCTGATGTCCACGCCGTCAACTAGGATACGCCCCTTTCCAGCGGCGGCTTCGATGATTCGAAAAAGTGCCAAAGTTAGACTCGACTTTCCGGCCCCAGTTCTCCCGACGACGCCCACTTTTTCATGCGGTCGAACTGTGATGTTGACGTCCCTGACCACTAGCTCCAGCCCCGGTCGATACCTCGTCTGGTAGTGCTCAAAGACGATCTCCCCCTTTTCCGGCCAACCTTCAAGGAAGTTTGAACCTTTTTTTGAAGTATAATACTCCGCCTCCGACTCCACCTCGGCGTACTCAATCAGCCGCTCAATTGAGACGATGTTCGTCTCCAGATCAGTCGACGCTCGCACAAACATGCCCAGAACGCCGGTAATCGACAGCGAGTAGGTGATCGCCAGACCGGCAACTCCCGGACTGACACTGCCTCGACTGAGAACAGCAAAGAGGGCGGAAAGAAAGACGATCGAGTAGCCGAAAAACTCCATCCTCACGGCGAGCCACCGAGCGGCGGTGAAACTGGCGTAAAAGCAGCCACTGTGAACATCGACCTTTTCAGCTGACTTCCCGATAAACTCCCGCTGAACTCCGTAGGCTCGAATACTTGAAGCTCCGGCTACGGTCTCAGAAAAGTGGTCATAAATCGGTGACCTAGTCGTTGATTCCAAGCGTTTCAGCTGCCTTGAGGTGCCAATGTACAGCCGCTGTACGGCGAGGTACAGCACCAGAATGGGCAGGACCGCGCCGAGGATGACCGGCGTCTCGAGGCTGATCATGAAAAGGGCGACCAGCGCCCGAAGAAGTTGCATCGCCGCCACGCGGACGTTCATTACGATCGTCGAGTCGGCCACTTCAATGTCCTTGGTGAAGCGGTTCAGAATTCGGCCGATGGGAGTGGTGTCTAATAGAAAAATCAAAACTTATCAGTTTTTAAAAATTTATCAAAATTTTTTTACTTACCAAAAAACGCCATCGGCGCGAGGAGAATCCGCTCGAGCATCGTCTCGTGCAGTCGCTTTGAGGCTCGTATGCAGGCGACACTTAGCGCTAAAGAGCTAAAAATGCTGGCGGCTATTTCACCCACTCCAAAAGCGGCATATCCGGCCAGTCGCTCATTTCGAAGCTCGGTGTCGTTTGCTTTGGCCGGATCAAGGCCATCGTTTGCCCACTCACTCAGCCAGAGGGAGCTAAAAACCTGAAAGACGTTGGAGGCGGCCATGCTGGCGAAGATTAATAAAACAATGGTAAGGCCAATGGCGCGGATGTACTGCAGGTAGACGGTCCGTTTGACGGCCCCCGTTTGAGCCTTCTCCTCGGTGATCAGTTTTCCAACAGCTTCCAAAGTTTTAGGCTTTTTAACTTCCTCAGTTTTTAAAGCCTTGCTCTGCTTCAATTGCTCTGAAACGGTTTCGACTTTGAACTTTTGTTTTAGTTTTTCTTCAACTTTTTTCTCTTCCTTTTCTTCTTCCTCTTCCTCCTCAACACTGCCCATGTGTTCCGCCATAAAAGCGGCAAAGTCCCCGTCTTTTTTCGCCATCAACTCCTGGAACGTCCCTTTCTCTGAGACCGTCCCTCCCGGCTTCAGCACCACAATCAGGTCCACCTGATCCAGAATCGCCACCTGATGCGTGACTAGAATCCGAGTTTTGCCCTTGAGAAGCCCCCTTCCACTGCCAATCACCTCCTCAAAAAGTCGCTTTCCAACGTGGGCATCCACGGCGCTGAGTGGGTCATCAAGAAGGTAAATATCGGCATCGGAAAAGACCGCTCGAGCAAGGCTGATTCTCGCCTTCTGTCCGCCGGAAAGGTTAATTCCCTTGGCGCCCAGCTCGGTTCGATCTCCGTCGGCCAGTATGGCAATGTCCGGTTCCATGCAGCAGGCGCGAATTACCTCCTGGTAACGGGAATCTTCTTGAAAGTTTTCAGAAGAAGTTTCTGAAGTGAAGACGACGTTTGCCTTGAGGCTGGCATTCTGAATCCACGCCTGTTGGGGCACGTAGGCAATCCGCCCGGTGACATTCACACTTCCTTTAATTTTTTCCATGTCGCCGAGGATTCCACTGAGGAGGGAAGATTTTCCCGAGCCGACTGTTCCGACGATGGCTACCAGAGAGCCGTGGGGAACGACGAGGTTGATGTTCTTTAGGGTAGGATTTGATGGGCTGTTCCAGGTGAAACTAGCTCCATTAACTCGAATGGCGCATTCTGGGTCGTAGGTATGGTCAATAGCCTTTGGATCTAGTTCAGCGGCGTTCAGGTAGCCGTTTAGGCGGCGAATTGAGACGAGGCACTGTAAAATAATAAATTGTTTAGAAAATGTTTGTAAAAATAAACCTCCCCCAAAACATTACCGTCGCCCCATTAGACAAAAACACCGGCAACTGCCCCATCGGCCCCTTGATGATGTTAAAGAGGGCCAGCGAAACAAAGGCCTTATTTGGATCAAGAACATTTCCATCCAGGACGTAAAGTGCAAAGGTGAAGAAGCCCACCAGGAAGGGCGTGGCCGCCCAGGCAAAAAACATCGACCCGGTCAGGTAGGCAATCCGATAGAGCTGGGCACACTCTTGAGCCCTTAAAGTGAGCACCTTTTCAGAGAAGGCCCGCTCCCAGGCGTACAACTTTAGGACTTTAATTCCACTGAGGAGCTCGCTCATCAACTTTGACCGGCGGTCCTTCTCCGCCATGACCCGCTTTTGCCGCCCCTGAATTCGAGCACTAATCGCCGCATTGACGGGCAGCATTAGCAGCATAATGACCAGACCGGCGAGTGAGGGCCAGCCCACCTGCGCCCAAAGCAAGGCAATGGCAAGGCCAAATTGCAATGGAGCCGCCCAGATAGAGTTTGCCAGCAGCAGAAAGTCGGTCACTTTCTGAGAATCTACGGCCATGATGTTGGTGATCTCTCCGGTGGAGTAGTTCCGCCGGCCGAGGGTGGAAAGGCGAAGACTCTAAAATGCAGGTTTTAAATTTCAATTAAAAAACCTTAAAAGTTAGACTTGCCTTTTTGTAGATCGTCGAGACGAGGCACTGCTTGACGCGGAGCACAATCACATTCATCCAGTAGTCGTGCTGGCTGCTGACAACCGATTCCAGCAGTGGAAAAGTGAACATCAAAACGGCGTAAAAGAATCCTCTCCACTGAGGTTGCTGTTGAAAAGAAACGTCGCTCATGAAGGTCATCAGGTAGTCAAGGACGATGGGATTGGCGAACATCAGACAGCTGCCGGTGAGCTTGAGGATGCCAACGCCAAGAAGGCGTTTCCAAAAGGCTTTCAAAATTAGCCTTCCTAAGCTTATTTCTATTTTTGCTGGTTTGGGTTTTAGATTTTCTTCTGAGCTTTGGTTGAACGTTTGGTACTGTTTTGCTTGTGGAACAACCTTTTTCGGAGTTTTATTGCTCAAAGTTTCATCTTTCATCTTTCGCTCAAATCTTTTCACCACTGTTACGGTGGAATTGTCCTCGCTCAGACCAAACATGTCCCCCACTTTTAGTGGACGTTTGTACCCTTTGAGGACCATTCCGGTGAACCACCAAAAGGTGATGCGTCCCAGAAAGCCTGACCGTTGGTGAGGATCAACTTTGGTATTTTCTACATCAGATGTTGAGACCTCGTTGAAACACATCGCCAGAAAGAGACCAACTGAAAAGACGGCCTCAGTGAGGCGACAAACGAGGTACAGCTCATTGAAGTGAGGATAGAAGCGGTCAGCGTGAAATTGGCCGTACACTTTGAGCAGCACTGTACGAGTGCTGATGGCGCTGTACAGGGCATTGAAAAGGGTGAAGAGAAAAAGCGGACCGGAGGAGTAGATTCGGTGTTTGCGGTACTGAGCAATTAGCAGTGCTAGATATGACTGAGAATGAAAAAAAGATTTTGTTTTTTTGAGCAAATAGAGGTTCAAAAACTTACAAAAACGGCTACTCGAATCGCCGGTGAAAGCCAGGTGACGGTGAGAATTGGAAGTGGCGGATCATTTTTGGTGTTATTTGCGTTTTCAAATGGAAAAATGAATGATGATAATGGTAATGATGATGAAAGTAAAGGCAAGAACACGCTGACCAGCTCAACAGCAGAGATTGCTAGCAAAAATAGGCAAAAAGTCTGCAAAAAAAACAAACTTAAAATAAAAAAACTGGCAATTTTTTATTTAGTTTTGTTTACCATTTTGACTGCTCTGAAGGTGCTGCATGGAATAGCGGCATGACTTTTTGAGCACTGATAATCTTCATCTTCTGATTCATTCTCCTCTGTCGACAACAAACTTTTGTATTCTCCATTTTTTCTTTTTTGTTTCCCATCCTTGTTCCACCAGAGACTGAGCAGATGAGGAAAGGTGAGCAGCAGGAGAAAGCTGCACGGTGTCCAAAGTAAGGCCGTCTCTTCAAAGCAGTAAGTGAAATCAGGATCATTTGGGCTGTTCCACAGTTGGTCGACGTTCTGAAAACAAAGGTATTTCAATAAAAAGAACTTCATTTTTGTACCTTTTTGCCCTTGCCCAAAACGTTGAACTGCAGAAATTGTCCATTTCAAGACATTCAATGAAGTGAAAATAGCACCAAATACTTTTACCACATTTTTTAATTTCACAAGTTCATGCACGAGAAAACCATGTCCATGATAAAAGCGTGTAATCAAACACTATCAACTCATTTAAATGCTGTCCTTTATTTTTTGATAACAAAAAAGCCAACAGTAGCACTAAAACAGTTCGAAAGTACAGAAGCTAAACTCTTGATTAAACGATAACGCCAGCACTTGATAGAGGACAAAGCAAGAAAATCACAGTCCAGAAGATAAGTAAAGAAGTAATTAAACAAGGAAACAAGAGAGAGAGAGAGAGAAAAAAGAGGCTTTATTTATATTTTAGTACAAAACAAAAATTTTGGTTTGAATTAGAAAGGGAAGGGAAAGGAAGGGAATAGAAGGGAAGGGAAGGGAAGGGAAGGGAAAGGGAAAGGGAAAAAAAGGAACAAGAAGACAAATTTTGTGCGCACTATGCGGAATAACCAGTGTTGCTGCTGCTGCTGCTGCTTCTGGTGCTGCTGTTGCCGGATAGCTTGCTGAGGTCAGTAATAGGTGATGGAAAGCTGTTGCTGCTGCTAATTTTTCTTGTTTATAAAACAAATCAATAAGAAAGCTAATAAAAATCTATCTAAAAGTCACCGCTAGACAGTAACTCAAGGACTAACTAGCTAAAAAAGGATTAAAAAAAACTTAAAGCCTCAAAAAGTTAAAAATAGTCAAAGTCTTCATAGCACTTGTCCCTTATCAACTGAGACGTAGAAGACAAAGCAGGAAACGGTGTCTCCGGTTTTTCCCGCCTCCTCATCATCGTCGTCGTCCTCGTTTTTATCCTCATCCACCTCGACGATTGTACCATTCAGCTGGATGTTCTCCAGCATCATCTTTGGGGGGTTAGAGATAGAGATTTTGTCAATAAAGCCGCAGAGGGGCCAACATTGCATTATACACAAAAAATCTATGCTCTACCTGGGGCACGTAGGAGGGCACGGTGACGGTGATGTTCGGTAGAAAAATGGTCGACTTCTGGCCGGCCACCAGCGGACAGGCGAGCTCGGTGGCGCAAACCCGTTCTCGGGAGATCAGCGGGTAGAAGATCGGCCACTGGAGGTTGATGTTGAGCACTACCTCGCGGTAGTTTTTTTCTGTGGGGTGGGGTGGTAAGAAGATTGTTCTTTTATAAAAATGTGAAAGATTTTTTTAAAAGAAACAGTTCTTACCGGGCAGGAACTCTACGAGGAAGTCCATTGAGGTGCCGTTCTTCAAGTGACAGTGCTTTTGGTCGTGGTCGTAGTCGCAGCCGGTGATGGCCACCCGGGTCACCTCGGAGAGTTGGTGGTAGTGGTCAAAGTCATCGGAGCTGTCGCAGTTGAAGTAGTCTACAAAAGTGCCTTTATTTTGTTTATTTTCCAATAGTTCGTCCGCTGCGGCGACCACCACGGGCTGAATGGCAGCCAAAGATGGTGGTAGAACCTCTCTCAAAATCAGCCCACAGCTTTGGATAGCCAGGTGGACTGCCAGTGTGAGGAGGACTGCTTTCCTCAAACTAATCAGTCCAACAGCCATCTTTTTTAGGGATCTTTTTTTCTCTGGACGAGCTCTCTGGATTGTTTGATGGTTGGATAAGCTCGAACTAATTGCCACTCAAATGGTTTCTTTTTATACGGTTTTAGGTGAGCCTTAATTAGCACAAATCCTTCATCAAAAAGGCTACTCGGTTAAGTAAACAAAGCAATGTTGTTAACCAGATTCTGGTTAATGATCAGCAACCTTGGTGGCAATTATTAAGCAAACAGCTCATTAGCGGCGGCGAATGATACATTCAGTCAAATGTTTTGATAAGGCGCGCTGTAACATTTAAAAAATACTTTTTATTAAAATTTATTACGACCTCGCATAATTAGTCGAATAACAACAATAAAAGTATTAAAAGTTATTTTGTTTTTTAATGATTGCAAAATTAAAAAAATGATTATTATTTTAATATTCATTTAATATTATTATTTTTAATCATGAATATTTTAATATTTTATTCATTAATTAGTTCAATAATAACAAAACATTTAATTAAAAGATAGGAAAAGTTTTAGAACTGCTGCTGCTGCTGAGGGCAACAATTGGCAGCTCTGTAAACGTATCTAGAACTTCGTTTTAATTTGTTGTTGTTGTGCAAATTTTAGAAAAAAAAAGTAAATCAAGGTTGGCTAGTGTGTCATGGCAGTTTCTGAAGCAACAACTTCAACTTCAAAGTCAGCGGCCGCTTTGCCGACCTTCCCTTTGGACGCTGGAAGCAGCAATGCCCTACTTTATCTGGTGCTGCTCGTCTGTGTCCTTCTCTTGGCCTCCATTGGCGTGGTCATCTGGTGGATAGTGAAGGCAGTCTATCAAGTTGATAATGGTAATAATGGTGGAAAAGATGACCAAGACCAGGATGATCAAGTGGAGCAAGAGCAGGGCAAAGCTGGCAGCGTCTCTAGCAGTAAAATAGCAGTCAAAACTGGAGGTGGAGTATGCAAAAACAGCGTTTTGACAAAGACAAAGACGCAAACAAGCGGACAACAGCAGCAGCAGAAGAAGAAGCTGCCGTCAAGAAAGGACTTTGGACCGAAGGATTTCTGCAGTCCAAAAAACTTTTAAATAAATTGGCCAGTTGCCACTTGGTTGAGCCAAAACAGAAATGTGTAAATGTGTAAAAGAGAAAGGTTATAGTTTTTTTGTAAATAAAAAGTTTTTGAAGTACATTTTGATTTGTGTTTCATTTGTCCTGATTTTTTTTGAAACAATTGAAGTTACAAACTGTCAGCATTTTTGTTGCTGTTTTTGATTGCGATTGAAATGTCACAACTTTGGTAAACTGTATTGAAAGTGTTTGCTTTTTTTCTAAAGATGCGTCATCTCACTGAAAGAACTGCTGACTGTGGCAATGCCACCGGTTGTTCCATTCTTGTTTGAGCCATTTTGCTGTGGCTGTTGTTGTTGTTGTTCGCTGGCACCTCCCGAACTGGCATTTCCTCTCCTCCTCTTCTTCTTACACTTTTCTTCTTTTTTGAGGAAAAACAACGCCATCAAGGAGAGAAAGACCAGCACAATGATGACGGTAAGGCTGATGCCCAGAGCAATGTAGAAGAGACTGTACGAAAACTGTTGAGAAGAATCATCTTCATCAATGGCCAAAGGTGCCCGTGTCGGTTGTTGGGCTATGCTAAGCAAAATTGCGTGTTTGCCCATTTTGGTTAGTGTTTACGTTTTTTTTTCACCCAGCAAAAACTGTACGACTTTTGTGGCTGATTTTCTTCTGGCACTTGCTCTTCACTTTTTGTGTCATCAACTGTTTTTAGTGGTATCTAGCAAACACTGCACTACAATTTTTTGCCTTCATTGAGTACTTAACGATGCTAATGACGCCTGAAAACACACTACCACTAAAAAACCATCGGTTGAAGTACAAGTCAGGCGCATCCTAGTTAGCTAAAAAAGGTACAAAAGTGAAAGTAAACTGTACACCGTTTTCAGTGCTTTTTTCTTTTAATACTTTCGACTTTAAAATCATTTATTTACATTTAAAAAAGTGCACTTTCAAGCTCTTTACTTTTTTCTTCACTTTCTTGAACTTTACTCTTCTTTTCTTGACCATCATCACCACCACCACCACCCACCTCCTTCACCCCTCTCAAAACGGCAAACCTGATCACCAGGTAGATCAACGCTGCAATCACCAGAGTGACCAGCTCAAAGACCAACAAAATGGGCGGCCACTGCTCCAGAAAGTGGCCCATGAGGAGGGGCGTGAAGATGGAGGGCGTCATGAGGGCCACCGAGTAGAGTGCATTAGCTCGGTCATCCACCACTGAATATCGACTGATGTAGCTGAAGAGGGAGCTGAGGGCGCTGAGGGCAAAAGCCACCAGAGCAGTGTTCAGCTGAATAAACAGTAAAGAGCTGGAAGTGGTGCTGAAGAACATTCCCACACTGCCGAGAAGTCCCAAAGTGTAGTGAAAAAGAAGGAGGTTTGCTGGACTTAAAACCAGCGCCAGTGGAATGCTAGCCGCTCGTCCTATTGTGTAGGCGGTGCCGTAAAGGGCGGAAACTTCCGCCGCCTGGCCGGCGCTGATGACCAAGTTTGGATTTGACTTTAGCGACTGCAAAAAGGGATCCAGAAAGATGTAGGCAAACTCGGCGATGTTGTTGGCGGCGAAGAGGAAGAAGACCAGCGTGGTGAAGATTAGAAGGCGCCTTCGACGGCTTGGAAGCTCTAGTGGCAACTTTGAGGTTGTAGTTTCAACTGCAGTAGTTTTGACTGATTTTTCTGCTGAAATTTCAGTGACCAGAAAATCATCAGTTGAACCCGTTTTTGGTTTTTGGTAACGCCAACAACTGATGAGGTAGAAGAGGAGGAGAAGAAAGCCGACTGAAAAAACAACAAAACTAAACCTTTGTACAAACAGAAAAAACACCAAAACACTTACCAAAACCATGCAACGTCCCAGAGACGGCGTACGGCAGCTGCAAACTCTGTCTCCTCTCTTTTACTACTTCCAAATACTCCGTCTCATTCATCTCTAAAGCCTCGGTTTCATTCATGTACCCGTACAGATAGGGTCTAGCAAGCAACGGCCCTAAAATCGTCCCAACGCCGTACACTAGATGATAAGCCTGAAGAAGGGGCGGAAAAAGCCGTGTCCATCCGCCCCACATCTCAATCATCCAGGTGATGGTCACCGCCGCCCAGTGACCACCTCCTAAACCGGTGATGAAAATGGCACCGTACAGCAGGGCCAAATGTCGAAGCTGTGGAACGCAGGCATTTGCAACTCCATAGAAAACCAGCAGCAGCGAGGTGATCAGCTGGCGGTTGATGTACGGCACTAAACGAGGGCTTTTGTAGATGAAAGTGACTGAAAAAGGGAAAAACAGTTTTAATCAGAAAAATCAAAATTGGTTTACTCTTTTTTTTCTTACTTGCACCACCAAAAAGTCCACCTACGCAGAGAAATGTAGTCTGAAGGGTGATTGCCTGAGTGCTGGCAATTTTCTTTGAATTGCCGTTGATCAGGTACTTCAGATCAATCATGCAGGTGCCAATTTGGCTGTTGTTTAGGCCCTGGTCAGTTTAGTAAGCAAAAATTAAGTTTTTGTTTGGGAGAAAAAATAGTGCAACAAGTTTTTTACATAAGTTAGGTGACCGCAAAAGATGATGACTGTGTAGGCAATTTTTAACTTCAGTGAGCTTGTATTTGTTGTCGGTTTTGTGTTTTTGCTGGACATTTTGTGCCGATTTGGAAAAAGGAGAACAAAATGAGCATTTTGGGTCGTATTTGCATTTTTATTTTGTATTTAAAACCAAAAATCCTACGAGTACAACTTTTTATTGCTTTTATTTTAAAATTATGGTAATTACTACTTTTTTAGTCGTACAGGTGCTGCACTTTATTTTGCCAGCATTTTGGAACATTGAAAAAATTTTGGTTGTAAAAAGAATGCTAAGATAACGGAAAACAGTAGTTTTATTATTCCCTCATCATGCAAAGTATGCTAATTTTGCTTATCAAAGAAGCAGCTCAAGTACAAACTCTGTACTCTTTTATCAACTTTGAGTGAACGTTGAGCTAAAATTAAACCAGAAAAAACTTGTGTTTGAGCAATTAATTTGCCAACTCTTGTTCATAATTTTCAAAATTAAAAACTCAGCAGTATTATTTTTAACTGTGACTCACCATAAAAATCACCATCATTACCAGTTATCAATTTTGCGTACAAGTACACACAAATACTTTATCACTTTGCGCTAAGCACTTGAAAGTGCAGCACTAGTAGAGCTTTTTTGCAACACATTTCAATGTATTGACTAAAAATTTAAATTAAAATCAATCAGTTAACAATATTTATCAGTTGATAAACTAAATCTCAATAATTGTTTGTACATTTAAGTTTTCAGTTTACTATAAAAGTAGGTCAGCTAATGACAGTAAAAGCACAACAACGAGAAAAAGAAGAAGATCAAGCTTTCAAAAATGAAACATTTGTTGTTGATTTTTGCCGCTTTTAGCAGCCTGCTTTTGTTGGCTTTTGCCTCAACAGAAGCCGCCACTGAAGAGGCCACTGATAATTTCTTTTCATCCACTTCTCCAAACAACAACAGCATTCCCTTTCACAACTTTACCAACCTCGAGGTGGCCAAGGCGGACGTCGAAAGGTACATCTTGGGCTTCAAAAATGACATCAACATTCCCGCCTTCCTCTTCGCCATGTCCGTTCGAGGAAAGACCGTCATGAAGAAGGCCTGGGGAACTGCCGATCTGGAAAACAGCCTCCCAGCAAACGTGAACAACATGTTCCGCATTGGCTCCATCTCAAAGTCCTTCACCTCGGCGCTTGTAGGTCGCCTGGTGGACCAGGGGCAGCTGCACTACGAGGACCAGGTCTCGAAGTACCTCGACTCGGCCCACTTTCCCCAGAAATCTTTCAATGGCCACCCGGTGAACATTACCCTCAGCCAGCTGCTCTCCCACACGGCGGGCATCCCCTCCGAAGCAGATGGAATGTTCCAGCGAATTAACCCGCCGGAAAATGTCACCCAAATGATCACCCGTTTCCGGGATTCAGTCCACCTGTACGCGGCGCCCGGAAGTGGGCGTTTTCAGTACTCCAACGTTGGCTATCAACTCCTTGGTGCGGTGATCGAATCGGTAACGGGAAAATCTTTTCAGGAAAACCTGAATCACTTTCTAAAACACGAGGCCAAGCTTCCGTCTGCGGTGAATTGGGACGCCTCCCAGGTGCTGCACAACGTTCCCCGGTACTACTCGGGCGTCAGTATTCAGGACAACCTGCGCCCGGGTCGGGGAATTGTGGGCGCCAAACCTAGGGGGGCCACCTTTCCCTCGACGCCCATCGACGAGCTGATCTTCCTCAACGGCTGGTGGCCGGCCGGTGGGATTGTCGCTACCCTGGATGACCTTCTCCGTTGGGGCCACCTGTTGATTGACGCCTACCACGGCCGACCGGGGGCGATTTTATCAAAAAAGACTATCAATCAGATTTGGAGTCCCCACGCTGAGGTGACCGGCCTGCCCATCTTTACGCAGAACTCAAGCTACGGCTACGCTTTTTTTGTGAGCAAACAAAATCAGGTGAACCAGTTTGTGGTCTTCCATTCTGGGGGCATTTTGGGCGTCTCCGCGCAGCTGACCATCTTTCCTGATCGGGAGATTGTGGGCGTCACCTTCTCGAATAAGGGCGCCATTCTCCAGAAGGAGCAGATGGTCCTCTACGCGGCCGCAAATCTTTATCACCTAGTCAAATAGTAACTTTTGTGTGATTTTTAAAACTCAAATTACAATAGCAGATTTGAAAAAGAAGTGATCAGTGTTGAAAAAAATTAAACTAATCAATCAATCAAATGTGGTACCGATTTTTGTAGGCATCCTTGACTAGAAACATAAAGAAGATGCTAATGTAGGTGAGCACGGCATTGAAGGTTCGATTGGTGATCCGATAGTCTCCTACCAGGCGGAAACCAAAGGGGCCAAAGCGGCCGTGATCTTGCAACAACTCTGCCTAATTTAATAAAAAAAATTATTAAAAGATTTTATCAAAAAAACAAAAATGTTTTACCTTAAGCAAGTAGATCCCATGGAGCGCATTACTTTGCTGTAGACTGTCATAAAAGTGACGATTGAGTTTATGAAAACGTCTATTGAAAGTGACCACCCGAGCACACTGATTAGTGACCACCAGGAGGAAGAGGTTAAACTCGGTGATGGTCAGCAGGCAGACGTACTTGAAGGAGGGCGGAATGGAGGCCAAAGGAAGGAGGAGGAGTATGTACAGCAGGTAGCACTGAATGGTGATAATAAAAGGGAAGATGGTGGAGAGGAGGGGCTGACAGAGGCGGCTGTACGCGGAAAGTGCTGAGCAAAGCTCGTTCCAACGGCCGTTTTGAGCTAGGAAGGAGCGAAAGTAGAGCAGGCTTTGAAATTTAGCCTGTTCATTAATAAATTGATCAGTTTGATCTTCTTTTCTATTTCCAATTTTGTGTAACTTTTCCTCAAAATGAGCCATCTTTTTGAGGGTCATTTCATAGACCGCTTTCTGCCAGATGACAATGTAGTTGCTGGTTAGCAGGGTGTAGATGACCGAGCCGAGGATTGCTGAAAAAAATTTTAAATTAAAAATTCTGTTTTTGGAGGTTTTAACACTCACAAGAACAGTAGTAAAAGATGTTGGTGGGAAAGATAAAGACCCAGTAGATGATAGAAGTCGGGCTGGTGCTGTAGACGCCATTAGTGAAAAGGACATTGATCATAAAGGCGGTCATTACACTGACGTAAAAGAGGTCAATGAACAGCAGTGCAAAGCCCTTCCATTGGCTCTGGAACTTGACAATCTCAGTAAAGTTGGCACCGGTGAGGATCACTAAAATAAAAAAGTTGGAAAGTTTTAATGAAAAACTCGATCAAAACTATCAAACCACTCTTACCAGTTTGACCCAAATAAATACTGCTCTGACTGGTGCACTTAAACAGTCTGTACCGTTGCCCAATTGGCCTGTCAACGCTGAACACCACCAAAATAGCTACCGTCGCGGCGATGTCAATCGCCAGGGCAAAGTCAATCTGCTGCCAGATAGGGCGAGGCACCAGCTGATGAGAAAATATGACCGAACTGTTACCCAGAGAGGTTGAATTCAGGGGCAGCCCTGCCTCCAGCTGAAAGCCGTAAACTCCAATTAGGGTGGCAAGGAGTACCACTGAAAGGGAGGTAAGGGCGTGCTTTTGACGACTGAATTTTAGCCGTTGAGAATTTTCGTCCTCCAAACTTTTTGTCATCAGCGGATCAATGGTCGCGTACATGAAGAGAATGTGCGATTTGAAGAGGTGAAACAGACGAATCGGAAAAAAGGTGGCCATCACAAATAAAAAATTTTTTAGCAAATAAAAATTAAAATATTTTTTTTGTTTGAACAGCAAAACTGATTTTAAGCCTAAAAAATCTTTACTAGAAACTAAAGTGTAATTTTGGTAGTTTGTTTTTTCCGTTTGAATTAAATTGGAAAATGGCGATGGCAAGGGATGACCTTTTCAGAAATTGTTATTACGAGTTATTACGATTTTACTCTGACTATTAGTGTGGTCCAAGTTTTTGGTTTGTTTATGAGTGCTTTATGAGTGTTTTAAAAGCAAAAGGTTTTTACTGCTTCTTAAAAGCTGTTTATTTTTTTCTGCATTTACAAGTGTGGCCCAAACGGTTTTTGCGTTTGCGGTTGCGTGTTTTGCTTGTGTAAATGGTTTTTTCAAGCCAACTTTTTTCTCAATTTTAATTTTAAAATGATTTTAAAGTTTAAAACAATAAAAAAAAATTATCGGCAATTGTTTTTGGTCTTTTTTTATTGTTATGTTGTGTGATTTTAAAATGCTCAAGTTTGTGACTTAAAAAACTAAAAAGCAGTAATGAATATCTGACGAACCTGGCACCCATCTTTCCGCCGTTTTCCGAATAGTTTCGGCTATCACTACTTTATGAATAGGTTTTCTGCCCCTATGTTACTTTGAATAGTTTCGTCTACCAACTCTTACAGTTCTCTCTCTCTCTCTCTCTCTCTCTCTCTCTCTCTCTCTCTCTCTCTCTC
>JAALOO010000676.1_pt1 | contig 28750 bp, 25 predicted proteins | sample 7257641 | NCBI WGS metagenome assembly JAALOO01 (sample SAMN14085613, study PRJNA598686) | mite metagenome | biome: ENVO:01001000; feature: ENVO:01001002; material: ENVO:01001226; isolation source: single female mite from University of Michigan culture on fish food culture... ...
TCTCTCTCTCTCTCTCTCTCTCTCTCTCTCTCTCTCTCTCTCTCTCTCTAGTAGTGTGTCACAGAGTGCCTGAGCCTTTCGTCGCAGCAACAGCAGCAGACATCTCCTCACTGTTGCCAGCCAGACTGCCAATGTGACCAGGACAACGGGCAAAAAAGAGGCACACTTGAAACCGAATATCCTCCTTTTCGAAGTGGACAGTATGGTGATCATGAGATTTTGTCTGTGCGCAACTGAGCCACTTTTTTGACCGGCAGTTTGAGCAGCAGTGTCGATCACCACCACCGGCACCATCGTCTGCGGTTGGCTACTGCTGTTGCCTGGGTCAATGCTACCACAATTTCGTTGCAGAGTAAACTGAGCTAAGATGTCAAACGTAAACTAAAAGTGCTTGTGCTTTTTTACTCTCTAAGCACTGGCGACGCTTCTGCTTTGCTCACTTGAAATGAAGTGATTTGTCTTCCAAACTAAAGCCTAGTAAAGTGAAATGAAGTGAACAGGCAGTGGTGATGATGATGATGATGATGATCTCCCTTTCGTTTAACTTTTCCTCTTCAGCCAGTGGACAGACCGCACAATCACCACCACTTGTCACTTGTTCACAACTTCTTGGTGGGCGCATTTAATTAAGTTATCGGTGCAGTGCAGTTCAGTTCACTAGTGTTCACTAGTGTCTCCTTTTTCTCCTGATTTGCTCTGCTCTGCTCTGCTCTGCTCTGCTCTGTTCTGTCTTGTCCTGTCTGGCACTGTCTTCTTCTTCTTCTTTTTCATTTGTCGCTGTTCGATGCAGTGCTGTCCGGCGTTGCGGATGATTGCCGCTGCTGCCGCCTTAGTCCTTGCTTTGGTTTTGTACCGCCGCATTTCCATGTCAATCGGCGCCTGGTCGAGGTAGTGTGTAATGTAATCCTCTCTCTGCACTCTTTTTTCGCCCTGCTGAAAATAAGAGAAGAAAAGAAGGTTGATTTGAGTGTGATCACTCTTTGTCAAATTCACATTCACACATTGGCATTCTCACTTTTTCAGTCTCTTTCTCTTCGGTGCTCTATGCAAACTGTTGGTGTTGCGAGCGTGTGAGTAAGAGTTCTATGGAAAGTAGTTGCTGCCCTGCACTGAGTTGTACCGAAAAACTACTTTCTACTTTTGGATTGTTTTTAGATTTTTTGCTCAGAAAAGGGCAATGTTGGACAATGAAAACAGCACCGGAGCAGTCAACACAACAGCTGCTGGTCAAAACAACAACGTTTTTGAATACTTTGTTAAACAGTCTGTTATTCAGAATAAAAAATGGTAGATCTGTCAAGCAAATTGATAAAAATACAACTTGCAAAGACTAATTTTTGTAAATGTAGATCAAAAGGGGATCAAAAGTGTTGAGCAGCATCGATGGCAACAAACGAGCAAGACTCACAATAAAAGCAGTAGGCTGTTGTTGCTGCTGCTAATGTTTTGCATTTTTTTGAATGCACTGACACAGAAAACACCCGGTTTTCTATGACACTGACTGACTAGCAAAAAAAAGCTAAAATTACAAATTTAATTTAAAACTTAGTAAAAGATAAAACAATCCAAAAACACGTAAAACTTTAGCCAGTGCTGATATTCAAAACGTAGACAACAACACGTATAAAGTGAGCAAACGGTTGTAAAAAACAAAATAAAAAAATTGTAAAGTGCTGAAAAATGTAGAAAACTGCAGTAAAATGTGCAGTGTCGGCCAGTAAATATATACGACGGTGAAATAAACAAATAAAATCGATGACTCGAATCGAATGAAAAAGAAAGGCTGTTGTTGTTGTTGCAGCAGCCACGGCGCCAACTTGCAGGCACTCAATTTGGAGCTTTCTTTCCCTTTTTTCCTTCCTTCTCTCTTCCTTTCGCTTCCTTCGATCAGCGATTGCCTTTTAATTTGCCTTGCCGCTTTTGCCGCTTCCCAATCAAGAGTACCTTTGCTGCGGCTGCTGTTGTTGTCAGTATGGCACTGCTCTGATCGTATTGACGCATTTGTTGCTGCATTTCCAAACACTGACAACAATTTCAGGCCGGGCAGCAAATTGCGCCACTGCCATTTCCACCCGCAGCAACACTGCTCATTTCCTTGCGCTCCACGTTTGGCCACACACAAGCATATGTTTGCGACCTGACTGACTGACTAACTCGGCAGACGGTGAAGTGTCAGTTGCGGTTGTTGCTGCTGTTGCTGATGTAAATTAATTTAAATTAAAATGAGACGGCCACTGCTGTCACCACTTGATTTAGTTGTGCTAACCAGTGCTTGAGTGACAAGCACTAATTTGACAACTGCAGTGACTTTGATTGCCCTTTTTATTTAGAAACGAAAGTGGTGGTATTTTGTTGTTTTTCTTACTATTATAACTATCTTGTTTAAAAAAACTTTTAACTTAGTTTTTGCTGTTTTAAAATTACAATCTTAGATTAAAAAATATTAAAAACTTTTTACCATTTTTGTTGTCAGAAAATGAAACAAGTGTTCAAAAAAGACAACAAACTAATTTTTTGAGTTTATTGCAGCCCCTATTGATTGAAAACAAAGAAGAGATAAATCTAGTCATATAACTTCTACTTTGCACCATTGACACTGCTCTCTGTGCTAGTGCAATGTATCAATCTGCGCAGATAACAAGTGATGCTTCAGCCTACACTGCTGGTCAATCTATTGAGTGTTGCCGCTGGTGGCTGCTAAAATGGCTAAAAAGCACAGCACACTGCCCAATTGCAAGTGTGAGATTGGAATACTATTTTGACACTTGATTGGGCAGGATTGGACAAAAGAGCAAGGGAGAGAGAAAAAAACAATTCCTGATTAGTTTTACCTGTTACACAGAAGCGTCCACCACTTGACTTTGGAGTGAAAATACCTTACTGCTCAAACTCTTGCCAACTTTTTACTACTACTCCTGAACCCTAAACATGGTCGATGTTTTTCAGTAGTAATTTTAACAACTTTTCCAGCCACCATCACCACCGTTGACCCTCGCTGAGTCGCTGAAGATGCAGTAACCAACTTTCAATTCTTTTCGCCTTCTTTTTATTGCTCACTTGCACATAAAAAAGTAGGTAGATAAGCAGACAGGCTGAGTGCTAGTAAAAACAGTCAAAATAGAAAGAAGATCGTTAAAAAAAGAATAAACAGAAAAATGCTTTGAACTTTGGAGGAATAACCGAAAAGTACGCAGACGTTGAAGGACAGAGACCCTAATCCGGAACAATGGAAGGTACATTTAGGCACACACACGCTGTGAAAAACCTAAACTAAAAGCAGCTCAAGGTAGGTAGGGTGCATCAAAACCAAAAAGCAGCAACAACATCAGCAACGGATGACCCATTCGACAGATGGTTAAGTCCTCCACTAAAAGTGACGGTGATTTGTGTGGCTTTGTGTAGAAAAAGAGAAAGAGAGAATAGGATGATGTCGATAAAAAAAATTGAAGTCACAACCATTCAGCCAACAGTTTAACAGTGCTATCTCTACGGTATTTGATGCGATTAGTGATCGGTAAAACACTTTCTTTTAAAGATAATGCACCGTTTAACACTGCTGTTGCCAATCCTAAAAGATTAGTTTAACTATGTTTATTCAGGTTGTGCATTTAAATTTAAATTAAAAACTAAAAAGTTTGTTTAACAATAAAACAAAAAAATCTGATTTTGTGCTTTATTTTTTTGTCTACACCAAAAGTGGCCAACAACAGGCAAACAGAAAGCCCAATGTGTGAGTGTGCATACAAAAAACTGTTTTTCTTTTTTTGCTGCTTGTGAGGTCCTTTTTTTGTTCCAGTTTTGAATCTCAGGTCCACTTGAAACGGCTCACTGACAAAAAACAGAGAGACAGGGATTAAGTTTAAGCGTTTTAAGATCGGCCTTTTAATGCTGCTGGAAACACACAAATAGCAGTGCCGCTACCGTTGCCGCATTGAATAAGTGCATGTGAAAATAAAAGAAAAAAGCAAAACGATTTGACAGTATGCAAATTGTGTTTGATATTTTTTATATTTAAATTTTAGTGACAATAATATTTAAAAAGCAACAAAAAAGGCAATCTTGTGCACTGAAAACATACTTAAAATTAATTTTTCAACTAATTTATTGACTTGTCTGGTAAACTGTTTAATATAAAAATAGTTTTGACAATTTTTTCAGAACTTCAATTAGATTTCCCAGCAATAGTTCATACTAAACTGGAATTTTTTTGTACTTTTTAATTGCAAGTTTCTTGTGAAAACAAAAATTGTCGTTAAAAACTGTTTATTTGATTAGTTTAAAATGTTACGCAAATTGCTGCGTAAATGAACTAAACATAAAAAACTAAAAACTATCCCAAAAAGCTACCTTGACTTTATCAAATTTTCCTGCATCATTCACTGTCACTTCAATCGATCACTGTCGATGATTGTGTTTACTGCTGCTACTAAAATCCACAATCAACTGCAAATGTGATGATCAGATTAGGGCGAAGTCAGCTGTTTATTGGTGTCCATCCTTTGATTGCGAATTTTAGTAGTAGTGGTGGTGGTGGTGGTGACAGACCTGACAGTCACTACCAAGTAGCTGAGCCTACTTTTAGCTGGCCACTTTTGCCACTGATGCTGTCTAACGGATTTTGGCCTGCAACTCTCGTGAGCAACAGGTAAACGCAAGTTTTTGGAAAAACGGAGCGCACAAGTCCATAAGTCATGACAGTGGCTAGTGGCTACCTAGCTGTCTGTCTGTCTGTCTAACAGTGAGTGTGTGTGTCCTAAAGTCTGATTGTAATCCTCTAAACGGACAAAACGCACCGCACACACACACCCTCGATAAAGCAAAAAACTCAATTTGTCACCCGAAAAAAGTGCGTTTTTTTTCTCTGTTTGCGTGTGTGTGTCACTCGTGGGCGTCGAGTGATGGCTCCTTCCACTGCAACGGCTTTAAGGTTTGAATGAGACTCAAGATGTGGAAGGGAAAATCACTGAATACGATCAACAGCTTGAACTTATTTTGAGTACAGCCACTGACTGACTGACTAACAGACTGTGTGTGTGTGCTGTTGTTCGAGTGCACTGAGAGGATCAGAGTAGACCACCTGAGCTGGACTTTGGTTAGTGGAAAAAGCAGTCAAAAGTAGGATCAACTTGGGTGTCTTAAAACGAGAGAAAAAAAATCGTGCAGTTTGTTTGATCAACCATAGACAAAAGTTGCGTGTGCAATTGGAAAACAACTCGCAATGCTACTAATTGCACATACACACAACTGTTTTTAATTTTTAAACATTTTTTAACTGTCAATCACAAACTGTTTTTTTAAAGGCAGAATTGCAGAAAATTTTGTTGTGTTATACAAATGTTTCCAATGGGACCATTTGTTAAAATTATAAATGATTAAATTTTTGGTTCAATAAAACAATAAGTTTTTAGCGCAATTTTTTAAACGTGAGGAAATTTTTTATCAGACGCAGTTCGATTAGTGTTTTTGTGCTATTTCAAATGCTTTACAGTTAAAATTGCAATATTTCTACAGTTTTAATTGCTTTTTGGTTGGCTAAAGAATAACCGTTTATTTTGTCGTTTGCTAATCGATGAAGTTTTTGTAAATCAATATAATACTTTTAAATTTTTTAAACAAAACATGTTTTTAAAAGCACCAACGTACTGAAAAGTTTAGTTAAGAATTCCTGTACATAAGCGTTTGTAAATTTAACATTTAAACCCACGCTCTGCTCTTCTCTACTAAATTCATTGTTCAAGTTGAAAGTTTTTTTAGAAACATTTTTTCTTTTTCTCCTTCCGCTAGCATTCTAAAAACTTTCCACTAATTTACTTTGTTAGCACAATTATCATTACACAAAATAGTTGGCTCATAAACACACCAACCTCACAACTTTGCTTAACATTGAAAACAGTCATTGCCTAGTCTAAACTAAACGTTTGCCAGTACCAAACTTGAGAAAAAATAGAGAAAGAGAAAAAAAGAGAAAAAGAGAGAGTCACTCATCAGAATGATAATAAATGATAGTGCAAAGAGCAAGGGCAGTTCACAAACAGAAAAGAAGGCAGAAATCACGAAGAGAAACGTTGAAATGCGGCACTGCTTACCGATCAAGAAAAGAGTCAGAGACAAAGACCAATTAATCGAGTGTGCTAGGCAAAGACAAGAGAATGCACACACAGTGGCCGCCAAATGCAGCAGTAGACAAAAACCGCATCAACAGTAGTCAAAAGTAGTCAAGGAACAAAAAGGGGGCCAAAATTGGAGCGTCAAACTTTACAATCGCCGTTGCCGCCGCAAAACATCACGTTTAAGTAGGCGTTGGCCACTAAATGATGCTGATGATATTTGACAGCGATTGCATGTGCGGTGGCTTCTGTTCTAAAAAAGTGTGCGCGCTAATTGTTCTGTGAGTTGTGTTGTGTGGTGTGGTGTTCATAAGCCAAACAGTCAGATTCAAGATCAGCAGCAACAGTAACATCGATATCAGTGATCAAAGCAGTGCAAAACAGTAGCAGTGGCAAAAGTGCTCCATCTTTGATCTTAGCTGCTGCTATTCAGTGTCTGTTCACTGTTTTATTTGTATCCCTCTTTACTTTTGCTTCATTCTTTGATTCTTTTGCAATTAGCAAGTCTAGTGAACTCCGATAAGCACACACACACTCACACAAACACATTAACTACTAGCTCAATTAGTCAATCGTCAGTAGTCAAAACAGTGGCTGTCTGTTGTCTTGTCATGTCCTGTCTACCACAACAACGGCGGTAGATCGGTATCAGTGCTAGTGAGTATATGCACACTTGGCTTAAGGCCATTAAGCATCCTAGACAATCCAAAAGCAAACTGAATACAAAACAACAACAACAACAGCAGCAACAGTGATAACCTGGCGTAGAAAGCAGTGAGCAGAAAACATTACCATTGCAAAGAATTTTGCCCGCGTTTTGTAGCTGTCAGCAAAGACGACCACGACTGTTGCCCGTCACGAGCAATTGGCAATTGGAGAGGGCCAACGTGAAACGTTTTCTGCATTTGTTGCTATTGTTGCAGCAGTAGTTAAAGACAACGCCAAAGATGGAAAAATCAATGCCATTAAATGAAAGTCACGGTTATGTGCATGTGTCTAGTTAGGATAGCACTGTTGTACTGGTTTGTGCTCTACAAAACTACTAAAACTTAACTTAATCTAGTTCATGCAATGAAACACAACTAAACATTTCTATGTTTTTATTTTTAAACTAAAATTGCATGCATGCCATATTATTTAAATTAAACTTTTTTAAAATTCAAAAAACTAAATTTTAGTTTTGTAGTGTTTTACTAATAGCTAAACTTGTTAAACTAATAATTTACTTTTTATTAGTTTTTAGGAAAACGGGCATGTCATTTTTAAGTTTTACAGTAAAGAATGTTATAAAAATTTGGTAATTATTTTCTTTCATTGTATTGCATTCTAGAATTAAAAATTTTATGTAGCGTCTACTCTTAAAAAATGAAAAAATTGTTTTAGAAAATGTATGTTAATTTTTAATACTGCATTCTATGGCATCGATTGACGACAGCAATTGCTACCTTTCTTTTTTTATTTAAATGACACTGCACCAAATTGTTAATTGCTAACTACCAACTACTGTTATGTTTCTAGTAAACAGTGTTTGTTTAGTCTGATTTTCAAATAACTAATTTAAAAAATTAATTTATTAAAAAATTTAAAAACAGTTAGTTTAACACTGTTAAATGTTATAAAAAATTAAAAAATTTTAATTTTTTGTAATAAAAAAATTGTTTATAACACAAAAGTAGGTAGTCAATTGACAGCTTGTTCATTTTTAACTTTATTGTTTTGTTTTTCTTTGCAATTGCAAACATGCACAGGCTCACGACAATCGATTTTAAAACTCAAAGTGTGTGTAGTTCTCTAAAGTTGGCAAGTGCCGCATAGCACTAGAAAATATAAAGTAAAATGTAGAGGTGTTCTTGCTCTTAATTCCTATTTTTTATAAAATGCGTCAGAGAAAACGTTTTATATTTTACTTGTTCTCTCACTTGTTCTCTCACAATTTCTCTTCTTCAGTTCGTATACCCATTTTGTTTTATACCCTCTTTTCACAATAGCAATTGTACTGTTACTTTGTGGTACGCTACCAAACTTGAAAAGCAAAACTCACTTTGCTCAATCAAAACCAGCCACATAAAATACACCACTTTTTATGTTATATTTTTGCAACAATATTTTCAGATATTTTTTTAATTGTATAAAACTTTTTCATTCTATTGGAATTAATATTTTTTACTTTATAAGAACTTGTTATTTTATTATCTGATTTTTAAAAATTGAAACTTACGTAACATTCAATTTTTGTCTTTCAATTTAACTGTGTTCTTTTTAAAACAATTTTTAAATGTCAAAACTTTTATGAAGTAAATAATGATAGTCAATTAACTCTTGCTTAATTTTGTAATTTTTTTTGTAAGTAACGATAAAAATTTAGTTTTAAATACTTTGTTCACATTACAAGATTTGGCTTTTCACAACAGCATTAGAGCAAAAGCAGGTAGCCAAAATCAAACTTATTGTTACGGTACAACGACAATGAAAGTGTCGCCAATGCCTTCCATAAATGAAAACGAACTTGAAGAGGCAATGGAGAATGGGTCATCAGTGACACCGACTAAAGGTGATGAAGCGACACACAACGGTTTCTACACCGACAACGACAACGGCGTTGGGGATGATGATGAGGACAGTGGTGACGGCGGGAAAAATAATGGCAACGGTGATGGAGGCGGTGGTGGTGGTGGTGAAAACGATGAAGGTGGTGGTGGCAATGGCGGCAATCCTGATGATGCTCACAGAAAAGGGGATTTTGAGAACATGGACAGCATTACAACAGTTCCTGATGAACGAGAAGAGGAGGATGAAGAAGCTGGGGAGCCACCCAGTGAAGATCCGAAAAGTGTTGATGAAAGCGGTGAAGGTGATGGCGACGGTGATGGCGATGAAGGCAAGGGAACCAAAACCGCCAGCGGAAAACTGATGAAGTTAGAAAACTCAAAAAAGCTGGCAGATGGAGAGGAGGGTGAACGGAACGGTCGCCCCTCATCGAAGATTCGCATTTTCAAGCAGAGAAACGTCAAAATGAGCTCCCGTAACCTAAACCAGGTGCTGCCGATTGAGTATCCAAAGGAGTTTCAGGTCATCTGGCGAAACATCAACTACAAGGTGAAGGCCTTTGAGCGCACCGGAAATTGGAGCGGCAAAATGGTCGACAAGCAGATTCTCTTTGATATCAATGGTCACTTTACCAGCGGCCAGGTGACCGCCATAATGGGTCCCAGTGGGGCTGTAAGTTGGTTTCTAATCATTTCGACACAGACAAAATAACATTTTTATTTTTTTTCAAATAAGGGCAAATCTACCCTGTTGGAAATTATTGCCTGTAAGTAATAGCGTCCTACCTTGCTTAAAATGATTTTTTCATTAAGAAATCTTATTTGCCGTTAAACAAAATCATCTACTTCTTTATACATTACACAAACCTTCTCGACACCACTTTTTGTGATGTCAAGGTCGACGTCGTTTGGGACTGAGCGGCGAAGTGAAACTGAAGGACATTGGCAATGCTCGCATCGCCTTCGTCCCCCAGAACAACTACCTGATGGCGACGCTGACCGTCGTCGAGACGATGACCTTCGCCGCCCGGCTGCAGAACATTGGCCGCGCCAACTTCGACCACGAAACTCGCGTCAATAAGCTGATTAAGATGTTCGGCATGGAGCCGATTCGCCACACCCGAGTGGCCCGCTGCTCCGGCGGCCAGCAAAAGCGGCTCTCCATCTGCGTGGAGCTCTTCCAGTCGCCGAACATACTGATTCTCGATGAGCCGACCACCGGCCTCGACTCGGCCTCCTGCTCGCTGGTGATGAAGTTGCTGAAGGAGCTGGTGGAGAGTCCGGAGTTTCCCATGGCCATCGTTTGCACCATTCACCAGCCGGCCTGGAACCTCTTCATGGACCTCGACCACGTCTACATCATGTCTAAGCGCGGCCGTCTTCTCTACACCGGTAAGCAGTTTTTGTTGGTATTTTCTAGAAAAAACAGATTTTCATTTAGCTGCTGCCGCCACCTGGTGGTGGTGATTAAAACACCCTAGTAAATTGTTTGTTTTGAAATAAAATTTCGATCAGAACAATATGCAAAACACGTTATCTAACCATGCTATCTTTCGATGTCCTCCACAAACAACCCCCTCTCCAGGAACTCCCGGAAACCTCCTTCCAACAATGAACAAAGCCGGCCTAGTCTGCGATGAGTTCAACTCGCCCTCGGACTTTGTGATCGAGATCGCCGCCGAAGACTACGGCACCGAGCCGGTGGAGAAGATGATCGCGCTGATCGAGGAGACGGACGCCGACGCCCTCGGCGAGGCTGTGGCCGACCTGCCGAACCTGCGCAGCAACAAGGTCAACCGGAAGGTGCCCTTCTTCCCGGCGCTCAAGATCCTTCTGCAGCGTTCAGGCGTCGTCTACCGCCGAACGCTGACGGTGATCACGCTGCGTATCGTCTCGCTCATCCTCATCACCATCTGGCTGCAGCTGATGTTCGGCACGGAGATCGGCAAGGTCTCCGGCTGTACGATGCGCAAGCTGGAGCTCTACTCGACACCGGTGGACAAGCTGAGCACCCTCTTCGAGGAGAGCATCCTCCTGGTGGCGCAGAACAGCTGCTGTCTCTTCTTCGGCCTCATCGTCGGCCTCATCTCCGGCATGACGGCCGTCGTGCTGGAGTTTCCCCGGGAGATGCACATCTTCATGAAGGAGTACAACAATGGCTGGTACTCCTGCATTGCCTTCTTCATCACCAAGAGTTTGATTGACACTCCGATGCAGGTGAAGGATTAGACAAACAGGGGAAACAGCAGCAAACTAAAAAGGAATTTGATATTTTCTTGCCCATTAGATACTAATGCCCTCCATCTACGTGCTGTACATCTACGAGTTCACCTCGCAGCCGAAGCAGTACTTCCGCGAGGCCTACCTCCTCTACATCACGGTGATGGTCGGCTTCGCCTCGGAGTCCATCGGCGCCATGTGCTCGGCCATCTTCATGGACAATCCAATGGCGGCGGCGGTGGCCGCCGGTGCCGTGCCCCTGCCGATGACCCTCTTCGGCGGCTTCCTCGTCAAGTACTCCCGCATGCCCATCTACATGCAGATGGCCAGCTGGCTGTCGCTGCTCAAGTACGCCTTCGAGGGCATCATGGTGACGATGTACGGGCTGGACCGTTGCGCCTACAACTACCAGGAGTTCCTCGCCACCCACAATCAGACGGTGGTGAAGCCCCTCTGGGCGCGGTACCTCCCGATGATTCTCAGCTTCCTCGACGACGCCGATGAGGCGGACGCGGGCGCCACTGTAGTGGGCGAGCCGATAGACGAGGACCAGGCGGTGATCAACAAGATCTACACCATCACCTTCAAGGCGGTGAACAAGGACACGGCGGAGGTGGATCTGGAGCGATCGCTCATTCTCTCCTACTTTGAAATCTACAACGACAATGTCCTCTACGTCAGCGTGGTGGTCATCTTCCTCTACTACCTAGTGCTCAAGGTGATGACCTACTTTGTCATTCTGGGCAAACTCAATGCCAGCACCTAAAAAACTGGAAAAGTGGAAAACAAATGCATGAAATTGACTTCAAGGTAAGGTTTTTAGCCTAAAAATGGAAGGAAACAAAAAAAACTGACAAAAATGTTTGTTTCAGCAACAGTACGTGATTTTGCACTAAACTTTTAATTGGGTCTAAAAGTTACAATTAAAACTTCACATTGCTTAGAGTTTATCAGAAAATGATGTGAACAAAAGTGAGAAAAAACTCAACTGCACAATAAATACACTAACCTGTTGCACTGGTCCACTATTGAACACCTGCACACAATCAAACGGTTATGGCTAATTTATTCTAATTCTCTTTGCTAAATCAAGTAGTAATAGATAAACAAATAACACGTGACAAATCAATAATGAGTATTTTAGCACAAGTCTATTAATATTTGTATTACGTATATTTAAATAAAATTAAAAAATAGTAATTTGCTTTTGGTTTAGCAAATTGCTGATTCCCAGGCATTTATCCTTATCCCTAATTCTTATTTTAATTTACCTTCATAAATTAAACAACGCAGGCTAACGGCGTTTTGTAGTTTCTTTGTGCCATCTTTTTATTGGTCACAAGTGCCCTAAAACGAGCACTCTGCAAGTGAGGTTGCATACATTCGGTTTCATCTTTCATCAACATGCTCACTATTTCCACCCAAACAGCATTGTGCAGTTGCAGTCTGTTCGCCAACCTAAATCGTACAGCAGGCATTGTCTCCGCGATTGGCTTCATTCAGTGAACACCAGCCGTCCGAGCAACACCGTCACCAACACTGTCACGCTTTAGACCGCCACGACTTTGCGTTATCCTCAGCCAACCAACCTTCTGGTTTGTTCCAAGTTTAGTTCTCTTAACAGTCCCGAACAATTCCAATCAGTTCCGGTCGACTTTTCGTTAGACCCGAGCAGTCTTGCGCAGGTCCCACAGAGACCATTTGCCAGTGAGTCATCAGTCTACGCTTGTGCGCTGCATCGCCACTTTTGCTGGTGCATTCTTTCTTTCTCTCTTGTGTAAGTTCATACGGTGGGCTAAAGAACGTCATCATCCACTCGCACCCATCAAGTGAATTTCAGAGACTTAAGATCCTACCATTCCTAGTACCTCTACACCAGAAAACCGTGTGGATTCTGTAAGTAGAGATACAGTGAATGAGGTAGAAGCAGAGCCTTCTCTTCTTTCACGGGTTTCCTTTTCCTCCAGCGTGCTCACTATTTTCATCCCAGCAGCATCAGCCGCAACTTGTCAGGCAACCCAAAATCGTACAGCAGGCACTGTCTCTGCAGTTGACTTCATTCAGTAATCACCAGTCGTCCGGGCAGCATCGTCGCATTCTTCCTCCAACGACTCAGAATTCTCCTGCAAAATGACCAGCCCAACGGACAACGGAACCCCAAGCTCGCTTTCGGTCGTGAGTGACCTTCCTCACTGTCACTCCTTCAACGGAGAGCAAGTGAAACTCGACAAGCAGGCTCGACTTCGCCTGGTCATCGTCTCTGCTCTCTGCCTGATCTTCATGTTCGTCCAGGGAGTGGGCGGTGTACTGGCTCACAGTCTCAGTATCGCTTCGGAAGGCGCCCACCTGCTGGGCGACTTCACCATGTTCCTCATCTGCATTTTCTCTCTCTGGGTGGCAACTTATCCTGGCGGCAAGCGACTGAACTATGGCTGGCTGCGAGCCGAAGTCCTCGGTTCCCTCATCTCGGTTATCATCCTCTGGGGGGTCACTGGTATTCTGGCCTACAACTCGGTCATGCGAATCATTGAGGGCAATTCAGATGTGGACCCTAAGTTGATGCTCATCACTGCGGCCATTGGACTGACCATCAATATCATGTGAGTGTTCAGTGTTTGGGTTTGCAGTTTTGCCGACCAGTAATGGCTTCTCTTCTTTCACCCCTACCGTCAGCATGACACTGGCTCTTACACTTGGCGGTGTGCCTCACGGCCATAGCCACGGAGGTCATGGTGGTCATGGTGGTCACTCGCACATTGGCCAACACATCCAAATGAGCTCTTTTGAAAGTGATGAGCAGGCTCACTCGCACGAGGACGTCGAGGACAACCTTGCCCGAATTCACAAGAACTCAATTCACCGAGGTACCGGACACATCACCGTCAGAGTTGCCCTGGTCCACGTCCTGGCTGATCTGTTTGAGAGCGCCGGTGTCCTCATCGCCGCCTTAGTTATCTTCTACTACCCCGAATACCATGTCATCGACTCCATAACCAACCTCGTCTGCTCTGCCATTACTATCCTCACTACATTTCCCGTTCTCCGAGACGTTATCAATGTCCTCATGGAGGGCACTCCAAAGGACCTGGACATTGGCCGAGTGAAGAAAGCCATTCTCGAGATTGAGGGAGTTCGTCAGGTGCACAACCTGCGCGGCTGGTCTCTCACCCTGGACAAGGTGGTTCTCACTGCTCACATTGCCATTGAGAAGGGACACGAGCCCAACCTGATTCTCAACGAAACACTGCGAAAGGTCAAGTCCAAGTATGACTTTTATGAAGTTACCATTCAAGTTGAGCAGTTCAAAGATCAAATGCTCACCTGCAAGCTCTGCCGATAGGTGGTCTGACTGTAGGAAAACTGGGACGGCACTTACCCTCTACTGCTTACACTACTCAAAATTGCGCTCTCCCTATCATCACTTCCCTGTGTTAACACAAACACTGATACTTAATCCTTATCACACTCCCGTTTCTTTCTAAATTTTTCCAAAATTGTGAACTTTAAAATTAGATGCTTCTTTATTTCGATCAATAAACAATTGTTTAAATTGAATACGCTTGCGCTGAGTCGTTCAAAATTGTCTTGCATGTTCCAAAATAGCAAAATTTAAATAATTCGCGGCAGTCCTCTATTTCGACCTCACTCTGCCTTGAAGCACTCTTTGCACAGCACCCCTGCACTGCTGCCGTGTGTTTACGTCAGACACCGTCAGACAGCTGCTTTTGCCGAATCATTGCAGGCGATGTTGATAGCAAGTGCATCGGCAGCAACAGCCGCAGCAGTGCACCTACTGTGCAAACCTTCTGCCAAAAGAAAGCTACACCTGCAGACTCTCGTACCTTCTCGACCTTTCCCCGCCTCTCTAACCTATGACTGAAAGGAGTGCAGCCTGACGACAGGCCGGTGAAAGACCTCTTTCTCTCACTTACTTTTGCACTCTCATACTTCTGTAGTGCTGCAACCTTTTCCTTCACATCTGTTTGAGCAGCGGTCGGTTGCAACGTTTCATCAACGTCAACTTTGGCTGTCGTTTGTATAAAAGCAACCCTCGTTGTCGTCGTTACTTTTTCATTTCAACGCTCACGCACCCAAAGACCAGCAAGTTAATACCAACTGTAAGCTCGTGTCTTATATTTTTATGCTACCTGTGCTCAAGTTTTAACTTTACACTAATTCTCTTCTATGTATTTTAGTTTGTGCTTTCAACTCTAGTCGCTTTTGCTCATAGCACGCACAAAGTGTGTACATCCTGCCCGCCTACCTTGAGTTTTTTCACAACTACACAACAACTGTCTACAGCAAATCTGCTTTCACTTGAAATTGGTTACTGCGTCGCAGTTTGTGAAAGATTTTAAACTGCAAAAAAGTCACAATTCGGCACAACTGAAAACAAAATGGAGTTTCCTGATCTAGGTGAACACTGCTCCCTCAAGGAATGTCGTCAACTTGGTAAGAAAACTAATCAACTTTACAATTTATATAACAATTTTAGCTTAACATTTCTACGTTCTGTTCCTGACCAGATTTCCTGCCCATCAAGTGCTCCTCCTGCAAGCAGATTTTCTGCAGTAATCACTTTCGCTTTGAAGCCCACCACTGTCCGGTGGCGAGTGAAGAGGAGCAGAAGAGTTCCGCCACCTCGCAGGACCCAGTCTGTCCGCTGTGCAACCGACCGGTGCCCATCAAGGCGGGCGAATCGGCCGACTACAAAGTCAGCGAACACATCGACAAGAACTGCGCCTCCGAGGAGCGGGAGAAGGTGTTCAAGAACCGCTGTTCGGTGGGCGGCTGCAAGCGGCGCGAGCTGATGCCCCTCACCTGTGAGTCCTGCCGCCTGAACCACTGTCTCAGTCACCGCCATCCCTCGGACCATCAGTGCAAGGGACCGCCGCCGCAGAATCGAGCCAACGCCTCCACCACCACCAAGGCGGCTCAGCAGGCGTTCGCCAAAGGCCTGAACAGCGGCAGTCAGCTGCTGAACAGCGTCACGCAGCGAGGTGCCACCGCCTATGGGAACATTCGCAGCTCCGTCGCCAGCACTTTCGCCAACAGTGGCGGTGGCTTTCAACAGCCTCGACTATTCAGCAGACCGGCGCCAAGTCCGGCGGCGGCCGCCGCTGCAGCCGCGGCCTCAGCCCGAGCTGCTGCCGCTGTACAACAGCAGCCAAACGGTCCAAAGGTTGCGTCAAGTCCTTCTGTTTCCGCCAACTTCAACTCACTGCAGGGCAACCTGAGCGAGGAGGAGGCGTTAAGCATTGCCATTCAACAGTCGCTCGATGTTTCCAACAATCGAACCGGAGGGGCTGCTGGAACAGATCATGGCAGTTCAGCGCAGTCCAACCAGTCTGACCAGAAGTGTCAGGTTTCTTAGTTGTACAAATTAAAGAACAAATACGGAATGTTAGGATCTTTTTCTAAGTTTGTAGACTCAAGTACAATTTCCAATTTTTTTCCACTTAGTACTCTGTTGCACTGTTTCCCCAATTTTTAAGTTATTTTTGTACCCAACACACACTCACAACTGTTCAGCTTTATGAGCACTCATACATTTCTATTTATTATCATTTTTTAACTTTTTGTTAACTTTTATTTTTTAATATTCAATTTTTAAATTCCATCACAATACTCGGGTTAAAAATATCAACTCTCGATGACACTGATCACGACACATCTGTCAGCCTAAACCTGATTTTTATCATATCACACCGTTTTTACCATTAGTCGTTTTGCTGAGCCAAAAGCAAACGTTGATCAAATAAAATCTTTTCATAAAAATTTTTCATTTTTGTAAAATAAGATTAACTTTTGATTGACTCTTATCATCTTATTTGATTAATTAGTCATTAGAGCGTATTGTTTTTTCGCTTGATTGCCTAGTCAATGAAAAAAATCAACTTTCTTTTGGCGCCCTATGTGCGGTTATCCTCCACCACAACCACAGGGACAGCAATAGAAGTAGAAAACTGTGTGTGCGCAGACGAATTCATTTATTTTTTCTGCATTCACCACAGCCACAACCACTAGCTAAAACCAAAACAGCAAAATCAAAATAAAAAGTAAATAATTCGTTTTGCGTAACCGTAATGCACAAACCGGGGGCAGTTTAAGTCAATATTTGTTTTTAAATTTGCCCAATACCCAAACGATTTCAAAGCACTGTGTTCGGTGGTGCGTTAGTGAGTTAGTCCGACAAACCATGATTCAACCGGCAGCCAAATTCCGCTTCAACTCACAAACATAAAAAGATGCTGCATTTGAAAAACCCGCGCCCAAAACTTTGCATTCATAAAACAACAGCAAAATTATTGAGCGGAGTTGAAAGTTCTAATTTAGAAAACTTTCTGACTAAATCTCTCCTTTAATACTTCATAATGACAAGAAGAAAGATGAAAAATAATAAAAAATTACTAATTTCTTGAGATGACATTTACGACCACGATCGTGAGGTCATACACTGAGGTGAGTGGGTTCCACTGTGCGGACACTGCTGCCGCCAAAGCCGCCACTTCTGCTGGCACAAGCTATTTAGCAGACATAGAGGCTAGCAAACAGGCAAGCATAGAAGCAGGCTGTGAATGTGAGGAGCTGAGAGTGTGAAAGACTGCTTTCCAGGCTGCCACTGCTCAATTCCGACTCAAGACCGCCGCCACTGCAGTGGCAGCCGGAGTGCCTCCAGACGGACGGACAGACAGACAGACAGAGAGAAAGAAAGAGAGAAAGAAAGAGAGAAAGAAAGAGAGAAAGAAAGAACTGCATCAGCAGCGGCAGCGGCACCAGCAACAACAACAAAATAACAAACTCACCGAAAGACACTCACACACACTCACACTCACACTCTCTCACACACACACAATTCTTCAGACTCTTATTCTTCTTCTTCTTCTTCTTCTTCTTCTTTGCATCATCTTTCTCCCATCACCAACTAGTGCTATTCGGCCAATTTCCGGGAATTGACTCAGTGTCTAGTGCTGCACTGCGCTGGAATTCACACTGGAACAGTGCTAACACTGCGCCGGTCGGCACTGCGCTGGAACACTCTGCCACCAATGCACTGGCTTTGTTTGCATAGTGCCCCCTGGAAATTCAAAACTGGAATTTGGAACTGAACACTTGTCATTACCGACCGATTCTGTAGGCGGTTGCTGCAGCAGCAACTGCATTCTCCGTGGGTTGTATCATCAGTGGACCACATTCACCAAATGACAGCATGTCATCTGGCCAGTAAGCTCAATGACACTGTAACATCAACTGAAAACAGACATCAAAATCTGAGATTAAATCTGTGTGTTCCCACCCGTTTCAACATTTTGGCATTTTATTAAACTGAAACAAAACAGTTGTTTCATCAAGTTCAACTTGGCTTCACTTTGTTTTCCCGGTAAAACATTATTGCACACTCATCAAAAGTTCTTGAAAACACACTTAGAAAATCGTCTTAATTGCAAACTTTTTAGCACTTTTTGCACGTTTTCATTTTTATTTTTATTTTTGCTCGTTTAGTTTTTTTTTTTATTTATTTGCATTACATTCACTGTAGCTGATTGTCAAAAAGCAAAAAAAAGTTGCTATGTTACTAACCAAACTTGAATGCCTCATCACAGTGTGCCACTTAGCATTGCAAGTGTTTTCTTAAAATGACTTTTGCTTTCTTCTCTTGTGATTCACTTTCTTCTTGCTCATCATCATTGTCATCATCATCCCTTTCCTCTATGCCACCTCACCTCTCTCCAGCAAGTGGATCAGTCCCCCCAGCCAAGCAGTCCACATGATTGGGCCAAAGTCAGCGACGTTTGGCTTGATCATCTACCTGAAGCTGATCATACTTACCATCCTCTTTCTCATCTACACCATCATCATGATGAAAATGGGCAACACTGCCGTGGGCGCTGCCGCCGCTGCCAGCGGCAGTGATGGTATTAAAAGCTTTAAAAAACGCATTTTTTTATTTTATTAAAACCTCATCTCCTTTACAGGCTTTGTGTTCTGGAACATCCTCACGCCCAAGTTTTACGTGGCACTGACGGCCACCTCTTTTCTCATCTCCATTCTCATTCTGGTACTGCTCTTGCCAACGGGGCTTTCTTATGTTACCCTCGGTTTCTCTTAACCTTCCTCTTTTCAATCCTTTCAGCTCTTTGAGTGGTGGTACTTCAGCAAGTACGGCATCTCCTTCATCGAGCAGATCTCCCTGAACTACCTGTCGCCGCTCTTTGGCGGAAACAGCGGCGGCGCCAACAGCAGCAGCAGTGGCGGAAGCGGCAATGGCAGTGGCAACAACAGCGGCGGCAGCAGCAGCGCCGACAGCAGCGACGGCGAGGACTCCTCGACGCCGGCGACGCCCACCAATGAGGCCATTGCCGGCGTTCTGGGCAGTGGAAGTGGAGGCAGTGGAGGTAGTGCAGGAGGAGGAGGCGGAGGCCCTGGTAGTGGCAGTAGTAGTGGCAGCAGTGGTAGTGGTAGTGCTGGAGGAGCAGCAGGAGGAGGTCGTCACCTCATTTCTGGACACATCTCCCTAGGTTCGTCTTCATCATCTGCGGCAGCGACGGCGGCAGGGTCTGCGGGATCAGGGTCAACTTCAGCAGCATCCGGGGCTGGTGGTGGTGGTGGTAATGGTTAGCATTTGCAACACTTATTAATACTAGATCTACTAGATTTCATTCCTCTTTTGGTACTAACGTTCTCTTTTTCTATTCTTTTCTTTCCACTTCACTTACGCACTTTTTCTTGTCTACTAACAAAATCCCTGTTTAATCTGACAACAACCTCTTTGTCTGCATGCTTCTGCATCAAATTTGCCGTCAAATGTGCTTTCATTGCTGCGCTTTTTCACCTTTCATTTTCCTAATCTTGATCACTACTTCGGTAGAATGCAAAGTTTGGCGCAATCCAATGAGTCTTTTTCGTGGAGCCGAGTACAATCAGCTGGCGTTGGCGACCAAACGGGAGGCACTCACCTTCTACGACATGAACCTGAGCGCACAAGACCACCAGACGTTCTTCACCTGCGAGGCGGACGGCGGCAAGGAGGACATGGAAAGTGAGTACAAGCGTGCCAAGTCAACCGTTAAAACATCTCTGTTTAAACTCGTATTTCGTATTCACCTTTTCCTTCTAGTAATGACCACCGCCTGGCGAGAACGTGACCCCGAGGCGCGCATCAAATCGGCAAAGGAGGCGCTGGCGAAGAACGCCGACTGCGCCCCCGCCTACATTCTGCTGGCTGACGAGGAGGCGAAGACGATCACCGAGGCGGAGCGGATCCTCCGAAACGGCCTGAAGGTGGCCGAGGCCACGTACCGCCGGTCGCAACTGTCCCACCACCAGTCGGCGTTGCACGAGGCCGCCCACCGCCGCGACCTGAACGTGCTCATCTACATCCGCCGCCGGCTGGCAATGTGCGCCCGCAAGCTGGGCAAACTGCGCGAGTCGGTGAAGATGATGCGCGACATCATCAAGGAGTTTCCCATGGTCAACCTCTTCAACATTCACGAGAACCTCATTGAGGCGCTGCTGGAGATGCAGGCGTACGCCGACGTGCAGGCGCTGCTCGCCAAGTACGATGGTAAGTGATTGAGTGATTGGCTGGGATCATGTGTTTTGAAACCTAAAAATCTGAACATCTTTAATCACTATTCTCCGTTATCGTTCAGACATCAACCTCCCCAAGTCGGCCACTATCTGCTACACCTCGGCGCTGCTGAAGGCGCGCAACATCGGCGACAAGTTCTCCCCGGACCTGATCGCCAAGCGAGGTCTCTCCATGGCGGAGATGCACGCCGTGGAGGCGATCCACCGCGCGGTGGAGTTCAATCCGCACGTGCCAAAGTACCTGCTAGAGGCGAAGAAGCTCATCTTTCCGCCGGAGCACATTCTGAAGCGCGGCGACAGTGAGGCCATTGCCTACGCCTTCTTCCACCTGCCGCACTGGAAGCGCGTCGAGGGGGCGCTCAATCTGCTGGACTGCACCTGGAAGGGCAGTAAGTACCTCTCAAAGATAGCAAAAAGTGTTCAAAAGAGCCTTAGCCTTATCAACTGCCTCTCATTTCAGCGTTCCGCATCATTCCGCATCCACTGGAGAAAGGTCACCTCTTCTACCCGTACCCGAACTGCACTGAGTGTACCGATCGAGAACTGTTGCCAGGTAAAGTACTAACACAGCGCATTTGCTTGTAACGTTTTAAAAAACTTTTAATTTTACTTTTTACCTTTTTACCTAACCTCAGAATACCACGAACTGTCGGTGTACCCCAAGAAGGACATCCCCATCTTCATTCGCTTCACCGCCAGTCTGTGCACAGTGACGGCGATGCTCGCCTTCATGGCCTACCAGTACCCGGAGATGCTCTTCTACATCTTCCGTTCCATGCTCCAGTGGACCTTTGAGAACCTGTCTTTTGTCGCCGACAAGCTCGAGCTGGTGCTGCCCAATTGGATCTGGCAGCTGTCCACCAGCTACTGAGATGATATCAACGCACATTAGCAGCAGCAACAGCAGAGAAATACGTAAAACGCACCTAAACACAAACACACAAACACAGATCTGTCTTCTTCTCTCCGTTTCCCCTATTCAGTTGGCCATGGTCATTGATTCTTTCCTTTTCCTCATTTTTTTTCTTCTTTTGTTCTGCTGATTGCATTCATTTCACATTTCCTTACTTTTCAACTGTCTGAACGGCTGTTTTGGCTACCATTTGCTTTCTCTGTTTGCTCTGTTTGATGTCCTTTTTTCTCTCATCCTCTGTTTACTTACATTGACGCACTTTTCTTCTTCTTTTTCTTAAAAAACTTAAATCCTACCGTACTGAACACTCATAATGCACTCATTCTCTTACAATAACTTGGCTTAAACATGTGTTTTGGCCTGGTGACTTTTGACTTTTGTGTGCACACTTTATTGTGACTGCTTTTCTCTATTTCCCTCTTTGGCACACATTGTGCACACTTTAATTTTATTTTTGCTTTACTTTTCCCCTACTTTTTTATTTATTTATTGACTCATCAGTGTTTACTTCAACTCCCGGTACTCTTTGTTTTATTATTTTTTTCTTATAACTTTCTTTTTTTGGCCGCAGCCAAGCACGCCGTGCTAGAGAGAAAGCACAATAATAATAATAAAGTAAAAAACATAAAATTGTTTAATTTTATTTTTAAAATAATTTATTTTATAACCAATTCTTTAAACAATAAATAAATTTTAAAAATAGGGTTATAAAAACATAAAACTACAATTTGAAAATAAATACAACTATACATTAAGTAAGTAAAATTGTTATAAAAATATTGTTAACAAATAAGATATCAACAACAACCCACAATCATTTTTATATTGCTAGTTTTGCTAAATTAAAATAACTAAAAGAATTTTGAAAAAAAGAACACAAATATAGGAAGGAACACAAATTATTTACGGTGCAAGTTCACGGTGGTAGAAGAAGAGGAAGAGAAAGGGGATTAATTGTGACAAAAATGTGATGACAATGGTGATGATGACCAGACGCCGAGCAAATCACAGCAAAAAGATAGGAAGTATAACTCAAAAGTGGGGAAAACAATGTAACACAATGTGATCACAGCAACAGTGAATGAGAAAGAGGTGGAAGTGAGGAGGAAGAAGAGGTGGAGGAGGTGGTGGAGGTGGAAGAGGTGGGAAAAAGATCACAAAAGTGCAAATCAGAGGGAAAAGCTGTGGGCTCCTTGGCCAGTGCGCCCCAGAAAGCCTTCACCATACGGCGGTCATTGTGCAGTGACCGCTCAACCTTGTACGCCTGTTTGAAGTCTAGATCAGTGAGTGATATGGAGACGACGTATCGGTGACCAGTGGTTGGCTCGCGGTGCACACTGCACCAGATGGGCGCGCTAGAGGTGTTTGAGGAAGAAGAGGATTGTACTACTCCTGAATTGGAAAAGTACTCTGCCCTCTGAATGGCCACCATCAGGGAGCAGTCCTTTGCCGTAAGGGAAACGAGAAAACTCCAAAACTGCAAACAGAAACAAGATATTAACAGTGTGTTTAAAAACATTCCACCTAGCATGCTATACCTTTTCCAAATCAACCAGATTGGCAGCGATGAAAGCTTCAACAAAAGTGATGTACTTTTCATTGGCAAAACTGTTCACCAAATCAGATGGCCAATCGTAGTGGACTGCCTTAAGTACTTGGTATCGCTCACACAAACTTTCATACAGTTCTACTGCCTTCAGCGAGTCGAGTTTGTCGAGTTTTTGAGCTCGCAAAATAGAGCCAAGCACGCTGCCAGCTGGCAGCTTAGCCGAGCAATTTTCACTTTTAGAACCTGCAAGCATAAATAAGACCATGTTATAGAACTAAATCTAATCATTATGCAAAATAACATTACCTGAGCAGACACACTTTGGTCGTTTTTGGTGGAGAACGCAGGTTTGACTAGTTGCGCTTTTGTTGTTGGTCATTTCAGCATGTTTTGATCCATTCACATTATGGCCATTGCCAATACTACGTTGAATAGCGTTTTCATTTTGTTCAGTCAACTGAAAGTTATTGTTAAGAACATCATTGTGGTTGCAGTGACTATTGCCATTTGCATAGCCATTTGTAGTTTTGCAATTTTCAGCATAATCATTATTACTACGGCCATTGCTCTGGATGTTTCTATTGTTGTTGTTGTTATTTACATCATCACGACTGTTTCCTTTGACTGCAAATTGCGCCTCTTTGGCTGTAGTTGACTCAACTGAAGGGGTGGCAAGTGGAGCTAGAGAAATGTCAAACATTGCAAGAAATGTGCCCAGAAAACAAGGCTCGTTTAGGGATGCAGCGGCTTTTGCCTTGGCCAGCTGCTCGAGAATGCTCATCTTAATAGGAACTATGTTTTTGATGCTGCCATTTTCTAGAGCAATCTTATCATCGTACAGTGAACTGAGTAGTAGATTGGAGAAAATGGCAATAGCATTGTTGTGTGCAGAATCGCCATTACGAGTATTATAAGTTTGACTGTTGTCTGAATAATTGTCGGCCTTTTTCAGAAAATTATCGGTTTTGTTTTCTTTTTCTTCAGTCTGACCGGCAAAACTATTGTCAAGCAAAAGAAACTGGCTGAGTACTTCTTGCAGAAAATTCAGGTTTCCACTTTTTCCGAAGCTCGCCTGGTCTCCATAGACCAGATTGGCGTCCGCAAAAACGCGAAAGTTGTTCTGGGGTGAAAGGACTAAATTGAAGAGTGCATGCAAAGCTCGTGTTCGACAGCCACTAAACAGATCCAGAGGACAATACGAGCTGAGTGCGTTGATAGATTTCTTTTGAAGCTAAAAAATAAAAAAAAACATTAAATTATACTGTCAAACAAAACCAGGATGAAAAATGAAAAAGTACCTTGTAAAATTGCGACAAACCGAATCGACACACTTTTGACTTGACAGCCAACGTCGGATCACTAAGTAGAGAAAACAACGGCAGGAAACCTTGTTTAGGCTAAAGTTTTTAAAACATAACAACGTCAAAAAAAGTTGATAAGTAAATGAGCCAAACAAATTAAACTACTAGTGATAGACAAACCTTAATCTCAATCGACAGAGTCTGTCCAGTGGCGCCAACCAGCGTGGAAACACACTTAGGAATGGTGCAGTAGTCAGGCATCAGAAGAGCGTAATCGCAGTTGGAAATGGTTTTCCCCAAACGAAATGCTAAATTATAAAAGTGCAAAAGTATGTTAGTCGTCCCAAACTTTAAAATGTTGGTTTTATAGGCACTTACACGGTCGTTTTCCCTTCACCAGCGCTCTGATTGCCTCCAACTGTTCATGGTCAAGGCAAACCAATTTTGGCGGGGTAAAGAAGAATTTGGGCAGAGCGGAGGAAAGAACGCCTTCATTGTAGTCGATGTGCTGCAGCAACAGTGAACGTACGTTTTCATCATTTTTCTGTTGCTGTGTGCATGCATAAACAAAAATTATTTTATTATGCATTTGCCAGAGTTAATTAAGATGAAAACAGAATAAAGGAAATGATAAAAAAAAGAAAAATAAAGCAGAGGATGGAAAACATGAAAAGACACTTTGGTTAGTTAATTGAATTGAAAGCTTTTTACGAGTAAAAAAACGGCGGTTGTTTTGAGTAAAAAGTACAGTAATAAAAACAAAAACAAATTAAACACGTACCAGTTTTTTGGCATCCGATTTCAGCAGTCGAAGAACTTGTCGTTTCTAGAGTGAAAGAAAAACGTTAAAACCTTGTAGCAGAAGCATTACACCAAATAAAGATAGTATATAATTGTGCGGTAGTGAAAAAGTTGGCATCAAACGCATTTACCGGCAACGATGTGGCAATGCCGCAGTGCTGCTGCTGCAAATGAGTTCTATTTTAAATTTCAACCGCCCCTGACCTAGTGCCAAATGCAACAGCAGTGACAACTAAATTGCTGAATCATCAAAGCGAAACTGAATATTCTGAAAAATAAAAAAGGGAAAACTAGCAGCAACAGTAATAGGCATTCAGTGTCAAGCGTTGCCAAACACGTAAACCTTGCATCTTTTTCAATGGCACTTTTTCAAAAGGTCAAAAAGTAGTACTACACATACCGATTTAAGAGCTACTACCAGGCTGGAGTTGCCTTCGCCTCGGTAAATTAGCTCTTCATTGTCGTCAATGACAAAAATGGCTGCAGGCATGTTGGTGATTCGTTTGGATGATGAAAGCTTTTCTGATGATGACTGAGAAACACTTTCAGAGCAGCAGTTCTTGCCCTCAATGTGAAGAAGCCTAAGTGATTTGGGCTGAACCCTAGACACAGGAGCCACTGACAATTGCCACTTAGCAAACCCACCCAATGGCAGTGAAATGTACTGCAGATAAATGCCAGAAGGAAAAGGAACTAATGAGCTGCTGCTGCTGCTCTTCTGAGTAAAGGTCGATGAAATGAAGGAGAAGGAGGATGAAGGGGAAGATGAACAGTTGGTCAACGGTGAGGTGGTCATTAGAGAGGGATGATGCGGATAAGGTGTTTGAAAAGGCAGAAAATACTAGAGCGGAAAACGAAGGCAGTGATGAAAAAAACAAATGTAAATTAATTTATAATTTTAAAATAATTAAAAAATTAATGTCGTCTGTTGTAGCTTTTCTATCTCAGTGCGACTGTCTGCGTCAGTGTATGTGTGTGTGGTGTTGTTTATCTGCAGTGTATTTGCAGATTGCTGAACAGATGTTTGATGGTTTAGATGTCGGCAAAAAAGAGAGTACATTTAAAAAGAAGAAGAAAGCTTATCTAATGTCTGCTGAAGAAAAAAAAGAAAAAGACACGGGTGACAAATGCCTTGAAGAAAAAGAAAGACAGCAGACATTGAAACAGACACCGAGACAGAGCAAGCAAAGAACCGACGTCGACCGACCGACCGACCAAATGACTGAGTGTCTGCTTTGCCGTTTCTCACATTTCCCTTACAGTACACTGAAAACTGAAGAACCAAATACAACTGGCAACAAAGTTGCACCAGAAAAGAGGAAGACGATAGTAGTAGAGAAGGAAAGAGATGAGATGGTGGGAGGAACAAAAATGCGACAGCGGTTGTGCATTGTTGTACTCAAACTCATCATTTGAACTGGAAAACTCGAGTTATCACTTACACAATGCTAATGCCGCTGATGTCGTTTGATGGCAGTCATGATCATCTGTCCCTGCATTTGCTCTGCCCTATCTTTCCCTTGCTCTGTAGTGCAATTGTAGTGGAAACGACTGCTACAACTTTTCAGAGATTTAAAGAGCTCAGGCGGTAGGGATGATAATTAAGACGACAGCTGAGCAATGCCAGTCACCAGAAGGTGATGATAAGGGCAATGGAAAAGGGAAAAGAAAGAGACATTCAGCACTACAACTACTGTCACGTGCTTGTCATACTTTGGTCTCTACTATTACGATTAGGCACAACGGCAGCAGCTGCTGATTGTGAATGTCCTCAACTTGGGTCTCTAGTGAGTGCTCTCTGGGCAACAGCAAACACATCAACTGTGGCGCATTTAGATCAATAAAAAAATAAAAAGTAAAAAATTTACGTGACAGTTAACGGATCAACATTAAAAATTCCGTTGATAATGACACAAAAAGCGGAAACATCAAAAAAGATTAAAATTTTTCAATAAAATTTAGGTTTTAAACAAAAAATGTTAATCATTGATGATAACTAAATTGATCAGCTGACAAAGTCTGTCACGACTGCTAGTCATTTTGTCAGTAAAAGAGCAAATCTCTTTTTTGTGATAAAAGCCATCGATTGATCATTGAAAGTGCCTGCAAAAGATGACATGAAAATGACTGTGACTAATTTGAGAGCAGTGGCTCGATCTGTGAGTTAAGTTTTGATTTTCAAAACATTGATTGATGAAAAGTTTTGATAAGTTATTTAAATTAAAATACAAACCGGAGTATGCCAATTTTTATTGTGATGCTGATCAGAATTCAACAAAAATGTTTTAAGTAAAAACAGTTTTGCTATTTTTAGCATGGTCAGCACACATACGATACACGTTCAAGTGACAACCTGATGAGAAAGATGGCAGATGCTAACAGACGACATTATCAGATAGATTAAGTACTTTAGATAACTCTATTTAAGATAACAAAAAACAAGTTTTGAAATTTCAATCAGTTTTAGCTTGTTGAAGTTTTAATTGCTTTTTTAGCATTGGCAAAAACAAAACACAATTTAAAACGGCAACTAACAAGCCAGTAAGGTACATATTTTCCCAAACAGTTCAGCAATTCAAATTTTCCTTTTTGGTGTTTGCAGAGAGTGCCGCCACTTTGACTGGCGCCATCACATGCAAACGACAGTGAGAGGGTGAAAATCGCATCTTCAAACACTCTCTTTGCCCAAATGTAGGTTCTCTTGCGCAGTGCAAGTTAAGGCAAAAGGCGACCATTTCTAGGTACATTTTACACAATGATGAAAACTAATAAAAAAAGTTAATGTTAATGAACATTTGTGGCAATTTTTTGTTGTTAAATCTGCACGGTAATGTTTGAGATAAATGTTCCTAAAGATGATGTTCGATTGTGTCGCATGTTAAAATAGTATGCGCAGAGAAGCCCACACTCCAGTACATCAAATGTCCCTTTTTCTCAGTGTTAACAGACAGCAGATGAACTGCAGCAATGGAACAACAGCAACCACTTCAACAACACTTAACAATAAAATGGTTCAAATGACGACAGTACAACAGGCTAGGAAAACCTTTAAACTCACAGTGCACAGCAGTGGGCCGCTGGCGCCATCGACGCCGCAGCAACAGTTAAAAGCAGTGCTCTTCACTGCAACTCAGAGCAGTCGCTGAGATGTGGTGAAAGTGGTTGATTTCATCATCGGTTTAGTTGGTTTACGCTAAAAAAGGCTGCTGATGATGTTGATGATAAAGGAAAGTAGAGGCTGATACTGCTCAGGGTTTGTTGCTGGTACTCACCATCCTCAGGGTTTGACACTTTCAGATATGGCGGAATTGCTCTGATTTCATCACGCACAATGGCACCGCTAGCAATTACTGCAATTACCGCTTCTGCCCATTGAGCTGCTGAATTGCATTGCAGGCGGAAACACACAAAAGGCACAAGGGGTACGGCTGGTGATTTTCAAGAAAGTCAGGTTTATAAAGGTCTGTTAATGCAGGCAATGTTCAGTTATCTGGCAGTGTTCGGGTTGTAGTCTCATCAGCTGAAACTCAGCAGAATTGAGTCGTTGTTCTCTCATGTTTCAGTAGCCTTTTACTGACACTTCGTTTACATAATGGATAGGAAATGCATAACACAGGCACTCACACATACACACACACTGTTTGCGTCAAATTGTTTTCTCCATTAGCACTCTTTCTCTCTCTCTCTCTCTCTCTCTCTCTCTCTCTCTCTCTCTCTCTCTC
>JAALOO010000677.1_pt1 | contig 28742 bp, 25 predicted proteins | sample 7257641 | NCBI WGS metagenome assembly JAALOO01 (sample SAMN14085613, study PRJNA598686) | mite metagenome | biome: ENVO:01001000; feature: ENVO:01001002; material: ENVO:01001226; isolation source: single female mite from University of Michigan culture on fish food culture... ...
TCTCTCTCTCTCTCTCTCTCTCTCTCTCTCTCTCTCTCTCTCTCTCTCTGCAACTGTCTATTAACTATCATTTTGTTTATTCCTCCTCCTAGTCGGGAAGTGAAACAAACGCTCGAAGTGTTTGAGCGCATCACCGAGAGAAACTGATGGAAGGGAGAGAGAGCATGCCACTCATCGCTGTAATAAACATGTGTAATAGACAAGTGGAATCCTGCGAGGCAGGTGTCACTAACCTAGATTGACACGGTGCATTTGTGTCCGCACGCCCGGCGCGATACTGCAACTCACGGTGATCCATTCGAAAGTTGTCAACCGCCGCCGACACTCCACCTCCAGTCGTAATGCGTCCCGCACACCTCACTCTGCACTGTACACAGTCCTCTGAGGATAGATCGACGACCACTACGATTGTGCGATGAATTGGTGCTTTTATTAACGACTTTTAAAAATAAACTACAGCCCGTCGTCTTACGGCGTTGCTGCATTTTTTCTGGTGTGTGTGTGTTTTTCGCGGCTCGAGACTACTCGAGTGAACTGTGACCGAAGAAGTGAACGAACGAACTCTCATTTGTCAACTTCCAAGCTGGCGGGCAACAGCACTTCACTGACCGAGAATGAGCTCGACTTGCTGGAGGACCGCAGTGGCATAACCACCCGACAGACGCGAGACGCCGCCCAGACGGAGGTCCAAGCGGTGGCAGGCACGAACAGCGTGACCACTCCGATCAGCACCGCCACTACGCCCACCACTCGACGGCCTTCCCGCAAACTGGAACATGTGTATGTCTGGGACTGTGGTCGATGTCTGTGCGTCTCCAATCTCAACACCATGAATAAGGTCATTCGCATTCTGCTCATCTTCTTCCAAGTCTTTCTCTTTGTAAGTCTGTTTGAATGCACTGAACCGGTTTGTGCTAACCAGTTTGATGCTGCTGCAGATGTTCAGCGGAACCATCCTCGGCATCGGCATATGGCTCATAGCTGACCCCAAGTCGTACGAGCCTAGTCGCTTCCTGGACACCTACAATCTCATCCATGCCGCCTACATAATGATCATCGTCGGTGGCTTCACCATGTTTCTCACCCTCTTTGGCATCGCCACCACTGAACTTCAAAACGTGTACATGATCATTGTGGCAAGTATTGAACGTTACTTGTGATAAGCCGTACATTTCAACTTTCCTTTTAGTATCTCCTGCTCCTGTTGATACTGTTTGGCATGCAGGTGGCCATTGTCACGCTGGCCATCAATAAAGGTTTTGGTACTCGGGTGAGGAACATTACCTCAATTAGGAGGTTGCTTTATCTCGTTATTGACCACCCATATTTAGTTGTACATTTTTGCATATAAAGAATTTCTGCGCGAAGTACAGCAGTACAACTACCAACAGGAAGCTCGGAAATTCGTTGATTTTTTTCAGGTGAAGGTAGGTGAACGGTTCAGAGTCCGGTTTGGCATTTTGTTATCACCCATTTTATCTGTAGCTTAAATGCTGCGGCGTAGAGTCGTTCAACGACTATCCGCGCTATGGAATGGCCATTCCCGTCTCCTGCTACATGGCTGGCCACACCTACCTCAACGAGAAGGTACGTTCCTAAAAGGGTCATTAGCCAAACACCCAGCCAACCATGCTACTGACACCGTTTACAGGGCTGTGCCTTGGCGCTGCGGCAGTTCCTCGAGCTGCGAATGGCCGTGGTGGGCTTTCTCAGCTTCTTCAACGGCCTCGTTCACATCATCATCATCGTTCTGCTGTTTATGTTGCTCTGCGTCAAGAAGTATTGACTTTTTGCCCTTTTCCCAGTATCGCATTCCCTTCTCATGTTTTCTCTTTTATATGTCCACATAGATATGCTATCTACAAAATAAACCGATAACTATTCGTTCTTTGCCTTCCAATTCAACCCCGCCACTGACACATTCTCCTCTGACGACGTTGGATCTCCAAAAAACTCCATAACAAAGAAAATGAAAACAGAGTTTTATACACACATGAAACGGTTCATTTTAATTTTGTACAACAGTGTTTTGCGACATGACAGTTTTTTGTCGTTAATAATAAAAAGTACAACATCAGCGATTGAGTAATCGTAATCAGTGCTTTTCCAAACAAATGAGTAACAGAGTTCATTGAGAGAGAGTGATGAGTTAGTTTTGCAACAGTTGATTAATTTCGAGCATCAGTTCGTCCTCTTCAAGGTTTCCATCGGCATCGGCATTCAGCGAAGGAGCGAGTTCAGTGGTAGACAAAAGTTCATCCTCCAAATCAAAATCCAATTCTTCAATTAAAGAATCGTTGCTTTTCGAAAGAGGTTCTTTGAGGAGAGGTTCTGGAGCAGATTTGTCGGGAGACATCTGTGGAGATTTTTTACTTGGTTCACTTGTTTCAGCATTTGTTGACGATGGCACAGAGTAGCGATTACGTCGAATCTTAACTGGTTTTGAGTTGGAGCTTTTACTATCGCCTTCTGATTCAAGAGCTCTTTTTTTAATCGTCGTAGGAGAAAGATTTTCAACTTTGTCATTACTAGATTCAGCTGCTTCTCTTTCTTTTCTTATTTGTTCAAGTGGCTTTACAACAAAAGTACAGTCGATCTTTCCGTTTTGAAACGATTCTTTGCGATTCTTATCACTTTGTGTGTGTTCGCCTGCCAACGCACTGGTTTCAGTTGAGGAGCTTCCATTCTTAGGGACATTGTTCTCATCAATCGGAGAAGAGTTCAATATCTTTTCCAGCTTTTCTTGCTCTTCACTAGGCTTAGCATCGCTAGGTTTCTGTTTCTCCTCGACGTGGTTTTCCGGGTCGTCCGACTCGTCATCATCAATGGAAATGTTGATCTCATTACTCTTCGACTCAACTGTGAGATTTGGAGTATAGTCGGTAGTAGGGAGAATCAAATTGCTCGGCGAGCTCTCGGCAGTGACATTGTGTCGGGGTTTAGAGTGCTGAAAAACGCAATGTGGCTTTCGGCATCCTTGAGGCTGAGTCTCGAACCAACACGGAGTGCTAGACCGGTCCTTGTTTGGAATCATATGACGGAAGGTGCAATTTCGGTCTTTGCATCGTCCAACTCGCCACAACTCGCAAACCACTTCAGAGCCAAGTGCTTGATCACAGTGCCGGTACTGGCACGGCTTCCTGTTGCAGGACGACAGAAAGAAGTAATAGCAATCTTCTAGATGGGACATGATAGGGTTCTGTAGAAAATTCTAGAGAGAAGCAAGTTGCCTTCCTAGGTCAGTCTGGAAGCGAATCAAGCCTGGAAGAAAAAACGTTAGGTCATTAAAGAAGTTGTTGTCATTACTCCCGGTAATTACGTACGAGATAGAAGGGACTAACTTGGAGTGAAAGTCCTGGAAAAGACAAAATGTTGATGGTGAGAGAGTTTTGGGAGAGCGACGCTTGGTGTACGAGCGCAAAATAGAAATGAAAACGATAGAAGCTCATTTCGGTCAGTGCACCTTTTAGGTGGCGCTGCGGTGTCTCGGTGGGCTCTGCCGACCACCACAGCTTGCCTGTTCCCCGTCATTCGCTTCACAACAACAGAGAGCCTGCCGCCCACCAGGTTCTCAGGTGCTAGGTTCGCTCTCTCGGGTCCTGCTCAAAAGTAAACAACGTTGCCAGAAGATTCAGTTGGCTTTGCTCAAAGATCAGCTCTACAAGTTGGCGCTAAAGTGGCATTGAGTATTGAGCAACGTTGTTCTCTTCATCTGTTGCTTCACGGCGACTGTCAAACACAACTGAAATTGAGTCAAAACGTTTCGCTCCACATATGCTGGCATCGTGTTACGCAACGGGTACATCAACTACTGTGTGTTCACAACTATCAGGGGCAAGTTATCAGCATGGATTCGGTCGGCGATAACTACCACACTGAGACCTTTGTAGATGCTTGCGATAAGCTTCTCGAAAAAATGAGATGTCTGAGTGAAGAGCTGGATAAAGACTACTACTCGACGTGCAATGGAGGTGAAGATGCGGCCACAACCGCCAGCAATCTCTTTGAAACGGGACAAAATGGCAACAGTAAAGACGTGTCCAAGCTCAGCTCTCCAAAGAGGCCGACTGACTTTACTTCTAATATTGATAAAATAACAAACTATCGCTACAGTTTCTATGAAAACTCCAATAAGATATCAGTCTACGTTGCCTCTTCTGCAACGATCACCCAAGCTGTAAGTTTCTTCTGTGGCAAAGTTATTTCTCTCACTAAAGAAATTAATTTCAACAGCTGGCAGAATATAACCAAAGTTCTCGTGATGAGCTTAGCAATGGAAAACAACAGCAGGAAGCAATTACCTCGAAGCCGTTTGGCTGTCACCCAAATACAGTCCAGCTCTCATCGGGTGGTCAGTTTTTGCCGGATTTTATTGAAAGAGCATTGGCATTCTTGGACCTTTACGGTCTCAAATCAGTGGGCATATTTCGCAAGTCAGGTGTAAAGTCAAGAATCAATGCTCTCAAAAAGCAGATTGAAGACGGCATTGAGATAGAGTTTGACTCGTCTTGTTGCGTTTTCGATGTGGCCGATCTAGTAAAGACCTGGCTTCGAGACCTCAATCCTCATCTGATTGGCAAAGAGTTGATCGATAATTTTACCAAATCAAAAGATACCTTTTCTCTTTGGCATCTTGATGACTCCCACCGGTATTTGCTCTTCGTTGTTCTCAAATTTTTATCGTCAGTTTGCTCACATTCCAAGCAAAATCAGATGACGGCTCACAATTTGGCCATCTGTTTTGCGCCCTCACTATGCCATTGCGATGACGAACATTACATTCGAAGTGCCCAAAAGTGTCTGGAGCACTGCATTGAAAATGTTGAATCCCTCTTTTACATTTCCATCGATCCGACTACCTCCAAGACGACCCCTTCTCTAAATCGACACACCTCATCAACAGTTATCTGTGCTAGTCCTCAGGACATTTTGAGCAGATTGCTCCATCAAAGGTACGTTCTAATAAGCATCTTTGGAATCAATATTCACGTCTCCGTTTCTTTTTTTGCAGAAGCATAATTGACCCTCTAATTCTTGAATGGCGTATTAAAGATTCCTCCTTGAACTGCGATATTATTGAAGTTAATTTCCAGTTTAGCAGGCTTACGTATGTCTCGTTGTGTGTAACTCTGAACCTGTTGTTATAAAGATTTTTACTCGCCTTTACAGTGAAGTCAAAACTTTTGTGTTCAAGCGAAGCTGGAAGATTTCCAAAAACGAATCCATTACACTCAACGAAGACAATGACTCCTTCAAGTCTACTTGGATTCTAAGTTCAAGCGGAGAGGGGACGACGCGCACTGTAAATGATGTGTACTTGGATTTTAGGTATCAACAAGAGTGATTGGAGTTTATTTATCTTATGATGCTAACAAGCATTTTTCTTCTAAAACAGAGGCTTTTCCCGACACTGGTATCAGTCTACATTCGCTGCAATACACGACCAACAGCTTCAACAGCTGAGCTCATCATTCCAGCCTAGAGGACTCCTTGAGGACTCTAGCTCTTCTAATCATGGCCAAAAGTTGCTTATTTCAGATGTGTGATAAAGAGTAACACTGATATTTTTATTTTATTTTGATACAAACTTCACTTTTCAAAGCAAATAAAAAATTTTAAAACTTCGAAAAAACTTGCCAGGAAAACTTGTTAAGGCAAAACTTGCCAGAAAGAGTCCATGAGAGAGTGAGTCAGAGCGAGCGAGAGAGATAGAGAGAGAGAGAGACGATAGCCAAAACGGCGCAGCAGCTGTCGTTTATATTTACCTGTGTTTACAGTCCTCATCACAACCTCATCATCAGTCGCCGAAAAAGAAAGGTCTCCTTCAAAAACCGATTCGCTGATCCATGTCTCGCTCCAAGGTTTCCTGCCCCTCCCATCCGGATGCCAATCTGATTGAGGACTACCGGGCGGGAGACCTCGTCTGTCCTGAGTGCGGCCTTGTGGTGGGTGACAGAGTGGTGGATGTGGGCAGCGAGTGGCGTACCTTCAGCAATGACAAGGCCACTGCAGATCCCTCTCGAGTGGGCGCCGCCGAGAATCCACTCCTGGAGGGCTCAGACCTCACCACGATGATCGGCCGCAGCTCGTCAGACGCCGCCTTCGACGCTGATGGCAACGCCAAATATCACAATCGCAAGCACCTCTCCAGCTCGGATCGAGCCCTGGTGAACACCTTCAAGGAGATTGGCAACATGTCAGACAAAATTAATCTCTCAAAGACTATCGTCGACAGGGCGAATGTACTCTTCAAGCAGGTACACGATGGCCGAACACTGAAGGGGCGAAGCAATGATGCCATCGCCTCCGCCTGCCTCTACATTGCCTGCCGCCAGGAAGGTGTGCCGCGAACATTCAAGGAAATTTGCGCCATTTCGAAGGTTTCTAAAAAGGAAATTGGACGCTGCTTCAAACTTATCCTGAAGGCGCTTGAAACCTCGGTAGATCTCATCACAACAGGCGACTTTATGTCACGCTTTTGCTCCAACCTGGGGCTGTCCAATTCGGTGCAGAGAGCGGCCACGCACATTGCCCGCAAGGCAGTTGAGCTGGACATTGTACCGGGCAGGAGTCCAATTTCGGTTGCCGCCGCCGCCATATACATGGCCTCTCAAGCATCGGCTGATAAGAAGTCTCAGAAAGAAATTGGCGATATCGCCGGTGTTGCCGATGTCACCATTCGCCAGTCGTACAAGCTTATGTTTCCCAAGGCCGCCCAGCTCTTTCCGGCTGATTTTAAGTTTGTCACTCCGATTGACCAGTTGCCCCAAGCGTAACTGATTCGGTTTCGAGCAGAGTCTTTTGTGGCTGGCATAATCACGCCTCTATTTACATCTTGTCGTTCCTTCGATTTTTCACTCATTTGTTGGCTGGGTTATATTGTGATTCAATCATGACACGCTGTTACACTGTACAAAAAAAGAATTGACACAAATAAAACAGTAAAACAGCTAGCTTTTGTGTGCTTTATTTATGTATCTTACAAAATGGGTAAAACAAGTAAAAATGACAATAGAAAACAGAATATTTAAAGCAATTCCTAGCGAGCCTTCTCAGTAACCAGGCCTTTGGACACCAGATCGGGTATTTCCACCGCCAGCCAGGGTCCCAACTGTGAAAATATCAAAACGTAAAAATACTGTGAGTAAAAGAATAAAAGTTTCGACTTACTCCGAGGGCCATTGCATGGGCTATTCCGAATTTGACAACATTACGCGCCCAAAGGGGCTTGAAGTGGTCGCTCGTGCAAATTTTCCCTCCACGGTACATTTTGGCCGTTTTTCCATCCAACTCGGGAATTGCTATTTCAGGCGAAGTAGTGGGATATGTTACCGGAATCTATAGCAATAAATAAAAAAATAGTTTACAAAGAAGATGTAAATTGTACTTACGTCAAACTCTATATCAAACTCGTATTTGATCAGCTCGTGAATGTACCAACACTTTCCAAACCACCTAGTTCCGTCGCTGTTTGATTCAAGTCGGAACCAGTCATTGTCGTTATCTTTGTTCTTCTGTACATACTGCAAGAGAACATGTTTTTATTTCTTTGTACAACATAAAAATCAAATAAAATCAGTTACCTCAATTAGAGCTTTATACTCTTCTTTGACTCGGGTGGGCCACAGCTCCTTGTCGCGTGGTCCTGCTTTAGTTGTGAGCAGAGGAATTGAACTGAGAGATTTTCGGGTGGCTGCATCAACCATTTTGGATCGCCGGGGTCCTAGGAGCGGGGGGATTTACCAAGTCCAAAAAGAGGAAAGTTGACGTCGTCATCAAAAGAGTAACTTCTCAGCTGTTCCCGTGCAGTCAAAACAGACGCTTTCTCAAAGTGAGTCACTTTTTGCCTCCTACAAAAGGGGGCAAGATTAACGTTCTCAGCGCTTGCTCACCCACGGCGTGCGTACCGCAGCGGAAAGGCGAATCGTGCAGACTTTTGTGAGAGGCACTGAATGACCAGCGCCGCCAGTGAATGATCACCCCACATGCACACAGCTGCGCTCACAAGCCGCATTACTTTCCGCCAATTTAGTCCAGGAAAGAAGCCACACTTTGGCATCATTTCTCCAAATGACAGTCAAGAGTATGCAGATAGAAGACGAGCACGAGGTTGCCGATGAGATGGCCTCCGATTCCACGAAAATGAACGGCTTGCCGCCCAAAAGCAAGTATGTTTACATGTTTGATTCTGATCTACTTGCCAAAACATCTATCTTATTTCCCGGTAACACTAACTTTGTTGTTCTTTTCCCTTCAGACAAGGAGTCATTGAGCTTGGAGATGTGACACCCCACAACATTAAACTCCTGCGTCGGTTAAATCAGGTCATCTTCCCCGTTAGCTACAACGATAAGTTCTACAAAGATGTCCTCGAATCTGGTCCACTAGCTAAGCTAGGTAAGGCCTAATTGTTCAACTGTATTCTGTTGTTGGCTAACATTTTGTAATTTTAGCTTTTTATAACGACATCATGGTGGGCGCCGTGTGCTGCCGCATTGACACCACCGATCCAAACGCCCGTCGCTTGTACATCATGACACTAGGCTGTCTGGCTTCGTACCGGCGTCTGGGAATCGGCACTGAAATGGTCAAACACGTGCTCGACTACGTCTCCTCCAAGGACAGCAACTTTGACAGTATCTTCCTTCACGTTCAAGTCAACAACCAGGACGCCATCGAGTTTTATCAAAAGTTTGGCTTTAAAATTCTCGAGACGCGAAAGAACTACTACAAGCGCATTGAGCCTCCAGATGCGCATGTCTTGTCGAAAAGCCTAAAAAAGAACTGAAGGCTTTCCTCCCTTTCCATTTGATGATGGCTTAGGGGATGAGTTGTAACTGATAAATGCCCTTTTCATTAATAAGAATATCCACTTGATCACACAGCACACACATGTAAGAACCATTGCCTACCAAAGTTGGACTGTATTAAAATGTACTTTATGTGAGACACAACAAGTGAGTAATGAGTTGAATTTACAGTGAAATTAACGCACTTGGAAGGGGGATGAACTACTCTTCCATTTCCTCGTGAACTTCCTTCGGCACCAGATACTGAACACCTGACATGGCCACATTACAGGTGGGACAGGGGTGGTTCTGAGCAGTGCCGCCCTCAAGGCAGTGATAGTGAATGCACAGATGGCATTTGTGGCAAGTGAGGCCGATCAGACAGGTAAAGGTGCACACATTGCAGAGAAAGATCGAAAACTTGGAGTGCAGATAGCTGCTCATCAGGGACAAGGTGCGAACACCGACGGTGATTCGACGATCAGAGTCCATAAAGGTGAACCACTTTCGAGTAGCCCAACGGGCAAGCAACTTTTCAGCCATACTCATTGTCAAGTGGGTACCGGTGACTTTGCGCGACAAGTTGACTGCAGTGCTGGTTGAAATGGACAAGAAGCTGTAGTCACCGGATGCAGGATTGCGAATTTCTTCATCTTCACTGACGTTTCTTAAGAATGAGGAGAACATTTCGTCAAGAACCAGAAAGTAGTATCCGCTTTCCTTTTGCGACCAAGTGTTAAACTTGCTGAGTCGCCTGTCGAAAGTACCCGATAAAATGTGATAGTAAGTATGGCCGATGGGATCATAGGTGCGCTTAATCTGCAAACCATCCGGGCGAAAAAGCTTGTTAAATCTGTTAACGAAACTCTTTAGCTCAAGCGTCTTTTCTGCGCGACCAGAAAATCGCTTATTGTACTCTGGAATTAATTAAATACGGTTACAAGACGATAACATAGTGGTGATAAAAAGCAACAAACCCTCGATTAAACGAATCAGTTTCTTTTCAGAGACGCACTGCTGGCTGAGCATGAACTGATTGAACATTTGCGAAATGCTCACTGCAGAGTATTGTTTCAGGGGCTCTGTGGTTTCAGCTTGGTTTGAAGTTGGTGGATCGACTTGCGTGTTACGAGTCTGAGGCGTAAACACTGACTCCGGCTCGTCAATGTCCTGTGAGGGAATGCGAGGTTTCGTTTCATGGCGACTAGTACTGGCGACCGGAATCACCGGAGGTTCTTCATTAGGGGCAGCTCGTGACTGAGAAGAAGAATGATAAGGATCGGTTTTCTTGTTGCGGCCAGAGGCAACAATCACCGGTTCAGAACGTTGCGAAGTCTGCTGCGACGAGCCACGAGAAGTATGCGGCTGATTGTTGTCAACGAGATGTACTTTTGACTGCGCATTGCTAGTGGACGCTTCCTCCGAGTTATCCAGTAAACGCTTCCGCTTAGTTCGGTACAATGGCATCTTGAAGGCAGAGAATGGAGATGCAAATCGACAGTTTGGCGGTGAAAGTTGCGTCAGTCAGAGATCGTTTGTCAACGGCGCGAAAGTGCAATGGCTAGCACGAGTGTTGTTTTTTCTAAAAATTTTTTAGCATTGCGCCCTCTGCTGGCTGCAACGGCAAGTTTTGAGAATGACTCAATTTCTGGTTCACAGAATTTACAGAATTTCTTTTACAGCTCTTTACCACTATTTCAAACGCATATTTCCAAGTTTTACTAAAAGTCGTTTCTAAAAAACAACCAACACAACAGTCGTCTAAATAAATAATCTCAGGAAATAGTTCGAAATCAGCCGTAAAGGCGCTGCGATCGGAAAATTCAAAGCCTTTATTTTTGTTTTGGTTCTCTGCTGCGGAGTTTTCTCTTGTACAGCTGGATTCTACAACTTTCATCAGTATTAATCAAACTCAGCTTCAGTGCTTCAGTGAGGGAAGACTACAAGACTTCCCGTTTTTGGCGAAAATCTTCTGTGATCCCAACTTCTTCCCAGCAGCAAGGGCAAGATGAGTCAACGCAATAACCAAAACAGCAAAAGTGGAGCCTCAACTCTGACTGGCTTTCTGGCTGCAGCTGGAGTCGGTGCCCTGCTGGGATACCTCGGACACAGTCTGCTAAGCGAGTCGGAGAACGCCAACGCCAACAGTCCCCAGTCGCACCGATCTTCGAACAGCAGCTCAGTGCCCATTCAGCCTCCGAAAGCGTGTGTCATCTGCATGCAGGAGTTATCTCCTCCGCTGGAGCAGCTTCCGTGCTCGCACCTTTTCCACCAGTCCTGTCTTCTACTCTGGCTGGACAAGTCCGCTTCCTGTCCAACCTGCCGCTGTGGTCTCTCCGGAAGTCAAATGGATGCGTATCTGCGACGAAATGCTGCTTAGCTAGATGTTTTTGCTGTTTTCCTTTTTATTTTTTGTTTTTTGTTTTAGTTTTAAAGTCATGTTTACCAACCACTTATTGTTATCCTTATTTGATCATGAAAGTAATTGATTAATTGTAACTCTGTAATTCAATAAAACCATGAGTACTTTGATTTATCCAAACCCTGTAAAGATGAAAAACATCAACTTGGATTTGTTTAGTTTATTATATACCTTTTTATCACAATCAACAAAACATGAAACTACTTTCTCTGAAATATTCACATGCGTACACTAAATGGGTGTTGACAGTTATGATACATTGACATTCAGTCTCCTAGTCCTAATCATTTAAATTAAAAACAGCACAGAGCTCTAAAACAACAACGACACTTAATCTAAATCTTGATCATCATTTTGGTCAATCTCTTTCAACTTTGCAGTAATGAACTCTTCGATCTTCTTCTTCAACTCAACATCAGGAACGAGCATGTCCATTGTCAGTGGTGAACGGGTGTAGGGATCAGTGTGATCGCTAAAAGGATTGAAAGCAAAATTGGTGAGTTGACATTAAATGAATGAGCATTTTTCACCAGAAACTACTCACCTAAGTAGATGGCGACTGATGGTAGCTCGATCGAGAACCTTTTTCGAGCCAGGCAGAATGACAGGGTCACTCATCATCGTGCTCATCAGTGGGTCCAAAAACTCCTCCGGAATATCGTCAACTGGAATTTCCCGCTTTCGCTGACGCCGCATCACTTCCTTGACGCACCGGTCAACTTGCATAATGTCCTCGCCGAGCATTGGCTGGCCTAGCTTTTGAGTCAGTATTTCACAGGCTTGCGAAAGCAAATCAGCAGAGTATGATCGATCGTCCTGGCAAATAGCCAAGCAGAAGGCCTCGTACTTTTCATTGATCTCCGGAGAAGAACTTGCCAAGTTGATAGCTGAAGGAAGAGAAAGCGGCCTCTGACAAGCGAGGTTCACGTAGATGCGAGAGATATTCTTCACCAAATCACCTGGGTTGAACTCGTACTCGTTCATCTGCTTCACTTTGAAGTTTTTTTTGTTCGGGCCGACTAAATGGTGAAGAAAATAGTTCAGCATTGAGGCCATACGATCAACGAGAATTTTGTGCGAGAAAAACGACTTGACGTGATCAGTGATTATGGTCAAGGTGGCGATTGTGTCTCGGCCAATAAAGTTGTGGAATTTAGCCAATCGGCCCAGGTGGACAAAATTGGCCTCATTTTGCTGCCTCTGCTGGGTACTCTCTCGAGCCCAAGCGCCCGAGTCTCGCTCCTGCTGTGCCTCTCTCAGCTTGGCCATCAAGGAGAGGCCTTCATCGAGGAGGAAGATGGCATCATTAATCAGCAGGTTGATGAAACGAAGAAAAATGGGCGACTGCACTGAGTCCATATTATGTTCGGCGAAAGCTGCCAGAGACTTTAGCTTCTGCTGGTGCTCTGGCCAAGTGCACAGGTACTTGAAGGCGACGTACATTGGTCGACGGTAGTTGAACTTTTGCTCAAAGGCAACCACATCCCCATTGTTGGTTTCATCCGATATTTCAATGCTCACAAAAACGTCCAACAAAGAGGGAAAGAGATGCTCAATGAAATAGGGCTTCTTATACAGTGGCTCCAAGTACATTCTGCAAACAAAGGCGGTATTTATCAGTATTGGCTAGTAAAGGAAGAAGAACACAAACACTTACGGCTGAACGTTCACCTGTACATTGGGTAGTAAAGCTTCGAGCATTTCCGACATCTTCGCTCTAAGATGCGGATTGCGCATCCGGTTCTGGCTGCCCATGAAGAGGACAATCATCATGAGGAAGGGCTCCAGGTCGGATTTGATTGTCAATATCTTAGGCTTCAAATCAAAGTACCGCAGAAAGAGCATAAAGTCGATAATGTTTTCAATGAGAAACTCGGGAATCCACTTGAGGCACTTTGATGACTGACTTTTGGCCAGTGAATCAGGCTTTTCTCCGCTGAGAATCAATTGCAGATTTTTGAATGACTGAGCTGCCTCTGCTTCATTCTCGCAGACGGCCAGGTTGTTAATCCAGGCAGCAGTGGCGAGGTAAAACTCCAAAAGTAAATTTACAAAGGAGGTCTCCACTAGAGCTGCCTTCATTGACAGTGTAATGGTCATGTTGTGGTCAAGTCGGGTTATCGTCTCCTGCTGCGAGGGCGTCAAGTTGTCGCGATTCATGAACTGCAGCAAACTAGTGAGACCAGAGGCGTCGAGGCGGCGTTGAATTTGACTGTTTTCCTGGTTAATAGTGTTGAAACGTTCATGAATCACTCGGAAACCAAGGTGAAGTGCTTTGTGGGTGGCAAAAAAGCATCGAGTGATAAAGTTGGGCTGATAGTTCGCTAATTTGTTGGTGTCATTGCACTCTTCTCCGATGCTCATTGAACTGCTGTCGGCTGAATTTGCGGTATTGCGGCTCGACTCAATATTGGTCAGCACGGACTCTTGGTTCAGAATGTCCAAATAGGGACGGTAATCGGACTCAAGCTGAACGCTTTTCGGAAGCCTTTTCGTGTAGCCAACGTAAATGGGGTCCACTTTAAGCATCTTTTGATTGACTGGCATTAAAGTATCGTCACAGACGCTGCCATAAAGACTAATGTTTTCAGGAATAGAGCAGAATGGCTTGCAGAGATTGAGAAGAACGGCAGAGAAATTAAGCATAAATCCATCGGAAATATTCGAGTTGGTGTTGCCGCCGACTAGAGCGATCAATTCATTTGTCCACAACTTGGCCCGATTGTTAAAGGTAGCTAGGCAGCACTCAATCCACTTGAGAGTTTTTGTCCGAACCGAAGAGGATGACTTGAGAAGGGAAAAAAATAAATCAGTGAGGTTCCTTCGTAAGTTGGCCAAGTTGTCGTCAATTTCAAGCTCAGTTCGTTCAATTTCCGATGGAGATTTAGAAGTTGGATTGGTGAAGAAGGCGTACTCGTAGTCAGTTCCTTGGAACACGCTTAAAAAGAAGTTGGTTGGCTCTTTAGTTTTTGAGAACGGTGACGGAAGGGGCGAGTTGCACAGCAAAATACCAAGAAGTGATTCGTGATAAAATTTCTCCACCGCAGTAGTCGAATCGGTCGGCTGCACCTGGTTGGAGCCGGGAAATTCCAATGATGAAAGTGTATTCATAAAGAATGACTGAAAGATGTCATTTGAGCCGCCGGCAGCAGTCGGAGCTCTGGGAGCAGCAGTTGGAGTGCCTTCTTTACTTCCATCAGAGCCATTATTCCTCAGAACTTTTGGGCTGTTCAAGTCGATGAAAATTTCAGCCAGCATTGGTGAAGCAATAAGGATGTTGATGAATTTGATATCATCAGCAAATGGAGCCGAAAGGAAGTGCGATTGTTTGAACTTTTTGCACAGTAAGTTATATATTTGCTTGACTATCAGTTCGATGTTCAGCTCCTCTGAAGACAGGTCGGAGAGAGACGAGGTGTAGCCATCGTCTTCGACTTCGGTTTTGCCGGTCTTAGCATTGTGAATAGCATCAGTGACTTCAACAAAAAACTTTTTTACAAACGTCAGGTACTCCGAAGGCCAGGGAATGTTTTGGGTGAGCACATTAAAGAGGTCCACAAAGGGGGACTCATTTGAGTTCTCGCGATAGCGCTGATTCACGTAAGGAAGGACGAGCAGAAGAGCCGCTTGATCAACAATGTACCGCTTCAGCTTTTTCTGCTCCTGAACGGGAATAAAGTTGGCAAAATCTTTCACATAGTCCACGCGGCAGTAGCAGTTGAAAAGATATGCAACTCGGTTTGAGTCGTCCTCGTAGACGCGGAAAGTGTTAGAAAAAAGGTTTCCTCTTTCAGAGAAGAAGCGTTTCTCGATGTACTGTGGCACTTTGTCGCACTTTGGATTCATCAGGTTTTCAAACACATAGTGAGAGTAGTTGGTCAAGGAAAGATGACTCACAACTTCGTCGGGGAGATTCAAACAAGGTATTTTGACTTTATCTTCAAGCGAAATGGAACTCGGAGCGGGAGTTTTCGTTAAGTTGATTTGAAAAATTGCGGTCAAATATTGATGAATGTAGAGATTCTTGTTCTCAAGAATGTTCACGTTATCATCCTCTAAATCTTCCACGGGTAAACTCATCTTTGTAGGTTAAACGATGTAAACAGGGCTCATTCGAGAGAAGCACTTTACAGTTGTTTTGATTTACAGCTGATAACAGATATTAAATAGGGGTCATTCTGCTGTAAAGAAATACGTCATTATAGATCACCAGTACGAAATTCTAAAGTATCTGCTACATACCACAAAACCTGTGTAAGCTGATAACAAAACGTGGAGCTGTGATTGAAAGCTGCAAAGGTTTTGGAGATTACAACAGCTGTACAACTGAGAAAACAGAAAGTGCTCGAAGGCTGAGCGGGGATTGCTGTATTTTTGTATATTGCAGACTCAGCAGTAGCCGCACTGAACTCACAGTGCTAAAATTGCCACAGTGGCGTTGGAACAATTTTCTAAACACGCAGTCAAATGTACAGTGAAGATGCAGCAATTCGATTACAGGAGAGTTGCGCAATCATGAGACAGATTAGTTATCACTGAGGCCGACTACCGTAATTAGCACCAGTGGAACACAATTAGACAGTGAGTGCAAAATAATAAATAGTTTTATTGAACTGAAATGTTTATTATTAGTAGCTCGATCGAGACAACTGGCACTCGCAGTCGAACAGTCGATTGTCTGGATGATATGTGCCTTTGCCTTCAGGTCAAAAGACATTCAAGGTAACACACGCACTGAAAGCAAACACTGTATGTACGTATAATGCGGATAATCACAAATTCTTCTGGCTGATTGTTCAATTTGGTGGGCGTGAGTTAATGAAGAACACTAAATGAGGAGTTTGCGGCTGGCGATGTTCAACGATAGCATCGTGAGGAAAAGAGCAGTGCCCTTCCAAGGTTCAATGTGATTTGTCGCTTGATTGCAGGCATCAGTAGAACAGGACTGAGGAAGAGGGTAGAGTATCGATTAGTGCTTTTTATCAAACTGCAAACGAGTGAATTACCTGGACACACCCTTTAACGTTTCGATTGTTGTAGACAAAGTGGCCGCAGTGCGACACCCGAGTCAGTTCAGTGTCGGTTGTGAGCGAACCTGAATCAAGTGCACAGTCCCTGATCATCAGCGTCTGGTCAGTGTCTCCTGCGTTGAAGGTGAGAAAAGTGATGAAAAACAGATCACCCCGAAAGTTGGGTACTTACCGTAGACACCTTTTAACTTGACACATGCTGTCGCCGGGTAGATCCCTGTAAGTTTAAGGTATTGAAGATAGTGTCATCAAAGCGCCAGTATCAAGTTATAAATTACCATCTCGATTTTTTCTACCTGCCCAGCAAGGAGCGTGCAGAATATTTGCCGAAAAGTTATGATGGAACGGGTCCTCACAGTACTCGTTGCTACCGCCGAATGAACTGCATTTAAAGCAATCAATGGCTAATGTAGCTTTATTCAAATAAAGACAGTTAATTCACATGAATTCATCATTCCCTAAACATTATACACTTACTCTTGGTGTAGCAGAGTAGCGTGAGCAGCAGCAGCAGTTGTCTCCACATCTTCACAGCTCCACAAAGGTCGACGTTCTTCAGCAATGTCTGGCGAGCAATCAATAAAGCAAAAAAACTTCAACATAAACAAAGAAGAAAGGAGCGACTTTTCTAGAGAACTTTATTTACGCTATATATCTGTGGGTGTGCAAGCCGGAGGTAGGTGGGTCGGATAGACCAGTTGCCAGACTTTAGAAGAAGGATGAATCGAGACGGTAGCTTTAGTGGCTCTTGTGGACAGCCAGTGTGTGAAGACTGCCAAGTTCAAAAGTGGGACAAGCAAATGAAGCAAGTGCAAGTGCAAGTTGACGGAGGCGATTGAGTGCGAGGCAATTGTGAGAATGGAGGCAATGAGGCGATGAGGCATAAAAGGCACCCGCCTAATGAAGCAAACGTAATGAACGCCAGTGTACCGAATTGGCTGATCCAAAGCTGTGGCACTTTGATGCTCCCTCTTCAGGGTACGAGGCAAGTGCTGAGCGGGTGGCCGATTTGTGGCGGGCTTCTAATTGGCAGCAGTCAACAGCAAAGCTGCTGCTGCTGTTGATGGTGGTGGTGGTGGTGGTGGTGGTGGTCGTAGAATGGCGACTTGCAAGTGTTACCAGACCGACACTGGCTCACTGTGATTCCTCCATTCATCATTGCACATGCGAGCTCAGCAAAGCTCAATTGTCTTCTGGCATAAATATTCTTTGTGCTATAAGTCAGTGTCATTGTGCTCTCTACTGCTGCTACTGCTACTTCTGCTCTCATTTCCTATGTTTGTGTCTCTGTGTGTGTGTTTGTCCAAGTTGAGAAAACACGGCTTGCTTTCAGCCGGATCTGCCGAATTACGGTGCTGAAAGACACTCTCGCACACACACTTACTATATAGACTAGTGTGCTGCTGATCAGTTTGCCCCACTGGATGCACACCTTAACAGAATGTAACCTTTTTTTTATATCACACGGCGATTGCACAAATTGTGACTCTGCCACCATTTCAGTAGTGTCGCTCTCTGTGTCAATTAGCATATCACTCTTCTTTCCTCTCCATAGTGGCCTGCCAGTGGACAAAGTGCCCTCCATCAGGTGCTCTCCCTCGACGTGACCATAGTCCCAATGAGGTCCATGGGTGCACAGCAAAGGCAGTGTCCACCTAGCACAAACAGAAGTAAAGGATGAATAGTTGTGCTGTGAAAGCAACTCTTTCTACCTTTTTGCTGAGGGCAACTCAGGCACACTGGTGCTTCGATGAAGCTTAATTAATTTAATTGACTTGGTACACTTCAAAAAACACTTTGACGTCAAATTAATTTAGCCTTTCATTGCTCGATATATCACTCGAGAGGTAACATGTGCAAATAACGAAGCAATCAGGCAAAATTAAATTTGCAACTCATATGCTAGCAGGTGAGGTGAAGTTTACCTGGCTCTATTACAAAACACTTTGAAAATACACACTTTTTGAAGGCATATGCTGTCATGGCTTGGCCGTGAATGTTGACAATTCTATTTTATCGATCACTGGTCAAGCTTCACTTAGGTGCCATTCAATGATTGAATTTTCCCTGAGGTTGTCTAATCATTTCCAAGTATGTAGTGAGAGTGACTAGATTTTGCTAACATCGGAATGGTACAACATGCGGAAAAACGGTCCCTTTTGTGGTAATGTCATTACAGTTTAATTCAACCGAAATCACTTTTCATATATTAAATTTGCCTGCACTTAGAAAGCACTTAATCGATTGGACCCGCTTGTGCAATATTAACTGGCACACGTTTCCTGTACACCACAAATTGCTTCTTTGTGCCTACTGTCACTGACAGTGTCGGTGGGCAACTACAGCAAAAGTTAAAGCCAGAAAAAGAGGAGAGAGAATGAGCGAGCAAGAAAACTCCGTGTTTGCCTGTTTCCATTCATAAAGTGAGGAATGCGGCCCTGGGTGCCAAGACTGACCAAATCACGGCATTTTAATTATTTTTTAATGATCACTGGGAGATTGCGGCTGCCCTCTCTCTTCACGTTTTTTGCCTTTGCCTAAAGTGTGACTTTTTCTGCGGTAATATCCTCGTCGTCTTGGAATCCCTCATTTGCTGCCGGCGCTTCAGCTGAGGGGGTGAGAAGGGTGGTACTGTTAACGGGAGAACTGTCGTCGGCAGGTAAACCATGTACACACTTTCTTGTTTGCTCTAAGCAGGACAAATGCCGACAAATGCGGACAAGTTTGCTCTACTTTGTGGGAAGTAGAAGTAGTACCGCACAGTAAATGTGACTGACGGTGTGCTACCGTATGAGAAGCACACTTCACCGTCGTGCAAAACGTGCCACTTCCTCTCCACCAAAAAGGGAGGGCATTTTAATCGAATTTATATTTATTAATTCGCGATCACTGTTCTTCGGAGACACTGCTCATCGGTGTTTTGGTTGGCTGAAATCTTTCTACTGAAAAGAAATGGCAGCAGAGAGACCTCTGAAGCGCAGTGAGTGATCGGGCGGATGTCAAATATTTTCTAATCTATCTAATTTATGGCAGCAGCAGTGGTAGACAGCACCTCGGTGTCATATCTTAATTGAGTTGACACTCGAAATAATATTCGGTTACGCAGACAAACACATACACAAACTGAGACAAAATGAGAGAGCGTGAGCATTGTCACAGCAGCGAGTATTCTACTTTATGGCCGACTTTATGTTTCCGAGCTGTGAGCCAGCCAGTTTCGCATTATGCGACGGCCATTTATATTGATTACTAGAGCTGGCCAAGGAAGGAGAAAGAGAAGGAGAAGAGGGTAGAGGAAGACCGCCAACACTGCCAACATCGCCCACTCTGGGTCGCCGCACTGCTGCTGAACTGGCAGTCTTCGCTGGAGTGCACTCTTCAGCAGGCGTTGTGAGGGTGAGTCAGCTAGAAAGAATGAGTGAGCGAGTGTGTCACTATCACACAGCTGGCAATGCAAATCGAGACTCGACCCTTGCCTTCCCAGTGGCATTGTTTACCAGTGAACAGAATCGGGTAAATTCAATTAACCCACCGATAAAGCCATTCGTTTCACTTTTCCCCTTCCTACTCGATACTTTTATTGCCCTTTGCTGGAGCACATTTAAACATCGGGCTCTGTTCGCATTGCTAATTACTGCCGTACAAAGAATCGCTTCTCTTCAATAATTTACCCACTGCAATTTTTCAAAGTGTTTCACTGCCGAAGCATTTGGCTGTTGGGACACTACATTTGTTGATGCACCGGCAGCACTTCTCATCAAGCACACGGGCAATTAAGATTGCGCTGTAACCTGGAAGACGATTGAACCAGCGGACATTGAACGAGTCATCCCTATTGATGTTTTTTGGCGGTACTTAGTCTAAATCAGAAATAGCTCTCATTCTCCCTGAATGGTCGGAAAAGAAGTGAATGCTGTGAATGAGCTAATCGGAAATATTTGCCTGTGTTTGAACAAGTGCATGAGTCGATAAGTCAAGTCGTAGGTACCGGTAGTGTGGTCTTTCCTCGTCTAGTAGTACACAATTTCAGTATCAGTAGCATGTTATCGCCAGTGACCGGTTCACAGCTCCACAGTGCACGCCTGCCTTATCGAGGTGTTATTGCAAGGTGATAAGGAAGTGTTCAGTCAGTTCACTCTGACGTGATCGTCCCCAGTAGCAACACACTGCTGTGATTGTCATTGAGCTCACTGCAAGCTCACATGCCATCATCTAACTGAAACACCTTCTACCTTGTGTCACTCTCTAATTGTTCTCCCAAACATATTTTTGCAACAATGTTCCACTTAGTCAAGCGAAGCATCACAAAGTGTCACTCAAAGTCGGCAATTTACCAGCTTGCCTTCAAGTGCTTCTCCGGCGACGCAAACACCCTCAAGCGAACTGCTCTCTACGACTTTCACGTGAAACATGGCGGTAAAATGGTGCCTTTTGCCGGCTATGAAATGCCCGTTCTCTACACCGGAGACCTCTCCATTCGTGACTCACACCTGCATACCAGAGAGAAGGCGTCTCTCTTTGACGTCTCACACATGCTTCAGCTGAACATCACCGGCAGCGATAGAGTCCGCTTCTTTGAGTCACTCGTTGTAGCCGATGTGAGTGCTCTTGCCACAAACGGCGCCTCTCTGACTCTCTTCACCACCGAGAAAGGCGGCATTATTGACGACCTGATTGTGACCAAGAAGAGCGACAATCTCTACGTCGTCTCGAACGCCGCTCGAGCCGCTGAAGACTTGAAGCACCTCCAGAACGCTAGAGAAAAGTTTGTAAAGCAGCACCCAAATGCCGATCTGTCCATGTCAATTTTGGCCGATTTTAGCCTCCTGGCACTGCAGGGCCCTCACTCGGAGGCAGTGCTGCAGCCAGCAGTTAACTGTGACCTGCGTTTGCTGAAATTCATGAACGGCATTGACGCCAACTTTGATGGAGTTCCAATTCGAATCACACGCTGCGGATACACTGGTGAGGACGGCTTTGAGTTGTCGATTCCCAACAAGCAGGCAGTCAGTGTGGCTGAGCGACTGCTACAGTCGGAGAGCGTCAAGTTGGCTGGTTTGGGCGCCCGAGACTCGCTGCGATTGGAAGCTGGTCTGTGTCTCTATGGCAACGACATCGACGAGAGCACCACTCCGATTGAGGCCGGTCTTGCCTGGACCATTGCCAAGCGAAGGAGGGCAGCTGCCGACTTCCCCGGTGCTGAGATCATTTTGCGGCAGCTTAAGGAGAAGCCAAAACGGCGTCGAGTGGGTCTGGTGGCAGTGTCCAGTGGACCGCCTGTTCGGGCGCACTCCAAGATCTACTCCAGTTCATCTAGCACCGGTGGTAGTGCCGAGGGAGAGGTGAGCAGTGGATGTCCGGCACCTTCTCTGGGCCGCAACATAGCAATGGGCTACGTGCCTGCCTCACTCGCCAAAGTGGGCACCAAGGTGTACTGTGATGTGCGCGGCAAGCTATACGAGTACGAAGTGGCCAAAATGCCCTTCATCCCTAGCCACTACTACCTGTAGTGTGAATGTGTGAATGTCATGAGGTGTGTATTGTACAAAAAATAAAGTAACAAGCAGAAAAAGCACTGCACAATACAATGTGAAATGTGAAGCAGTTGTGTGGTAGGGGCAGAAGCACTCGACGGGCCCAGCAGCACTGACTAGGTGAGCACTGATCCCTTGTGCACGCAGATGCCCTCCTGGAAAAGGGCCGGCCACAGGTAGCACTTAATGGCACTGGAGGATGAGTCGGCGGTGTGCACCCGACTGTGCCAGTCTTCGCGGAAGAGACGATGCTCAATTTCCATGCTAAACTGCGTCGGTTGCACGTGCAGTGACCAGCTCAGTTGGGCGCACTGCTGTACAAAGTCCACCAGTGCAGGGCACTTCTGCAGGCACGGGTAGTCGAAGAGCGTGTCCCATATCTGCGAACACACCTCCTGCAGGATGATGATTGGGTGGAAGGGGGAAAGACATTGTCAGTTGTATGGTCAGTAATAGTAGTTCACCCACTCTCCCCACTTACCTCTACATTTTTGTGAATGTCAAAGTAGGCACAAGTGGTGCGTAGGTAGTGGCCAATGGCCGCTTCCAGGTCTTGTTTGGCGCTAGCCAACTCCTCTTCCCGCTGTTCCTCTCTCTGGTCATCAACCGGGCTCTTGCGAGTGTCAATGCGGAGCAGACTTCGAGCACTGCAGCTGATCTCTCGAAGCGTCTGCTCGGTGGATCGATATGCGAGCTAATCGAGTTAAATTGGGAAATTACAATGCTATCGTCATGAAAAGCCAACACACACACAGGCACACACAACTGAGCACACCAATTTGTGACAATCATTAGCGCGCTTATGGAGCGCTTTATGGCGCTCATTTATAGACGATGGTCTCCTGATGGTCTCCGCTGCTGGAGCAATCCCAAGGGTCGACAGTGAACCGCTATTAGTGTCAATTATTAATGCCTACTAAAAGTGGCGATGGTAGTGGTCGCAGTGGTGGTGGTGGTCACTCCAACTGAGCTCTACTGTGTGAGCTTGGACTCTTTTTGTGGCCACCTAATCTAATGGATGGACTATATGGGCATCGTGTCACGTTTTGATGTAAATCTGTTTGGCAAATATTTCAATTTGCCGATTGGAATTTCTCCCGGTTGCGCTTGTGCGGTTACTTTTTTGCAGAAACTGTTCTCAGGGTTTGTACGTGCTGTTGCAGCAACTTAAGTCTATGAACTACTCCTGTTCTGCTTGCTGTAAAACTTCAAACAATCTAAACTGGGTTGTGTGCAGTTGGCCGGCTAAACATACAGTGCCCCCCCCCCTACATACCACCATGACGGAGAAGAGCAATTTAGTTTTCAATTCAGTAGAGTCCTTCAGTTCGTCCATCTGGTCGAGAGCGTCGAGAACGTTGACACGTACTGCAATTACCGACAATGTCATTACTCGATTGGCACTGCCAACATCTTCTCAGTTCACTCTGTGATTACCTTGTGAGTAGAGATGCTCGTATCGGCGAATGAGTCCATTCAGGCGATTGCTTTCGTCCAGATTGGAGCCCTCAAACCGATGACCAGTGCCAATGCCCAGCGACAGCAGTCGCTGCGACTGTGAGGTCAACTTCTCCTGCAGTTTGGCTCGACTGTTTTCCAGCTGTTCAATTCGGGCACTTGCTTGAGCCAGCTCACACCGGAGAAAGTACACCTCTTCGCTCTCCTCCTGAACACTCGCCTTTCCGTCGACGCTGATGCGGCAAATGGTAGTCGGCCCACCGTTCTCGGCACCAGTCACTCGGTTCTCCGCTGGGGGCGGCTCACACATGCTGAGACGATTGCCACAGTTGACGCTCACTTCGCCATCGAGCAGGGTGGTTCCGTCGGCACGACCAGTCATGATGGCGACATTTGCGGCCGCTGCCGCTGCCTGTCGATCTGCATGTGATTCTGGATAAAGTGAAAGACACAACAGGGAGAAATGATTATCAATATGATGGAAAACGCCAACCAGTTTGTGGTGCGTCTGATGGAAACCAGCGTGCTCAGTGTGAACAATCAAAAATAGCCCAGTCAGTGGCCCTGATGACTGTGAATGAATTCCACTCTCTATCAATCGATTGAGTAGTAATTAATGCAACCAAAAGTGTGCAGTCCTCTCTATCACTTTTTTCAATAAATAGAGCAAGTATTTGGGTAAGCAGCAAGGTGCAGCAATTGAAAGTATGTGAGTGGCCTGACAAACGATTGCCAGTGTCTGCTTGTGAGAAGGGGGGCAGTTGTTGTAACTTCTTGGCAGTGACCAGCCATGGCCAGAAAGGGGGGGGGGCAGAAGTACCGAAGCACTGGCCAAATTGGAGTGATTAATTAATTTGACATCGCTGTCGAGTTTGCTCGAAAAAATATGAATGATTATTATAATCGGACCGGTGATTATTATTATCACGATTTGAGCCCGCACAGCCCGCACAGTGGCCCGTTAGTAGTATTAGTATTACTACTACGCTCGGCGCAATTTGGCGCTGTTGACTGGGCCGATAATGAAAGGCTACGAATCGCTACTTGGTTAGTTAGCTAGTTAAACTAGCATGTAATAAAAATAGCCCGGTCTAGGCATAATATAATATATAATGTCGTATAGAAAAATGTTCATAATGTTTTGACTTTAATAAATTGCGGCCAGCAACTACGTGCCTTCACTTCCGATTCACAGTCACACACTGTGCTACCATTATTGCTTTGCCATTGCTTCCTAGTGCTAGTCTTCGTTCTGGTTCGGTTTTGTTGGCTTTTGGTGCTGGTGCTAGCGGTTCTGCTGGTGGCACTGATGGCCTGCTGCCCGGCTGCTCTGTGCAGCACTGCAGCTACTCTACCACAGCTAGCTAAATCAATATCGAGCTAAATTAAATTTACTCTTCTCAAATAATCATTAGCGGGGATAATAGCGCACTGGGTCCAGTGCACTACTCCGCTTAGCTCCTTCAGCTTGCGCGCGGCTTTGCTTTGCGTTGCATTGTTTTGCAGTGCCAGTCCTCTCGGTGTGTATCAATGTTTGGGTGTCGGTGTTGTGTAGTGGCACTCACCACTCTGCTCCATCATAACTGCAGCTCGAATCGATTGCCCGGCAATTCGCCAGTTCGCTAATCGATGTCTTAATCAGAGCCTAGAGTAGTGTGAGCTGGCGAGGCTCTGTGCCCCACCAGGCATCACTACCTATTTACAGGCACTCGCTCCATTGATGTTCGATGGCCACTGGTCGTTAGCGCATCAACAGCACCAACACTCTTTGCTGGCCTTCTCTCTCTCTCCCACTCTTTCCCCCATCACTACGACCATCAGAAAGAGCAGCATCAGCCACTTCCTCCAGTCCTGTCGCTAGACTGCTCCTTTGTTTGCCAGTCTGCTTCCTTTGCTCGGCAGTGCAAAGTGGTGGCCACCTATCAGACGCCGTCGCCGGTACTCTTTTTTTCTCTCTCTCTCTCTCTTCTCTTGTGTTGTGTTTGGTGTTTTGTTTCTACGCTTGTTGTCTTTGTTGTCGCCGTCTCATGCTCAGCACAGTCGTCAGTGTGTTCGGTGGTAGGCTGATGATGTACATGATGTACTTCATGTTCATGTTCATGTTTACTGTACATTGAACATTGAGCACTGCTCAGCCCGCAATAAAGAGAAAGAGAGAGAGAGAGAAAGAGAGAGAAAGAGAGAGAGAGAAAGAGAGAGAAAGAGAGAGAGAGAGAGAGCATGGCGACTAGGACGACCACCAGCATCGCCAGCAACACGGCCTCACACTTGGTCGCACTTGACACTGGCGGAGAGTACTGCTTACAGACATCTGTACGGCATGCGATAAATGGCAGCGTAACACTTTGTCCGCACTCTTCACGTGCACCTCTTCCAATAAAGCGGTGTTAAATCACTTCTTATCAGCTCTTTGCAGTGGAAGCCTTTTGGTGCGCCAATTGCTGCCTCTGCTCACCCAAAATGAGGCGTCATTTCCGCTGGGAAATGTTCCCAACATGGTGAATTAGCAAGTGAATCAAGTGAGCACCAGGCCATCACTTAGGACACTCACTGCACCAGCAGTCGGCACTGCAGTGCAGACAGGGCACACACACAGTGCCCAGACGTGCACTGGGACCCTCGCCGGGCAGCTGTCGACTTTCTAAGGTGGAGCTCCAAATTAAAGGTGCGCGTGCGATCCAATTTTAAATCGAAACTTTTAATTATGTTCATTATCGCTGAGAATTCAAAGCTGCAGCAGCCAAAAACTGCAACAGCAACAGCAGCAATTTAGTAAATGAACCCGTGCGTCGAGCGCATCGCAATTAGTCGCCCTAATTTAGCGGCCCTTTCAACGACAAAAAGCGTTTCGGCTTCTCTTTTGAATAGAAGTGAACGCACCTACGCTGTCCTCCTCTAATAGGTACATTACCCGACAGTGGAAAAAGAGAGTGGCAGAGGGCGAGTCGTGCAAACTGTGCAGCACCGTTCACCAGAGTTGGCCAGTTTGCCGATTGCAATGTATGCAAATTGATGGGTAGCAGGGAGATCTATTATTTTAATTTGTTTCTGCTTTCGCCATTTGTCTTACTGAAAACAGAACACACTTTCTAGTTGTACTACCCACTACTGGTGTACTGCTGCTGCTGATGCTGCCGAGCGCTGCACTTTGATTCTGGTTTAGTTGTCGTCAAGTCGGCAGTCGAATCTGGTCCCAATTAAATTTCACTTCAATTATGCCATTAGAAATTAATGGGCAGAGTAGTAGTGTTGGCAACTGTGTCTACTACGACAAGAGTTAGAAACAAGATTGTGCGAAGAAGTAGTAGCATCACTGGTGAATTGATGACATTGCCTCGCTCGTGTCAGGCGGTTGTATTGATTGCAATTGCAGAGCACAGTTGCAGTCAGCACGACTGGCGACTTTGTCGTGTTCCAGAGACGAACAGTTTCAGAGACGTCACCGAGCGCCAAATGGCAGTCAATGCCGACTGGAGCACTGAGTCACAACTGTGGCCCGGTCCAAGTGACGATGAGTTATTAGCATTTCTTCCTTTGCATGCCACATTCCTCTAGCCATTTGCTGATAATAAATAGCGCTCTATTATTCATCATCATCATCTGCTGCTGGCGCTTGTTTATATTAGCGCGGTGACAGTTAGCGGCCTGCAGCATCAGCAGCTCAGGCAGCACCTAGGCACCGTCAGTGATGCCACTGAGAGAGAAAAAGAGTATCCTCTTCTCCTTTTCTCAATTAACGATGTCATTCGCATTGCCATTTGGTAGTGGCAGTCTGGGATCGCTTCGCTGCGACGAGTTGAGTCGCATTGTCGCTCTCACTTTTTCTTCCACTCAGTGTATGTGTGTGTGTCATATCGACGACGTATAAATTAATTCGCCATTACATGCTGCAATCGATACTCGGTCTCGTTATCGGCCCATAAATGGCCATTAATTGTGCGAAAACAATCGACAGCCTGTGGAGCTAATGTGCATTAGGACATGTGCACTGTCTCACTGTGTTCCCTCGGCAGTCAGTGCTGCAGCCAGTGCTGGCCATCGTCAGGGCGCTAATGGCATCACCGTGACCACATCGCCGCCAACTGCATCACATCACATCTCACTGTCCAGTGTGCCTTACCGCCAGCTCTAAAGAGTATGGTAGTAAAACTGAAAGAGAGAGAGAGAGAGAGAGAGAGAGTAAAAGTTCTGCAGTTCCCCCCGTGTGCTTCCCAGTGCTGTGACAACTTGTATCTCTACTACTTGGCCACCGACTGTGTGTGAGTGTGTGCTTTGGCACTTCAGCATGAGAATTGCTTTAAAGTGGCCACGTTTCACATTGCCATGTCGGCTTTGCCGTCTTGGCTGTGCTTGTCGCAACCAAACGGTGTCATTTGACAAGTTTCTCGCAATATTGGCTTGTCCTTTCAGGCATGCACCTCCACTGTGCGCTATTGGCCACCAAGTTTAGCATACAGGGTGACTAGATGATATGTGTGTGTGGGAAGGCAAACAAACAAACTACCACCACCATCACGACCAAGCTGGTGCCCGGTCTGTCCTTTTGTACAAAAGAGTAAAAGTCTCTATTTTGGGTAGCCGAGCTATTCGATTAGCCCATCAAGTGAAGCCGACTCTATGAATTGGCCATTGTGTCTAATTCAATTGTGATGCACCAGCGGTAATAGTGCAGTCGCTTTTCTCTGATCTTGCCGTAATGACGTTCCAATTGGAACAAAGGGACTTGCGTGCATAGTAGAAGGAAAAGCCCAGCGTCACAGTCACCCGATAGTGAAACATTTGTTTAGTTACATTGTGAACGGGAGTGAGTGCGAGTGTCGCTTTGTGGTGCACGTTTGGGACTCGTTTGTATGTTGGCGGTGTTTGCTCCTCACCCGGTGCCCTCACCACAGTATCGAATATTAATTTTCATTTTCAGCTGTTCAGCATCGTCAGTTAGCACTGCCTGTGTGTGAGTGTTTGCTCCGGTGTTTGTTCAATCGAGAGGCGAGTTGAGCGTTGTTTACTTCAGGCTCTCCACAAAGTGTTACCGTTTGGCAGAGCTAGTACAAATTACTTTAAATTTGAAGCCAATTTGAATTAATGTGCTAGTCAGTCTTTCCGTAGTGCAACTTTGCGGAACCGTAATTAGACTAAAACAACAAGCAATAAAGGCAAACAACAGTGCAGCGGCCGCGGCAGCTCACTTGGCCCCAGTCGCCGCTGAAAGCTAATTAGCAAAAGATTACGGCTCCATGGTTCTATTTGGGAAGCTTAAGAATTTCGCTGAATTATTTAGTCAGGCAAATGAAAGACGTATTAGCATACAATTGAAGCATTGTTTGCCTTCGATTCTTAATATATCGACTTTAATAATCTCACTCAAGTGGAGGCAATCGCCAAAGAATCGTCACCCTATATAGCGAAGAAGGGCGCCAATCAGCAGCACAGCTGCGACTGGTCTCTTTACAGTTTCTCATTTACTGAGAGAGAGAGAGAGAGAGAGAGAGAGAGAGAGAGAGAGAGAGAG
>JAALOO010000679.1_pt1 | contig 28624 bp, 14 predicted proteins | sample 7257641 | NCBI WGS metagenome assembly JAALOO01 (sample SAMN14085613, study PRJNA598686) | mite metagenome | biome: ENVO:01001000; feature: ENVO:01001002; material: ENVO:01001226; isolation source: single female mite from University of Michigan culture on fish food culture... ...
GCGATGACGTCAATCGAATGGAAAGGGGTGAAAATTTGGTCAAAAGTTGTTTGTCTTTTATATAAATTACAATTGTTTAGTTTTAAAAAATTTATGTTATGAATAGTTTATTTTTCTATTTTAAAAAACAAAATAAATTAGAAAAAACAAGAAACTGCAAATTAGCTTTAGTTATAATTGTTCTTTCTTTGACACATTTTTGTCACTTTTTTAAATGATGTTGTTGATTTTGTTGACAGTCAAATGACAGCAAAATAGATCATTTTGGCCTAAATGTACAACTGTTAAGAAAGTAATTAACTGTCGTTTGCTGATATATCACACACACACACAATTAGACCATTTACAATAGCCAATCAAATAAGTTAAAAAATGTTAGTGTGAGCAACGATTAAGAAACTAAAGTAATAACTGAACACTGCAAATTATTCAATAAACTATGTGAATAATGTAAAGAGTTAATGTCGTTGCTACTGTTGTTTGTTGTGGTTGTAGTAGTAGTCTAGTTATGCTAGTAATGCAAATGATAATGTCTGCATACAGCTGTTGACAGCGGCTCACGTTCAATGGTTAAACATCGGCAATTAAAACACAGTAGTACAGCAGTATGATAATAATTTTTTTATCAAAAAATTAACAAAAGTGCAACAGAAAACACTAAAACAAAAAAAGTTATTTAAAAACACTTACCTTTTAAATTGTAAAAATTAGTTTTTGAGCGCACAAATAACAATTTACCAATATAAAACGGTTTAAACAATTTTTTTAAGAAACTTCACTTTTAGTGCAGTGGTAAGCACAGATAAACTGAAAAACAACCGACGGTCATCTAGTGACATACTGAAACAAGTTGCGCACATGATCATAGCCAAGTGAAACACAAAACATAAAACAAAACAAATAAACAGAAACAGCTGGATTAAGGAGACTGAAAGAAAGAGAGTACTCAGCACTAAAGTTGAAAATGCAGCAAAGTTGCAGCAAAAAAAATCTAGTGAGTGGGCGTCAAAGTAATAAAAAAATGTGAAAACGAAATGAAAACAGTGTGCTCTGAGGAAAAAATGGAAAAAGATGCGGCAAATGGTGGCAAAAAAAGCACCACCAGAAAACGGCTGAAGAATTGTGGTAGAGTTGTCAGTAGAGGAGTTGTTGGCAATGGTAAGATGGGTAGAAGCGCAGTAAAACGAGAGGAACGCCGAGAAAACCGCTCGGCCACAACTACTGTCTAAATGTGCAATGTGTGCTGTGGTGCTGAGTGGCTGCAGAGTCAAAGTCAATTGGTCCGAACATAACTGTACATTGACTGACTGACTAGTTGACTGAAGTAGGTTTTCACTCAAGTGAGTGCCCCCTCTCTCTCTTTTCTTTTTCATTGCTCTCTTTCATTGCTCTCCAGGGCTCACTCACACACTCATTTTGCGACAGTACGCACATAATGGGTAAAGGTTGAAAGAGCAAACGACAGTAAGTACAGTGTTCATTCATCACAGTTGAGAGTATGTCTGTGCCTGTGTGTCTGTGCCTGTGTGTGTGTGTTGGCAGTGTGCAACAGTGAATGTGATTCCTGTGCAGGTTACTGCCGCAGTTACTGCCAGACAACGGCAACAGTAGTGGTGGTAAGGAGAGAACAGGACAGACGGGAAAATGGAGAAGACAACAAGAGGATCAGATGGCGCCTCAGCCCCCTCTTCTTCCACTTGATGATCATCGTGCAGGAGTAGTAGCAGTCCCTCGGTGCGCAGTAGTAAGACAATCAACCAACTTTGACAGTGACTGCCTGTCTGCCTCACTCACAGTCACTGCCGGTAGCACTTACTTTTCTCCTTACACACTTGTACATGCATGGCGTCTTTTCTCATAAAAAACTACATTTGATCAGTATTCTTTTAATACTAAAAAATGACCAAAATAAATGTACTTCAAGAGTGTACCAGTTTGCTGACCAATTTGTTTTTAGCAAAAAAGTGTGTTCTCAAAACCGTTTTTTGTTTTTGATTGGTTTACTTTTGTTACATTTAAATGATTATTAAAATTTGCTTTAAGTTTTAGTACTGCAAAATTAATTTAAAAAAAGTAAAGTTTATTGTCAACAAACTGCTATGTAGCTTTAGTTTTTTAATTGAATTTTATTTTGTTTGCAGTTTAAATATTGATCACTAGACTGAGCTACTGTTCTTTTAAAACAAAATTGAATTTTGTAAACTTTTCCTTAGCAAAATGTTTTGAAAAACCTAAGTCTGTTGTTTAAACTTTTTTTGAATTGTCAAAAAACAAACCAAATTATTTTTTAAAAACAATGAATTTTAAGTTTTAACATTTTTATTAATAGTAAGTAATCGAACAACAATAATATTTTAGTTAAAATTGTTAATAAAGTTTAAATTATTGTTTTAAACAAGTGTTAATGTTTAATTGTTCCACAAAATTTTTGCAATATAGTTTTACCCAAATTTGCTTTGTCTACTTGTTTTAACTTTGAAAAAATGTGCCAAACAGATGATGACTGAAAAACATTAATAGTAACTATTGTGTTAAATTAGTTTTAAAACTGTGTTTGCAAGTGTTTGTGCATTGTGTAGTAAATGTTTTAAAATTTTGTTTTTATTTAAGAAAAACTTTTACAAAGTCAATTTACAATTGGACAATTCAAAATATCTATTTTGAATAGTTTGTATCTGACTAATTCTTAAACATTTTGTATGTCTACGGTGTCAATGTGTTTAACATCAAGTTTATGTTTACGTATCACATCAGTTCATTGATCTGATAAGAAAGTGATATTAAATTAAAGATGAACAAGTGGACAAGTCAATCACGAGATGAAAAAAAAGGAAAACAAAACATAAAAAGATGAATGGATATTTGCGCAAACACGTCAATTATGTAGTGGACCCAAATAAAGTTCAAATAGGTGTGTTAAAACAATCAGAAAAAATTGTTTTAACACAAGTCTAATTGAACATAAACAAAAAAAGGAAAATGAGACCAAAAACATAGAAAGTAAAATAAAAAGTAAAAAAATAAAGAAAAAATGAGACCAATAAGGAATAAAGTGCAAAGAAGAATAAGCTTAAGAACAAAAGAAAAATTGAGAAAATAGATGAAAAAGTAATACGAGACAAAAAACAGAAAGAAAAAAGAGTTTGCGGGAATAGTTGTGGATGAGAGAAGAAGAAGATAAAGATGGCAAAAAGAAGAAAACGGAGAATGTGAGAGGGTAAGCACACCGATGATACATAACATAAGCAAATGCCCATGCTTATTTAGAGTAGGTGATGAGAGGTGCCGCAAGAAGAAGAAGAAGAAGAAGAAGTGGAGCTTCCTTCGCTTGCTATGCTAATCTACTTGCAGGCATCTTTTAGCATAGTTGACCGGTAGATCTTTTAAATGACCAGATTGGCTGAATGAACGGGTGAAAATGCTGTGTAAAAGTGTTTGTTTGGAATAGTTATAGTAGTGCGAGGACAAATAGTGTGAAAATGAAATTGGAATTACATAAAGTCTTTGTGATGAAGCTGAGTGTGCTTTATCGATTAGCAGATTCTGTCTACAGTTTGTTTTGAGAGTGAAACAGTGTTGTGCATTTGAATCGATGATAATTTTTAGTCAATTTGCAAATTAGCTACGACTAGGCAAGTCAACAAAAATATTATAAAATTTGCAGTAATAATGTGATGTATGTGAGGAAATTATTTTTAGTCTCAGAGACTGCTGAGATATAGCCAAAGTGTGTTTGTGGGTGTGGGTGTGTGTGTATGTGCTTGTAGTTTGTTGCAAGATTAAAAAAGTTTAGCAGCCGATTCGGCAAGATTGGTAATGGTCTGATTGAAGAGGCGGACGCTGTAGTGGAGGATCAACGATCCAGTGGTGCCAACAGTGCAACAACCGTACTCCAGCAGGTCGAAGCCAGCATCTGACAGGTGAGTCGTTTCGCCAAAGTAATCCCCTCCACCGGAAGTTCCAGCACCTGCAAAAATGTTTGCATTCTGAGTCGAGTCGACAGAGCTGGCAGTGCTCAGCAAATGGCGACCGGTGCCGACGTAGTTGCCAGTGGCCATTTCGCTTTCGAGCTGGTAGCTGCAAAAAAACATAAAAAACAAAATTAGTTTAGAAAAAAATAAAGTGAATCAATGCTACTATGGTAAATTGAAACTAGTGTTTAAATAAGTTTTTTTCTGTGCTCCGGTCGGGCATTCTTTAGTTGCGTGTGTTTGTGTGAATTGTTTAGTAGGTCTACTGCTCGGTTGTGTGTGTGTGAGTTTGTGTATTTGTTTGCTTAGATCGTGTGTGCATGTGTTGTGTGTTGATACTAGTGAATTAGATGCTTTGTTTGTAAAGCTCAGTTGTTCTATCGACGTGAGCTTACCACACGATTGACTCTATTGAGTACACTGATTAGTAGCATTGTCTCGCTATAATTCGCGGTATTGCTTGTGCACACTGACTAAATTAATAGCTAATTAATTAATCATAGATATATTGCTTTTTCAATTGACGCCAGGCGCTTCTTCATCGTCATCCCCAGCGTCGATCAAACAGTGTTTTGATTAAACAGCGCTAGTAGTACTAGGTGAGAAAGTGTTGTGTGTGTGGCAAAAATGATTATGCTTGCACCAAAAGGCAAACAAACCTGACACATTTGAAAGCTAATTCTTGCTGGTAAAAACTTAAATTTAGCTCAATAACAATGTTTATGGTTTCGATCAATTTAACGTTTCTATTTTGTAGATTTTAAAATAAAACAAAATATCGCCAGTTAAACTCATTGCTCCTAAAACGCAAAATTGTGTTGTGTCGCTTGCTTACGTAAAAAAGGGAACACTGAAAAAGATAAAGCTGATAAAGAGAAAGAAAACGGAAGTCTTGAAGGAGGCACCAGAAGCACCGCCTCGCCCAACTGCGCTCAACTGGGCCTCCTCATCCTCATCCTCTTCCTCCTCAGCCTGCCCCAAACTGTCCAGTGCCGTGGCGGCAGAAGTGATCAGCGGCAGGTTCATCTGAATGGCCTGTTGCCTCTTTGGCTTCTTTCTGATCTGCCTGTAAGTTTGAGTTTGCTGCTGCTGTTGTGGTGTCTCTGAGTGACTGTCCCCTGTTTCCAGTGTTTGAGATGTAGTGTAGCCCAGTGTGTATCCTTCAGTATTCTCATCATCGTCAAAAATATAGTTATTCTCCTCAACGAAATCAATATGGTCATCAACATGCATCACAGCCTCCTTCTCCTCCTTCTCCTCCTCCTCCTCCTCCTTCATTTCAATAGTATCATCACCAGAGCAGAATACGATCTTCTGGAATCGTCGTAGGTAGTCGACCCGTTCTCGGCGCAGCTTGAAGCACTCAGCCTTGTAGAACTGCGCCATGTTGACCGACTCGGCGCACCGTCTCTCCAGCTCCTCGACGTACTCCTTTTTCCGCTGACGAGAGGACTGGGCGGAACGTTTGTTGCGGATCTTTCGGCGGATCTTTCGCAGAATCTTCTCCTCAATTTTAGTCAGCTGCGCTGGATTGCAGGGAAAGTTCGGGTAACCTGTAGTGGGAAATCAGAGGACAGGATAGACAAAAACAGACAAAAAAATTAATATTAACATTAGCCAGGCTGGTTGTGAAAGAAGCAGATTGTTTCAGAGCGCTAATATGCACCAGTGATTGGCGCAAAGAACAACAAAATTCAATTAAAGCAATGTGCGTGTCTGGACAAAAATGAACCTGTCTGTTTTCCTCTTTTACCCTTTTGCGGCAATTGTTTGCACTTTTGTTCTTGTTTTGCCATCGCCTCAGTTGCTAGAGTTGTTAGGGTACATTTAATTTTAAATTTTCCATAAATTTAATTAAAGTACAAAAGATAGTATAGTGCAATAAAACTAAATGAAAAAGCATATGCTGTATCATTAGCACAGCGAAAGAGTTTAAAGAAATTGAACCGCATGCTAATTCGTTTCCGGTTCAAGCGTACGACAGTTACTGCAAGTGGGGTCAAATTCTCTTTTATTGCCTCTCTAGTTGATGCGGCGGCGGTAGTTGTGGACCTCTAACACTGCCTAGAGAATACCATAATTAAATTGAACAATTAGTCAATTTAGCGGCTAGCCATTTAATTAGTTGCCTAGAAAATGACAATCAATTAAACGGCTCATTAGGCTAAATTAAATTGTCCAGCTAGTCAAACTCTTTCACCCAGCACCAGTCCTTTGACTTTTCTCTTCCTCATTGCTTTTTGTGTGCTAATCAAATTTCCTCCCCCCCCTTTCTAGCTGGTACTTTTCGATCATTAGCTCAGTGACACACTAACTAACCCACTCACTCACTCTCAGGCTTCTTATCGCTACCCCTCGATAGCCACTTCTCTCACCCGCAAATGAATTCCATGTACGTGCGCCCTTCTCTGCACTTGTAAAGCGCCGTCACTATCATTATCATCAGCATCACCGGCAGCACACACACACACACACACAAACACACAGTGCAAAGCACTTTTTTGTTTTTGCCTCCTCCGCAATCAACAAAAACCGCAAATTGCTTAGGTGTGCAACTTTTTTTGTCAGCTTCATCTTTCTTTTTCTTTCCTTTCACTTGCGGCCACCACTGCTTGGCAACCACTGCCGGCCACTGCGGACGACACCGTTTTCTGATATTGTATTACCATTGTTGATACCAAAATAAAGCTCTGTGTGTGGGTATGCAAGTGCCCAACTGCAGTGAGCCCACCAGAGACTACTGCCCAGGTTGCCACATGCCGGTGGCTGAGTTGACTTTGATCTGCAGTCAGCTTTGGCACACGGTGATCAGTGGCAGTGATGCCATCGAACTATCTTTAGCCCCTTGTCCTCATCGCCAACAGCAGATCATCATTACCAGTAAAAAGAACGAGAGAAGTATACCCCGGCAGAGGACAACGAGAATCAATGATGACACTGGCGATATTTGTCATTACTAAAGTAATAACAGTGTATCTACTGCCTACTTTATCGACAGCAAAAAGAAGAAGAAAAAAAGGCAAATATTGCTGGTAACACGTGCCGCCATAGTGGTACAAGTGGCAATGGACAAAAAAGTACATTAGTGGTTAGTGTCGGCAACGGGTTGCTAAAGTAACTGTATTTGGTATTTTCCCAAGATTAACGAATAACTAGAACACATCAGCATCTAATTTTTAAGATTAACATTAAAAATTTATTTGATTAGCATTTTTAAGTTTAAAATAATTGCATTTTGCCGTTACTTATTTGAAACACTAAATAATGCCATTAAACTTTCTTAATTTAGTTTTTTTTGTAAAACGATAAAACTTAAATACAAAATTGACTTTTCATTTAAAATTAAAATTAATCGATTTTGCAAATTTATTCATTATATTGTGTTTATCACTAAATGTAAATAAACCTGATTATTGCGTATACATATTTTTCAATACGGAATCTAATCAAATGAAAAACATTTCAAAAAAAAATAAATTACAAAATAGTCCAGAAGTAAAAACAACCCTTTGCCATGCGGTAAAAAATAACCGGAAACTAATTATCAGACCAAAATTCATTTTTGAAGTGTTTTGTCAATTATTAAAACACAGTTATTCAAACCGCATCGTATATTTACAACTATGCAAACGTACAACCAAAAAAATTAAGTATGGGCCGCTATTTTAAGTATAAAATTGTCATTATTTAGTTTAAAAAAATTTTTGCAAACATATCAATTTTTTTAATATTTAAATATTTAAAAGTTTGTTATCAATTTTGTTATTAGAAACTTTAAAAACTTAAAACTTAATTCTATAAATCATACATAATAAATGTTTTTTTTGAATTTCTTATGATTTTTTGAATTTTTAATGTAAACTATTAATGCTAGCAAAAACTCAATATTTTAAAGGTAGTTAATGTGTTCGCTCTAAAAAGTTTTACCTTTTTGATATTTAAGCTAGTGGAATTGTTTTTTGCTCAATTTTCTAGTGCAATGTATTTGCGAACGTTTTTCAATCTTAATTTTAAAACAAACTATAAAACAGTGGCGCTTGATCTAAACTGTTCAGTTGAGTAGCGCAGTGAAAATAAACAATTGAGTTTATTAGCACTGTGCAGCTAAATTTGGGTGGTCTGCGTGTGATGTTTAGTGCTATTCTACCATTGACTGGTAGCACTTTCACTTCTGCCAACCAATCTGAACTGTCTGCTTCAGTTTAATTGAGTCAAAAAGCGATGGCTAAGAATACTTATTTGCACGATTCACACAAGGTCATGAACACTTTATAGACAAAAGACCTCTCGTTTCTGTTGAAAACTAGAATGCCCCACTGAAATGGCAGCAAATCACTAGTGGTGGTGATTAAGACGTCTCAGCAGACTGCTAATCGGTTCATTGCTCTCTACTGATATTTCACTTTTTGCATATTGCGTTCGAAAATTGTCTAGCGCATGCAAATAAAATAAAATAAAAAAGGGAGCACAATAAGAATCACAATAGAATTCCTCATAACACTTAACTTCTAATTGAAAGCAAGTTTTTCTGTTGAAAAACACTTCAGCAAAAAACTATAGAATAAACTACTCACTAACTTTGCTCTAGATTATAACTTTGGATATAATTTAAATTTAAATAAAAACTAAAAACTGCAGTTGAAACTGTTAAAAAAGCTGTTTGAATGCAAAGTCTGAACGTACCTTCTTTGGTAAGGAGACGCCGCTCTTCATCGGTAATGTCAGTGTCAATTATGCGCGAGTTTCGAGTGCCATGCACTGAGCTGTTGTTGGCGGCGGCGGCGGCGGCGGCAGCGGCGGTTACGGCGGCAGCGTTGACAGTGGCCAGTCGACCTTTGGCAGTGCTGTTTCCGCTGGTCGCTGAAGAAGCGGTGTTGCTGCTGCCCAATGTGTGATTGCCCCCATTAACCAGCGTACCGGAAGAGCTGGTGGCGTTGAGGCGTTGAAGGCCCTTGGCCTTTTTGCCAGCGGCTCCACAGGTTGGCAGGTGACTTGTGGCGGTGGTTGTGGTTGCCGAACAAGCGGAGGAAGAAGATGCTGAGGAAGAGGCTGCCGTTCCTAGTGGGCCTCTACCTCCGTTCAGGTAAGCAGTTCCGACTGTCTGGGCAGTGTTGCTGCTGATGATGATGCTGTTGCTGCTGTTGTTGGTAGCGGTGCATTCGACGCCTGGCTCCGTTTTGATGACTACAGTGGCCGAGGTGGTGCTGCCGTTCACCGTTCGGCCGCCTGCAATGGCCAACTTTTTGCTGCTGATGTTGCTGTGCATCGGTGTTTGCCGCTTCACTTTGCTACCTCCTGCCACAGCAGATCGTTTACCAGCAGCAGCAGCAGCAGAATCGGCTTTGGCCGATGTGCCGTTGCCACAGTTGCCACCAGCGGTCTTTGTGCGCATCGCTGCTTTCCCGGCAGAAGGTGAAGTGGACGCTGAAATGGTGGACGAGTGGGCAGTGCCTAGGGAGAAGGCGGAAGAGCCAGCGCCCGTACCCAGGCCGGTGGAGCCGCCACTGGCGGAGGACGCACTGGAGCAGCTGCTGGTGATGCTCGCCGGAGTGGGCGGGTTGATGTCCCAGTTGCTCAGAAAGTTCTCCAGCATGTCCGGCTCATCGTTGCTGCCGTTGTGGCTGTTGCCGGCTCCGGTGTAGCTGAAGGAGTGGAAAAGGGGGAAAGAAAAAGTGGCAGATAAGGTTAAATATTACCAAAATCTAAATTAGAAAAGACAAAAGAGTGCAAAGGCTTACCTGAGATGATCACTAAGAAAGGAGACGCCTGTTGCCGAGTGCTGTCCGGTGTTCAGACCGTGGTTGGTGAGATGGCTATTGTGGTTGCTGTGGTGGTGGCCTCTGCCACCAGTAGTTGCGCCCACTGGCGATGTAGAGAAGGAGGTGAGCGAGCAGTTGCCCGAGTCGACTAGCAGACCACCGGCGCCCGACAGGTCGCCGTCAATGTCAATGTCGGCCATTGTGCTCAGGTGGAACTCGCGGTGATCGCCAAAGAAGGGCTCCAACTTCACCCGGACATTGGAGCCGCGTTTGCCAGAAGCAAAAGAGGCGGCGGCGGCGGCGGCGGTGAGAGTTCCGTGTGCATTAGCCGTTCCGGCAGAAGCAACAGCGACAGAGCTGCTCGGCGAGCCACTGGAGGAGTTGGGCGACAGAGAGCTGGCTGGTGAGCTGGAACTAGTGGAGGGAGATCCGAAGCTGGAGGTGCAGCCCAGTGCGGCCGATGATGAGTTCGGCAGCTCGGGCGGTGGGTTGAGATACTTGTCCTCGGAGAGGTCATCGCCGCTGGCGCCAAACTGCCACGCGTCGGAGAATATGTCAGAGTTTAAATAGCAGTCTGGGCCATTGATTTCTGAAAATTATGAAAAAAGAAACAAAAAATTGAGCATTAGAAAGTGTGTTCTGTTGCGTACCAAGTTGATTTGTAGTTACTCCATTGGTCAAAACATTTGCTAGAAAAACTCTATAGTTTTTTAGTAAATGATTCGACAGTTCACATATGTTAATTCAAGTATTATTTTTTTAAAACAATCAGAAGCATTTTAAAGTTAAGAATAACTTTTGTAACAGCCAAGTGTTATCATTTTTTTATCGAGTGATTAATTTGTTTTATTTTTGTTTTTTACCGTCCTAATATTTCTTAACAATTATTTTTGTTTGAATAAGCAAAAATGAGTTTTTTCTGATTATGCCACATTTATCAATTGATAAGTTGCTGTTTTTATATCGAAATATGCAGTATCTATTTTTGTTTATTACTGATGTTAAACGCCAAAATATATTTATAAAATTAAAAATTGTAAATGACTGGTGATAAATGTAGGTCAAGTTCAAGTTTATTTGAGCTAAAAACAAAACAAAAAGTTTTTGCAAAAAACTAAAATTTATGTTATTTTAAAAAATGATTAAATTATAAGTTTAAAACAAACTAGTGCAACATCCTGCTGTAAAAAACCAAACATCAAACTTTGGTTTAAGTTTTTTGTACAAAAATTTCAAAATAATATATTGTTGCTGTCGTTGTTTGTATAAACTATTAATAAATTTTTAACTAATTTTTTTAAGTAGCAAATGCTGTAACAAGAATAAATGTAGAATCTAAAATGATAAAAATAGTAACATAATAAATGCAAATCTAACCCATTAATGACATTTAATACAATATTAACCAAATTTTAAACATCCTAAATATTTTGGTTTTTGTTCTTAGAATTACAATTTTAATGATTTCCTGTTTTTAGTGCTTAAAATTAAAAACGCGCCAAAATAAATATTTCTAAGCAAAATTATTGAGTTAAACAGTGTGTTATAGCAAAATATTATAAAAAAGATTAACAATTGTTTAGGAAATTAAAAACAAACAGATTAGTAACCTGTATAAAATTTTTGCCAGAATTTTTGACCATTTACGCTTAATATTTGTTTTAAAAACACAATGTGCATTATGTTTTAGTTACATATAAAAACGACAAGAAAAAATACGTGTGCTTACGTTAAACCTCGTTTAGACCAACGAAAAACTAAAACCATGTTAAAACTAAAGCCGAAAAGTGAATAAAGTCATACTTTGAACGACTATAAATTTCAATTAGACTGATACTTTTTCTTTATTAAATGTTGAACGTGTTTGATTTACCCATCGTGCATCAGCATCAACAACAGCAGTCGCTGTGGATGTGGGTGCCGATACAATAATGAATAAACATTGACGTTGTGCCGGTAAGCAGCTCGTTTGTCGATTGAAAAATCAGTGTTACTTTGCTGGTAAGCCAGTCGGTGCGTGTGTGTCAGTGCCTGCTACTGTGTCTGTGTTACTGTGCGTGCCTATGAACAACGGTTAGGTAAAACAAAGGAAATGTGTGTTAGTTTTTCTTAATCTCTGCAAACTTGTAACATGCACATTGTACAAAAAAATTGTCTTAACTGTTTACTTTTTCATAATTTTTTTTGTTTCACACAAAAACAAGTTTATGTAATTTTAATTTTTTTAAATTAAATTCATTTTTAAAAAATTTGAATGCATTTAAAAATTATACAGCATAACTTATTTTTATTGTTTGATTTTATGACAAACTACTTTCAAAAGTTAAATTGGCATTTTGGTTAAGATTAATTATCTGAATATCTTAAATGCAAACAAACACCAAAACTGTATATTATTTTTCCTGCAACATTTTTTGTTGTTGGGCAAATGTCAGCAACTGCTAGTTTGTATTGGTAGCGGAAAATAATGTAATGACCAACATTTGCTTCAATTTGCAAACGTTTTTTGAATTTTGTTTTGATGATAGAGTTTGTCAATTTCTAACAAAGTACACGATAAATGCCGGTGTTTGTTGTTGCTTGTGCTGTTTTTTAGATTAAACGTTGGATTTATTTTTTTGACAAACAACCCCTGTTTTACTCCAGTTGTTTTGGCTAACTCATGTATTTAATTTGATTTTAATTAATCTAATTAATTAATCGATTTGTTGCACTGCAGCCATTTATGCATAAAAAACTCTAGTCAGTAGGTAGCAGGGAAACAAAATTAATTTTTAAATAAAAACGTATTTAATTACTTCTGAAAACTTAAAAATAAAAATAAACTTTTTATGGTTACCTAGCTGTAAATGAACCAGGCTATTTTTATTAAATTCAAAATGTATGTTTTACTATATGAGTTTATAAAAATGTTTTTAGTTTTTGGTTTTTGGTAACCAATAAATGGTTGATTAATAAAAAGAATTAACCTTATATCTTGAAAACAATAAATTTTCTAAAATATAATTAAAATAAATTATGTATGTTAATAATATTGCCAATAAAAACGCAAATTGATAAAAAGGTTTTAAAGAATGGCCAGAAAAATAAGAATGTACCAATTTTATAAATAAACCAAATAGTTAGTAAAACCAGTAATTATTCACAACAGTTATACTTCACAGAAAACAAACATCAAAACAGTTGTTTGAAATAATTAGAACAATCACAATGATGATTGCGTAAACAGAACTTCATTAAGGATTCTGAGTTCTATATTCATTGAGCTCCATGTATTCATAAAAAATGTTTTGATCATTAATCTTAATCTTTCATATAATTTTAATCAATTTTTTGTTTTTGATTCACTACCCGTTATTATCTTTTTGGTTGTTTTGCTAATTTTCCGTTTTTTTGTTAGCATTTTGTTGACCATTTAATGATGATCATTTGGTAAATGAGTTTGATTAATTTATTCAACTTTTGTTAAAAATTTAAATTAGAAAACTATAGCTTGTAATTTTATGTTAAAAATGTCAAAACAAACAAGTTATTGAAATAAAACTTTTAAAAAAATAAAAAAATTAAAAAGTTTTAATATTTGTTGTCATATATTTAAAATCTTTTTCATATGACTGTTAAAATATTTGTGCAACAGGATTCTTTGGTCACGTTTTTGGATGTAAAACGGCAAACCTGATAATTTAGTTAATATTAAACTTTTTTGACTATATGAAACGATAATTTAATTGTTGAAAATTTTAGTATTTTGCTAGAACCGTTAGTGTACCCTTTACTAAACAAGCAACAGCTCATAATTCTTTTATAATGTTACTGCTTTATTTAGAACTGCTTGACATGAGCAGTCGAGTTTATTGTTGTAGTTCCAATTGCTTGTTGTTAAAAATTTTTATATATAACGGTCAATTTTTTTTGCATTTGTAGTTTAAATAAAAAACAATCATTTAGTTGAAAACTAACAAAAAAAATTTAACAAAGTAAAATTAAATTAAATAATAACTACAACTAATTTTTGCAATTACAACGTTGTTTTACACAATTTATTAGAGTAGCGGCCACCAGGCCGCTGGTGACGTGGCTTTGCTCACGCAAAGTTCGAAACCTTTGTAAATGCTTTATAAGCTGCTCCCTCTACCATTAAAAGTCAGTCTGGACTACGTCATGCTTGTAAATCTCTCCGCGCGCCGCGTTACCAAACCGCTTCTTTAGCAAAAATTAATTACTCAGCTGTTGTTAACTTGTTGTTTTTTATTTTTTAATAATACTGAAAAATTTGGTTTGTTTGTGTTTTACCAAATTTTAATATTTAGTTTTAATTTGTTTTAAGCATTTTTTGATTTTTCATTATCTGTGTGAAATCAGATGTTATTCATTTTTTTACAAACATCAGTGTGTTCATTAGTGCAGTAATGCATAAAATAAATTGAATCATATCATTTGGTAGAGCAAAAGCAAATCATGAAAAATGCCAATTGATGTCGTTGTTGGTGAACGCATAGTCACAATCGTTACTTTCAATTGCAAATATATCTGCAGATTGGATAGGCCAAAACAAATTAAAATTCAAAAAGCCTGATTAGTTCAGTTTCTGTACTAATGTAACTGATTATAATCGCAAATTGGATAAATTAAATTTATTTTTTTATGTTGCTGGAAAATATAACTTGAAAATTCTTATTTGCCGTTTTTAAAGTTTAATATCTAACACTAGCAAATTAAAAACTAATTTTCTTTGACATTTTTTGCAGTATAAAACAAAATGAAAAACTTGAATAGAAAAATGACTACCAGTACTGAAACAAACTACGTTAGCACTATTGCAAACGGTAATTGAACCGGATATGGTGAACAGAGGATAACGTAACAAACCACATATTGGGTGATAATCGCACTGGCTATGATTTCCGAGCAGTTTACTCATTGCCTACATGTCTGCACTGAATTAGAATTTATTTATGCAACATTACTTTTAGATGTTTTTTAGATCAGCAAAAACAAAAACAGTTATTAATAGGCTTTTTTTGGAAGCAAGCAATAACTTGTTAAAAAGTAAAACTTTGTAAAAAAATATTTTTTACAAAAATTTTGTTTGCAAAATATTTTATTTTATTTTTATTTGCTCTAAGCTTAGTTTTATAAAATTGGTAAGTTAATAGTTAACAAGTTTTAAAAAGGATTCAACAACATAAGTTTGTTTTCTGAAAATAAAAAAATAAAGGCTTTGTTAAGTTAACTCAATTGGATAAAAACTAAAAACAAACGCATTGCTCAAAAATAAAATTGTCAACAAATCAAATTTAAAGTTCAAAAATGTAAAATTTAAATAAAACAAATTTTAAAAAACCTGTTAATTTTTACACTGCAAAAAACTTAAATTAAAAAAAACATAAAAGTAAAAAAAGTTCATCAAAAAGGAGATAATGATTGTTCGGTAAACAAACACTTAATGTGCTTTAAAGTTCATTTACTTTTTTAAAATTGCCCGCATTAGTCCTGTTGTTAAGGGCAAAAGGTTGTGCATGTCGTAATTTTTGTTGTAATTCAGCTTACCCCTTTAATGACAAATATACAATAATATTTTACAAGTATTTAAATTACCAGTTTTACTAAAAAAAGTAATGTTCTTTGTCTAATGGAATGGAGCAAGACAAAACCAGAAGAAAAATGCAGCACACTGCTAATCCACTACTTAGTTAGATTATTCCAATTGACCCGCATTTGTTGCCGCCACTGGGAATGAGCGTAGCCGTTTAAATGCCCTTATTTGTTCCTTCTAACTAGTATCCCCCTTTACTTTCAAACTTTCCGTTGTACTTTTAGGCCGTTTTTTGTACCTTAATAAATATTTTACTGCAAATAGAGCAACCTCTGTACAAATGAAAAAGGGCAAAAACTAATGCTAATGGTCAGTTGGACTGTTTTTAGTAGTTGCAGGGTTTAGGTTGAATTCTCTATTACTTGGAACTGATCTGAAGAGACCACAAAGTGGACACAATACTGATTGCTTGTTTGCCTATGCTGGTGAGGAAGCAATTGCATTCAATTTGGCTTGCAAACAGAGCAAAACAAAACCGAACCGAATTGAACTGAACTGTCCACTCTATGATAATTTAATCTACGCTAATTGAATTTAATTGGTATACATTTTCAAATGTGTCACGGAAACTCAAGTGCGGAGAAGAAACATTACCATCTTGGACTTTTCGATTCTAAAGACTAATTAGATTGCCTGTAGACGATCACAAACGTACTAACTAGAACTGGCTTTTGTCAAGTTTCTCCTTTGCTTTTCTCTCATTTTTTTCTACTGCTCCAACTAAAAACAAACTAGCTGCTGTTGATGAGAAGATTTAGCTGTTGTCTTCTTCTGCTTGGTAAACCGCCTACTGATCAATGGCCACTTTTTGGCAAACCAACTTTGAATAGTGGTCATTGAAGAGAACAAAAGACAAAACTTGCTGTTGATGCTTTAGAATAATAAAACGAAGAAGAGACAAAGGAGATCATGAGAGCAAATAAGGTTCATTTGGTAGTTTTACATTTTGAATGCTTTCCCATTAAGTTTAGCACAATAAAAACACTGGAAAGAATGAGGTAAAAGAAGGAAATAAACAATAGAAAAGATATAAAAAAAGTAAAATTGCAGAAAAACGATGTGCTTTAAAAGTGTAGCACTAGTAGTGGTGCTCTCAGTGACGATGTGCAACAATGGAAATTGCAATAAACTTGAATAAAAGTCTCCAATGAAGTGGTGTAACTAAAATGTTCCAATGTTTTTAAATTATTTAAAAAATCGTTTGGTTTAAGCGGACAACAACAACAGCAAAAACAACAACAAGGACAGCAATTACGCAGCGTATTATTTTAACGCTAAACCTCACGGCATGTTGACACTGGACTTGATGCATGCAGTTTCATTAACGCAATTTCAATTAAAAGGTCATTCAATTTGAGTGTCGTGGTTGCGATGTGTCTGTCCATCTGTGCGTGCAGGAATTGTGGGAGCATTTTAATTAACCGGCAAATGGCAGCAGCTCACACATTGAAGCACCTGAAGCATAAAACAACAGCGCAGACACACAGTATGCGGACACTAGTGCAAACTAGTTCTGCCGGAGAAGCAAGTGAAATGAAGCTCAGCGCCATAAACATTATTAGCATTACTGGCGCCACCGGCAACAGTTCTTCTAATGAGAGAGTTGGCGAACACTCATCACCCTCATCACCCTCATCACCCTGCTATGACCTTTCACCCTCAGTTGTACGGCAACATCAGAAGCATTTCGCCGGTTTTTCTGCCGTCCAGTTGTGTGTGTGGATTGCCTCATTGCCGCAGAACAGTCTCAAGAGGTGGCAGGGTAGCCAGTTTTACCATCCATTCGGTGACTTTATCAAGCCTTTTCAAAATTTTGACAGCCAAATAAAGGCACAAGTTTTCAGCAAGCCGAAACTTCATTTGCAGAACTGTCAGCCGTTTAGCCGGCACTGATTTGTCACTGTTTGCCCTAAGTATCAGCGACAGTCACTACTGCCAGAGTTTCACACTTTAGGCGGAGTGAAGTATGTGTCATGTCACTGTGGCCGCTGTTTTTGTTCGGCTTTTCCTCCGGTCACCAAGCTTACTTTGCCTTAAACACACACACACTTGCCATTTGACTTGGATCTCTCTTTTTGCACTTCCTCTCTCTCCACTCCTCCCCTCTTTTTCTCCCTCCACAAGTGCCGCTCCCACACACACACACAGACTGTTGACTGGTGACATTTCACCATTGCGGCACCTAATGTCTTTTTAACGTAATCAGACCAACCAACCAGTAGTGGTGGTTATCAGCAAAGCCACCGTTAATGCTGAAATCCGGTGCGATTGTGTGGCCACTGTAAAAGTCACTGACCATAGATCACAGCCGCAAGAAATACTTGCAACTATTTAACTTGTTCCTGCTAATTTAGTGTAGTGTAGATTACACTTTTCCCGTTTTGAAAAGCCTCCATGTTTCAATTCAAATTAAAAGTAATCAATGTTTATTTTTAGTCACCTAAAAACGTCTGTGTTTTCAAATTGCTTATCTGTTTTTGGTAAAAAACACAAAAATCTTTTGAAAAACTAATTCGACAATTTAAAAAATAAACAATTTATTCTAATTATAATTAAATCAATTTTTAAATAAAAATTAATAAATTAGTACAATTTTCCTAAATGAACTAATGTGCTAAGCATGCAACAGCTACAGCATTTTCAACAACAAAAACAATTTTAAGTTTTTTTCCTAGCCAATAGCTTGCCTAACTTATTTTTTTTGTTTTAATTTGCTAAAAACTTTAGCCCAAGTTACCCCATCTAAAGGGAAGAAGGCTTTACAAAAAATGTTTTGTTTATTTTTTTTCATTAGTTTTTTCCTGAGTTTCAGCGCAAAAAAACGGTAATAAAGACAAAACAAACAGGAGGCGCATTTCTACAATCACGACTTGATCGCTTGGCTACGCATTTGCCGGTCTCGACTGCCAGTTTGATGGGCAGACGCTGGTCATTGTGCCAGTGTGTGCAAGATGCGGCATGCCATGTCTTTCAAATGCACAAAAAATGGCTTCAACTCAGCTAATTAAGTCACACACTCTCCTAGACTCTGCTAAATTAGTTAAAAACAACTAAAATTTGCCGTAGAAACAAACGCACAAAATTCCTTTTTTTGTATTTGATATAAGTTTTTCAGTGTTAAATCAATGCTGCTCAATTCTCCACTTGCTTACAGGTTTGTTGCAATGACCAGTTGTACACTGTCTGTTTTGTTAGTGTTATTGTTTTAGTTGTTATAACCTAGCATTCTCTACATCATTGCCTATCAGTTGATGATAAAATAGCTGTTAAAACAAAGAAATCTACAACTGCGGAAATGGCTTCTGCAGAATATGACAAACAAAATGCACAAGAAATTGTCACTTTATTGGTTTTGGCTAGAGTGAAAACAAATTGTTTTTTCGTTTGTTTCAAGCAAGTGGTTTAACACTTGTCTGGTCAAAAACTATTTTTGCATTTCTATTCTCAAAGAAAGGTACCAGTAGTAGTCAAGTGTGATGATTTATGGCGTTCAGCTGTTTACCGGTAAACTCGACACACAACTTTCTCTTTTTCTCCTATTGATTACTACTGCGGCTCCCGCCTCAATGCAGGTGAAACATGCCGGTGTTCTGCGGTGGCCTTCTCTTGATACTTTCCTCTGGATGACCACTCGAGCAAATTATAGCAAAAAAGAATGCTGGATAAACAATAAAACTTGAAAGAACTGGCCGCTCAGTGAGCAGTATAAGAATGCATCATTACTCGGCATTGTTTTTTGTTTTCAATTCATTCATTCACTCTCTTGATTCCTCTCCTCTCAATAGTCCTGGCCCTTCATTCACTGAATGCACATTAGGCACCACCAGGCATTACGTTCTCTCTTTTTCTCTTTCTCTCTCCTTTTCATTGCCCCTTTCTTTTCCCTGCAGATAATTAAGTTCATTGCCGGAAACAGATTATGATTCTCGATTAGGAGCAGCAGTTGAGTAGGAGAAAGGAGCAAGCACTTAGTGGTGGTGGCGGTGGTGGCGGTGTGGTTGCACCAATTGAGCACTTTGATGGCGGTGTTGCTGCGGTGTGCGATGATGTCCACTTGTCGATTGGAAAGATGGGGCGACCGTTCACCCCGCTGTTCGCTCCCATCAATCACTAATTTATGACTGCAGCTTCCAAGCGGAAACCGCGTGCGCTTTCAACTAAAGTACCACACGTATGCGGAGTGTGAGGGAGGGTGCTTTGTGTGCTTTGTGTCTGTCTGTTTTGTGTGTGTGTGTCCGATTGGTGGTCTATTTTACCTGCAGCAACAAAATGGCCCTCCAAATGGCTAAGATGTGCATTAGGGGTAGTGAGGCCAAAAAACAGTGAGAAGCAAGGAGAGAATGCAGTAGGAATAATGGCAACCATACACAAGCACACACACACACACTGGGGGATAATGCTGGCAATTGTAAGCTTTTTATTTAAGTCTGCACCTTTGCCTTTGTTCTCTAGTTGCTTTGCAGCAGAGTTCACTGCTGGAAAACGATGATTTGCAAGCTGCTTCTGTTGCTGCTGCTGCAAACAAATTTGCCCGGGCTCTATTGTATTCACTTTTTGCGCTAATATGCTTTTTTCTTTTCATTTTAAATCGGCTTTCTTTTGTTTTAAATTTATTTAGCGAAGAGAACTGCAAATCAGATTTAGACCCTCTTAGGGTTGTTGGCGTCGGCTTGTTGCCCTATCATTGCTTGCGTGTTAGCGCCAAGCTGCTAAACGAAAATATACAAAAAGCAGCAGTGATGTCAATATTTAAAGTGAAAAAGTAACTCACAATAATCTTTGTGGTTTTGAAAACAACACAAAATCACTTGAAACCACCTGCTAATTGCTCGTCATTTTTCACCTGTGTTTAGTTAAAAACACCCAACACACAAATGCCCAACTAGTTAAAAAATGTCAATCATTTAGAGAAAAAACAACAAAAACAAAAGACAAACAGATTTTCCAAGCAACATTTTAGCTCTCTTTCCTATGTGCAATGCAAAAATGTCAATCAAAGTTATGCAAATGTTTCGGCAGTAAAACGCATATTGTTACTACAACAACAACTACTACGGTTGAACTTTAGGTTTCAAAAAAGCCGTCTAGTCATTTCACAGTTGCCGGTAGTTCAATTTGAAAGATTTGAGTGGAGGTAACAGCAGTACAGCTAATGTCATTGTTTTTGCAGTGGCAACAGTGTGCGTATATCGTTTTGCAGTAAATTGCTGTCCTTACTACTGTTACTACTCAACGCTAATCAAGCAAGGTACGCTGACCTTAGCTGCAGCAAGCAGGCAGGTAAAAAGAAACAAAGGTAGTGGTGGTGGTCATTGAAAAAAACCAAAGAAGGGGATAAAACTGATGAATGAATTGGTCGTACAAATCGCAGTGACTCGGTCATTTTGTCGGTGGTAGTGTGTGTCCTCAACATCAAGCTGCATATGCAGATTATTGGAGTGAAAAAACGGTCACTAGTGGCCAATAAAAAGTGCGCTGATTAAAACGTCAAGAGCAAAATGAGTGAGGGTGGTTTAAATGTACAGTAACAAAATGAGAAAGAAAAATGAGAAAAAATTGCTGCACTGTAAGTGATTTTTCGCTTTTTTCTTTTTTGCACTCTTTTTTCTTTTTCTCCTCCTCCTCCTGACAACAGTTGTTTTCTATGTATTTTTGACAACTTTTTTTATTGGGTATTTACTATTGGTTACAACCTTCGGTTATTCTTTTTGCTGTCTCCTATCCGTTTTTTATAAACAGCAACTAAACTTGCAGTCTTGTCACTTTTTGTGCATCTCTACTGGGCGTCAAGTTGAGAATAAGAAAAAAGAGGGAAAGTTCTTGAGACTCAGTTAAATGAGAAAATGTGCGCACTGCTGCTGGCCAACGAGAACGCATGGCTGTAAAAGTTTATGACGCTAATGGCAGACTTGGCCAAACGTGCAAAAACGCCAAAAGAAGGGGAAAGAAAAAAGAATAAAAGAAAGAAAAAGAATGCTGCAAAAGAGTTTCGGCACCAAACTCAACCTGATCAACAACTGCGGTTTCAGTCAAAACAATAATGAAATGGCGTGAAATTGAAAATCGAGATATTCAGTATTCTTAAACCTGAAATTATTTAGTTTCATTGTTTAATCGGTCAACGGTTAAAACAAATGACAACTTCACTTTAGCTGAAAGTGTTTCATGCCAGTCACAGCACTCAACCTCTACCCTGGAATGCATTTTCACTGCATTAGCATTCACTTCTAGTCACAGGCGCAATTACCAACCTTTTTGTATTTTCTTTTGATAACAATTCAACCCGGCAAGTTTGCATTATCTCACCAAATGGTTTTTACTGAAACTGTATCGTGTAATTAACCGCTACACAGAATTTAAAATGGATGATGCGTTAAAATAAAATAACAAATTAAAACGATGTACAGATAAAAAAGTTATTTGCACAAAATACTTTTGCAAACGGAAAATTTATAATTAAGATTTATTTAAAAATGTTTAGGTATTCAAAAATAAATTTTTCTACAATTTTTCAAATTTAAAAACGAAGTTTTTAAAAACCAGATATATTTTTTATAAATCAATTCTAACTTAATTTTAATGATTTGAAAATTTAATATAAGATTTATAGAAAATGGTTATAAATGGTTTATTAAAAGTTTGTCAAATATTGCCAGAAAACTGATCACCTTCACCCTAGTTTTAGTGACTGATAAGCAGGTATGTGCATCCATCCGCATTAAAAAACTGATATGATATGTTAGTCAAAGATTACCAGGGGTAAAGAAAGTGCAACATAAGGTAGAGGATATAAAGGAAATGCATTTACTGATAAAACAACTGTAGCTAACATATCAGCAGCTAAAACAATTTAATGTGAAGTTGATTATAAACAGGTATTGTAAAAAAAAGAAAATGAACATGAGGCGATTAAATGTAGGTCAACAATGAAGAGGTAAAAAATTGACAAAAATAAGATAAAAATATAATAAAAACAACGATATGACTTGCTAATTGTGGTTAAAATACTTTGTCACTATCAGTGTGTTTGTTGTTAAAAATAAACAATATTATACTTTATTTTATGAACTGAGTATAACTAAAAATTACATTTGTAGTTTATTTAAAAACATTAATTAATAAAACACAACTTTTTTAAGTAAAAAGTTTTATAATTTTAAAAACATTATTTAAAATTTAAAAAATAATCTTGCTAAAATAAAAAACTTAACTAAAATATGCACCAAACATTTTTAAAAAATTGTGTTTTCAGTATTATACATGCTCAAAAAATGCAATAAAAGTTATTATTAAATTATCTAGTTTTAGCAAAATAACAATTGTAATTGAAAAAATATTTTTAAAATTTGCATTTTTTGTATAAAAACCTCAATTTTCGTTGATGTGCCTAAAAATCATCTTTTTTCTTAACCACACACACACACACACTCAGAAAAACAGCTCCTTGGTTTATCTTCTGCTAAGTGGTTAAAACATTACTAGAAAGTGGTTGGGCAGTATCTGCAGTCTATCAGCAAATATTTAGTCAAATTAAACACACACACACGCACAATTTTTTTCTTGTGTGTTTGAAGCTGTCTGTTTTTTTAACCCTAACTTGTCTCTTGTTTTTCTTGCCCCATTCACATTTTTTTCTTTTTTCTACTTTCACTTATCTGGTTGTCGTTAATTCGTTAAGCTCATCACTCAGCAAGGCATCAACTGAAACAGCAACAGCAGCAGCAACGGCATTACTCTGGAAGCGAGTACCCATTGCCAGTGTCGATGGTTGAGGCTGCTGCTGCTGATGTTGCTGCTGTTGCTGTTTTTAGTTAGACGGAAAGGCACCAGAAATGGTAAAGAGCAAGAGCAAAAGCAGCCGAATTAGGTGGTTTCATCAGATAGGCAAGTGCTGCTGGCAGCAGCAGCAGCAATTCTCCAGTGGTGGACCGGCGGTGAACTGCACTGCACGCCAGTTGTGTTAGTCTCTGGTGAGGAAAGGCGAATCACTAAGTGCGAAACGCACACACACACAGGTCTGCAAGTGTGTGTGTGTGTGCGTGTGTGTGTGTGTGTGTGCGGATAAGTGAAAGTGAGAAGAAGCACAACAATTTTCGGTGGCGGGGGTAAACTCAATTATAAGCAGTGCTGCTGCTGATGCTGCTGTTGCTGTGTGTGTGCTTGCAAAATTGGGTAAAAGTAAAGACTTGTGTGTGTTTGTGTGATAGAGAGTCAGAGTGAGAAAGAAACTCAATTGAAAACAGAAAACACTGATTAACTGCAAAAGGAAGCGAGTGGTCTTGCGGTGGTTGCGGCCGCAGGCCACAAGTGGCCCAGTGCCATCAATTTCCGGGCAAGCACTGCCTCTAAGAGGCTTATCTCGGATTGCTGTGTGTGTGTGTGCCAGTGTCAGTGTCAGTGTCAGTGTCAAATACACACTGACAAACACACTGTTACCACGCAAACACTCGGTCACACCGCTCACCCAAACTGCCACTAATTTTGGCGCCACTTAGCTAGGGTAGGAGTAGTAGTAGTAGTAGAGAGAGAGAGACTCATTTCCGGGCACGTGGTATTTAATTGTCAGTGCTTCTTTTCCTCAGAAGACTGAAGTTATGAAAATATTGAACATCAGCTTTTTAATTAAATGGAGCCAAAATGAAGTGAAGAAGAAAGAAAGAAAGAGAGTGAGAGAGAAAAACAAATAGGGCCAAATTACCAAGATTCTCAAGTGCAGGGCTGCTTCATGTCAACGTTGCAAATTGCAACTGTAACGTTTTCCTCCTTCTTCACTCTTTCTTGACTTTACCACTTTCCGGCAATACTTTATTTACAACCAACTACGCACACAGTTGTTCTTCTTTTTCATTTCTCCCGCTTTTTTCTCGCTTTTGTCAGCAAGAGCAGCAGCAGGTCATATCTGTGGCCATGTGTTCACTCAGTGTTTTTGCTTAATTTAATTTGATCTGCCCGTCTTTTCATCAGTATTTCTATTTCCGTTTCTTTGCTCTTTTTTCCTCAAAAGTGACCCATCAATTTTTCTACCACCATCACAAAACCACATGCAATTTTTCATGCTTAATTTGAATTAAGCAAACAAACAACAACAACAACAACGCCACCGTCCAAAAAACAGCACCCGTAACAGCATGGGGTAGCTGCCTTTTTTTTCTTTCCCTTCTGACGCCGTTGTCAAATGAACAGGCAAGAAACGGCAAAAAAGAAAAAATTAAGTGCACTATGCCTTCAACTGCTATCCAAAGCCGGCGGTCACTGATACTCAGAGTATGTGTGTGTGTGTTTGTGTTTGTGTTTGTGTACTTTGAAACAAAATTTAACTTTTTGCACTATTTTTTGAGGCAACTCTGTACCAGAGTCCCTAGCCAATGGAATGCAATGGAAAGGGGGAAAAATATGAATCACAAATGAGTTACAATTGAAAAAAAGAGGAAAAAATGAACTCTAAGTTTGCGTTTTTGGAATGTTTTTTACAATTTAAAGCGCGGGACATGTCAGATGTCCCAGGCGAGGGCGATTGCAAAAGCAAAAACAACACAGCAAAAAGCCCAGTTGTCTTTTAGCTGCTGCAAACACACACACACACACATTTACTGCTTTACTTTAGGTTAAAGCTTTTAAGTAGAACGACCTAAAGCCGACTGGGGATTGAATCGACACAGACACTGAAATTTAGTTATAGCAAATGCAAAGACAACTCCCAATGTACACAGCAAATGATAAAAATTCAAGAGACATCTTCATCAACAACAAATTTGTACTACGGTCAAGTGGCGTACTACTGCAGTTCAAAGTTTAAGTTAAATGAAATATTTAAAACGCAAAGAACGCCTTGACACCTGTCCTGTCTATTAAAACCGTAATGCGCATAAAAAAAGTAATTTATCTTCTCTGTCTAGTTTCTCATTTTCATTTGAGTCTGTGTGTCATGTTTTTGTTTTTGCTGCAAACGCTCTAAAATATACTACAAATTAAATTAGAAGCGCACTAATAAATTTTATTTTTAAGCAAATTAGAAAGTTGGTTGCTATTAATTCCATTGCATTAATTTTTTTTAAAAACTTAGCGTTTTAAACTAACTCAAGAAAAACAAACACACTGAGACTTAACAAATTGAAGTTTGTGTTTTAAATTAACGCAAATTTAATTTAAAAATAAAAAAATTTAAAATTTTAGTAACACAAACAGGTTAAAAAATAAAAGTGTCAATGTTGACAAGTTGTGCAATACAAGTACAGGCAAAATTCACACTGTTGAAACGCCGCCAGCGCCACCATGCACAACAGTGAACGTTTGCATCTATTGAAAAACACCGCAGGACAGTTTTTATCAGCAGTGTGAGTTTTGCCTGTATAGATATGTGTATCAAGTATCTTCAAACTTTAAAAAATTTTGAATTTAATTGTTTACAATAATAAAAAGGATAGTAAATCAGACAAAAAATAAAAATGATATCGATCCATCATTTGCTAGCACTACTACCAGTAGACAGTTTGCATGCATGGAAGAGTACAGTTGTGGCTAAAAAAGAAACTAAAAGCACAACAGGTACTGTACTTTGGCTCTCGTAGATAGGTTTGTTTGTCCGTCTATTTATTAGCCCGGCATTTATGCAGTCTATCAATCAGTCAGCTGCAAAATGGATTGGCTGCCCTTCATGTGAAGAACGTCTTTGCTGGTGTCCAAGAATGAGCCAAGTTGACGGAGTTATTGCAATAAAAATGCATTATTATTGACTATTGTTGCAGTACTGCCTGTCGTTGCACATTCTAATTCTAAAAAAGAAAAACAAACATTGATACCTTTGCATATGTTTTCTGATGACAAGATAAAACACTATTTTTCTATTTAAACTGTTTATTTACAAAACATTTTATTAATTATCATGTTTTTAGTGTTTATTTTTAAAGCTATAAAAATAAAAGTGTTTAAAACTAAAAAATCAACTTTTATCAAAATGTAATGAGTAGAAACATCTGTTTGTGCAGTTAAGTGCAAGCTAAAAGACAAAACTGGCTAAAGAGCAAATGTCAAAGGTTCTGACGCAAATTTCAAAATGTGAAACACAAATGATCGATTGTCATTCAAACCTGAATAAAAAAGTAGTAAAAATAATATGAGCAAGGAAGCCCGAAAAAGAAAACAAAAAAGTCCGGCAGCCAAATGAATGAGAGAGAAAGAGAGAGAAAGAGTATACAAAGTGGGTAAATGGCCAAACATCTGGCAAAATGTGTGCAGAGCGAGAAGAAGAGCGGGAAAAAGAGTGAGTGAGAAGAAGGGAAGAGGAAAAAGAAGCAAAAGTAAACTAGCCAAAAGAGCACTCCATTGGCTGCCATGTCATTTTCCTTGCTGTGTGTGTGTTTATGCAAAGGAGCCTACTGGTGGGCTGATGTGTGCTGCAACAGCGTCCAGGACCGAGAGAGCCACCTAATTGAGCTGGGAAAGCCGTTCAAATAGACATTACGTAACCAATATATTGCCCAGTGCTGCAATGCAATGCCATTATTAGGCTCCTTTACTCCTCATCATTATTATCCTTTATGTTACCATTGTGCCCTCAGCCAGCAGCCAAGCGGGTTTCACTGGTAGGCCACACACACACACACACTAAACTTAAGCGGCACTTAGGTAAAGTAAGGTTTTAAACCTGAGCGGGGTTTAGCTGTTGTAATATGGAGATGAAAAACATAACCGTCCTACTTTGAGGACTTGTCTACTCTGGCTAATCGCAGCCGTACCTTTTTTGTACAGAACACAGACAGCACTGTTCACTATTGGCAAAATAGAACCTGCATTAGTGATGGTAATTCTCCCGTGCGGCAAGATACCGGCGGGGGGGAAACGGGAGAAAAGGTAAGGTAAGTGAAAAAGTGTCAGTGTCGGCATGTGAGTGTGTGTGTGTGTCTGCAGTCTTATGTAAGAAAGAGAGCGTACGTGTGAAAAAGGTGGAAAAGGTTTTCCTTATTGAAAAGGTGTGAGTAATAGAGAGCAGCAGCAGCAGCAACGAAGCGAAGCGTTTCGAGGCGAACGGTGACAGAAGAGCACAGAAGAGGCTCAGAAGGACGTCGCAACAAACCGCCGACAGCTAGCCAAACACACACTCACACTCACACTGGCTCATCTGCCATCTGCCAATTAACCTATTTTACAAAATGAAAGTGTATAAGTGGTCGGCACACAAACACTCTGCTTGCTGCTGCTGCTGCTGTTCACTGTACGGCACCAGCACGTTGCCTCAGCACCTTTCAGGTACACACCGACGTTGTCAGCAGCAGTAATGGTGTTGTGCTGGTGGTGCTGTGTGCTGCCACAGAAATGAAACATAATTAAAATCAAATTAAAAGTTCAGAGTACTGCTGTACGATCGAGTGAGATGGGCGAGCGCATCTGTGGAGCCTGCATCCATGTTCCCTGCTCGTATGCTCTGTTGCTGTGCTCCCCTAACTGTTGTCGTCGCACTTGTCTGTCATAAAGTTCACATTGTCAGTGTGTGTGTGTCTTTTTCTCTGATGTTCACTGTTTCAGCAGCCGGTGTTCACTTCGAGACACCAAACACTTGATCGGAAACTTTGTGTCTAGCTCGTAGTTCTGTATGAAACGCCATTTATTGCCCCATGTGCCAGGCGCTAAACAACGTACAACAGTTTGCCGCACGCTAAGCTGCTGCTCAAGCCGAAACTTTTATCGGTGTACAGTAAAAAGTTGTTATTAAAAATTAGTCAAACTTACCATTTTTGTGATTGTCTATGTAAACAGACGCGTTTATGCACAAAAAACTAACTTTAACCAGAAACGAATATACGTCTAGTTTAACTGTGTTTGAACAAAGCTGATTTACCTGTTAAAAATGTTGTACTTTTTGTATCAGGTGGAGAACAAACAAAGTACTAAATTAAAAAAGGTATAAAAAACATTTGCCAGCCAGATTAGCTAATTGGCAAATCAGTGTTTTTATGAAACTCAAATATTAGCTAACAGAATAGATGAGAGGAAGGGGAATCAAAAACAAATATGACCTCTCGGAAGAGAGCTGAGCTGGCTAATACCAAGAGTGAAAAGAAGCAAATGCTGTTTCTTCCTAGTAACGCTCCATTGAATGTTGCTTCTTAGCATGTGTGGCCTAACCCACATATTTGACTTTAATTAAAAACGGCACAAAGAAATGCATTTTTCAGTTGTGCACATATTATTGGTTGCGCTATGTGTGTGTGATGCACACCTTGCTCACTGCAACTGTGTTAGTAATTAAAGTAGTAGTAGTAGTAGTAGTAGTAGTAGTAGTAGTAGTAGTAGTAGTAGTA
>JAALOO010000234.1_pt1 | contig 28572 bp, 26 predicted proteins | sample 7257641 | NCBI WGS metagenome assembly JAALOO01 (sample SAMN14085613, study PRJNA598686) | mite metagenome | biome: ENVO:01001000; feature: ENVO:01001002; material: ENVO:01001226; isolation source: single female mite from University of Michigan culture on fish food culture... ...
TATACATTGATTTTTGTTTGAAAATTTAATTTTGAAAACTCTAAAGTATAAACTAGTCTCATTCTTTACAAAGTTCAGCAAAGAAAACTGTAATGCCCTTTTTGCTTCAATGTATACAAGCACAAATTGAGCCTGTTGTAGGGCATTTCGAATATATAGACTGCAGAAGGCGATTGTCTTCATCTGAATATGATGACTGACAGAGAGTTACATAAGGGGCAATATAACTGCAGTGATGATGCGCTCGAAGATGCGACCGAGCGGACACTGCACAATGGAAGCACTTGCCCATTGTGATTCGTACGGCCATTAGCTTGTACAGCCAAAATGCAGGCAATGACTCTGTCAAAGAAAGGGAATGTACCGTACTACTAAGCTAAAAAAGGGTTAAGTTGAGTACTGAATTTTGGTTGCCCAGACAAATCAATGCACGGAAATTGAGTGACATCGATCACTTGAGAATACTACTAGCCGATACTTGTGTGAAGAGAGTCAGTGTTGCAGCCTGCCAAGCACTGACTGTCCATTTTTGCCGGTCTCTACTTGACTAATCGCCGTGTAAGTGTGCGCCAACAGCATTGTACAGTTGAACTGTGCACAGTACAATTGCAGTTCCCAGTTGAGAGGAACCGCTGCCTTCTCCCATGGTACCTACTTGCCTTCTCTATTTTGTGAGTCTGCGTCTCTGGAAGATGTCGTCCAGTCATGCGCTTGTTATGAGATGGTCGACCTCTCCAGGCGAATGGCTCCTGCTTGGAATAGCTGTTTCCCGAACAGTGCAAGAGCCAGTGCCAGTGCTGCCAATGGTAGCTTTTGTTTATCTTGTGTTTCGCATATTTGCTAGTTTACAGTATTTGCCCACACTGCAACTGCTGCTAAGCGCCGAAGACATTGGGAGCCATTTGACGAGCTTTCCACAGTGATGGCTGATTATGATGGCGTCTTTGGCTACCAGGACAATGCCAACTACCCGATTGTCAACATCTCAGCGACGGCAGTGTACCCCAGAGGGGGTCATCACGGCTCAGAGAGCAACACCTACCACGGTATGTGCTTGGCGGCGGTGCTACTAAAACCCTTCAGTGCTTTCACATAACTTTTTTTCCCACTTAGGCGTTGAGCTGGACCTGGCCACCATCGTCTCAGTTGCCTCATCCTGTGTCATTCTAATATCGGGATGCATTGCAGTGGTGTGCCTGATGTGAGTTCATTCAAACTACGCATTATCTAGTAACTGGCCCACTAACTTGTCTTTCAACTTTAAACTGGCAGAATGTACATGAAGAAGACGGACATGCTGTATCGGTCTCGAACTTGTGCCAAATGCGGTGCTCATGTGGCACGTGATGAGAATGCTGCTTCTCGGGTGCCTTTCAGAAATGAGAGCCACACCGCTTTGGACGGGCAACCACCGAACATGGTCGACAGTCGCGCTTTTCTGCCGGCTATGGAAGCGCACACAAGTGCCAACAACAATAAAAATCAGGGCTCTATCGCCATTTTTCGCGGCTTTGGCGAAGTGCACAATGAGCCAAGTGATACCAAAAACAATTTTCCTTTTGGAAACGAAATTGAAACAAATGCAAATCCCGGTGCAATGCTGGCGCCAGTCATCTCCTCTAACCAGGCACCAGTGGGCGACTTTTTTGACGACCCAAACGAGCCCACGCCATATGCTACTTTTAATCTGCCCGGTTTCGATAAGGAGTCTAAAATTGGCGAAGTTTACGAGACGTTCACAGCCAAGTTCACTGAGCCACCGTACATGCTGTTGAAGAAGGGAATCGACTATCCGGCACCACCTCAGTATGCCGATTCAGTGGACTACAAAATGCGACTCATTGAGAATGTTAATGGCAAGCTTAGTGAGGACATCTACCAGGCGACCGGTCTGAGTCAGTGTCAGTCAGTGGCCTCTTCGAATCACGAAGAGCTTCTCAGAGCTTACGAGTACGGAAAGCAACAGAAGCAGAAACTGCTCAAGTTACAAGACGAGTTCATTGAATCTCTCAACGAAAACGACAATGTCGACAACTGCTATTTGCCCAGTGATAGGGAGTCACCAACTGATCCAGGTTAGTTTACTTTTCTTAAAGTTTATGACTGATGCACAATTTTACTTTGCTGCAAAGGCATTCGAGAGTTCACCAAGTCACCACCAAAGCCAAATGAAAAGCGACAAGGTACAGTGTTTCACCACCACCAGCCTACTGTTGCCGAGATGTTGGAGATATCAAAGAATATGACTGGTGGAAACGAAGAGGAGCTGGACATAAAAGAGTAAGTGCAGAACTCAACTGCTTTTAAAATGCTTTTGTAGATGCTTTTTAACCGCTTAATAACTGTGCGCGCGCAGGACTGAATCAAGCGTTGATAATACCGCTAACAAACATGATTTATCACCGAATGAAACTTCGAATAGTTTCTCTTCAATTCAAGGCAGCAGTAGTGAAGCACAAAGCACGACCAGCAACGGCGAGGACTCGTCTTCTTCGTCGACTGCAACGCCTGAAACGCACTCATCAGACGAAAACAGACAGGCGAACTTTGGCGCAATTCGACGCGACCGAAGTCGAAACCCATCATGGGCTTCCTTTACTACTAGTAAGTGCATGCAACTTTCTATTCGTCAGTTAAATGTTGCCTAACTATTTTTGTGTTTAGTGAAATCTAATACAGTGCTTGCTCCACAATACCCGGGGGAGAACCAGCTAACGGCTGAACGTGCCTTCATGAGCAAGTCAAACTCAAAATCAAACAGCACCATCAAGGAAGGCTTCTCAAGTGAGGAGGAGGAAGAAGAGAATGACCACTTTGAAGAGATTCAGAAAACAGAGTTCTCCGAACCTCGACAGGACTTACTAGAAGAGATCTACAGCTCTCGAATGCAGCCATCATCATCATATGCGTCCAGAGGGCCAGGCGGCTTTGCAGCGGAGGGGAAGCCCAGCGGAAGGCAACGGACAATCATGCTTGAGCAAGCAGTGGCCGGCAGCAGTCGTGCTCTACCACCCAACTACGCACAGTCCTCACAGGGGCCCAGCCAAGTGGACAAAACCGGTGCACTTTTTCCCAGCAGCTCTAATGCCGAACAACGCCTCCCAAGCATGACTAATCGAGATTTCAACCGAACTGCACTGTGAGCAGGTGTCGCACGGTAGGAAGGAAAAGTGTGTGCCCAAACGGGCGCTGATGCGCACTGAGATTGATTGCTTTCTCTTGGTAGCATCAGTGCCCATAAAAACACACACACACACAGTCACACCATTCGTTCCGAGCAATTGGCAATGGAATCGACAACTTCCTCTAGCTGCGACCACTAGCACTCGTCGTATCTAACAGTCGGCATAAAGGCGAAACGGCCTCTACTAATTCATTTTTGTGAAACATGATAAAGTATTGTTTTCCTCAAACTGACACACATTTTGTAAATCAAACCATTTGTACTGACACCTATTTGACACCGACTGTTTATATCAGTTTTTTCTATTTTGATCTCTTAGCACTTTGACCGTGTTTTGCTTGGAAATATTTTAAAATCAGTTTCACCTTGAATGTGCATTTCGAATTTAATGCTTCTGCTCATGTGGAATGGCGAAATGGCCGTTGCCAGCGAACATCGCCAATCACTGATTGGGGTAGCAACCGACAAATCTGCCATTTGCGTTGCCATTCACTAAACATTCGATGCTTCGGTTCAGTTTTCTGCCGCTGTTGGCATTGTCAGAGCTTGCAAGCACATTACCAGTTGATTGCGAGGCGTTACAGGCATTGTGCCGGCCGATGTAATAGCTCTTTGAAACGAAAACCATGTTTTGCGTCTTTTGTTCAACTTTACGGATAAAAATTTGCAATTGCTAATTGTGAGGAGGTCTATTGGTCGGTGGTGCAAGCGCAAACATGCTCCAATTGCAGTAGTCCATGTGCATCTGTTCAGCCCCTGTTCCCTCTCTTTTGGAACACGGCAGCTGACAAAAGAAGGTCCAAATAGATGTAACAGAAGCCGCACTGTAGTGTAAAGTTTACACGCATCACCGAGTAGGCAATAAGTCACACACACAGGAAATTGGATCACCCGTGGTGACTGTTATGAATTAATAATGAGCTGTCGCGCAAGGACAAGCATGTTGCGGCTTAGGCGGACGCACAATGCGACCCTTCGCTGAGCACTGATCAAAGTCAACACTACTTGGCCTTAATGAACTGGGCCTGACGTGCTTTGTCGCGCGGCCCCTTCTCTCAAAGTGCACAGCAAGTAAGTGCACAGAGATGGGTCCTTTTCACAATGACGAGTAGAGCTGGCTTCTTATTAGCCGATGACTCGCAGAAGGCACTTCCATTTGTCGCCGGATGGCCGCCACTTCTGAGTGGCCTCACATTTGTCTATCCAATTGCAGCATTACCAGACTGAAACAATCGACCAAGCTAATGAATCAAATTAAATGCACAACGCCGATGAAGGACAGGATGCTTTCCTTGCAGTAGTTTAGTGCAGTGAGAGTGATTGAGTAAGTGATTCACCAACTTTAAAGGCAGGCAATGAGGCACTGAAAGACAGTGGTGCAGGTAGTGTCTGCAACGAGAGACGATGCGACTGAGTGAGTGTGTAGCAGTGGAAGCGCCATCAGCAGCAACATCAACAAAAAGCACCACTGGCAGGACATCGACTTGCCGGGCAACCCCACAGCTGTGGCTTGTTACCTAGGCTTACCTAATCAGCAGAATGATGGCAACGGCGACTGATGCTCTCTTTGCCCTCCTCCTCCTCCTCCAGCACAGTCAGTCAGTCAGTCAGTCAGTCAGTGAGTTGTGCTGCCTCTTTCCGTCTGTCGGCGAGCACCCTACCTGCCAGAGTGCCACTGCCGCAAGCGGGCGAGATCACCGCTGGCAACTGTCGCCCGTGGATACAAACATTGCCCGAAGGGAAGAGGGAAAGAGAGAAATAGAGAGCTGGTCTGACTGCCTGTCGGTAGTAAGCACTGGGCACTGCCATTTGTTGCACTGCTTCGGAAAGAGAGAGCACTGGCACATCGCAGGCGCCGACGACTTGTCTCGGACAAGTGTGTGTGTGTGTGTGTGTGAGTGCCCAGACTTTATTGTCACATTCAAAACTCGTGGGCAGGTGACACCACAAATTGCCAATTAGCCAAATTGCTTCTGTGACAAAAGGCAACGTCTCATCACATTCTAACAACATGTGAACGGTGTCCCCTCAAATGTTCATCCAACTGTCATTTCACTAAGAATTTTTTTTCACCGGGGCAAACATCGATTTATTCATTGCATTTCACTTCATTATTTTACTCGATCATTTTTCTATTCACTGTTTTGTTTTTTGGTGAATTGTAATTTTTGCTACTGCCTTTTTTAGTCATCTTTTTTAGTCGACTTTAAAGTAAAGCCGACAAAATCAACCAGTGAGATCATTTGTAGTCATTCTCATGTTTCAGTAAAACTGCACTTAAAATGACAGTCACTCGAAGATACTTCGTTTTGTCATTCATCTTATTTATACTGGGTAAGTTGCATCACATTTGGAACGTATTCAATTTGTTATTAGAGTTTATATAAATCAATTTTACCAAAACATCTATTTTTGTTAACTCAGTAATATTAGTTGAACTAACGCTCATTTTCTTTAGCTGCAATTATTGCGCTAGTTTCTGGTCAGCAGTACAAACTGCAAATTTGGCCTAATGATAATCCACTGAAGAAAGCGTCGAATCGTCCACTGGTGCTCACGTGTTTAGGAAGCGGTGGCGATGCAGCTCTTTTTTCTCAACTAAAGTGGTTCACACCACAAAATGAAGAGATTACTAATGAGTCACTGTAAGATCTTGCAAGGTGAAACTAGAATATACAAAAGCTGACTTATTTTTTTAATCCTAGCAATCCGGAAATTAAAAGCAACTTTAAAATTAACTTCTACGAAGATAAGCTGTTGCTAAATTTTCTGAAGCCTAAATCAGAGCTGAGTGGAACTTACACATGTAGAGGACTGCTTCAAAACTCTGAATCACTATCAAACACCATTCAAGTCAACATCTATGGTAATGTTGATCATCAGGTGTATGAGGGTGATAGTTTAATGAATCATTTGTTGACAGAGGACGTCACTTGGGACCAGTGTCCGGAGATGCAGTACCTCATCAAAGGAAACTCGGGCGAGCGAATCAATTGCAAAGCCAGTGCCAACCCTAAGCCAAATAGTAAGTGTTTTCAAGTGCTTTTGTGACAGTGACCAATACTTTGGCCTTTCAACAGTCATTTGGAGCAAAGGATCTGAATCTCTAAACAACAACCCGCGGTATTTGATCAACTCAACTGGCATCGTTGTCAAAGGGCCTGTCACGGAAAATGATGGAGGGGTTTTTCAAATAAACGCCATGGTTCTGCAAACTGGAAACACCTATGAAAAGCGAATTACTGTTCAGATTTACTGTAAGTTGGTATATTCAATATTGAATCACTGTTATACTTATTTAAACTTGTTTCAGCCCGGCCTCAAATCATCACCACAACAGACATAGTGTCTGGTATTGAAGACGACCAAGTGTATGTTTGATGAAGCTCTTAAAGATAATTTAACATTTATACCCAAACTGTTTCAGTGAAATGAAATGTGAATCACTAGGTGTGCCTAAGCCACTGTACAGTTGGTTCGATCACAACCGAAGTATGTTGATATAATTTGCTTTCAGAAAATAGGATTTTACTTACAAATTAAATCTATCAGGAAACTTGAGCACGGTTGGAGGATATGCTGTGGACAGAATCACTGGGTCGTTGATCATCAGTCGACTAAAGAAGCTTGTAGATGAGGGCAACTTCACTTGTCTTGCCGAAAGTAACAGTTGACCCTTTTTAATGTTTTGCATTTTTGCTAACTTGTCGATTTAATTAACAGATTCAGCAGGAAAAAGCGAAAAAAGTACCAAACTTTTAGTCTACATTAGGCCAAAAATTAGCAGATTTTTCAATAACAGTTATGAACAAAACAAAGAATCGTACATTGAGTGCAGAGTAAGTTTTTAGTCATTGCCAAAAGACAACCTTATAATGATTTAACGTTCTTTTTCAGGCAACTGGTGAGCCTCGTCCAAAGTTGACTCTCCGAAAAGACGGAATGACAAGGCCTTTTCAAATTGGTTTGTAGTTACAAAATGTCTTTGTTTAAATGTACCAATTACCGTGTTTATTTAGGTGATCCCCGCATAAAACTGGATGAAAGAACTGAAAAAATCGAGCAAATACTGAAAATGACCTACACGCAAACGGTAACCACTGTTAGAACCACTGTGTTCAATTAATAACTTTTTACTCTGTAGACTCGTAAAGACGGTGGACTTTACTACTGCCGGTAAATAATTCTAAGTTTATTGTGACAAATTCATTTGAAACTTTTTATAAAAGAGCTGAAAACAATGCTGGATTCAACGAGATGGTCGGATAGTAAGTGCGACGGTATTTTGCAACTCAACAAGACTTTTTAATCTAAACATTTTTTTAAAACACAGCCTTGAAGTCAAGTACAGTCCCGACATGAGTTTGACTCCACTGCGGAAAGGTAATTTTGTAAAAACTTGATCAAACTATTTTATTAAAATGAACTTTTTTGCTTGCATTTAGAAAAGACTTGGGATAACCGACCAGTGAACAGTAAGTGTGTAGACAATACGTAATTAAAATTGACTAAAACGAACATATATTCAGTTTCCTGCATTGCTGATGCTATTCCAAATGCCACTATAAAGTGGTACAAAAACGGATACGAAATACTTCCAAATGATATCTACCGCATTTCTGATAGCGGGTAAGTAGTGAATCCTATTCACAATTTCTAAAACACAATTGTAATAAATGTCCTGTCTATAGTTCAGGAAGCAGTCGTCTGTTCATCATTCCCACCAAATTGACCTATGACAATCGTGAGTGAGAGCAATGAAAGTATAAAAATATCGCCAGTTTACTTTTTAATTATTTCTATGCAGAGGTTTTTGGCACTTATCGTTGTGAGGGAATCAATTCACTGGGAAAAGGATACATTGACATTGATCTGGAGAGAGCAACAGTGCCTGGTCACGTGACTAATGTCAGACAAATTAGCATCACACCGACGCAAGTGAGATTTTTAGTGGGGGCTGATTTGTACAACGGCGGGATGGTTATCAAGAAGATCTATGTGGAGTACTTCAATGCACAAGACCCAGCTGACAGGAACATCAAAGAATTTCCATATTCGCCAAACTTTGAAAACCCCATCATCATCGATAATCTGAGGCCATCAACGTTTTACACGTTCCGATTTTCAGCTGAAAATGAAGTCGGCAAGGGTTGGTTAATGTAAAAAAAATTGTAATATGATTTTTAATTTTTGCTTACTAACAGGCGAATATGGTCCTGAAAGTCGAATTTTGACAAAGCGTAAGTAAAGATTTAGCTACTTTGGCAGTTTAAATAATTTTTTTAACAGAGGAGGATGCACCGGACAAACCAGAGTTTCATAATTTAAATTGGGATTCAATTAGCAAAAGTGAAGTTATTGCTCAATCTCCAACCAAGTTTACGGCTACATGGAATGTAAGGATGAAACTACTGCAGATTTTCATAGTGCAACTAAACCACTTTTCTTTAGATGCCTTCCAATAACGGCCGAAAAATTAAGCACTTTGGCATAAAGTACTATCCAGTAAGTGGTGTTTTTGATTTTGTCCTCCTTGTTTCTAATACACCGACTAACTACAGGTAAAAAAGACTGAATTTGGGTTTATTCCCTTATCTGATGCAAACAAGGAGTTTAAATCACAAATTAGTGATGAAGCGTAAGTCAATAAGTTTTCAAGTTGTGATCTGTTTAAAAACTCCACTTTAACACAGGACTACAATAACACTCACTCAACTGAAGCCGAATTCCTACTACCGTTTAGAATTAGTAGCAAACAATGAGCTCGGTGATTCGCCTCCAGCGATGATTGTCTTTCGAACGCAGCCCGCTTCGGACATGCCCGACGAAGATGAGGACACTTTTTCGTAAGATAGCTACTTCCATAAACTAAGTTGATAACTTTGATCATATTTGCTCTTTACATTAGGCCACTACGTGCCGCAGATGTTCCGATGGGCCTCATCGCTGGCGCTGTGATTGTCGTCATAATTATTCTGCTCTTGTTTATGGACATTTTCTTCTATTGGTAATTATTGATTAGTTTGCCGCAAACTCTTTTTATTGACGTTTTACTTCACTAGTCGCTACAAAGTGGGCGCCATTTACTTTCTAAGGACGCACATCTGCAATGTTGGTCAAGATGACGAGAGTAAACTTAACAACTTCAGCCCAGCTCTAACTCCAACGGAAATCAGGTAGGCACTAATCAAAGCTTCGACTGGAATGCTCGCAAATAGAAGCGCTAGTCAGCAGTAGGCAGAGTGGTGACCATTGACGATGTTCATTGGAGCACCTTTCATGGAGTATTTTGTCGCTAATCAGAATGTTGCCTAGTTCGAGAGGGCAGTTAAGGTTCTCCGGCCGAAGTTCATCCTCCTCATTACAGCGATCAATTGAACCGAAGCACACTGTCGAAGTGGACAACCCAGCATTTGAGTAAGCACTGGGAACAGTCGGAACACCTTCTTTCCTCTCTGTTCTTGTAGTTTAGTTAGTAGTTTATTAGATTCGGTTTTGCAACACTAACTGGGTTTTCAAGTCATTGTTTAAAATATTGTGCATGTTTTGTTTCGTCTTTGAAACCATTAACACTTACTAACCGACTTGTCTTCCTTGCCCCCCCATCTTTTCCCTTCCTTGGTTGGTTACAATTTGGTCACTAACATTACTATTGCCTGTTTTTGGTCACTCAGTTATAATATCAGACCTACATTTGAAGAGCAGTCACCCATGATAGAGCAACGGTGAGAGGCGGGCTATCAATGACAGCATGTTTACACTTCAACTAAAACCGACTGCACAAATTAATCCCCCTCCTTTTCATTTGCAGTGAACGAGAAAGGTTTGGATACCGGAGCGACCACGACAGTGCTGTGTGAGCACTTGAAGACTCTCAGAGAATGTATCGCATCATCCCAACCAAAGACCATGTTGAACATGCTCTCAATGTCCACTTCATTACTGTATTTATTTTTCATGATTCAATAAAATGTATATGTACAATTGCATTTTGTCTTTTTATTTACATTTGATTCAGGAAATTAACCAACAACGTAGATTGCCAAAGTGGTAGAAAATTAGAGAAACTTCATATAAAAACAAACTCACATTCATTGCCCTTTGTTGATTACTCCTCTTCAGGTTTAGTGTAGGGAATGCTGTGGTCTTGAAGCAAAGCAAGCAACCTCGTATTTTCCGCTTCCAAATGACTGTTTTGCAGTCTTTGTCGCTCTAACTCTTTACTGTAAAAATATTATACATAATGAAAATAAAAAACTACGTTTACAAATTTTAATCAAACCTTAATTCTTCCTTTTCTTTTAAAATATCATTCAGCTTGCTATTTTCATTTCTCAATTCTTCAATATATTTTGCAGTTTTAGCCAATATTCCGCCCTTAGATTGACCCTAAAGCGGTGTGGGGAGTATTTTTAATGAGCGAAATTGCCATTTTAAAACAAAACTTGCCTGTTTCGTTCGGTCCGAAGCACAGTCAGGCACTTGTTTGGAAAGCACCAGAATCCAGTCGTTTATCTTGTCTCGTCGTCGCCTTTCGATCTCTTTGTGCATGACGCGTCTCTTCTGGTCAATAACAGTTTTTGGTGAATATGAATCTTCTGCTAAAAATAAAAATGCAAAGTTTTAAGTGACAGCATAGTTCAGGTAATTTTATTTTTATATTACGCGAAGATCTTTTGATGTAAACGTTCTGATTCAAGACTTCTCTGTTGCTAGGCAGGTTGTTTGGCATCATGACTAACACCTGTCCACTGGTGGATGAACTTGAAAGATTTGATGCTACATTTGACCGCAAAAAGCAAAGAATAATAACACTTAATTTGGTTTATTCTTTACACAACAAAGTAGGCTGTTTGGTAACTTACAATTTGATGGTGAACTGGCAAGAGGAACCAGTCGATAAGAGACAGTTTGTTTTCCCGCCAGATTAGCGCCGGCCACTTGAACTGTTTACACAAGAAAAAATGTCAACAAAGCTAATTAAAACAATGGAAGAACATACTTGTTGATTCCGGAGAGCCAGAGCCTAAAAACAAAAAATAGAGTTTAGAAAAAGCTGTGGCGACATTACTGTTGATGTTCGTACTTACCAATGATAAGAGTTGATGTCTTTGTCTCTCGCCTGAAAGAGAAAAAGATTTGATTCAGAAAAAAGGGAAGTGGCGTCATGAAAGCTGTACCTCTTATTTTTATCCATTTGTCATGTGATGTTTTTGCCAAGTAGATGTGCGAGATGATTGCTTCGACACTGATGCAGGAGCTCAGAGGAAAAGTTGTAAACACAAGTCACAGAACAGCGATGGGAAAGTCTGGAAAGATAAATGGAAACTTTTCGTTTTAGCCAGGTCGTGTGGCATCTGGTGGGAAAAGCTGTGAGCAGTACTATTTTTCTCTCTTATTTTTGTTTTCTTCCACTGCGCTGTTTTTCTATTTCTTTTTTCTTTCTAATTTAAAGTTCTGCTATTCTACTTATCATCCCCTGAAAAGCTTATCAAGCATGGAAGGAAACGCCCTCACGGATTCTAGGTTTCGCGTTGTAAAAGTAAACTTAGCTTTAACGTTGTCTTTACGTGTTCTAATTGAGTGTATTTCAATTTGTCTCCTGCAGGTCATCTCCTCTCACCCGTACACAAGAGGCAGGTGGGTGTGTTTTGACTACGACCAAAGTCAACAAAATACAATAAATATAGCAAGATCAGTACCAGCAAATAATAGTCAACCTAACCCTGAAGACGACCCAAACCTGTGCAGTGATCACAATGCCGTTGCAGGGGCAAACAACGACCAGAGTGAGGTGGCAATAGATGATAAAATTGAAAAAGCCATGGACCTTGTCAAGTCCCATCTGATGTTTGCAGTACGGGAAGAGGTGGACGTTTTAAAGGAGCGCATCAAAGAGCTCGAATCAGACATTCAAATACTGAAATCACACGCGACGCCTGAAACGCTGGCACTGCTCAGTAATCGATCCACAACTACTCCCAGCGCCGAATGAACTTCTCGCTTTTCCTAAACAAGTGTGTTTGTGTGTGGCGCCGATGCCAAAGGTTCGCAGCGAGTCACTTTTACAAAGCCTGGTACAAAGTTTTAGTACCACCCAACTAACTCGTCTCCCCTTAAAGCTGCAATACCTAACACACATGCACACACTCCTCTTACTGACAAGTTTTAGTTGTTTCAATTTATTTATTTATTTACACTTATTTGTAAATATTATTCATTTGAATAAAGTTATTTTCTTCTGTGTTTCTTATGCTTTTTCGCCTTTTTACTTTTCTTTTCTTTCTTTAGCTTTTTCTTCCGCTTTTTAGTCTTTTCCTTCTTTGGTTCACTTGATGAATCGCTTTCAGATTTGTCGCTTTCAAAGTCATTAGGGTAGAGCTCCTTGTATCCGTGGTGTCCCCATCTGTTTGGTAAATTCATAATATTCGTTAGACAACGCAGCAATGAGTTCATGAGCAGTTTCTCACCTCTCTGGATGTTTCTCCTCTTCTTTAATTAGCTTCTTCATCCAGTAGTTGCTGTTGCTACTTTGCGGTTGATCTCCGTCATGATCATCCTCAGAATATCGATCTTCTAATGTCCGTTTTCTCCTTTCATATGAAGTTGTGTCTTTCTTCTCTTGCGCTTTCCACATCAGATTTTGCTCCAATATCTGAAAAAGGTAAATACCGTTACAGCTAAAGTTTTAATGCAAAACTGGACCTCTCTACTTGCCTTATTCTGAGAATTTGTAGATTGGATGGTATTTCTCAGCAACTGTTTTCCCTGTTTGGTCACAAACTTGCTCATTTTCGCTGTTTAGTTTTGCGATGACAGTTGGCAAAGTCCGTTTGTCGGGTTAAATTCATTAAAAACAGATTTTATTTGTTTACAAAAAAATATTGGCAAAGTGTACCTTAAGCCATTACAGGTGTGATATAGCCGGTGTGCCAAGCCAGGAGCAGCCAGGCACAAATGGGCGTACCTTTGTTTCCACTCTCCTTCACAAGTCTATATACTTCTCTCTGTGAAAAGCTCCGCCCCTTTCAACTTTCACCACTCTAGTGCAGCTCACGCCGCCAAGCAGCCAAGGGAACGCTGCTCCCTCTGCGTCAGTGAGCCTTACTCACCCAGAGTCGCCGCATTTGTCTTTGTCGTATATCTCAGAGTCTCCGATCTCCTAACGTCTGAACGCTCCAAACGTCCATCACCTTATCCATTTTATTGTCCACCTCCTCCATATCTCACCACAGTGACCGGTGAATCTGCACTCCCTTTCAGACTGCTGCAAACAGCCAAGACCTCAATCCATTTGCGCTGAGATGGCTGAGCTAAACAACGAAGAGAATCTGTATCCCATTGCAGTGCTCATTGATGAGCTTCGAAATGAAGATGTTCAGGTAAGTTGGCGCGTTAATTTGCACAGTTTTTTCTAAAGTAAACACATTTAGGTTCGTCTAAATTCAATCCGAAAACTGTCCACCATTGCTTTGGCTCTGGGCGTCGAGCGAACTCGCAGCGAGCTGATTCCCTTCCTCGCCGACACTATTTACGATGAGGATGAGGTGCTGGTAGCTCTCGCTGAACAGTTTGGCCAGTTCACCAAACTCGTCGGCGGCCCTGAGTATGCCCACGTTCTCTTGGCGCCACTTGAAGGCCTCGCTCTGGTGGAGGAGACCTTTGTGCGTGAAAAGGCCATTGAATCGCTAAGAATAGTCGCAGGGGATCATTCAACTCAAGATCTTGAACAGCACTTTGTTCCTCTTGTTAAGCGATTGGCTTTAGGTAAGGCTCACATATACCGCATCACTGTTTAGCTGTAAACTATCTTTCATTTATTTTAGGCGACTGGTTCACTTCCCGAAGCAGTGCTTGCGGTTTAATTAGCGTCGTCTACCCGCGCGTTTCGAATGCTGTCAAACTCGATCTCCGACGGTATGCTTTTTGGTAATAAAAAGTGAAAACATGTTAATTTTTTTTCTACATTTACAGATTTTTTAGACAGCTTTGTTGTGACGACACTCCCATGGTTCGTAGGGCGGCTGCCAGCAAGCTCGGTGAATTTGCAACTGCCTTGGAGGCAGAGTTTGTCAAGTCAGAGATTATTCAACTTTGGTCTCAGTTCTTGTCCGATGACCAAGATTCAGTTCGATTACTCGCTGTCGAGGCGTCAATTGCCATTGCTGGCCTGCTTAGCTCGGAAGATATCGAAGCACACATGATTAGCTGCTTGAAGCAAGCTGCCGAAGATAAGTCTTGGCGAGTTCGCTACATGGTCGCTGATAAGTTCACCGAAATTCAAAACGTCGTCGGTGCAGAAATCACCAAAAGCGAACTTGTGACTTCCTTCCAAAACTTACTTAAAGATCCTGAAGCCGAGGTTCGAGCAGCTGCGGCACAAAAAGTTCGTGATTTCTCTCAGAACTTGCCCACCGAAGATAGAGAGCAAATTATTATGACTCACATTTTGCCATGCATCAAGGAGCTGGTCGTCGATCCTAACCAACATGTCAAAACTGCTCTGGCCGGAGTCATTATGGGCCTCTCGCCAATTGTGGGCGAGCAAAACACCATCGATCAGCTGTTGCCCATCTTTTTGTCGATGCTTAAAGACGAGTGCCCCGAGGTTCGCCTGAATGTCATCTCGAAGTTGGACTGCGTCAACGAAGTGATTGGCGTTCAGCAGCTCAGTCAGTCGCTACTGCCTGCTATTGTGGAGCTCGCCGAAGACAGCAAATGGCGAGTTCGCCTAGCTATCATTCAGTACATGCCCCTGCTTGCTGGCCAACTTGGTGTGGAATTTTTCGAAGAGAAGCTAAACACTCTCTGCATGGCATGGCTTCTTGACCAAGGTATGCTTGAGTGAGTTTTCAATTCACTGCTAACATACTTTTCTCTTTTAAAGTTTTTGCCATTCGAGAGGCAGCAACTCTAAACTTGAAGAAACTTGTGGAGAAGTTTGGCGCCGAGTGGGCCCAAAACACAGTGATTCCTAAAATCAATCAAATGGCATCTGATCCCAACTACCTCCACCGAATGACTTTCCTTTTCTGCATCAACGTTCTATCTAACGCTTGTGGCGCTGATATCACCACTGTAAGTGTGAAAAAAAAACTTTTAGTATTTGCAAAAAAATGATTTCATATTTGTTTAGAAGCTGATGCTCCCTACAGTTTTGAGACTTGGATCCGACTCTGTCCCCAACGTACGTTTTAACGTTGCGAAAACTCTGAAAATTATCAGCAATGATTTGGAGCAAAAGTAAGGGTTTTATTTGTTTAATAATCAACGTCATTTTAACTGTCTGAATTTATTTTACAGCACTGTTCAGACACAGGTGAAGCCGTGCTTGGAGAAACTGCAAAATGATGCCGATATTGATGTGCGCTATTACGCAAGCGAAGGACTTCGCTCTTTGTAGGCAAAAAACTCATCTACTTGGATTTTCTTACCCCTCTTTACAAGCGCCAATATATTCATTTTTCTCATTAATCTAAATTTAACCTTGCACACACACACACATTTCCGTTTGATTTTGCGAGTATTTATTGATGTAATCCTTGTGTTATTGTTCATGCCAATAGTCACTGATTCGAATTGTGTTTATTCGACACCCTAATGAGCGCAGACTTTCCATCTGATGCGAATGTGAAACACAGCGTTATAATGATAAACTTACACTCCTTAAATTAATTCTTGTCGACCAGAGTAAAATACCTTAACTGTACATTGAGTTGAGCTTTCTCTACTTTATCCACCTCTCAGTGGTGGCCCACTCCTCGGCGCCGGCAGGTTCTGGTTAGCGCACACAGTCTGATCCACAAAATGCAGTGGCAGTACATCGTAGATGCCATTCTGGTGGAAGATGTCCAGTAGAAAGTCGACGTACTGCTTGGAGAGGGGAGTGCTCGGAGAACGGGTGTAGATGTTGCCAATGCCTGACAGGAAGGGAAGTGTTGTCTACTGTTAGGACAGCTGGGCAGGGTTGCAGTGTCACACTCACCTCGGTGACCGTTTGCTGACTTCATGCAGCTGTAGATGACCGCCACTCCCTGGTTGCCATCGTAGAAGATGAGGTGGGTGTCAAACTTGGCGCCGTCTGCAGAAAGTGATTATCCCTTAGCAGTACATTAACATCGACTTGTACTTACTAGGCATAGTGCTCGTCCAAACACTGGGGTCATTTGCCCAGACTTCACTGGTGGCATTCTGACGAGCCCATTCGCCGGTGCTGACATTCACAAGGGGAAATGAGGAAATTAGGTTTCAGGTGAACATTCATTACCATCACAGAATTACACATTGTTTTGCAAGTGATCCATTATGAAAACTTGGTTTCTTCCCTGTTCAATGTAGTCGATGTAGGCGCATTTGAAGAATGGTTCGCCAGTGCGCACTCGACTGCGATATCGTTTGAACCAAATTCCTTCGTACTGTGCAATAAAAGAACTTGTTACAGCGTTTTACGTTACAATGCTCAAGGGCAGGCATACCTGCTTGAACGTGGAGTAACCCGTTGCCGGCCTGGTAACTGGACAGTCTCCTTCCTTCTCCTGACCATCATTGAAAATGACCGGAGTTTGTGGCCGGTACATAATGCGGACCTGGTCATTGAAAATGTTTGAAATTGGACTGCTCACTGTTCTTCCGGAGGGAAGTTGTACTGAGGAAAATGGTTGCTGATTTGGTGTCGACGGCTGAAGGGACACTTGATACCGGGAGTTAAGCCGGGGGTTAAGGCGAGAGTTTAGAACTGAAAACTTATTTATCTGGCCGTTTGATTGGCTCAAAGAAAGAAGAAAAACTACAAAAAAGACAAATGTTTGCATTTTGAGTGAGTTTTTAGTGGCAGCACCTTATTGGTCAGCAGTCGAATGCGTCTTTTATAAATTTTCAGTTTCTCAAGCCAGATCACTTTTTCCAAAGTAGACTTGGTGGTTAACCTTGAGTCGACAACTAAACAATTTTTCACCGTTCAACTGACACCTTGGTAGAGCCTCTTTGGTCCTTTAAACATTGAGTGACTTTGAATGAAAGAACGAGAGCTACTGGGAACCCACAGTGCTAAATAGGTCATGGCAATTAATAAACGTCAGTCTAGACCTGCTGCTAATGAAGTACTATTGGTTTGCCAGTCAACATCTCTGCTAAATCTGAAGAAAAATGATTTTGATTTATTTGCATAGTCTCAGCAATTGTTATCTTTTGTCTAATAATGAAACCAAAAACTATTGGCTCTCAAGTAATCCCCAGTCGTCAAAAAGTGTTTCTCGTTGATTACTTCAGACACACAGACATTGGCAGCTGATCAATCGTACTCTCTTTCTCTAAGCAAAAGTGAGTGTGCAAACAAGTGCCGGTCAGACAGCATTGGCAACGATTGCCTTTCTCCATTGCTGCCTCCCGACCAGATTGAGTGGCATCAGGGGTATAGTGCCGGAGAGGGAAAGAGAGTGGTGATAACCAGAGCAGCACTTCAAGATGTGCATCACTGTAATAAATCAATGGATTGCCTCCCTCTCTCGCTGCCTCACTCTGCCCTCGTTGCCAGTGAGCTGTTCCCTCCCTCTATCTCAGTGTTAGACCAAAGACGGCAATAAATGTGTACGATGAACGGTGTCGGTCCAGTTAGTGCCACTTTGCTGTGCCTGTTGATGCAGTGTAACTTTTTTGCATCGCAGTTTTTTTCGTTCTCTCTACGCTCAAAAGGGAAAGGAAGAGGAAGGACTCGCTCACTCGTTTTCTCAGTCAGTCACTCACTTGGACACTATGGCATTTAGCTGCCAGAAGTGCTCACTCTATCGCAGGTATCCTCTGGCGACAATCATGTCGACTGTTGCACGACTCTTGGATAGGTAAACAAATGAATCACTTTACAGACAATTGGATGCATTCCAATCTATTGAAAGCCGTAGTGTTCGAAGCAGAACATCAGTGCTTCAATTCAAGCAACTATGCACAGTTCAATCAGCACACACGTGGCTCGCACTGGTCAGAACACTGAATGCATTAAAAAAAACTAGGTCTCAATCAGAGTGATTTGCTAAAAAACGGTAGTGCTATCATCAGTTTACCTGTGAGGCTGCCTGCAATGAACGCCTGCCTCATCAGCGACTGCATCCGATTCGATTGCAGAAGTGATAGGCGCGCACAAAGACTCAAAAGCCTCACCTTTAGTCGCCAGGCAACAGGTGCATAGTTTCATTTAGGCTTGCAATACAAATCCGCAAGTAAATAATCTTATCAGCAGCCAAAATGGAATCAAAAAAGGTAGTCGACAGGGCTCGGCTAAGAGACCACTTTCCTTGGAGAGGTTATTTGGAGACTGTGCGACTACGACTTTAGGCACACCAAAGCTAATCATCGCGCATCACATCAACTACACTAGTGTTGGCAAGCAAAATGCTGCCCAAATTGGCCATTGTTCTAGTGCTGTGCCTAGTGGGCACCTTTGTCGTGGCTCAGAATACCTACACCAGGGCCGATAGAACGAAAATTCGAAATCGATATGCATTCACCGCCGACAAAGGACTCATCTCGCCCTTTGCTCACGACTGCATTGCTAATGCGCAACGCTTCAGGACCGACTACAGACATGAAAAAAGTCCTAGCATTGAAACGCTCATTGAGCTGGTTGAAAGACTAGAAGATGTCGTCGCCAACACCAGCGAATATTCGCAGTTTAACTCACCCGACAAGGTGGCTCGAATGATTCTGCACCGGTAAAAGCCTAGTACTCATAAAATGACCACTCCCTTTTAAACTGACTCACCTATTTGTGAAAACAATATTAGGTTTCATTTAGATAGCGTCGACTTCAGTAACATGGAACAAGTGCAGTATGTGGGAGACGTGGCACGCATCGAAACTGAAGTCATGGGCAAGTTAGCTGGACCGGATGAGTACTACTTTCCGGATAACATCTACAACGAAAAAGAACTGTGCACTATGCTCTTTATGTTTTCGCACATTTTCCTTAACAACTCTCGGGCCATTCAGCAGTCGGCTCGAGTTCGTCGTGCCACCTACCAGTACCAGCGAAGCCAAACTTCCAATCCCACACATCCAATCAACTCTGATTTCCTCGATGGTGCAGTCTCAGTGAATCCCATTCAGGAGAAAGGTATCGTCAGCTTCCGACTGGACAGCAAGGAGGCAATTGCCCCTGCCAAAGTCTTGGCTGGCGTCATTGCCGGCATGACTGACAATGTGGTCACCTCGGGTAAAGCCATCACTGAGAAGTTGTCTCCGAGAAACACTGCCATGGCAGAGGAAACTACATTGAAAGATCCAATTTTGGCTGTTACTTTTGGCAGTCTGATGGGCCCAGCCTCCTTTTACGAGTTTGCCAGCACCAACCCTAGCTTTGATCAGAGTCTTATTTACGGAGTTCAGGGCTCTTGGGTCAACTCGACTTGCTGCACTTATTATGCTGTCGAGGGAGTAACCGATCCACGCGCTCTCAGACGATCTAACCGAGGCTCGTTGGCACAGATTCGAGGTGCCCTCGATGGCTACCTTATTGGAAGAAACCTGAAGAACAACATCGGCAAAGATGCTCAACAGCTGAAACTGAGTGTCATTCTCAAGTCCTACTACTCTTGGCCCCACGTCACCACTGGCGGCAAAAAGTATGGTCTCAGCTACTGTGACCGACGAGACAATCGACCAAACAGTCAAGAGCTTGCTGACGTCGGAAATGCTTTCAACCTGATTTACAATTTCGTTTCGGGCAATGAAAACTCTGCCTACAAAGGTGATCTGATCAACACCTTTGTGGACAGAGCAGCAAGCTTGCAGGAATTTTGCAATAAACGAGCAACTGGAACGCTGGACAAAAGTTCTCCTCAAGACACTCCTGCTGATCTGATCTTTATCATCGATCCAAAGAGCGAAGAAATGAGCAAAACAAGTGAGCTGATCAATGCAGTCATCTCTCGAGTGAACAAGATCGGACGATATGCTGGAGCAGTGTCGGTGTTTGTCAACTCAAACACTAAGCCTGATGCCGAACTTCCTCAGGGTACTGGAGGCTGGCCATTAGGCGCCCTTGTTTACAACTCAACCAACATTGGTGCAGTTGGGTGCCAACTGAAAACCGAAAGTAAGTACACTAGGGCAGCAGTGATACTACTTAATCACAAATGACTAATGTTTCCGTTAAAGCTCCCATGGCTGCCCAAACACTGCTGGGAAAGTACCTTCACAATGTCAACCAAACTCTCTTCAACTACAAGTGGTGGTCTCGCAAGTCCTACACTGGCGTGCCCTCAAAGAACGTCATTTTGATTGACCACGGGTCCCTGGTGATGCCCACCAGTGGTGCTGACAAGAACGATTTTGACACTTACAAGGACGAACTTTACTGGCGCAACAGAGACACTAAGTTCCTGGTCGTTTCCCCCAAACCCGAGATGTTCAAAGACTTTATCGGAGAGCACAATGAGGTTTTAAGCCCACAAGGAGCAGTTTCGACTATTGCCGCTTCTATTGCTTCGCGAATTGCTGACAACCCTGCCACGCTTACGTACAACGACTGTATGACTCAAACTGTTAAGAATGCCACCTTTGAGGGCTTTGTATCTGTCGGCAACCAGTACAAACTTGCACTCTACCCAGAGTACTTTAAAGTCAGCTCTAGCATTGAGTTCACGGTAAGTTTTGAAAACTCAAATTTGATCCAATGACTAACTTTTGATTTCATCTGTAATTAGATTAAGGCAACTGAGGGCGGCATCCGATACTGTTATGACAGAGTCTCTCCACCAGAGAACCCAAAGTACTGTAAAGATTTGGCAGAGAACGCCGAAGATCACTTCACGTATTGGGAGCCCTGTGAAAAGCACACTGTTCACACCTGCGCTCCAATCTACATTACTATCTGGGGCAAAGAAAGAAATACGTTGTGCAAAGGTACGTTTTCTCATTCACAATCAATGCATTGTGGACTAACCAAACATTTTTTATGCCCTAGACGTTCACTGCCAAGCACTTGATCAGGCCAAGTTCACCATTGGCCAAAGTGGCGCCTACTGCAATTCCTCTCTCCGACTGGCCTCTGCATTCTTCCTACAGATCATCTGCATCTCCCTTATTGCCATTTACAGTTTCAAATGGGTTTCAGTATAAATTCTAAATTCTAACGCTTTATTGTACAATTTAGGCAGAACACACATAACCGCCAATGCCACTCACTTTTCTTGCACTAAACACCCCATTTTAAGTTTTTATTATTTGTAACTTCATAGCATTACCACATTATCATTGTTCAATTCAATAAAGTTTATTTACATCAATTTTTTTGAGTGAATCACTGCCTCATTTGAAAAAAACGGAACAGGTGTATGAACTTGTTGGGAGTAGTCAGTTTTAAAACACGTAGCAATTTTGCAAAATGGAATGCAAGAGGCTCAATAGCAGTAATGGCCGGATATTGATAATCTCCATAGAGACCAAGCAGTCTTGTGCTTAGGTGAAGCACTTGTGCTTAGCAGCGTCAACAGAAAGTTAAAGGACCGCTCAAATGCCTCCATGTTGCCTTGATAAGACCATTACCACTACATTGTGAAATCTGTCTTTTGCGTCGATTGACGCTCACAAGACAACATGGCTTTTCGAAAAGTTCTGCTTTCTGTCTTGTTGACGTTGATTGTCTTTAATTTAGTGCTACTTCGTCGGAGTGATGCCATCTCAATGACGCCGAAAGAGTACCGCCAATTGGTGGAGGCACGATGTTTCAACCAAACCACACAAAGAGAGCCCTTCGTGCTTGGCCAAAGTCGACCAGTTGGTCTCTCACTCGACTACCTGGTCAGTCTGACAAGGACTATTGAAGAAAGGCTGCCGCAACTGTCTGCCAAAGAAATGGTCACTCTGCTACTCAAACGGTGAGCGAAATTAGTAGAACCTTCTAGTGTCATCTCCAGGCAATGGTTGTATCATTTGCACTAACTTGGCTATTGTTTGTAATCATTTCAATGCTTCAGGTTCCACTACGACGGCACTAAACATGTGGGCTTGCAGAATATTCAGGCGTTCAACGAAATGCTGCACCGTATCGTCAATGAGCGTTTTTTCGCTAAGCAAATCGAAAAAATGCAGCTAACTGCCTTCCCTGAGGATTCGCTAACAGAAGATGAAAAGTGTGCAATGTTCTTCATGGTGTCGCACACTGTTAACAAAACTAAACTGTAACTTTAACAAATCATTGGGTGCATTCTAGTTTACCGTTATTCTTTACAGAGATGACAAAGTCGATTCGCCAGCTCCACCAAGAGAGTTTGGGGCAGTAAGCCTTGAAAACAGTGACCGAATTGCTATTTCAATGAACAGTGTCCTCTTGGGAGTAGCTGTTGGTCTTTTCGATGTTCAAACAGTTGAAGGCGATGATACAATTGGCGGTCCATTGATTGATCCACTGATTTCAATTACTTTTGCTGATAAGCTAGCTGTATCATCAATCAACAGCGTTAGCAATGTTAAAAACTTGCCACTTTTTGGTGCTGAGGGGGCATGGAATTCAACATACTGTCAAACACAATACAAACTCTCTACTGAAGGCCATTTAGTGACCTTAGCTGATTTTAACGGTGCAATCACTGGATGGCTTCTGGGAAGAAAACTAATGTCAGAAGGAGGGCAGTTTTTGAAGAAACTAAAGTTAAGTACAATTTTGGAGCGTTTCTTCTCCAAAGACGGCTTGACGAGTGACTGTGGCATCTGCTCGATGGAGTACATGGCACCAGAAGTTGTGAACACCATTCGTGAAAATGCGAGAAGTTATCTGGCTCAGTGGAATACGTTGTACAACAAGGATAACTTTGACTTAGAAAGGCTATCTGGCGAAGTGGAACTGAATGCTATTCAATTTAGCCAGTATATTCAGAAAGCAAAAGGCATCCTGCAAGAAGGTTAATATTGTTCCCTCGTAATATTTTTCAATCAACATTTGGAGCTAATTAATTTGCATTTCGTAGAGTGCACTCGGCTAAGCAACATTCAGTTTGGCAATACTCAGTGCGAAACACAAAGTGACACCTTCATCATGATCGACAACAACCTACCATATCAGTTTTACTCCAAGTTTCAACTAGAGTTTGTCACAAGCTTGTTGAGCAAGCTGGACAATATCAACTACCTCGGCACGGCCACTCTCTTTGTGAACGCCCTTCGTGGCTTTGAAAGTGACCAGCTCAGTTTAGATCCCCTAGACTTACGAATTCCTTTGCACTTACTTGCCTACAATACTACGTCTGTTCAGTTGGCCACATGTCGATTAGCGTGGTACCCTTACCGAGAAACGACCATAAACAACAAGAAGACGTTGCTGGATAATTTAGTGCAGCTCTTTGAGCGAAACAACGTAACCAACTTGAACCGAGCTAACTCAAAAAACTTTGTTTGGCTTTCACTAAAGAATAACGCATACAAGCCACTGAATGACCGTGAAAAGGCCATGTATCACAAGTACCGATTCTACCTCAAGTATTTCCTTCACATTCGCACCTTTTTAGTGGCATCCTATGACAAAGATGATGATGATGATTTGAATGACATTGTCGTAAGCAATGAAGACTGGATCAAAGTGATTCCATCGAATCTCTACGATCCCATAATGGTCGACCGTGTGGTGCAGAAAATGTGCGAAACGCCGGTTCCTCTGGTTTACGACAGTTGCCTTTCAAAAACATCCAGCGAAGTCGTTCAAGAGAACTTTATTTCCCCCATGCGCAAGCAATACTGGGCTATATATCCGAAGTACTTTTTGCAGAGTAAATCAGTAGTTTTAAAGGTAAGCACTGACAACTTTGAATCTCAGTCAACTTTGTTTATTTGCTAGTTTAAGGCAAATGGCGCCAAAATACGAGTTTGCCTGGACCGATATGTGCAGCCGGAAAATAATGCTGGTCGCCATTGCCGTGAAGCCAGTGGCGACAGTGGTGAGGTTCAGTTTGAAGTGGAGAAGCCGTGTCCTTGGAAAACTGTCGACACTTGCCTGCCTATTTACTTTACCGTGTTCCTAGCAAATAGAAATTTTGTGGCTCCTAATGACTGCCTAGGTAAGATTTGCCTGCATAAGAGTTTCAAAAGAAAAATACTTGTTTAAACTTCATGCAGAACCTCGCTGCAAATCAATGGATCAGGTACGGTGGACAGTGACTCATTCTGGCCTATTCTGTCCGATGGCACTCTTCAGCAGTTCCGGTAGACCTGTCGCCAGTTTCTATCAAATAACACTTCTATTGCTTGCAGTTGCTTTATTTTACAAAACAATACTTAAATAAATCAGTTTCGCAGAAAGATCTGATAATAATCTTTGCAATGATTCACCTAGTTACCACATTGCACTAATGATGCTAGGCCAGCCAAGAAATGCTTATCGGCAAGAACTATACAGCTTTCTGCCTTATATTGTCTAAATTCAAACATGGACACATTTGTTTGTTCAGTTGCTGGAGATGAGGATACTGCTGTAGCAGTACTGCGAGGTATTCTCTAAACAAATAGATAATGTCTAACCTGGTTTGGAGACTGCAAACAACCAAGAACACAATGTAAGCGTGCTGCGCTGTCTGCCTGTTAGACACACACAGTGCGCTAGGTTAGGCTGCTAAGCCAAACACTAAGTGTGCACATCGATTGCAACCACGACTTTACCAATGACAACCAAATCAAGGGGCTAGGCAACTATGCCAGGTGTGGTGAAGTGTTTTGTTTGCTGACACCATTGCTGAGCCACCAGCACAAGACGCTTGTCGTCTTTGGGCGACTCCATTGATGCCAAAAACTAACTATTCTCAAGCATTTTTATAATCAGTTTTTTAAATTAAAGGACAAAAAGTTTTAATTCAGAATTTAAATAGTACGACAAAGTTGTCCGATTAGCAACTAAACAGTTTCAGTGTTCTTCCTGTTGTTGACACTTTTACAACTTTAAAACGACTTTGACATAGTAGCTGCTCACCTTAAGTTTAAGTGGGTCTTATCACTTCTGGTGATGTACAGTTCTAAGGCAACCATAATAGGGTGCGGTCGCTGGTTGCTACTGCAATGTCTGAGCCTAAGTCATTGCTATTGGATGAGCCACTAATCGGCAATATTTTGCGGCACTTTAGTGCCAGCGTGCGTGCTTAATTAGCGGCAGTTTGCGTGGTATTCCGCAACTGCTTTAGTGCCGATGAGCAGCTCCTTGAATAGCAGATCAAGTGAATATCGATTGTGACTTGAGTTCCACTAGTGGTCAGTTGGAGAAGGTTGGTTGAAAATCACCTTTCTTGAACTTATCTTCTACGTCGTCTGCACCGGTACCTGTGTCGGCAACTGGTGCAACCACTAATCGTCACTGCCTACAGTAGCACACAGCGGCGGAACTTGCAGCAATTGCTTTCCCTCTTCGCAACGCGCGATCGCGACGCTGATATAACAGCTTTAACATCCATATCGAGTGAAAGCAGCTTCACTTTGCATCCAGACTGCCAGCCAAGTGCCACTGAGGGAGAGCGAGCATGGCCATCACCAAGCATACGATACTTCTCCTAGCCGGCGTTCTCCTCTGCAGCCGCAGCCTTTCAGTTGAAGCCTTCTCCCTATCAAACACTGATTACGATAATCTGGTCAAGCCGAGATGCTTCAACCGATCAACCACAACTGGCGAAGAGCTGGTTTTCGGCCAGAGTGTTCCAATTGGCCTGTCAATTGAAAATGTCATCTCAATGATCGAACGATTTGAACGACTAAATCCAACACTGACACCTGCTCAAGTGCTCACAACTCTGCTCAAACGGTAATGTTAACATTAGTGCTACTAAAAAAATTTATTTTTATGAATGACATTTTTTGAAAAAAATAGGTTTCACTATGACGGTCTAAGGTTGACCGGAAATGTCAACAGTCAATCTAACCTTGAATATAAGCACTCTGAGCTAACTCGAGCCATCTTAGCCGACGCCCAGTCTGACCAGTTGCAGCCGTTTCCCGAGAACCAATTTACAGAGGATGAGAAGTGCAATCTCTTCTTTTCCATATCGCATGTGGTGAACACAACAGCGTTGAAGGATGAAGAGGAAAAGTACGTGTATTGGCCAGAGCCTCTGAAGACGGCCAAAGCCCCTGCTCGCAATATGGGCAATGAAGTAGTGTTCACCACTGCTAAGCCATCCACCCCTAAAGCGGTTCAGGCCGATTTCTTAGAGGGGCCGCCCTCTGCACCTGCTAAGGGAAAGAAGGTCCAAAAGCGACAGACACAGATTACTGCGTAAGCAAACGGCTACTTCAATTGAAACACTAATTTTTGATATTTTTGTGTTTTTAACAGTAAAACTCGCCTAACAAGAAAACCTCGCGAAAATGGAGTAGCCAGTTTTCTGGGCAGTAAAACCAATCCCATCTCAGTAAACCGTGTTCTTCTGGGAGCACTCGTTGGTTTCAGCAATCCTAGCGACAAGAAAATTAGCGCAATTCTGGAAAAGATCCGAAAGGATAAGGCTGTTGACATTGAAGACAAGGTGGTGGACACCTTGCTGGCAGTTACCTTGAGTGACATTTACGGCATTGACACTGGCGAGGATATCAATAATCCGAACGTTAAGGTCATTTTCGGTGGTGACGGCCAATGGAAGAGCACCGTTTGTCACACGCAGTTTGTGCTCAATGCAAGCGAAGGAAACTGGGCCACACTGGCCGAGTTCAGAGGCGGTCTTGATGGCTACAATATTGGTCGATATTTGCCGACGCTGCTTAAAGAGTTTCCGAGCATTACAGCTAGTCAGGTGTTGAGATTCTACTACAGTCGACAAGGACTGTCCGATCTTGATAGCTTTTGCAAGCGAAACAAGTACTTTGATATGCTCTTTGAAGATTTGAAATCGTCTGAAGCTCTCAGCTACTTGGCCATGTGGAATGCTGTGGCATACGACAATCAGCATTCAGTTGAAAGGCTAAACTTTTACGTTAACAACATAAGAAAACAGTTTGAAGACACTTTAGCCAGGGCAGCTGTTCGCAATGAAGGTAAGTTATAAGAACACCAAAGTCTCTTCAGGTTTAATTGAAATACTGATTATCTCACAGATGAAAACAGCTTGTGCCAGGGAGAGTTCAACAATGACATTCGCAGCAAGCCAGTGGAGTCCACCGTGGACGCAGTCTTTGTGCTGGACATTACCCGGAAGTGCACGCAAGACGTCGAGTGCAACCAGGCAGTCTACGTCAGCAGCTTAGCTCAGAAGCTGAAACTAGGCAGAGGTCTTGGCTCAGCCTCAGTTCTTTTCAATGCCCGTGGTGTGGAGAATCCCACGCTCGTTGATGAGGACATGAAGCCGGTGGTGACGCCTCTGTACTCGGTCCTCTACAACTCTACTTCCAACGAATGCCCAGGATGCAAATCAGCCAACTATGATGGCGGTGAGTTTTCACGTAACTGATGAGTTTAATTTATAATTCCAAACTGTTTTTTCAATAGCTTCCGTAGACCAGATCAGTGACAGAGTGGAGTTTCTGCAGATGATCAACACCACACTGGATAACTTTGAGCAGAGTCGATCAAATGAGCTCGGTGTTCCAGGAAAGGCACTCTTTTGGTTCGACTTTGGAACAGTGAAGCCCATTCCAAGTGACAAAATTCAGGCCGTCAAGTACGAGCAAGTGAAGCGAGTGCTGCTGCACGTTCAGCGCGATTGGACGTGGTTCGGCCTGGCTGTGAACACCACCAATCTGAAGGACATGGTTTGGGAGGATGGCAATCTGGTCTCGGTTGACTCGAACACGGCGGCAATTCCAAACAGCGTTCGACAGCTGTCACAAAAAGTCTCTGAAGTGCCCTCAGTCTTTCAGTATACCGACTGCAAACGGAGAGCCTCGGTGAACGTCACCTACGAAGGCTTGATCACCCCTGGGTACAAGCAGTACTGGGCTTTCTATCCTGACACCTTCCGATCCAGCGCGAAAATTGACTTGAAGGCATGTTGCTCTAAAGTGATATTGGTCGACTCGGATCACTAATGATCTCACTTTCTTTACAGTTCAAAGCTGATGGCGGTGCCATTGAGGTGTGCTACAACAAAGCGCCCAAGCCCGAAATGAAAAGTGAAAGTTGCAAGAAAGCTGCTAGTGCTAAAGATGAAGTCGTCTTTACGGTGCCTTATCCCTGCAGAGATGTGCTCTTTGAGAAGTGTCCGCCTTTGTACTTTACCATCGCCGTCGATAACTCGGTGACAGCCCACTGCACTGGTGAGTTCACTTCTTTCTAAAACACTGCTATGAACACTCTAACGTTTTTCCTTTTCTAACTGCATTGCAGAACCGCGCTGTACAAACATCGACCAAGTAAAGTGGCGTCTAAGTCACACCGGAATCTCGTGTAATCGAGCCAGTGCTGCATCGATCTCTCTGCTTTTCATCGCAATCAC
>JAALOO010000680.1_pt1 | contig 28550 bp, 19 predicted proteins | sample 7257641 | NCBI WGS metagenome assembly JAALOO01 (sample SAMN14085613, study PRJNA598686) | mite metagenome | biome: ENVO:01001000; feature: ENVO:01001002; material: ENVO:01001226; isolation source: single female mite from University of Michigan culture on fish food culture... ...
GAGAGAGAGAGAGAGAGAGAGAGAGAGAGAGAGAGAGAGAGAGAGAGAGCGCATCAACAAAAACGGTACGCAAATCAGAGACGGTAACACCAACAAGTGTGCTTGACAAGTGTGGCAAAGGAGAGGAGAGAAGAGAAAGGGGAAAAGGGAGCAAGGTAATGAAAAGTTAAACAATCGGCAAAATGGTAATGAGAAAGAAGGAGAGAGATGCTACCAGAGAACTGCTGCTGCTGCTGTGTTGGTCGGTGGCAGTTGCTGTCGAAGTGAGACAACAGCAGCAGACAGAGCAAACACAGACAAATAAATAGACACACACACACACACTGCTAAGCACTAAACTGTCGGCACTGAAGAAGAAGAAGAAGAAGAAGATTTATCCCGCTGCCACCAGCACACACACATCACTCGTGCCATACCGGTCTGCCTCTGCTCATCTCAGCTCCAATCCAAGCCTTAAAAGGCACTAAAGGGCAGAGGTGAAAGGTCACAGGTGCAGCAAGAAAGTCTACTGTAGTGTAGGTTCGCTTGTTTCCAGTTGTCATAACAGCACACCAAACAACAAGCAGAAAATTTTTTTATTTTTTATTTGAGGGACAGGGCTTTGATGTCACTTTGTAAGGCTAATTTGGTGGTGCCAACTTAACGCCAATTAGTGCCGGTCAGTGTTGTGATTAGCTAAACAGCTAAAGCAGTGTTTACATCTGCAGAAAAAAAGTACAGGCAAAATGCTTGCTGATGCACTCCTTTACAACTCTTCCAGAACACACATGAGTTAATTAGCTTGAACAGCTGTGTTTGCATAAGTGCAAGAAAGTCAATTTGTGTGTGTGTATGTGTAGGTTTGTGATTAGCTCTGATCAGAGCAAGGTGGGAAAACAGATGCATCGTGGTAAAAAAAATTAAATTATACAAAACACTGGTCAAAAACAACAGAAAAAAGGCAGAAATCAACTCAAACTTTAAGTAACTCAAACCTTTTTGCCGTTTTATCGATAAGAAAAAGAAGAAAAAGGTGCAAAACACCAAACCAGGCTGCCGGCCAAAACAAATCTCCCCATTCCATCTCATTCCATCTTTTTTGTTCTAGCCGTTTTTGTGTTTTTGTAAATTGCCAATTAAACGATGCCGTTTCTCGCCTCGTTCTCAATGCCTTTCTCATTTTGCTCGCAAACCTCACTAAATGTGTTGGAAACACGAGCAAACACATTCTCTCTCTCTTTTTCTCTCCCTCGCAAACACACAAGCCAAGCCACTGCCGCCGCCGCCGCCGCTGATTGAAAAGTGTGATAAGAGATAAGAGGAGAGGCAATAGAAACAGGCACTGGACACTAGACACATTGGTCAGGTGTCAGTCAGTCAGTGAGGAAGGTTAGCACAGGGCAGAGAACAGCACACCACAGCACACACTGTAGCGACTTATCTGCATGAGGAACTGAACTGAGGCGAGCAACTGAGGCGGCAAAAGAAGAAGACGATGGTAGGCAAATTAGCAGCAACAGCAGCACAGCACAGCACAACAGTTTGTGTGTCATCGGTTTTCTCATCTTTTTAGCAGTAAAAAAATAGAGAAAAATCAAGGAAGCACACAAGCACACAGGTGAGAGGGTGGATGGCTAAAATAAATAGCAAAAAAAGGAAAAAATGAAATAAATTATTAGAAAGAAGATCAGCACGGTGAACAGAGAGATTGACAGCAACCGCTGCCAAAACTGCCGCCGCCGCCGCTGCCGCCGTTGATTTTCACTGTCACACTGCCTGCTGCGAGGAATTAAGCAAAGGTAAGCTTTAGATTAGAAAATGAAGAGGAAAAGAAAAAGAAGAAGAAGAAGAAGAAGAAGAAGAAGAAGGGTATCAACCAAAACGACTACGATCATTTGACAGTGACATGACAGGAGACGTGCATAACGGGAGGAAAAGGAAAAAAAGTTTTACCAATTCAATTTGAAAAATAACGCAAAAAGTTTTTTGCTGTTTGACGTACTAAATTGAAAGGTTAAGGCTTTTTGGAGCATTGAAAGGCTCTGCTGTGTTGCGTTGGGCATTTGCCGTTATTTATTAAAACACTATTTATTTTCTTCGGCTAAAACAAGTCCGTTTCTGGAGATCGGCAATCTAATAAATCTTGCAATCAGTCGTCACCAGCAGCAGCAGCGCACGTTGAGGCAGACGTTGATGCCGTTAACACCCGCTCGGTAAATCTTCTCTCTTTCTTTCTCTTTCTATTCCCTTCACTTGTGTTTTGTTCTCTGCCATCACCACCACCATCATCACCATCGCCACCACTTTTTATTGGGCTGCACTTTCATCGGAACACACTTTAACTTCACTTTAATTTTTTTCCAAGCACGCCGCACGCATCGCCGCCTTCTGTCCCGGGCTGCTGAAATGTGAAATGCCCGAACGGCACATTTATCACCAGGACGGAAAAAAAGACGGAAATCAAAAGAGAGAGAGAGAGAGATCTTTATTTGCAAAAACAATGAGTTAGAAAAAGTTGGTGAGAAAAACTGAACTGGACGGGAAAAAAGTCTAGTTCTAGCCCTTTGCAGTTAAGCAAATTAATTAATGAATTTAGTTTGAAAGCAATTTTTTTAATTTGTTTTTAAGCATCAGCAGACACATTTTTGTTGCTGGCGCTCACACGCACATTTTTTAGCAGCGGTTGTCACATTACAGTTACAAATACTAACTTTGAGATTTGTCTAAATGGGAAAGTTTGCCTTTTTCAAGGCTACACTGTTGCTGCCCCATCTTTGAGCCGGGCAACATCAGGCGATCATCAGCAGCAGCAGATGAGCTGATGATGATCCTGAGCCAAAAGCAGTACCGTTGAGATGCATACAAAGCACTGCCATTAAATGCTGACAGGCAGTGTCGATCGTGAACCGACCGACCGACCAAGCCGACCGACAGACTATTTACGGCAGAGACGCCGATTCATCTTTTTTTCCTAATCAGAAGAGAGGGAGAAGATGAGGAGGAGGAGGAGGAAGCAGAAGAAGAAGAGGAGGAAAAACCGCTAGATTTGTTTCCAAGCACACTCACACTCATACACACACACACACACGAGAACGAGACTATCTAGTGCAGTAAACTCGGGAGTCATAAATATCGTCCAAATGAGAAGGATATGGAAAAAAGAGAGGGAAAAAGAGAAATAAAGATGGGTTGATGGTCGTGAAGGCGTCTGTGTCTACCGATGTTGTATTGATCGTCGTTAATGCGTTTTCTTGCGTTTGTTTGTACGATGCGGTAATTTGTGAGTGTGAGTGTGTGTGTGCATGCATTTGCCTTGCGTTTCCCTTGTCTTGATCTTTTTTTCAGTGCGCACCATCTTCTCAAGTTTGCTTCGCATTACATTTCATCGATTTATGGTGATGAGTGGATGGAGTGAGTGAATGAGTGAACGAACCAGTAAGTGAGTGAGTGAGCGAATGAGGCTCTGTTCTGATGTGTGTGTGTGTGTGTGTGTTTATTCATAAGAAAAAACGAGAGAAAAGAAAACGGGAGATAAAAAGGGGAGATTTGTGGAGAAGAATAAAAAAGAAGAAGTTGTATAATGCGGTTTTTAAATGTGATCTTTTGTGTTGCTTAAACGACCAAAAGGTGCTCTAAATAATATTTCCAGATAAAACGGGCAAATTCAGGCATTAATAGACCCGCTGAATGTAATTAATAAGCCACTAAAACACCTTGGCTTTTTATTGCTACTTCTGAGCATAGCGTCTTTCTGTCTAAATCGTAACACTTTGTTAATGTCAACTGACCGCAGTGTTAGTGTTTTTGCTTTTTTGTTTTTTCTTCCACCGACTTTGTTTTACTTTTTTATTACTAATTTGTTTTTTTCTACCCCTTTTTTCTATTCAAAAGCTAAACTGTTGCCTAGTTAGCTTCTCAACTGATTTTGTTGCGCTGGCAGTGATCTGACAGTGATCTGTGCTCAGTGTTACTGCTGATGACGGTTAATCTGCTGACTGAACGCAAGGTTCGACCGATTAACTTCAAAGCTTCTGAAGAAATTTTTTTGTCTTTTTTCTCCTTCTTCTTTTCCTTTTTGTTGAACCTGGCGACCGTTAATCGTCCAATGACTAGGAAAACACCTGCATGAACGGTGCAGCCACAGTCACAGCAAAAACACATCAAAAAAGATGCCCAAACAATAGTCAGCAGTAAAGTTAAGGGCAATTAATGTGCTAACAGTGTAGCACTCGGCAAACTTGTGTTGTTAGGTTTTTTTGGCGACGTCTCACTGAAACACACAAATGAGGAGGTAAAATTTATAGCTTTATCAATGTCTTTCTCTCTCTCTTTCTTTCTTTCTCTTTCAATGAAACACAGATCGCTTGATCTTGGTTTTGGCTTTGGTCGTCGTTCCTTGCCATCTTTGCAAGTGAAACACCAGCGCAAGGTTAGGCGGCAGCAGTTGCTGAAAAGGAAAAGAAATAAAAACGTAAAACACAAGGAAAGCTGATATTGCTCAGCAGCAGCAACAAAAGCAGTCAAGACAAGTCGTAAAAAGCGAACCCTTTTTTATGAGTTGATTTGGCTTTTTTTCACCCCTTTACTATTGTTCAAAGTTTAATGATCAGACTGGTGTCACTAGCACAATACAAACTAGGCTGCTGCTGCTGCTGCTGCTGTCATTGAAAGAAAACAAAAATTAAGTTGTTGCCTGCATTAGTTGAGCTGAACTTTTTTTCGATGCGCGCAAAAAGTGTTTTTACTTTTTTTACAGCACTCAAAAAAGAGTTATTGCTTTACAGCAAACGGAAATGAGAGTATAAATAGCAATTCAGATTAAAAAGGGTTAGGGATTTTGCTTTAAAGTGCCTGCAAAATAGGGAAAAAAAGTGAAGCTCATATTTTAAGTTTTACACCTTTATCAAACCGACCAAAGCTGACCACAGCGGACACACAACAAACAAGTAAACAAAAACAAATAAAAAAATAAAATGCAAGGAAAGGTCATTGTCATCAATGCCATTGCCGGACAAACTCTTTCTGAAAAGGCGGCGGCAAACCTTGGTAAACCTGGAAAAACACAAACACAAACAAATTAAAACTCCTTTTAGGCATGCATGGCCGTCTCCTAGGAGTGAAAAGAGTTGAACAGATTGGTCAGGTGAAGCACTAATAAATATAGTCACTGCCTAATAAATCACTGGACGTCACTGGGCAGTCAGTCAGTCAGTCAGCCTTGGTCGCAACCTTGGCAATGAGAGCCATTTCATGACTGGTCGCCTCAACGGTTTATTTGCTCAATTTAGCATCCTTGCCATTTTTTGCAGGAGACGATGGTGGTGGGAGCAGCATCACCAAACTGTAAAGTAGTGTGTGTGTTGAGCACTCTTTTCTTTTCTTTTTATCTCTGTCTCTCATTTGCATCCCCCCGACACTAAGCCAGTAAGTAAGAATGTAAAGCAAAGATGGGGCAGCAGCACTATTATTTGCTGTAGAGAACTGCTTAAGCCTAAAAGACTAAAACAGAGAGAAAGACTACACACAATGGTCAGTCTTTGTCAGCAATAGCAGCAGCAGCAGCAGTAGCAGCATTTCAAATCAAAAGTTCAGTGGCGGCTACTGAGCATTCATTGGAAAAAGAAGAGGTCTAATTATAGCTTGATTATTATTACTGTCTATTGCATCCTCTTTTTTTCTAAGCAGCTCCTGTTGTCCTTTTGTTTGTCCTCTTGTGCTGCTGCTGCTGCAGCTGTGTAAATATTTAGCAAACTTTTTAACTTGCCTTGACTGTCTTCTTCTTCTTCTTCTTCATCTCATCTTTGTCTCTCTCGACGAAAACGACCTCACACCTAATGTGCTACCTACTACCTACTCAGTTTACTAGGTGAGATGCTGCTCGACGACTGTGCAGTAGTAAAAAAGTGAAAAATAAAATGCACTGGGCCATTTGTTGAAAGGAGAGGAAAAAAGAAGATGATAAAAGGGTTAGTGAGCGTTTGGCTAAGGAAAAAGATCGGAATTTATTTATCCACCAAAAAAAGTAGGTAGGCAGGAAGGCAGGCAGGCAGGTAGATAACAAAAGATAACAACTGTTGAGTTGTGAAAAAAGGTGAAAGAAAAGATGAGTGAGTGAGAAAAAATTTGTATATTGGAGAAAAAAGAGAATCCATTTACTTGGACTGCAGCAGCGGCGGCAGCAGCAGCAACACCAAACTTGAGGATGATAAATTGATCTTTGTGAGGATAGTGAGGATTTATCTGCTCTGTTCGGTTTTGTTCTGTTCTTCTCTGCCTTGTTTGCCGATTTGTTGTTTGTTTGCCAGTGTGTCCGACGGTAAGTGCCCGGGCGTGACGCCGTCACCTGATCTGCTGCTGCTGCTCGGTCATGGCTATTCAATTGCGGCTCTTTTTCCTTTATCTTTCTCTCTCTTTTTCTCTGCAAATCAATAAATCAAATCAACAACAACTCATGGCCACAACTACCACCACCACCACCGGTAACAAACCCACTGCCGACCGGGTCGGCCACAAGCAAAATCAGAAAAACAAGGGGGAAATTTAGGCAAATTAAGCAACAAAGCAAAAGATAATTTTTTTTATTAAAAAAGCTGATTTATTTTAGCCGCTAATTGCGCTAGATAAATCACGGCAAGCTTGTGCTTTGTTTCTGCAGACAAACAAACTAAAATGCTACAGACTGATAACAAGAAACCAAGAAGAGTTTGCATTGTTTTTGTTTCAGTTGTTCAAATGTCGGAAGTGTTTTTTGGATGATTACAAAAAAATTTCAATTTAATTAAAAAATAATTAAAAGAACAGTTTACAGCAAAAAACACACATTTTGGTAAAGAAACGTAAACTTACGCATAAAAATGATGGAAATTGCTAAACAGTGTAATAGAAATAGAGATTGCAAAACAGTTAAACTCACTAAAAAATTGCTGGTATTGCTGGAAAGTGCTTGAAAATACACTTTAAATCAATGTTTATAAAAAATTGCCATGTTTTCCAGTGTTTAAACTAGTGCACAAAGACACCAAAGATACAGTCACTTTTGTGTGGAAAAAACTCCGACAGAAGTGACCTCTGTTGACGCCGTTGCAAGCCAGTTTGTACGGTAATTGAGCTAAAAAATTTAAACAGCGTTTTAATATGTAGTAGTGAAAAGTTGTGCTATTTATATACTCAGTTTTCAAATTCTTTAAGTTTTTTTTTAATAACTTCTATATCTGCCATGTACTCTTTTGTAAAGTTTTTAGGATCGGCTAGATCGGGCAGAAATGATTTAATTTGAGTGATCCACGACTTGATAGTGTCCTGAGTACAGCTCTCTTTTTCAAATTGTCCAATTCTAATTTCACTGATGACGATATCAATTTCCCTTTTCACTTTTGTACAGGCAGTTAACGACCTTTGCGCAGCTTCATCGTTGAGCATTGCTATTTGTGAACACCTGCAACCTTTAAATGTTTTTTTCTTATTAGCTCAAAGTGAATCTCTAATAAAATTAACAAAAAACTTACTCTGACACAAATGTGGAGACTTCACCGCTGGCAATTCTGAAACAAAAAACATTAAATTTTTTTTATTTGTAAATAAAACACAAAACAACAAAAAAATAATACTTACCATTACGTGGAGCAACCGAAAAGTTGCCCATCCGATTGGTGGCCCCACAGAGCACCATCGAGCTGGTGATGTTTACCGTCTGTCTGCCACTGCCAAAGACGTTGTTATCCAGCTCGCCAATTTTTTGCAGAAACGCTTCCGGTATCACCGTACAGCGGAAGTTGAAGTGGCACTGCTGCATCAGCCCCAGACTGACCGCCACGTGACAGGGCAGGACGGAGAAGATGAAAGAGCTTTGATGACTTTCCTCTCCTTGATCACCAAGCTCCACCGGTTGAAAGGGGCTATTGGCCAGCTCAATCACCACCTGGTTCAGGCCAAAGAGGATTGTGCTGCGGGCCGAGTCAAAGTACACGCCCACCACGTCGCCCACCTTCCAGGGGGGCACTGTCTGGAGGGTGGTCGAGTTGTAGGCGTACTCCCGGCGGTTCATCACCACCACGCGGTGGAAGCCGTCCAGGCCGACGGAGAGGGCGTCGTCGCCCACTGCCTCGCACCGCTCGATGTCCATCAGACGGGTGGCCAGGCCGATGCGCATCACGCCGGCCGTCAGCAGCGTCACCTCGAAGTAGAAGGTGCCCGGGTTGATGGCGAACTTGGAGCGCACCGTTTGGAACTGAAATGAATCGTTTCGCGCCATCAGGTGGGAGGGTGACAGCAGCAGCTCGGCGGCGTTGCTTCGATCCTCCGGGTTCAGCTGAAAGAAGCTGCCGTCTGCTGATGGAAAGGGCGTTGAGCTTTGAGCCTGAGCTTGAAGAGCCTGAAGAAGGCTACCACCTTCACTCTGGATCAGTGCAGAGGTAATTCGCGATGACTCTTTTGGCGAAATTAGCCGTTCAAAGTAGTGATTTGCGCAGAGGTACAGCTGCAGTTGAAGGGCGTGCTTGGAGACGTTCTTCAGGTCGGCCAGCTCGTCCAGCCGGCTAAAACGGTCTCGCCAGCTGCTGGTGAAGAAGGTTCGAGAGCGGGAGGAGTCCTCCGAATCGGCGCGTACATCTGCCAGCGGAAGTCGGCTCCGGCAGTTGTGCAGCGGGTAGCGGACAAAGTCGAATCCACTTTGCTTCAGCACGGTGAAGGCGTACAGCTGCGTCAGCGGATCAGTGCACCGAAGCAGTGCCTGAAAGAGGAAAAAGTTCCGCTTCCGCTCAACCGCCTGGCAGCAGATGCTGAAGTCGAGGCCGCAGCTGACGCCGTAGCTCCTCTTGGTGAAGCGCACCTGAAAGAGGCAGAAGTTGACTATCCGCCGCTGGTCGGCGGCCGAGTCGAGCCGCAGCGAGGTGGTCAGGTAGTGCAGCAGCACCGGGTGCAGGCACCGGTCCTTTCCGCTGAACTGCTTCCGCATCCGGTCCAGCAGGAGGAAGAGCGCGGGGAAGGCTCGGTTGATGAGCGCCTGCCGGCGTGTTTTCCTTCCAAATCGCTCCACGACGGCTTGCAGGAAGCGCAGCGGGTCTAGGCCCTTTGGATCAAGGTTGCTTAGCAGCTGCTGGGCAATAACCTCCACCACCAGGTAGAGGTCATTGGCATTGTTTTTGAAGCTCGGTTTGTGCACTTCCGCTCTTTCTGCAGTCAGCTTCTCACCGAGCATTGCCTCCATGTGGGCCACCACTTGGCCGATCCGCCGCTGAAGGCGGTCCTGAAAGGGCGGCGGAAAGGAGATCTCCTTTGCCTTTGCCTCACTGTACTCAAAGTGGAGGAACCGACTGGCGCTGTTGCTGCCGCTCCATCTCCGGCAGCGGCTCCACTTCCAGTGATCACGCAGCTTCCGCCTGGGCAGAGCAGAGCAAGCCGAGTCCTGGTCAGGAATATTCTCCTGAAAGGTGAAAAACGGCTCAGCGGGCGGAAAGGCAAAGGGGCGGTCGCCAAAGTTGAGCCGAAGTGTCAACTTGGTCAGCTCATCCTCTGGCGGCAGCAGGCGGACGTAGGCGAAAAGCGGCAGGTAGCTGAAGATCTCGTGGTTGACGTGCTCCTCGGTCTTGCGGCCATTGCGGTAGAAGCGAACGGTGCTCTCCTCGACGTTCGCCAGACAGCCGATCACCTCGCCGGGGCTGACTGCCGCTGCCTGCTCCAGACTGTAGAAGGCCGAAAATGGGGCTCCCTTGACGAACGATTCCGGCGATTCAGGCAGGTGCGACAGGCGACTGATCCAGCCGAGGAGAAGAACTGGTTCCTGCGCCTGCTGCTGCTGCTGCTGCTGCTGCTGTGCTGTTAGCACTCTTTCGGGGCAGTTCAGCACTTCCACCTCGTAGAAGTAGGCGTGCTGCAGGATGGGAAAGGTGGAGATGACATTCAGGTGGACGTCACCGCAGCTGGCCACCGTCCAGATGTCGTGAGCCATATCGGAGAATTGTTGTTTTATGCTTTGGCCGCTGTTCTTTATTGCCACTGCTGCTGCTGCAACCCCTTTTGATGTTGATGCTTTTAACATTTTGTTGTTCATTGACGCATCTTCTAATGAATTCGGTAAGGCGCTGTTTCCCATATTTTTGTTTTTAATATTTTTTTACAATCACATTTAACAAGCATCTAAAAGCACAACTGTTTAGTGGCAATTTTTAAAGTTTTGTTGGTTTGATTTTGTAAGTTCTAAAAGCTTGAACACTAAATTACAGCACACGTTAGCTGTCAGTGGCAAAACAAAAACTAATGTTGATGAGCCGTATAGCAGCATTAGCGTCAACAGTTGAGAGCATGCTTTCTAGTGAATAAGAAATGCATTAACAGAAAATGAAATGATAAGATAAGGTACAGGTTTTAATGCAATAGTATGACTCATGCAAACGATAAACGCAAATACATGTACGCATAACTAATCACGTCTAAAGAAAATAAATAAAACAAATAAAAATAACAACAATAATGTCAAGTAATAGTTTTATAAGTTAATTTTTATTTATTCATCATTCAGATTGAGATTGCTTACAAAAGCGGCTTTTTAAATGCACACTGGGCAAAAACAATTGCCAATACAACAAAATAAGTTATAATCGAATGTGTTTTTTGCATGAATTAAGTAACGTGTTTTTAATTGTACAATGATGCTATAAAACTAAAAACGCGTTTTGATATATTGTTAGTCGAAAGTTGTTTTAGTTAAACACTCAATTTTCATATTCTTTTAGCTTTTTTTTAATAGTTTCTATATCTGCCATGTACTCTTTTGTAAAGTTTTTAGGATCGGCTAGATCGGGCAGAAATGATTTAATTTGAGTGATCCACGACTTGATAGTGTCCTGAGTACAGCTCTCTTTTTCAAATTGTCCAATTCTAATTTCACTGATGACGATATCAATTTCCCTGACCACTTTTGTGCAAGCAGCCAGCGATCTTTGCTCAGCATCATCGTTGATCATCGCTATTAAACACCTGCAACCTTTAAATGTTTTTTGATTAGTTCAAAGTATAATTCTTTAAAAACTTTACTTTTTAAACAACGCTGACACGAATTTTGAAATTTCACTCCTGGTAATTTTGAAACAAAATATTAAAATTTTTCATTAATAAAAGTAAAACAAAAACAAATTATACCTTTACTTGAAACAGCCGAAAAGTTGCCCATCCGATTGGTGGCCCCGCTGAGCACCATCGAGTTGGTGATGTTCACCGTCTGTAGGCCGCTGCCAAAGGAATTATCCAGCTGATTAATTTTTTGCAGAAACGCCTCTAGAGGTTTACAGCGAAAGTTGAAGTAGCACTGCTGCATCAGCCCCAGACTGACCGCCACGTGACAGGGCAGGACGGAGAAGATGAAAGAGCTTTGATGACTTTCCTCTCCTTGATCACCAAGCTCCACCGGTTGAAAGGGGCTATTGGCCAGCTCAATCACCACCTGGTTCAGGCCAAAGAGGATTGTGCTGCGGGCCGAGTCAAAGTACACGCCCACCACGTCGCCCACCTTCCAGGGGGGCACTGTCTGGAGGGTGGTCGAGTTGTAGGCGTACTCCCGGCGGTTCATCACCACCACGCGGTGGAAACCGTCCAGGCCGATGGAAAAGGCGTCGTCGCCCACTGCCTTGCACCGTTTGATGTCCATCCGGCTGGTGGCCAGGCCGATGCGCATCAGGCCGGCCGTCAGCAGCGTCACCTCGAAGTAGAAGGTGCCCGGGCTGATGGTGAACTTGGAGCGCACCGTTTGGAAGATTAAAGAGTCGTTGCGGGCCATCAGATTTGAAGGTGACAGCAGCAACTCGGTGGAGCTGCTTCGATCCTCCGGGTTTAACTTTAAGAAGTTGTCATCGGCTGATAGTGATGATGATGATGTTTGAGCTTGAGTTTGAGTTTGAGTTTGAGTTTGACAAAGGCTAATACTTTTGTTTGGGATTCGACTAAAAATAAATTGCGCCGATTCTTCCGGCGAGATCAGTCGTTCATAGTAGTGATTTGCGTAGAGGTACAACTGCAGCTGAAGGGCGTAATCGGATACGTTTTTCAGGTTGGCCAGCTCGTCTAGCCGGCTAAAACGGTCATGCCAGCTGCTGGTGAAGAAGGTGCACTCCCGGGAAAGATTCACCGGCGGAGGTCGTTTTGGGGTGGTTTTGGTGTGCAACGGGTAGCGGACAAAATCGAATCCAATTTGTTTCAGCACAGTAAAGGCGTACAGCTGCGTTTGCTGATCAGTGCACTGCCGAAGGGCTTTAAAGAGGAAAAAATCCCGTTTCCGTTTAATCGCTTGACAGCAAAAACTAAAGTCGTTGTCGCAGTGTACGCGATTGTTATTTCCGGTAAAACACATCTGAAAGAGGCAAAAATTAACTAGTTTCCGCTTGTCGGCAGCTGAGTCGAGTTGCAGCGAGGTAGGGAGGTAGTGCAGCAGCACCGTGTGCAGCCATCTTGTATCATTGGTGCCCCGCAACCCCCAAATCCAGTCCAAATGGTGGAAAATCGCAGCAAAAGCTCGGTTGCTGAGGGCTTGCCGGCGCGTTCCCGAACCGAATCGTTCCACGAAAGCCTGAAAAAAGCGCTCCATGTCTCGGCCGTAGTCATCAAGATTTTGCAACCACTCGTAGCAGAATGCATCTCTGACCAGGCACAAATCATTGTTTTTGATTTTAAAAAATTGATTGTTTTTATCTTCTTCTGCAATCAGTTTTTCATCTAGCATCTCATCCATTTTCTCTATCATTTGATCAAACTTTTGCTGAAGCTCGTCCTGAATGGGAGGCGGAAAAAGCGTGCTTTGCCCTATACCTTTCTTCTTTGTCTCATTGTACTCAAAGAAAAGGTACCGACTAGCGTTTTTGTTTTTGTACCGGGATCTGCAGTCACCCCACTTCCAGTGATTTCGTAGTTTTCGTTTGGGCAATGCCGAATACAAAGACTGATCAGGATTATTTTGAAAAGAAAAAATCTTCCAGGGTGCAAAGGCAAAGTCGCTGTCGCCAAAGTTGAGTCGAAGTTTTAACTTTGCCTCTGGCAGCAAACGGACGTAAGCAAAAAGCGGCAGGTAGCTGAAAACATCGTGGTTGAATTTGCACTTATTGGTCATTCGGCCGTTGCGGTAAAAGCGAATGTATTTTGAGTTGACGTCCGCCAGACAGCCGATCACCTCGCCCGGAGTGACTCCCTGTAAACGGTAAAAAGCCGATTGTCGGTCGTCAATGTCCGCCAAGGACCATTCAGGCAGGCACGACAGTCGACTGATCCAGCCGAGAAGGAGAGCTGGTTGATAATTGAGTTCACTGCTTTGGCACTGTGCTGATGCTGCCTTGGAGCAGCTCAGCACTTTCACCTCGAAGAAGTAGGAGTCTTGCAAGACGGGAAAAGTGGAGATGACATTCAGGTGAACGTTTTCACAGGTGGCCACTGTCCAAAAGTCGTGAGCCATATCAGAAAATTGTTGTTTTGTGCTTTTGCTGCTGTTTTTTATTGCCGTTGTTGCTGCTGCTGTTGTTGTTGCTGCTGTGGTTGCGTCTTTTGATGTTGATGTTGGCAGTGCTTCAGCCATTTTGTGTGTCAATGTGTGTGCTTGTGTATCAATTATGGTGCTGTTTTTTATTTGATTGTTGCTGGTAAATTACAATCACATTTAAAGCACTTAAAAACATTAATGTTCAGTGTTTGTTTTTAAAATTTTGTTGGTCTGGTTTTCAAGTTTTTGCAACTTGAACTTAACACTGCACTTTTAAAATACAACACGTTAGCTGTTAGTGGAAAAATCATTGTGTCTGCCAAAGCAGCGAAGCAGCGATATCAGTTGAGAACAGGTTTTCCAGTGAATAGGAAATGCATGAACACACACAAAATGAGATGATAAGACAAGGTACCGGATTTAAAGCAATATAACTCTTGCGAACAATTACCCGCAGATACATGTGCAAATAACTAATAATGCTAAAACAAAAACACAAACTAAAATAACAATGGCACTGTCAATAATAGTGTCACCAGTTTATTTTTGCTTTTTGTTTACCACTTTGTTTAAAATTGCTTACTTGAACAGAGTTTTAAACGCACAATTGAAAAATGAAAACAACAACCAATACAAAAAAATAAATAAAATGTTTGAAACTGATTAAACAAAACAAAACTAGTTTTATTGAGTGGGTAGTTCTAAAAATTTCAAACTTGGTAATTTTTATTTGAATACTTTAAACAAAAACTTGTAGTGGTTTTTTCACAAGATCAGTTGTAAAAAGTCAATATTTGTATAAAAAATGTATATAAAAATAATTTGGTGATCATTCAAAGTTAAGCGTGCAAATACTAAAAGTGACAATGATGAGTAAAAGAAAGCATGAAGAAGTGTTGATGATAAATAAATAGAGTAATGAGACTGAAGGCTTATTCTTTTAGTAGTGATCCTCATGGTGACCGTCATCATATCCGCCATCGTAGTGGTGCTCCTCGTGGTGGTGATATTCGGGCATGTGATGGTACTCTTCGTGATGATGTTGCTGTTTGCAGTTGTTCATCACAATAATGTTGCCCTTGCTGCCTTTGCCTGTTTTGAAAATGTTCAAAAGTTGCAGTAATATATAATTCAAAAGTCAAATTATATATTTTATGCAAAAGTAGAAAAGTTTTTAGTTAAAATCTCTATAAAATAAAAAAGTTCCTACCTTTCTTGACAATCAGCCCTGGTTTGCACTTTTTATGATGACCGTAGCCGTGCTCGTGTCCACCGTAGCCGCCGTGATCGTATCCATGATGTCCTTTGTGGCCCTTGCCGACGCCCAGAATGATCTTGTCGCCCTTCTCGCCGGCATCGACGCCAAAGTGCTGGACAATGGCCAGCAGAAGGAGTGCAGCCAAGGTGAACAGTGTGAAAATGTTCATTTTGCTGATTTTGGTAAAGATTTGGTAGTTTTTGGTAGTTTTTTAGCTCAAAAATGTCCTCTGGAGCTGTACTGGTCAGCTGGCGAGTCCTTATATACTGAAATTTTTTTGCTTATTTGCAAGCATTTTGTTACACACACACACACGCTCACTCTTTCTCTCCTACCTTGTTAACCTGCAACCGGTAGCAATAATAATGTAGGTAAGCTGAAAACAGTGGCACACTGTTAACCTGTTAACACCGATCTGATCAAGAGTACGAATTAGCGCCCAATTAGCACTACTGACGACAACTAAAGAAAAAGGTAAGTGAGATATCATTTTTAGCTAAACGAAACTGAACAATTAGTTACCTGTACACACTTCAGGAGACTCTTAACAACTCGCTCACTGTTTTTGGTGCAGTTTATGCTAAACTTAAGGTAATTGTTATTGCAAGTGATTAGTTGTTAGTTTTTCACTGTCAAGTGCTTTCGTTTAGCTGCTGGGTCAACTGAAGTGTGTACGTGTATGTCAGTCAACAGCAATCTAGTTTGTTTTCAAAACTTTTTGTTTTATTCATTTTATGATGTCAATTTAACTGTGTTGATTAATTTCAGCGGTAAATGCAGCGGTTTAGCTCAAAGCAAAAAAAATGAAAGTTTGGTTTTACCGTTTTGCAGAGAGTGAGACACAAATGCGGAACAATTAATGCAGTCAATCTTGTGTTTATAAACCGCTGAACCTTTTAAACTGTTGCGTTTTTTTGTTTCACTGGTTGAGATTGTTTGTATAAATGATTGGTTTGCACTGGAAAAAAATGTATAAAAAATGTTTGTTTAATTGATGAACTGAAATTTAAGTTTGAATTTAAATTAATTTAAAATATATTAATAAGCAGTTTGGGTTATACAAACTTGGTACAATCAAACGACAAACATTAAAAATTTGCTTTTGATATAATTGATAAAAACAATTGACAATGAGATTAATTGCAAATCTACACATTTTTACGTCATACCATTGTTTTTAAATAATTTTGTCTAATGTTATTATAAATACTCACAAGACCTCTAAGCACAAGTTTTTATCAATTAAAGCCATTTTATACCTGTCCTGATGTATCTTAAACTGGTAAAAACTTTGTTCTAAGCAGCACTTGAGGAGAGATAGGCAAAAAAATATAAAGGTCAGTCAAAAAGATAATCCAAAAGTATCAAATCTTAATCTTGCCAAAAACCATCAAGGATCTACAGTGGTTTCAAGTGGTGTTTAAAATTTAACATAAAAGCAGCTCATAGTTTAATTTTTGAGTATCCTTGTTAGTTTAGTATTATAATTTATTTTTCAAATTAAAAAACAAAAAACAAAAATGAAGGGTAAACAATTGAATGTGCGGGTTGAATTAAAAGTAACAACTTTTTTTAACTAATCACAATTTTTATTTAATCAGTCCTTTTCCTGGTGGCTCTGTTGTTTGTTGGCGCTATGGCGTCGACGCCAATGTCCGATGAGGAGATCCTCGAGTACAACATTTTCACCAAGTTGAAGGACTTTATTGGCCACTACGGACACGAGGCAATCGACTTTATTAAGGTATGGAAAGCAGTTAAAAGTTTTTAAAGTTCAAAACATTAAACTTTCTTGATCTTGTTTTTTAACCTTTTCTAGTGCATGGGCCCCAAATCAATTGAAGATTGCGGCAGCAAAATTCTCAGCTGTGTAGCCACGCGCTCTCCACTGCCCTGGTAAATGTCATCAAAAGGGTTTTTAAAGTACTTTTAAGTTTTTAATTTTGAAATTTAATTTTAAACAGCATCACTGCACTGTCCTGTGAAGGCAAGGACGCCAAACTGTGCGCTCATCTCCTGAAAGAGAAGGAAGCCGCCTCTACCAAGAAGCCTTAAGTGAGAAAAACGCACAGCTAACTTGTTAACAATATGTAAAATAAAGTTTTTAACAATAAGAGTTTTATTTAACAAACAAAAGTATATTTTCACATGATGAGGTAATTTATCATTGCCGGCTAGTTTTAAATCAAAAGTTTTTTGGTGTTTATCAAAATTTTTCAAAGTAAAGCTAGTCAGCATCAGTTGTGCTTTTAGATGTTTCAGTTGTTGTCACTGTTGTTGAGTTTTCTAGCAACTCCGTAGTAGCAGTCACAGGTACTTCCTCCTCAGTTTGTGAGGAAGTTTCAGCAGGAGATTCAGTGGTTGGTGAGTTACCTTCCTCCTCTACTTCTTCTTCTTCTGAAGCAGTACTGCCACCACCGCCACCACCACTTTCCTCATCTCTTTCCGTGGTGGCCACCTCTGAGGCGTCAGTGTCGGGCTCCCCCTTTAGCCGCCTTACCGTCCGTTCCAGTTCTGCCACCTGCTCTTGCAGAGCCTCATTTTCCCGCTTCAGCTGCAGTACCTCGAGCTGCAGCTCCTCAACTGATTTGGGTCGATTTTGAGCTCCATTTTCGCCACCTTCCGCTCCATTTTGATCTGGCTCGTCGTTGTGGTGATTATCGCCAGTCGCTCCAGCCGATGTTCCCTCTCTGCCTGCCTTGGCCGACTCGGCGATGTGCAACACGTGAAAGACGATCAGGCCGATGAAGGTGGCGAAGCAGAGCAGCAGCAGGGCAAGTGGCAGCCACTGATTGCAGATGGCTGAGAGGGAGAAGGTGGTCCGCTTTTTAGTCTTTCTCAGCTGGATAGCCTTTTCCGTTCTTTGATGACTATTCTTCTCGCAGTCCATTTTGAATATTTCAATTGCAAACAATTGCTATTCTATTTTTTAAAAATCTCACAGTTAAATTTCTTCACAGAAGAGCATGTAGCAGCAGCAGCAGTTTTGGAGAAAAAACCAGAACGCACACAAGTTAAGCACGCACAAACAAAATTTTAATAAATTTATCACACTGGTGGTGGTGGTGATGGTGGTCAGGGGACAGCTGAAAAACCAACAGTTTTAATAAAAAAGTTTTCAAAAACAATTGGTGATATCTGCAATCACAGCGATCAAATCAACACCACCATTGACACCGCAGCTTTGACATTAGTGCGAAAAAGAGGAAAAGCGCATTGAACACACACACACACAGACAGACAGACACAGCCACCAAATGTAAACACAAATCGTTGTCACTGCACTGGAAAAGTGAAAAGGATAAGGGGAGAAAGGAAAGGAAGGTAAAAATAAAAAGTGATGGCAAAAGGGAAACAACACACAGCTGCTTCAAATGAACACAGCAGTAATGTGTGCTGTTTGTGTGTGTGTGTGTGTGTGATGGCAAAACGAAGACAACAACATTGACATCGGCTGCATCGAAACCTGTTAGCATCAGCAATGAACGGCTAACCTTTTGAGCAACGGCTAATACTACTCTCAGGCCCTCAGGCGATCATGTTCATTTTCCTCCATTTTTTCACTCGTTTTATTTTAGGCAATCTCAAAGACGCTGCTGCTGTTGTGGCAATCGGCCACTTTTTTTACCTCTCTTTTTCTCTTTTACTTAACTTGCATTTGCTGGAACGGAAAAGAAGTGTGAATGTACTCTGAAGGTAGTCTGTCAGATTGTACAAATGTCTCAATCAATAAAAAAAGTCAACTGAGCTGCAAAGTAGAAAAAGAAAATTGTGTTTCGCTTTTATTTGCTTTTTTCTTTTCTTTCTTTTTCTCTCAATGTCACCTTTAGATGAAATCATATAAAACAATTAAATAATATTAAAAACAACTTTTTTAAAAAATGAATGAAAAACAAACACACTAAAAATAGACATGTTTACAAAAAATATTAATGCGCGTTTTAGCATTTTTTATAAATTTTTTTAAAATAGTAGTTGTAGTGAAAGTAAAGCAATAATAAATCATTTAAACAAAAAGTATAATTAAATTAAAAAACAAGTGTAATATTTAATCAACCTGAAGTAATTTAATAGTTTTTTTAAATTGAGTTCAGTAAAAGAAATCAATAATTTCAAACTGAATTACTATTAAATTTTTAATTTTTTCTTTTAACTTTTTTGATACTTTGTATTGTGCATTTGTAAAATAACTATAACAGTTATCGTTAATTTTAAAATTATGTTGCAACAAATTTGTGCGATTTCAATATTTAGATTCTTAGATTTTTACTGCTAATTTTGCCTAGATTTGATTTGCATTCACTGTGCCAAATAGACACTGACATTGACACTAGTAAAAACAAATTTAATGGTAATAGAAAAAACTACAAACAAAGTACTTTTTCAACATTACTAAAATGTGTTTGTAAACTAACTAATATGAAAAACTATTGAAAAAAATATTTAAGAATTTGATTAAAATGAAAAAACTGTCTCAACGAGTACTAAATGTATGTGCAATGTTTTCTTAAAAAACTAGTGCGTTTGAAAACAAGTTGTCAACTGTTTTTGAGCGGAATTTTTAATGTTTTTTCCAAGCCCTCTTTAATTCTGTGTATTTCTTTTGGCAGTTTTTCTTATCAATTTTTCAGTTTCTAAAATATTGGTAATGTGAAACACAATGAGTTGTCAGTAGTAAAAATAATTTATTAAAAAAGCAAGATGAAGCAAAATTGAAAATTGAACAAAATGAAAAAAATAACAATTTTTTAATAAATTAAAATTTCTGACATTTAACTTTAGTTTTAGTATTGACCTCAAAAATGAGACTCAACTTGAAATCAAACTTTTGCTACATTAAAAACATTTTTTTGAAAACATTAAAAACTCATTTTAAATGTTTATTTAGTTTTCTTAACTTCAATAAACCATTTTGTCTAACTTTCAAAATAAAGTACCTTCATTTGCTCATTCCTTTTAGTTTTATGTCAATTTGTATTTTGTTCTTTGGTGTTGTTCATAAATCGTATTTTGTCACTTTTAGTTCAGCCGTTTCAGCCTTCATTTACTTGTTATTGATCATTTTATATTTACAAAATACAGAATATTTTACAAGTTTTCGCTTTATGCCAGTTTCTAGTTATGAAAAACATGAACACGAAAATGCTACTAAACAAACTTTAACAAATCGGCAGTTGATTATCAATGGAAAGAGTCTAACAATCTATGATTCAGCTCAAGTGTGTCTGATTAGCTACTGGGGCGAGTGTGCCATTTTAACCATTTGGATATTTGCCTCAGCACTGTTCACTAAATTTAACTTTGTGTTAGAATACAATGACTTTGACTTGTTGACAGCGTTGTTGCTTGCACTTGCTTCAATTTACATCACTTTTGGTAAATTCTCAATTTTTATTTTTTTACTAAATTTTTACCATTTTTTATTTCTTTTTAGCTACCATTTGTGTGCCTATCTTTTTTCTACTCAACGCCGGCTATTTGATTGTTCGTTTAAATTCTGTTTTTAAAAATTTAATAACATTGCGACTACTACTGTTTTCAGAAAATGATCACAAAAATCAATTAGTCAGCAAGCCTGATTGCTCAATAGAAACTCAAAATAAAAAAATTATTTTGGCTCAATTTCATGACTGTTCTAGAAAGATGCACATTAGACGGCTTCAGCATCTGGCGGTCAACTTTGAGTTGTTGCATGTGTGCAGGCAAATTTTAGCCTACTCTAAAGTGTGGAACTCAATTCTTTCTGTTGTGATTTTCTACCATAGTTTGGCCGGATTCTACTACCTACGTTCAATAAATCAAAATCACTCCAGTGATCAGTTTTACCAACTCGAAGCTAATTTGATCTTGCTTTCACTGATGCTGATCACCTGTGTGATGGCCGCTGGATGGAAGATTGCTGCTAAAGCTAAACGAATCTCGCTGCTCAATGAACAATTTTATTTAGCTTTCTGCTCTAAAGGCGGTTTAGAAATACTGCCTGTCGCTGATGTGATAAAGGTATTTGCATGACGCTGGTTTTGAAAAAAATCGTATTTTAATTTAATTTACAGTTGGGAAATATTTTGCATCTGAATGAAAATGGAAGCAGCTTTTACTGTTTTAAAGTGCTCAACGGCAGTATCTGCATTTCATCAAGTGGATTCTTGATGGTAAAATTTTGTTATTTCGCTTCAAAATATTAATTTTGTTTTGTGTGTTTTCAGATTGTCCTGTACATACTGTTTGTTTATTGTTCTAGACGTTTAATTTATTGGGCCGATATTTGATAATAAATTTATTCAGTCAAAATGTATTGCAATGTTGAGAAATAAAAAAACACTTAAAATTAAAAATTAAAAAGTTTTTTATTGAAATTTTTAATTATTTCAGTTTTCTTAATTGATCACTCTATGCAAAATCAAACAACTTTTATTTTTAAAAACACAATATTTAGCTTGCTTTTCAATTTTAGCCTAATAATTACCATACTCTAAGTACCATTTGCACAACAACATTTAATCACACGCACTATCACACACACTAAAAACTATGCAAAGCATAATTCAGAAAATCTTTTATTATAAAATCGCCTCATTTAAGTTTTTTAGTTTTTATTTTTTATTTTTTGTCATCAACTAATTTCATGTTGAAAAACACTATTTGTGCCCAGTACTAGGGATCTACCCGAACTAGAGATCACTTGTTCTGCAGAAGTCGTCGTAGTCGGACCTGTCGGCGACCATCTGCTCATCCGCCATCCACTCAAACCGCCCACTTGCTTTTTGTTTGAAATGTAAGCACCGTCTTTGCCTCTCACTTTCCTTCCTTTTCAAAAGTTGTTTGGGTTTTGGTTGTGTTTTTAAACAGCACTTCATGACTTGACGACGTTACACTGATTTGGTAGCTTTTCAAGCTCACTGGTGTTCTTGTTTAGAGAGTGTAAAGCCCCAGCAGTTTTCAGTGGCATTTCATTTAGAGCAAACAAGAACTCAAACTGAGCTGTCAGTACAAAGTTAGCAAAAAAAGAGAAGGGAACAGTTGGTTCACTTTAATTATAAATTCAAATGTGTTAGCCACGGATGCCCCTAACTTGAGTTGATGACCAAACTTTAGCGCAATTCGTTGCGTTGCGTTTACCCGGCACAAGCATGGTACGCAGTTCATTTCACACAACAAAAACAACATAAACAACGGCAAAAACAACGGCAGCGGCAGCAGCGGAAGCAAAAGCAAAAGCAAAAAAGCTGCACCTCTAATTTACAACGGCCTAATTCTCCATCTGCTGCTGCTGCTGCTGCCGCCGCCGCCGCCGCCGTTGTTCCTCCCATACTGCTAATTCCCACTTTTTTTGCCCACCAGCATCACAGATTTCTGACATCATACTTAGAACACTCAGTGTTCAGTAACTCGACACCAGCACACTCACACACTGCATACTACTGCACAGACTGTCTGCCTGCACTGATTCACGCCTGATTGGAACTTCAGCAGATTGTCTGTTGGTCGTCGTTGGTCGTCGTTTTGGTTGCTAGGTTAGTTGGCCAGTTGAGGTCTATTGGGTGCATGCTCTCCTTCACTTTTTCAGTGCTCATCATTTGGTGCAATTCATTTTGCATGCTCCTCTGCTCGCGACTCGCTCTTCTGCAGTTGATGCGTATCGTACTACTATTATTATTATTTAACTGTAAGATATTGTACGCTTATTTTGACTGCAGACGGAATCACTCGCTCGCTCACTCGCTTGCTCGCTCGTTCGCTCACTAACTCATTGATTACCTACCTACCTACCTACCTACTGGCCACTTCTCAGCCCAGCTAGTACTTACATCGCAAAAAACATGGCCAGCAGCAGCAGCAGCAGCAACAACAACAACAACAAGAAGTGCAGCCTTGGGGACAGTGCCTCCGAGCCAAGCCTGGCCAAGCTGGAACAGGTGGCCGGCAAGGCCCGCCAGCTGACCGAGCAGACCGGCGCCTTGAAGGCTCAATTAGCGGCGGGCGAGTTCTCGGAGGCAAAGAAGTCGGCGCACTTCGGCGAGAGCCTGAACACCTTCGACGAGGAGCTGGTGGTGCTGAACCGGCGCATCGACCGCTGCCGCAAGCTGGGCGCCAATCTGGCGGCGGTCAAGAGCATCAATTCAAGCAGCAAAAACACCAGCCCGCTGGCCAAGCCGCCCACCACGCCCAATCCCTTTGGAACGAACTTCAAGGGCAGCTTCCGCTAAAAGGTGAAGGTGGGAAAAAGCTGAAGATCAAGAGGTGGTGGTGATGATGGTAATGGCTGACTTTTGTTTCTTTTCTCAATTCTTTGATATTCTACTTTGCCAAATTAAACTGCTTTTCACTATCTTTCTCTTTCCTGTACTCTCTTTCTCTTTTTCTCGCACTTTAAAATGTCTTGTACCCTGTACCAATACCACCTTTTCTGCATGCCACCTGCCACCACGCACCACCAAAACTTTGTTCAGCAGTTTATAAAGACAATAAAGTTAATTGTTTAACAACAAAAAATAAGTACGCGTTCTATGTTTTATGTTCTCTTCTCTTCTCAAGTACATTAATATTTGTTTTCATTTTACAAAATGTTTTGTTGAAGTTGTTGAGCGTTGAGTCAGCAGTTGTGCGGCAGTGGTAGTGGCAGTAGTAGTAGTAGTAGTAATGGTATAAAGTAATGGTCGCTGCTGCTGCTGTTTTCTTTTTCTTCTTCTTCTTCTTCTCCTCTGAGACCTCTGAAGCTCAAAGTTTTGCTTGGTTCAAATTCTTTGCAATTGGTGCACTTGTTTTCCACCATTCGCTTCCAGGCTGCTTTTGATAAAGCATAGCATGGCATGTCCTACTACTGCAACTTTTTTTTCTGCCAAAGCCTACCCAAAAGATTGTTCATTACGCATGTACAACAACAGTTCAGCAGAAAGCAGAAGTTTGCGAGAACTGTGAAAGGCCAAGCAACAATAGCTGTGAAAATTGGGTAAAACAACCAGACATTACCTTTACACACATACACTTTTTCAGACAGTTCAGTGAAGGCACGCCAAACACAAACGCTACTGAAAAACTAACAAAATTCTATTTTTCAATCGTTGTTGCCTAGTGTTGCGGTGGTGGCTGCAGTTGCCAGGCTCATCTCAATTGAAAAAACATTTTTTTCTTTTTCACTTTCTCTCTCTCTCTCTCTTAATTAACCGTGCAATCGTCATTGTTTTATTTGTCAACTGTGTTCTTTTTAGTGTTTTGAAAACGGTCGACATTGTTTTTTCAATCATCATTTCACTCTACACTGATTGTCAAATCGTGGCTACCTTTTTTTGGCCTTACAATGGTAAAAAACTTTGACAACAACGACCCAAAGAAGAGCCCAAAGCAGCGGTGGCCAAACTGCTCGCTGGCCTCCACTGCCAACGCTGCCCTCGACCTGCTGCTCGAGGACATGGACCAGATTGTGGAGCGGGCGAGGACGCTGACTGATCTGAAGAAGGAGCTGAACATCATGCGCGCTCTGCTGCTCGTCGGCCCGGCCTGGATGCACGTCCAGATGCTCATCGGCCTGGTCGGCTGCTGCAGTTCATCATTGCCATCATCATCATCTTCAACTTCAACTTCAACTTCAACTTCAACTTCAACTTCAACTTCAACTTCAACTTCTTCTTTTTCTTCTTCTTCTTCTTCTTCCTTTTCATCTCTGAAGATATCCTCAAACTTCTTTCTGGATGACATCCGCGCTCGACGATGCATACAGGCCGTGCAGAGACTGTCCCCTGAGCAGCTGCTAGAGGCGCTCGCCGCCATGAAGCGCAAAGCAGTGCCCAAGTGTGAACAGGTGCTGCGGCTGGTGGAGGCGGAGATCGAGCAGCTCTATGAGCACTTTGAAACTCAAGCAGAGCTGGTGAAGGTAGCGCGCCGGCTGCTGAATGCAGAGCGAGAATAAGCTTCTTTTCTGCTGTTGATTTGCTGATCAAAAAATTAGTGAAAAAAATAGTTTTGTTTGCTTTAATTGCTTGTTTTGAATTTATTGTCTGTTATTGTTCAGTGTTTAGTGTCGTCTGAGCTGATTGTTTTTGTTTTGTTTAAAAATAAAAGTTTTAAAAGTTAAAAAAAACTTAAAAATGCTTGAATATCATTTATTTACTTTCTATTGACCTTCTTCTTCTTTCCTTAACACAGCAGCTACCTTTTTAATTGCATTTTAGTTTGATCAGTAGGCAAACAGGCAGGGGCAATTTCCCGTCTTTCTAAAGTGCCACCAATTTCGCATTTTGCAAAAAAGGCACTGCTGGTGCTGCATCCCGCCTATGCAAGCCTATTCATTCAGACGCAGGGGCTTCCAGTTATGGCTCCCAAATGGCGCCCAAGCCTTATGCTACGACGCCTAATACTGCTGCTGCTGCTGTTGTTTTTGCATTAGCTGCTGTGTGTTGGTGGTGTATGGCCGCCACAGCAGCATCAACAGCGAGTATATGTGTTAGCATACACAAAAAATAAATCGACATTGACGTAATTGAATCGGTTCGCTGCGACGGCTGCAGCAGCAGCAGCAGCCTTCATACTCGTCTTTTTCTTTTTTTTCCCTTTTCTCTTTTCAAGTGCTACCCACTACCAGTGCCAGTGCCAGTGCCATTACCAGCAACAGCAACAGCAGCAGCAACGGCAGCACTGGCGAGCATAGCCCAAATATTGTGCCCGCCACACAGCAACAGTGGCTGCCTTCACTCTCTCCTTTCTCACTCTCTCTCTCTCTCTCTCTCTCTCTCTCTCTCTCTCGCTTTCTCTCATTTTCACTTTTTCACTTTCTCTCTTTCACATCTCTCTCCTTCTCCCCATCATCTCCCACTATTCAAATCTGTGATTGCCGATTCTCTATCTCTGCTGTATGAGAGTACTCTGTGCTCTCATTACTGCTGTCATTGTCAGCTCTCCAAAGCTCTCTCTCTCTCTCTCTCTCTCTCTCTCTCTCACTCCTGGTGTGTGCGTGCTAGTGTCAACTCAAGGTCTGAATAAGTTTTTTGGCTGAATTTAAAAGGTAAATAAAAGCTCGCTCGCCCAAAAGCTGTGTCTGAATTCTGAAACTGAAACTTTTTTCCGCTCATTCATTGTGTCAGAATATATTTGGTGCTGCAAAGATGGACTCTGGTGCTGGTGTCAATGCTGCTGCCACCGATTCTGCTCCTCAAGAAAGTTCGACAACAACAACAACACCAGCTGTTGTTGTTGCTGAAACCGATCCAGTTGACCTTTCCGCCCTTTCCCTCTCTGATTCGGACGCGGGCATGAAAGCCGCCGCCGCCGCCGCCGCCGCCGTCGACCGAGGCAGCCTGACGCTGCCCATCGCCAACCGGGCGGCCATCGAGCGAGCCCTCTCCGCGAAACGCCTCCACCTCATTCAGATGTGGTCCGACCTGGTCCACCGGCAAAATGCCATTCAGCGGATGGTCCTTCGCCTGGAGGAGCTGGAGCAGGTACCGTTCCAGATGCGCCGACTGCTGATCGGCCAGCGCCAGCGACTGGCCCAGTCCACCGACTTTCGCATCGGCGCCGTCATCCTCCGCCAGTTTCAGAAGGTCTACCTCGATCGGCTGATCGAGGTCGTCACCCGGACCATCGTCGCCAACCGAGGTCCGGTCCGGCGGCTGAAGAGGGAGGCTGACAGGGCCGTCTTCGCGCGGAACGTCATCCTCGCCAAGGCGGCCGATCTGCGCGCCGAGCTGGTCAGCTTGGGCGCCCTGTGAAGCGTCGGTGGTTGAGATTGGGATTGCTGTTGCTTTCTTCTGTTTGCTGCTGCTGCAGCTGTTGTTTGCTGTAGATCTGACTCTTCTTAACTTATTTCCTACCCCATCCTCTCGATGCAATTTGGCGATTTCTCGACACTGATAACTTTCAATTTCAATCTATTTCAATCTATTTTTGACTACAACAAAACAGCTGTTTCTTTAATTTGCTATCTCTATTCAGTGTACCCTTTTTGGCCGAATACTTATTTTTGCTTCCCTTCTATTTTATCATAAAATAAAATGCTGTAGATTAAAAAAGTGTGAGTTTGTTTTTTTACATGTGAGCAAACATTGAATTGAAATAAACCTCGTTTATCTAAAGGGATACAAGTTACCTGCTTCTAAGTGTAGAAAAGGGAAATAAATGCACAAACTAGCGCCAGTGGTTCAATCTGACGGCACACAACTCAATAGTTTTTAGTAAAAAAAATTTGAAATAATTTTTGTTGGAAGTATTCGTTGCGTTGAAAATTGTAAAGTAAACATCAGTAGCAAAGGTGCCACTGGCTAATTTTTAAAACGTTTTATTGTTAATAATTAGAAAATGTGTTTTCTTAAAAGCCAAAATAAATAAATATTTCAATTATGCCAAATAATAATGATAAAATATTTTTAGAGTGAATAACTTTAAATTCAAAAACTGATTTTAGTTTATTCTCCTGTACAAAATAAAATAAAAATTAAGCAAGTTTAGAGTACGTTCACTTGAACATTACTTTTTACGATAAGTCATTAAAAGTTTAACCAGCAAAAAGGGTAATCAGCAAAATCACAGGTTAATGATTCGACAATTGCTGATAGCTTAGAATAGCAAAAACCATAAAATTTAACTTGTTCATCACCAGTTTTTATTATTATGTTAGCAAATGCAGTAAAAAGTGCCCTTGAGCGCAAAAATAAAATGTTTGACAAAAATAGTATTTTGCTGTATTAAATGTTAATTTGATTGTTGCACAATCTAGGATTTTCACTTAATTTAAAGTCAATCTTCTTAGAGGGTTAAAAAACTGACCAATTTGAAAAGCCTGCTGAAAACTGTTTGATTGATTGATTGCCTCTATTAGTGATACTTCTCCAGAATCTTCAGCGGATTTCCACGCGCAGAAAAGACAAACTGCTGAAGGGGCAGCGTGGCCGGACTGTCCAGCGTCAGGTAGAGGTAGCGCATCAGCCTGCCGAAGTACCTCACGGCGGCCCTCTTCAGGGCGACACCTTTCCGCTTGCGGCCAGTAGCCAGCAGGGAGTAGTCCGGCTCGGAGGAAGAAGACTCTAGCCGATCCCTGAGCTGAGTTTTTCGTTGATGGTGGTGGTGGTGGTGGTGGTGGTGTTTAGAGCTGGCAGCAGCAGCAGCAGCAGCAAACCGGCCACTCTGCTCCTCAATGTGACAGTGGAGAAAGTCTTCAAGGGCGGCAAAGTGCGCCCAGGCGTGCTCTCGATGGACGGGGTCCTTGGTGACGCGGTAGGCGGTGAAGTAGGCGAGCGCCAGCTCAGGGCCCAGGTCGTAGATGCCGCTGTTGACAATTGAAGTCCAGGTCTTTCTGTGAAGCTCATTGTCAGCTGAGTGATGATGATCAGCTTGGGAAAGGATCAGGTTCTCCTCCTCCTCCTCCGCCTCCTCATCCTCCTCCTTATCAACCTCAACTTTCTTATCACCAACTTTTTTCTCCTTCTCCTCAGCCTCACCAAAATGCAGCCACCTAAGCGGCAGCCCCCGATAGGGACTGGCCTCGCCGGCCAGCCGACAGGTCTCGGTGACGGCCAGGCCGGCGGCCAGCAGCTCATCGGCCGTCCAGGCCGTCAGCAGGACCGAGGTGGCCAGCTGGCTCTGGCTGGCCGCCCTCCGGCCGCCGATGGCCACCGAGTCGAGGGCCGCCACTGAGGCGAGCGTCAGCACGGCGCCCCAGGCGCAGTTGGCGCTGCTGCCCTCGCCCCGGTGGCGGGCCACGTACTGCAAAGCAGGAGGAGGAGAAGTCCTGAAGGACGTTGACACTTCAGCAGCAGCAGCAGCAGCAGCAGTAGTGGTGGTGGTGGTGAAGAGCTTGTTGGCGGAACCGGTGTGGCGGGTGGATTTGCCACCGCCAAGTATGTAAGTTGTCCGCCTTAAGCAGAC